>Ga0209693_10001183_pt1 | contig 11072 bp, 9 predicted proteins | sample HubBroMetageWRM3_FD_188345 | JGI IMG/M metagenome (GOLD analysis project Ga0209693, IMG submission 188345) | Warmed soil microbial communities from the Hubbard Brook experimental Forest, New Hampshire - Hubbard Brook CCASE Soil Metagenome WRM 3... | ecosystem: Environmental > Terrestrial > Soil...
ACCTCCACACCTGGACCACGGTCGCCCTCGAACCAACACGTTCCATCACCCCGAGAAGCTGCTGCGCGAGGACGACGTGCCCTAGCTCCTTCGGAGTCAAAAATCACCGGCCATGCCGAATCGCGTTATTCGCCGGTGAACTGTGGCGAGCGTTTGGCGAAGGTTGCCGAGATCCCCTCGGACAGATCCTTGGACGGTAGGAATGCCGCGTTCCACGCGGCGACATAGCGGAGACTCGCGGATACCGCCGAAATCCGTTGCTGGTCAAGCACATCCTTGATGCCGCGGACCGTCAACGGTGGGTTGGCGGCGATCTCGGCGGCGGCGGCGTGCGCGGCTTGCAGGGTAGCGTCGGCGTCGGCGAAGACGTCGTTGACCAACCCGATCTTTTCCGCGCGGGCCGCGTCGATGTCCTTGCCGGTGAGTGCCAGCTCGCGCAGGTGTCCGTCGGAAAGGATCAGCGGCAGCCGGGCCAGGCTGCCCACATCGGCGACCATCGCCAGTTTGACCTCGCGGACCGAGAACTTCGCGTCGGCGCTCGCATAACGGATGTCGACCGCAGAGATCAAGTCGACTCCACCGCCGACGCACCAGCCGTGCACCGCGGCGATCGTCGGGGTGCGGCAATCGGCGACCGCGCTGATCGTGTTCTGCATGCGCAGCACCTCGGCGTGGAAATCAGTGCGGCGCCCCGCCAACGCACCGTCAGCCAGGACCGGGGCCAGCATCCCACCCATCGCTGGCAGGTCCAGGCCGTAGCTGAAGTTGCGGCCGGACCCGGTGATGACGATGGCCCGCACGTCAGGGTCAGCGTCCAGAGCGGCGAACAGCTCCGGTAGTTCCGACCAGAACGCCGGTCCCATCGCGTTGCCCTTGCCCGGTCCGATCAACGTCACCTGTGCGACGTGGTCTTTGGTCTCGACGGTGACGGATTCGTACGGCTCGCCCATGCCGAGACCGTACCGTGGACGTCATGGCTTCCGACTTGCGGTCCGGGCCCGACTCACCACCTAACGACGAGCTAGCCAGCGCAGAAGCCGCGCTCGGCGCCCTGCAACATGTGCTGCATCCGATCGCACGTGACGAGTTGTCCAAATCCACACCATGCTCGGAATACGACGTGATGCAGCTGACCGACCACCTGCTGAACTCCATCACCCTGCTCGGTGGTGCGGTGGGCGCGGATCTCCCCGACCGTAACACCGACTACTCGGTGGAGCAGCAGGTTATCAGCGCGGCCCGGCCCGCGCTGGACGCTTGGCACCGCCGCGGCCTGAACGACACGGTGACCCTGGGCCCCAGTGAGTTACCCGCGACGTTCGCAGTCAGCATCCTGACACTCGAATTACTGGTCCATGGCTGGGATTACGCGGCCGCGACCAAACACCCGATGAATGTCGCCGAGTCGCTGGCCGATTACACGCTGGGACTTGCCAAGAAAGTCATCAACCCTCAAACGCGGGCGACAGTGGGCTTCGCCGATCCGGTCGTCGTACCCGATGATGCGTCGGCCCTCGACCGGCTGATCGCCTTCACCGGCCGCGATCCGGCGGCCGCCCCGGCCTAGACGCGTTCCAGATAGAAATAGAAGTACCGGCCGTTATCTATGACGCCCTTGCCGTTCATGATGCCCATCACCGCGTTGCCGTGGATCGTCTTGAAGTGATCGTGGACAGGTTGGCCGTCGTAGACCATGGTGGCGGTGACTTCGCCGCGAAACTCCTCCAGCCATAGGCTGGCTTCGCCCTTTCCCATCTTGACGTTGGAGAACCGATTCCCGTTCTCGTCGAGACACACCAACGGCTGCACGTCGGTGGGCGAGGTGAACGTCTTACCGAACCAGCGGGCCTTCTCCAGCTGACCGTTCATCCGGTGGCCGGTGACGAACTCGCCGCCCTTCCACTCGCCGAGCATGCCGTCGATGGTGGCCGGCCCCAGACTGGCCCAGTAGTCGTCGAGCTCGGCGTCGGTGATGGCGTCGGTGCGCTCCTTGAACTCGCTGAACTTCTTGCGGGCCAGGGCGTCACTCATCGCGGTCTCCTTTGATCCAATTGCCGGGTTCTCCCCGGGCCGCTGCTCGGCCCGCATCGTCACCGGGCGAGATCCAGCCCTTAGCGAATTCCAGCAGGGCGTTGTTTTCCTCCGGGGCGCCGATGGTGACCCGGACACCGTCAGCGCCGTACGGGCGGACCACGATGCGTGCGTCGGCCGCCTGCTCCACGAAGTCGTGTGTGCGCATTCCCAGCGGCAGCCAGACGAAATTCGCCTGTGACGACGGCACGGTGAATCCGGCGCCGCGCAGAGCTTCGCTAACCCGTGTGCGTTCGGCGACCACCGCGTCGGTGCGGGTCAGCAGTTCGTCGGCGGCCTGCAGCGAGGCGATCGCGGCGGCCTGCGAAACATTGGTCGTGGTGAACGGAACCGAGACCTTGTTCAAGGCGGTGATCACCTGCGGATCGCCGACCGCATAGCCGACCCGCAGACCGGCGAGCCCGTAGGCCTTCGAAAACGTCCGCAGCACAACGACATTGCTGTACGAGCGGACCAGCCGAATGCTGTCGGGCTGCATGCCGTCACGGATGTACTCGACGTAGGCCTCGTCGATCGCGATCAGGATGTCCGACGGCACCGCCTCGACGAACCAGGCCAACGCCGCTGGGTCGACGACGGTGGACGTCGGGTTGTTCGGGTTGCAGACAAAGATCAGCCGGGTGCGCTCGGTGATCGCCGCGAGCATGGCGTACAGGTCGAACGTCTCGTCCTGCAGCGGAACCTGGATCGGGACGGCGCCGGCGACCCGCACTTGCAGCGGGTACATCTCGAAGCTGCGCCAGCCGTAGAGCACCTCGTCGCCCACCGAGGCAGTGGCCTGGATGAGCCGTTGGCACAGGCTCACCGAACCGCAGCCGACGGCGATGTGCTCGGGGGCGAAGCTCGCGCCGGCGTCGGCGTTGAGGTGCTGCGCCAGCCGCGATTTCAGCTCCCCGTTGTGGTTGTCCGGATAGCGGTTGACTGTGCCGATGGCCCGGTCGACGGCTGCCCGCACACTGGGCAGCGGTCCGTGCACCGTCTCGTTGCTGGCCAGCTTGATCGCACCCGCGATCGTCTTGCCCTCGACGTAAGCTGGCAGCTCAGCTAATTCGGGGCGCAGGCGAGCGGTCACTTCGACAGCATATGTCCGGCCTGTGTACGCTGTGCTCCGCGGCGGTTCCGGGAGCCGGGCTGACCTGGATGGCCAGGCTCCCCTAGGGCCGCTGCCCGGCCCGCATGGTCGCCCGGCGGAGTCCGGTACCCTCAGGAAATCCAAGGAGGCGTGCCAGAGCGGCCGAATGGGACTCACTGCTAATGAGTTGTCCTCTTACCGGGGACCGGAGGTTCAAATCCTCTCGCCTCCGCCAGCTAGATAACTGAACACATGCGCCCGTAGCTCAACGGATAGAGCATCTGACTACGGATCAGAAGGTTGGGAGTTCGAATCTCTTCGGGCGCGCAGATCTACCAGCGCAAATGCCTTCCCTAGGTATCAAGCGCCGGACAAGTTGTCACGGATTGTCACAACTCGTGCCAAACTCTGCGCGCCGTCAGCCAGGGCGTCGGGCTGCGGCCCGGTCTTGCTGGCCTTCTGGATTACGCCCGCCCTGGCGATGCGATTGTGGTGGTGGGCATTGACCGACTCGGCCGCAACGCCGCCGAGGTCATGACGACGATTCGCGAACTTGCCGAGCAGAACATCGTTCTGCGCTCATTGCGGGAGGGAATCGACACGTCCAACGCCACCGGTCGCATGGTGGCCGGCGTACTCGCCAGCCTGGCCGAACTGGAACTAGAGTTAGGACGCGAACGTCGCGTAGCGGCCCGTGAGGCCCGCCGGGCACGCGGCCAGTCCATCGGGCGGCCCAAGGTGCTCGACAGGTCGAAAGCTGCTCTGGCGCAGCGGATGCACGCCAGTGGTGAATCGGCGAGCACTATCGCCGCGACGTTAGCTGTGAGTCGTGCCACCGTCTATCGCGTGCTCGCAGAACGGAACAACGAACCCGACTCGGCTTAGGCCGTAACCCTTCCCGCGGTCGGAGTGGGGAACGCCCCACGCGTCAGGCGCGTCGCGCCCCGCTCCGGCGCTTGATGATCACCCAGGTGGCCACTCCAGCCAGCACCCCACCGGCCAGCACCACTAGCGCCGCGTCGCCGGCGTTCGGCATCGGCGTGGTCGTCGCCTCCGACAGTGTGGCCACCAATGACGTGGCCCCCGAGGGGAGGGGAGCCTCGACAGTCGGACGCGTCGGGTCATGCGGCGCCCACTCCGGCAAGGGCGCGCCCGCCCCAACGAGAACTTCCTCCTGCTGCGCGGGCGCGGCTGATGGCTCGCGCTCGTCTTGCAGCTCGGTCTCATCGAGCCCGATCAGCTTCTGCAGTCGTTTCATCCATCGCGGCGCCCACCAGCATTCGCTGCCGAGCAGCTTCATGATCGACGGCACGAGGAACATCCGGACCACGGTCGCGTCGAGCAGCAGCGCGGTGATCAGGCCGAATGCGATGTACTTCATCATCACCAGGTCGGAGAAGGCGAACGCGCCTCCGACCACGACGAGGACCAGCGCCGCTGCGGTGATGAGGCGGCCGGTGGTCGCTGTGCCGGTGCGGATGGCCTCCGTGGTGGGCATCCCGCGCGCGCGGGCCTCGACCATACGAGATACCAGAAAGACCTCGTAGTCGGTGGACAGGCCGTAAATGACGGCGATGATCAGCCCGATCACCGGGGCTGTCAACGGGGTGGGCGTGAAGTTCAGCCACTTGGAGAAATGGCCGTCGACGAATATCCACGTCAGCACGCCCAGCGTCGAGCAAAGCGTCAGCGCGTTCATCATTGCGGCCTTGATCGGCAACACCAGTGATCCGAACGCCAGGAACATCAGCAGCGTGGTCATGGACACCGAAATGACGATCATCAGCGGCAGTTTCGCGGAAATAGTCCGAACGCTGTCCTGTTCAAGTGCGGGTGTACCACCCACCCGCAAGGTGAGCCCGTACGGCCGCGAGATCGACCTCAGATCGTTGACCTTTGCGTGGGCATCAAGGCGGTTCATCAGGCCGTTTTGGATCACACGCACCGACGGATCTTTCGACGCGCCGTCGAGGTACGGGCGTTCGCTCCACATTTTTGCCAGGTCGTTGTTCGGGTCAGTAAATCCCGCAATGGTCAGCGCCTCGCTGCGGACCTGAGCCACTTGGGCGTCGGTGACAGGCCGATGTTTGGTGCTCTGGATTACCAGCGTGATCGGCTCGGTACGGAAACCGGGGAAGGTCCGGTCGAACTCCTCCTGCGCCTGGCGCACCGGGTTGGTCGGCGGCAGGTACTTTTCGCTGATGCCGCCCAGGGAGAGGTTGCCCAGCGGGAGAATCAGCAAAATCAGAAGGATGATAATGGGGGCTGCGAACAGCAACGGCCGCTTCATGACACGGTTGGCCAGCCGGCCCCAGAACCCGTTCGCGACCTGTTCCCGGGTCTTGGTCTTCTGCAGCCGATCGCCCAACCAGTTCAGCCACCGGTTGGTGGGTTTCCAGTCGCGCAAGAAGGGCACCCACAGGAGCGTGCGCACGCCAAGGGCGTCGACTTGGCGGCCCAGGATCCCCAGGAAGGCTGGCAGCACCGTGATCGACAAGATTGCCGCCAGCGTGACCGAGGCGATCATGGCGTAGGTGAGTGATTTGAGGAAGCCCTGCGGGAAGAGCAACAGGCCGGCCACGGACGCCGAGATGAGCACGGACGAGAACGCTATGGTGCGCCCGGCCGTCATCACGGTGCGCCGCACCGCGGTTTCGGTGTCGTAGCCCTCGGCGATCTCCTCACGGAAGCGGCTGACCACAAACAGCCCGTAGTCGATGGCGATGCCCAGACCGATCAGCGTCACCACCGGCTGCGCGAAATAATGCACCGGCACGGATATCGCGACGAGTCGCATGATGCCCAGCGCGCCGGCGATGCTGAGCCCGCCGACCAGCGCCGGCAGGCTCGCGGCCACCACACCGCCGAACACAAAGAACAACACGACCGCCACCAGCGGCACGGCAAGCACTTCTGCCCGCTGTTGGTCTGTGGCGATGGTCCCGGTCAGCTCGTTGGCCAACGGCAGCAGACCCGCCAGCTTCACGTCGACGCCCGCGATGGCGAACTCGTGCTGAACCATCTTGTAGTTGTTGAGGATGGTGTCGTCGTCATTGCCCTTGAGCTGAATCGACATGAACGCGTGCTTCTTCGATGTGTCGGCCATGTTCCTCAGCACGTCCGGGCTCTTGAAATAGCCAATGGACCGAAGGATCTGGTTCGGGTGGTCCTTTTCAACCTGGGCGAGATTGGCGAGGATCTTCCTGTCGAAGTCCGGGTCATCCACGGTCTTGCCGTCCGGAGCGGTGTAGATCGCCACGATATGGCCCGAGGTGTCCCTGCCGTACACCTGGTCACCCAGGCGCGACGCCACCGCCGACTCGCTGTTGTCGTCGTAAAAGCCGCTTTGGGTGACATGTGAGCCCAAACTCATACCGAACGCGCCAGCACCCAGGCACAACGCCACCATCACCCCGACCACGATGAGTCGGTAGCGGTATACAGTTTGACCCCACCAGTCGAAAACGTTAAAACCCTAACTAGTGTCGCTCTGCTGCCGGCGCGTCAATTCGATCAACTCAGTTCCCGTGCCTGAGGTTACAAGCGGGTCAGCGGCTGCGGCGGTGCAGTCAAGCCTCCTGCTCGTGCAGCGGTCTAATCGCCGACGAGCGAGCACGCTGGTGCAGTCGCGATCAACGTCCGCACCGGCTCGGCCAATATGAACTGCGTTCGACCAGACCGCTTCTGACAGGCCGGTCGGCAAATGGCAGGCGATGGCAGCCACGACGGTAGCCACCGCGCGAACGGTGAGGCCAGCTACCGACGCCGGCCACGCTGCGGTGCAAGGCGCAGCTCCACGAACGAGCTACTGCCCGGGACCCACTTCGAACCGCCATCGGCATAGACCACCGAATGGGCGAGGAGAGGTGCCGGCTCGGGTGTCCACGCCACCGTGGAGTCGGCCGTTTGCGTTCGGCTCGGGATGAAACTAACGGCAAGGCTCCCGGTCAGACGACCACCGAGAAGCTCGAGCATCTTCTTGGGCAGGGTCCACGTGACACCCTTGACATTCCGCTCTAAAAAGCATCACTGCGTCACGCCTAACTAAGTTGTCACGACGTTGTCACAACTCGCGTGACACAGCCCGCGTCAGGACGGGACATCGTGAGACGGTTTGCGCAGGTGAGATGGGGTTGTCTAGGCAAGGCGAGATAGCCTGCAATAGCCCATTTCTGACTACGGATCAGAAGGTTGGGAGTTCGAATCTCTTCGGGCGCGCAGAAACCGCTGGCAGTTGAGGCGGCCGTCAGCATGAAGGTCGGCGACACGCCCGCGATCTGATACTTTCCTGATACTTTCAGTCGCCACAATCGCCGCCTGCGTATTTGTCCAGCACAGCCCGCACATCAGGGCCGCGGGTCTGTCGCTGTAGGTAGTGCGCCTCGGTGGTCGCCAGCTTCGCGTGTGACAGCTGCTGCTGTGCCTGCGCCGGCCCACGGGCATCGCGGACCACGGTGGCCACCGTCCGCCGAAGCGAGTGGGGAGTCACCCAGGACAGATCGGCCGGTAGTGCCGCGCGCAGCGACCGGCGCATGTTGCACAGACTCATCCAGCCGCCGGTGCGGTTGGCGAACACCGGCCCGTCCATCCCAGACTCGGCGACCAACGCTGTCAGCGCCTCGACGCCGAAACGGGGCAGCAGCACAGTGTGCGGGGGAGCGTCGCCCTTGCGGGCGTCCTGCCGATGCAGCGGTTTGCCAGGGATGCGGCCATGGTCGATCGGCGTGCCGGTGATCGTCACCGTCGGCGGGTCCGCCAACAGGTCGACGTCGCTCCATCGAAGCGCTAACACCTCGTTCGGCCGCGCGCCTGTCGCAGCCAGAAGCTCGACGAAGGCGGCCAGCAGTCGGCCGGGCCGCGGACCGGGGGCCTTCCGGTTGGTGTAGATCCGCACCGCGGCCCGCACGCGCTCAAATTCCGCCTGTGTGGCTGCTCTCGGCGGCTTCCGTTCTGTCTTGACCGTGCGGGCCTCCCGAATCGGATTCACAGTGAGGACGTCATAGCGCACAGCCAGCCCGTACATACCCGACAGGATCATCCGAAGCCGCTTGGCCTGCGTTCTTGGCCCCATCTGCTGCAAGCGGGCATCCGCGTGGCTCGTGGGCATCTCTGTTACGCGCAGCGCACCGAGCTGCTGCGCACCGTGTACCCTCCACACCTCCCGATACGCCTGCACGGTCTGCTCGCTGACGCCATCAACGAGTTCTTTTGTCTCAATCCAGATTTCGAACAACTCCGACAGCGACGTCCGCTCCGTCACGGCTTGTTCCGACAATGGTGCGCGACGATTGGCTAAGTGCCGCTGAAGAACTCGCCGAGCATCCTCGTTCGACTTCGCGCTCGAGCAATGCGCCCGCGCGACTGCGAATGTCTGCGGCGAAAACTTGAGCCTGGGCTTGGCGAGCGGCCAGGCTCGGCGGTTGTGCGGCTTGTTCGGGTGTCGCTCACAGACAAATCTTCCCCGACGGTGAAACCAGCGTTGTGAGCGTCCTCCACCGCATAAAGAACCCGGTTGCGTAGGCGCTCCAACTCGCCGGCCTGTTGGCGGGCGATGCGTGAGGTATCGCGCAGCTGGTCAGCGTGGTCGCTGGCAACGGTGTAATCCGACGCTGTGCGCGCCCGCAAGGCATCCTGGCTGCGCGTAGGAATCATGCGTTCACGACTTCGGTCCCAAATCCTTTGGGCGGCTGGTCAATCGGCCCCGGCAGCATTGGACTGTTAGCCGGGCCAGACAACGGTGCAGCGCCAATCGGCCCAGATTGCGGTGCAGTGTCAGTCTGCCCAGGCGTCGCTGCAGTGTGCGTCGGGCTGCCGGCGTGACTAAGTGTCCCGGTCAGGTTGTTGACCAGGCTGGTTGAGGTCGACACTGCCGTCGAAGTGAGTTGTCCGAGCATGCTGGTGGCGGCGTTGACGCTTCCCATCGAGCCGGAGAACATGCCGATCATGCTCGACACAGAGCTGAGCACGTCTTTGAACGCGTCTGCTCCGACCTTCGTGTCCTGGGTCTGAAACGCGTTCGCGGCGCCCTGCGACGCTGCGGCGGTATCACCGATACGCGTTTGAAATGCCTGCGTGGCGGCGGCGGCCTGGCCATGGATACCGGCCGTCGCGGCCGCGCTCGGCCAGGCCGTCGAGATGCCGACCGACGGGGCACCAGCCGCGCCCAGGTCGGCGCCAATCATCTGCCACCGAGTAGCTGCGGCCCGCACCTCATCTGGGTCAACTTGTACGACTGCTGCCATTGATCCTCGCCTTCGATCGCACTGAACGTCGCGCTGTTGACGAAGAGTAGCTGTCAGGGCGAACCCCGCAAGTCACCCTGCTCTGGCGCTGTTATTACCCACGAAATGTCCCGATTTAGCGCGCGAGAAGGCGTCCCTTCTGGTCGTTGAATTCCTCGTCCGTCAGGAGCCCTGAGTCGCGTAGGTCGCCGAGTGTGACTAGTGCTTCGGCGAATTCGCGAATGTCGGCGGCAATCGTCGTCCCGTGGCCGCTCGGCGACGTGGGCGTCGACACGGGGCGGGAGCGGGAAATCGACCCGGTGCGCTCCTGACATCCTCGGGTAGTGGTGCCGCTGATGGCGCGGCTGGCCATGTTTGCCAGGGTCATCTCGCTGAAGAGGCTTCCGGGGCTGGCTGCCATGACTTCTGGGGCGGCGCCCAGGCTGGTGGCCGGCAGTGTCACCGCGGCGAGCCTGATCTCCGGGGCCGCCACGGTCCAGGCTTGCGGCACCGCCAACCCCCCGACCGAGCCCGCCCGACCCAGACCCGCCGTCACCGAAGGGACCTCCGCCTGGCCCAACGCCATCGCCAGCCCGGCACTCGTGCTCGGGGCGGCGACTTGGGGCGGGACCAATGTGGCCACCATACTTTCGATATGTTCTTCGGTGCTTGCCAGCGCCTCATCCCGGAGTTCATCGTCATCGAACGATAAGTCGGTAAATAAACCGGTGGTGTTCAATGGCGTCAGCCCAGCCTGGGCCAAACCCGGCAAGAACAGAATGAGTCCCGCGAGGTCCGACAGCGTATCCAAAGCCGATGCAGACGTCGCGTTGGTCGCCGCCGTCGATGTGAGCCCCTGCAGTGCCGTGGAGATCGTCTGAGACGCCGCCGCCTGCGTGCTCGCCGCGGCCGACGCCCCGGTTGTCGTCTGCGGTGCCGGGGTGAATGGAGGCAGTGTCGTCGCGGACGCCGACGCACCCGCATAGCCGTACATCGCCGTGGCATCTTGTGCCCACATCTCGGCGTAGAGGGTCTCGGTGGCTGCGATCGCCGGGCTGTTTTGCCCGAACAAGTTGGTCGCCACCAACGCCTGCAACAGGGTGCGGTTGGCTGCGATCACCGGCGGGGGCACCATCGCCGCGAACGTCACCTCATAGGCGGCCGCAGCCGCTTTGGCTTGGATGGCCGTCTGCTCGGCCTGCGTGGCGGTGGATCTCATCCACGCCACGTAGGGTCCCGCCGCGGCTGTCATCGCCGCTGATGCCGCACCAAGCCAGGGCCCCGCGCTCAGCCCCGAGACGACCGATCCGTATGAGGTTGCCGCCGAGTGCAACTCGAAGGCGAGCCCGTCCCAGGCCGCCGCGGCGGCCAGCATCGGCCCTGACCCGGCGCCGTCATACATTCGCGCAGAGTTAATTTCCGGGGGTAACAGTGCGAAATCCATTGCTGCACAACCTCCTAATTGATTGTCGTTGCGTCAGTAGCCTCGGTGGGCGGATTCGACCCGTGAGCCAGAATCAAAGTTCTCTCGCGCACCCATCGCTGCATAACTGCAGCTTGCGCCTCTATCGGTCGATTGCGACGCCAAATGTTTGGATCCCGAGCGCAAAGTCGATGAAACAGAACACCGGGAAAGAAGTCCGACGGGGGCCAAGGACTGTTTGCGGGGGGCCTGCGGGTCGTTCCGA
>Ga0209693_10001184_pt1 | contig 11072 bp, 8 predicted proteins | sample HubBroMetageWRM3_FD_188345 | JGI IMG/M metagenome (GOLD analysis project Ga0209693, IMG submission 188345) | Warmed soil microbial communities from the Hubbard Brook experimental Forest, New Hampshire - Hubbard Brook CCASE Soil Metagenome WRM 3... | ecosystem: Environmental > Terrestrial > Soil...
AAGGCGAAACCAAGAAATGATTCATCCGATTGTGAAATACGGCGACCCGGTCCTCGAAACCCCCGGCAAGCGCGTGGAAAAATTCGACGACGACCTGCAAAAACTCGTCGCGGATATGTTCGAATCCATGTACGCCGCCGCTGGCGTCGGCCTCGCTGCTCCGCAAATTGGCGTTGGTCTGCGCCTCACCGTGGTTGACGTCTCCAACGGAAAAATTCCCGAAGCGAAAATGGTCCTCGCCAATCCCGAAATTATTTACGCTGAAGGCCAGCAGCGCGAAGAAGAAGGCTGCCTCTCACTCCCCGGATTTCGCGGTTACGTCGAGCGCCCGCAGTACGTCACCGTCCGCGCGCAAGACGCGATGGGCGCTTCCTTCGAACGCCGCGGCGAAGGCCTCCTCGCCCGAGCCTTCTGCCACGAAATTGATCACCTCAACGGCATCCTCTTCATCACGCACCTCAGCATGCTGAAGCGCGACCTCATCAAGCGTAAAATCCGCAAGCTGAAAAAAGCCGGCGAGTGGTAAGGCACCAGTGGCGCCGCTGAAAATTATTTTTTGCGGCACTCCCGCGTTTGCCCTGCCCTCTCTACGTGAATTAGTTGCTCAACCTGATTTCCAGATCGCAGGCGTCGTCACGCAACCAGATCGCCCGCGTGGACGCGGCAAAGAAGTCGCAAGCTCACCAGTGAAAGAAGCGGCAGTAGCCGCGGGAATTCCCGTGTACCAGCCACAGAAAATCCGTGCCGAAGAATCCTACGAATATTTCCACAACGCCGCACCAGATGTAGTCGTGATCATCGCCTACGGGCAAATAATTCCCGCGCGGCTCATCGAAATTCCACGCCTCGGATGGATTAACCTCCACGGCTCCCTCCTCCCGAAATATCGCGGCGCCGCCCCAATCCACTGGGCCATCGCCAGCGGCGAAACGCGCACCGGCTTAACGACTATGCGGATTGACGCGGGTCTGGACACAGGCCCGATGCTGCTGAAGTACGAAACCGAAATCGCGCCCGACGAAACGACGCCAGAGCTATACGCGCGACTAGCAGAAGCAGGTGCTCCGCTGATCGTCGAAACGCTCCGCGGGCTCGCAAGCGGCACGATCACGCCAACGCCACAAGATAGTTCGCAAGCAACTCTCGCGCCCCCGCTGAAAAAAGAAGACGGCAGAATTGATTGGTCGCTCCCCGCACAGAAAATCTACAACCGCATCCGCGGCTTTCAACCGTGGCCCGGCGCATTCACGCAATTCCGCGGAAAGCAGTGCGCGATTTGGGGCACGCCCGCCAAGCCGAATTTGTCGGTCGCAACCGGAGCGACCGTAAGGACGGGTCCCGCAGCTGCGGGACCTGTCCCTACAACCGCATCTCAGGTTCGTCAGCAAGTACCAGGCACAATCAGCGCAAGCGACGCCAACGTGCATGTAACGTGCGGTGACGATACCGCGCTGCGCGTGGAATTCGTTCAACTCGAAGGCCGCAACAAAATCTCGGCGCGCGAATTCGCCAACGGCGCGCGCCTCCAGCACGATGAACGATTCGGATCGTGATAAGCCCAGCCAGAAAAATCGCTTACGAAGTGCTGTGGCGCGTCGAAGCCGAAGGCGCATACGCTAGCGATGTGCTGCACTCGGAACTTGGCGCGCGCGTGAAAGCCGAAGACGCCGGCCTGGCGACCGAACTAGTAATGGGCGTGCTCCGTTGGCGCCGCCTGCTGGATTTTCTGCTCGAACGGCAATTGAAAAAGCCTGTCGCCCGACTGGATCTCCCAGTAGCCCTTTCGCTAAGAATCGGGCTCTACCAACTGCGTTTCCTCGAACGCATCCCGGCACGCGCTGCGGTGAATGAATCCGTTGAACTCGTAAAGAGCGCGCGAAAAACCTCCGCAGCAACGCTGGTCAACGCCGTCCTGCGTCGCGCCGCAAACGATTCGCGAGTGCCCGCCGCGAAATTCCTTCCGCAGGACATACCCGTCGCCGAACGCCTCGGCATTCTGCACTCCCATCCCACCTGGATGGTTGAGCGCTGGCTCCAGCGCCTGGGCGAAGAGCAAACCATCGCATTGCTCGATGCGAACAATCGTGCCCCGCGCCTAAGCTGTGCACTTCACGATCTGAACCAACGCGAGGAAATCTTCACCGCGCTGCAAAACGCGGGCCTGCGCATCGAACCCGGAAATATTCTGCAATCCGCCTTCGCAGTAAGCGGCGGCAGCCCCACGCGCACCGAATGCTTCCGCACCGGCGCGATTTCCATTCAGGACGAAGCCTCGCAAACTGTCCCGCTGCTGCTCGATACAAAATCCGGCGATCGCGTCCTCGATCTATGCGCCGCGCCAGGAGGAAAAACTCCTCCTCTGGCACGTGCCGCAGGCGCGGAAGGCGTCGTCGTAGCTGCAGACCGCCACGCGCATCGCCTGCGCGCTATGCGCGAACAATTCAAGCGGCTCGGACTCACCCAAGTGCCCCTACTCGAGCTGGACGCAACAAAGCCACTCCCGTTCGGCGTCCTCTTCCAGCGAATTCTAGTGGACGCCCCCTGCTCCGGAACCGGCACCCTCGCGCGTCATCCCGAAATTCGTTGGCGCCTCAATCCCGACCACCTCGCGGAATTTCACACGCTGCAAACTTCCCTGCTGCGCTCGGCGCTCCAGCAACTCGCGCCAGCAGGCCGCCTGGTCTATTCCACGTGCTCGATCGAACCGGAAGAGAACGAGGAAGTCGTAGAAGATGCGCTGCGCAACAGCAAGAAGTTCCAGCGCTACACCACACACGAAGCAGCGCGCACCATAAAAGATAAACTCGTCCCCGGCCGCGCACCCGAAAGTCTCTTCGATCGCGACGGATACTTCCGCACCACGCCCAGCGCGCTAGAATCCGACGGCTTCTTTGCGACGATCATCACCAAAACGTAAAGCTGGCAGCACAGCGCAGTTAACCGCGAGGGCGCGACAACCATCAGCCGCGAAGTTTCAATCCTGTCACTCGTGTTACGCTCGTGGTGTTTCACACCCGGCCAAAAGATAAGAACCGAGGCAACCGATGACCTTTCGCGCGCGGCTCGAATGGATTTTCCGCATGGCCCTATTGGCCTTCATCCTGATGTCGGTCGCATTTCTCAGCGCGCTCACCGCCATGCGCTTCGCCATCCAAGGCCGCGAAGTCGCCATGCCAGACGTCGTAGGAAAAAAAGCCGTCGAAGCGCAACAAATGCTCCAAGGGCGCGGCGTCGAATTCAAAGTGGAAGACCGCCTCTTCAATCCTCTTCCAGTCGATACAGTCGTGCGTCAAACGCCTCCGCCAGGCATGAAAGTCAAAATCGGCCAGTACGCGCACGTAGTAATCAGCCTCGGGCCTAAGCAAGCCACCATTCCGGTCCTCACGGACCACAGCATTCGTGCCGCGCGCATCGAACTGCTGCGCTCCGGCATGCAGGTCGGCGAAATTTCCCAAGCATACGTCCCCGGAACTGAAAACGACGCGGTGCTGCAACAAGATCCCGCGCCCGGAACTTCAGACGTCACCAGCCCGCACGTAGATCTTCTCGTTTCGCTGGGTGCGCGGCCCGCGGCGTACGTAATGCCTGAACTCGTCGGCTACACGCTCGCGGAAGCCGAATCAAAATTCGCAGGCTCCGGCCTGAAAGTCGCGAAGCTCACGTTCGCGGCAGTCCCCGGTGGCCTGCACGGCACGGTTGTGGGCCAAACGCCTTCACGCGGCGCGCGCATTGATGCAAACTCCACAATCGAACTGCAACTCGCGGAGTAAGGCGCCGTCGGTAGAGCGTCAGCTCGAAATCCAGCAAGCGCCCAGGCATTTGCAAAACAGCATAATCCCTGTTACGAATAAGCCAATGCAGATTGCACTACGCCCCGCGGTCACTCAAGATTTCGAGTATTGCGAACGCCTGTACTTCTCCGGGATGAAGACAATCATTAAAGAACTGCATTTGGACATCGCCACTCAAACGATCACCTTTCGCGAACAATGGATCGTGACGGAAGTTCGCATCATCACCGCCAACGGTTCTGACGTGGGCTGGTTGCAAACTGCCGTGCGAGACGATGCGCTCTTTGTCGCCCAGCTCTTTGTGGACGGTCCGTTTCAGCGGCAAGGTATCGGCACCGAAGTGATGAACCGCCTGATCGGCGAGGCCGCACTCCTCAGCCGGGCCGTGCACCTGGCCGTCGTGAAAATCAACCCTGTCCTGCGGCTCTACGAACGACTCGGCTTCCACACCGCGTATCAGGATGATCGCAAGTTCTACATGAAGCGTGATCCCGATATCGGCGCGTCCATGTGAGTCCGACCCACGACCGCATCGTCTGCCGCGGAAACACCGAGGCTTATTCGCGATGGCCTTCTCTACCCTCAAACCCGCAAACCACGAGCGCCCTGTGCTAGAATTCGCGTGAACCAATGACCTACGCACGCGTTGAAATTGCGCCCTCTATCCTCGCCGCGAACTTCGCCAAGCTCGGCGACGACGTCCGCATCGTCGAAGAAGCCGGCGCCGACGTTATTCACGTGGACATCATGGACGGCCACTTCGTCCCCAACATTTCCCTCGGAATTCCCGTACTCGCCTCTCTGCGCAAGGCAACCCGCCTGCCCCTGGATGTGCATCTGATGATCGAGCAGCCCGAACTCTATATCGAGGACTTCATTCGCGCAGGTGGCAGCCGCATCCTGGTTCACCAGGAAGCCACAGTGCATCTGGACCGCGCCCTGGCGATGATCCGCGAGCTCGGCGCAGAAGCCGGTGCAGCAATTAATCCTGCGACGCCGGTGAGTATGCTGTCAGAAGTGCTCGATAAGGTGGACACAGTATTGGTAATGACCGTCAATCCCGGGTTCGGGGGACAGAAATTCATCCCCAATACTTACGAGAAAATTCGCCAGCTGAATCAGATGCGAGCGCGTTATAATGCCAGCTTCCGGATTGAAGTGGATGGGGGCGTTGAACCGGAAAACACGGCCGAGCTGGCGCAGGCCGGCGCGAACACGTTCGTAGCAGGGACCTCGATCTTCCACACAGCTGATCCAGCGGCTGCAACGCGCCAGTTAAAAAAACTCGCGACTCAGGCTTTGAGCCAAAGGGCATAAAAACCTTGCGAATGTCTGACTGGATTAATCCGATGTCATCGAAAAAATTGCGGAATTTCCGGAACGCGGCATTTTTGTTCTTTGCGCTCGGCGTAGTGCTGATCGCGTGCCCTGGAGCGCGCGCGCAAGTGCCAACGCCACAAACTGGTGGCAGCAGTGATGGTCCGCCGCCTGCCACACCCGCGGCAGACGCGCCGAAACCCAAACCAAAACCGCAACCTAAAGCCAAGCCTGCCGACCAAACTGCTGCCAAGAAAAAAACCGCCCAGAAGAAGAAGCAAACCATTGACGTGAACACCACCGCCGAACCGGACAAGGTGCTCTACGATCGCGCGCAAGCAGACCTGAAAGCCGGCCGGTTCATAGAAGGCCGCTTGGCTCTGCAAACCCTGATCAATACCTATCCCGACAGCGAATATCTCGCCAAAGCCAAGCTTGCCGTCGCCGACTCCTATTACAAAGAAGGCGGCACCACCAACCTCACCCAGTCCGTTCAGGAATATAACGACTTCCGCACCTTCTTTCCGTTCCTCGACGAAGCTGCCTACGCCCAAATGCAAATCGGCATGGCGCACTATAAGATGATGGAAAAAGCAGATCGCGATAAAACCCAAGGCGAAGCTGCGGAAGACGCTTTCCAGGCGTTCCTGCTCTCCTATCCCCAGAGCCCGCTCGTCCCCAAGGCCGAACAATATCTGCGCGACGTGCAAGAAGTGCTGGCCGACGGTGATTACAAAGTTGCTTACTTCTATTATACGAAGTTGGATTATCGCGCCTCCGCCGCGCGCCTTGTCGAAGTCACCGATCGTTACCCGCTCTACAGCCAGAATGACGACGCGCTGTGGATGCTCGGAAATATCTACGAGCGCGCCAAGCAAGTTTCCAAAAACGAAGACGACAAGAATCACTGGAGCGATCTCGCCAGCAAATGTTACGACCGCATCGTGCGCGATTATCCGCTCTCCAAAGATGCTCCCGGCGCTAAAGCTCGCCTGAAAGATATGGGCCGGCCGATACCCTCCGCCGATCCAGACGCGATCGTGCGCATGCAGAAGCAGCAGCTGTATGAAAAGCAGCACCACCAAAGCGCGATAGTGAAACTTCCAATGGGAATGTTGAAGGGCAATCCGGACACCTCCACCGCTGCCCGCGGCGGCACTCCACAGATGGCTCCGCCGAACGATGCAGTTTCCGCAACGGACGTGCTGCGTCCCGGCGCCGCAGGCCCGTCGTTTACGCTCACAGGCAGCGCAGCCGCCGCCAACACCCAAACCTCAGGAAGCAGCAGCGAAGTTGTCACGCCGGAGGATGCTACCACTGTGCCCGCGGGTTCTGATGCCGCGCAGACCGGCGTGGGCGCTCAAATCATTACGCCGCTTGACGACAAAGGCCAGCCGACTTCCGAGCAGCCCGCAGCTGCAACTCCCGCTGCGAACGCTCCGGCGCCAGCTGTCGCGCCGCCTGCGACCAATGGCACTGTGGATGCCGGCCTCAACGGCTCCGGCACTGCGAATCCGCCAGCCGAAACGTCCGCGCCAGCCGCGGTCTCGAACTCGGCTAATTCAACCTCCAGTTCATCCAGCGCGGCCGCAACCGGCGCCACGGGCGACAGCGCGCCCGCCACCGCTACAACCGGCCAGTCCGGCGCGCAAGCCGCGGACAACAGCTCGACGGCCCCCGCAAAACCCACACCCGTTGACACCAGCTCCGAATCCAGCAGCAAGAAGAAGAAAGGGATAAAGAAACTGATCCCTTGGTAGCCGCTACCCGGACGCTAGTTACTCCCTGCTAACAACTCAGGCACTCCTGTACTTCGACTTTGTTGACGCACCCGCCGCAGGGTGCTGCAATAGCTATGTTCAGGGCTAGGCGCGTCTCGTATGGAGGCTTGCCGCCCGGGGGATTACAGTGCCCAGAATTCTGGTTGCGGACGACAATACCAATATCCAAAAAATGGTCGTGCTCGCCTTTCAAGAGCGCGGCGTCGAAGTCATCGCCGTAGGCAATGGCGAAGCCGCCGTGCGCCGCCTGCCCGACGCGAACCCCGATCTAGTTCTGGCCGACGTATTCATGCCGGTCCGCAACGGCTACGAAGTCTGCGAGTTCGTCAAGAAAGATCCTCGCTTCTCGCACGTCCCCGTCATTCTGCTGGTTGGTGCGTTCGATCCGCTCGACGAGAAGGAAGCCCGTCGCGTCGGCGCCGATGGCGTGCTGAAAAAACCCTTCGTGCCGCCTGATCCGCTGATCGCCATGGTGATGTCCGCGCTGGAGAAGAATCCCAAAGTTGCCGCTGAACTTGCCAAGGCCAAGGAAGTCGCCGCCGAAGCGCTTTTGCCGCCGGCGCTGCCGGAAGTTCCGCTGAAGGCCGAGCCCAAGCCTCTGCCTGAGTTCCCCGAGCCCACCGCCGAAGAAGCCGCGGTAATTTATGGCTTCGGCAAGGGCGTGCGCGCCATTGATCTGGACGACACCACGGAAGAGGACGAGGAACAGTCATCCAAGTCCAAGAAGCTCGCCAAGCCTGCGAAAGACGCCAAAGCGCCGAAAATCCCGGCCGCTCCGAAAACTCCAGTCGTCGCGGCAATGGATGACGACGAGGATGATTTCGACGGCTCCGTCACCGCCAACGATTGGCGCCGCAATGCCGCCGACTTCGAAGTCCCCGAAAATGTCGCGGCTGATCCGGTTTATTCCTACGGAAAGGGTTTCGAGCCGATCACTTTTCCGTCCGAGAAAGACGTTCCGCCGCGCCGCCGCAAAACAGACGAACCCGGCGCTGAAGAAACCGCAGCCTCAGCCGATTCAAAAGTCGAAGCCGAGATTGATGTGGCAGCGACCGCGCCTGCGAAAAAATCCAACGACTGGGACGTGAAAGACCAGCCCGAAATCGAGCTGGCCGCCGGCTCGTTCTCGCGCGTTGAAGAGCCTGACACCCAAGCGCGCTTCACCGCATCCGAAACGGCCAAGTCCGAAGCCGCGAAGCCGGCCGCAGCGCCGTCCGCGGGACAGCAACCGCCCGCAGCCCTGGAACCGCCGCCGAGCCGCCCCACTCTGGTCTCGCGCATGCGCGGCTGGATGGACATGCTCACACCATCCTCGCCGGATAATTCCGCCAGCAGCGCGGCCGAACCCACGGATAGCACCGAGAATCATTGGATGTCGAATCTATCTTCACCCTCTGCGCCATCACCTGCCGCGTCTGCGCCCGCTGCGTCTGCCGCAGAATCGCATTCAGCGCCGGCAACTGAATCGGCTGCTGCGCCAGTTGAAGCAGCTGCTTCCGCCACGCGGGTTGTCGATCATGCCGCAGAGACGCAGGCACTCGACGCAACGCCCTTCGTGTCCGCCGCAGCCGAGCGGCCCGCACCAGCTGCCACCGAATTCTTCGCGCCAGCCACAAATTCCGAAGTGCGTGACGAAGTACGTGATGAAGCGCGTGAAAGCGCTAGCGCGGAACCAAACACCGTAGCGCGCCACGAATCACATGACGAAACACCCGCCGAGCCTCATGTCGGCGAGGCACAGCCGCGGCAATTCGGCGACGCCGCCGCGAGCGACGCGAAATTCGGGGGCTCGTCCTATCATTTCTCCGACGATCCGCATCACGCATCGCAGCGCGAAGTTCACGACGACGGCCTGGAACTCGATCAAGCGCCCGCGCAAGATGCGGCCAGCGATTATTCCTCGAACGCCACGGTTTCCGAGGGTCTCGACGTCAACACGCAACCCGAAGCAGAGCCTCAGCCCGAGCCAGTCACCAGCAGCGCCGCTGACTTTTCGTCTGTAGATTCCGCGGAAATTTCTCCGGAAGTGTTGCCTTCTCCGGCCGACGTACCCGTAAATGGCAGCGGCGCGCTCTCCGGCATGTTGCCCGCCGAGCCGCTCTTCGGCAGCGAGCAGCGCGAGGAAATCGCTGACGACTATTCCCCGCGCGATGAAGAACCCTCGCAAGCCGACATGCGCGAGCAAGAAGCCTACGCCGAAGAAACTCATCCCGGCCAGCTCCCGCAGCCCGCACCCAGCGAAGATTATTGGGACCGCGAAGCCGCTGCCCGCGAAGCAGAAATCCTCGCGCAGTCCAGCGCTTCCCTGTTTGCCGAATCCGAGCCGGAGCCACCCGCGATGCAAGGCTTCGAACGCATCCCGACTTTGCCGCCGCCGAATCGCGAAGCGCTCTCGGAAATTCCGTTCCTGATGCCGCCAGTCCTGCCCCCGCAAAATTCCGAACATCCGGCAGCCCGTTCCAGCGATTCCGAAGCAGTTGACGACATGGTCCGCAAAGTCATGGAAAAACTGGGACCGCATCTGCAAGAACTCCTCTCGCAAGGTGTGAAGCCTCTGGTTGAAAATTTGTTGCAGAATGAGCTGCAGAAGAAAGACCGGTAGTAAGTTGTGGTGCGTGAATTGTGATTCGTGTTCCGCGACAGTGATCCGCGCCAGGTAGCATAGGCGATCCTGCCTGTGCTCGTTCCTTTGACTTGGGCCTCTGCTCCTTCCTTTGACTTTGACCTTGCCTCCGAATTTCGCGCCTTGCACGCGATCCCCGTCCCTCGCCCTCTAAAAACCAGCCAAAATACTAGCGATTAACACGCGTCGCTGTTGTTTGTTTTCTGTCATTTGCGTCTGTTTCTAATATTTGAATCACTAGCGATTAGAATTGGCCGGGCCGCGCGGAAAGGAAATGGAAATGGCGGTGCTGCGGCAGGCGTTTGTGCTTCCCGCTGGCGAGATAGCGACTCGGGGCACGTTTTTCGAGGCTGCCGCTGGCAGCCTCTCAGCGTGAACGATTGTGGGTCCGATTTCATATTTTAGTTTCCGTTGCAGCGTAGCGCGAAGGAGCAACGGAAACAGCTGGGCGATGGGACAGAAATGGTCCAGAACCAGTACTAGCTGTACGAAATCGGGTGAAAACCTGCACTGATTGCGACGAACAGCTTTGGTACAGGTTTTATCGGCGTGGGGAGTCACTGGATCTTCGGTCCAGTACACGAGGTAGGAGTTTGTCGGAACGACTGTTGCGACGTTGCGTCTAAACTCGCACCCTGAATAGCTGATGCTCACGTGACCGAGGTGTGGAAGGATGAGCGGGCGGCAATGCGGATGACGGAGGTGGAAGCATGACTAAGGGGCGGATGGAGGCATTTAGTGATGGCGTATTCGCCGTCATCATCACGATCATGGTGCTGGAAATGAAATCTCCGCAGGGGACCGGGCTTGCGGCTTTGCAGCCGCTGCTTCCTGTTTTCTTGTGCTATGTGTTGAGCTTCGTTTACGTGGGGATTTACTGGAACAACCATCATCACTTGCTGCAGGCGGCGAAGCACGTGACAGGCAGGATCCTGTGGGCGAACCTGCATTTGTTGTTTTGGGTGTCGTTGACGCCGTTCGTTACGGCGTGGATGGGGGAGAACCACTTTGCGGCTTGGCCGGTGGCGTCGTACGGGGTGGTGTTGCTCTGCGCCGGAGTCGCTTACTTTTTTTTGACGAGGGCACTGATCGCGCACGAGGGGACGGATTCAACGCTGGCCGCTTCGATTGGAAGCGACAGCAAGGGCCAGCTGTCTATCGCGGTTTACGCAGTGGCAATTCCGCTGGCGTTTGTGCGGCCGTGGATTGCTTGCGCGTGCTATGTGCTGGTGGCCGTGATGTGGTTGTTGCCGGACCCGCGGATCGAAAAAGCGATGGAGCGATGAGGCGCATGGCGGATCGAGGGTTGAGATAGAGGTTTGATAGAGCGGCTTGCGCGACGGCGCGTCCAAACTCGCATCCGTCAAAAACCGAAGGGATGCGGCCTGCGCGCGGCGGGCAGGCGCCCGGAAATTCACCTGCGTTTGTTTGGGCGGCGTGGAAGTGTGCGCCAGGCGCTCCCCACCCGCCCCGCAAAGGTGTTCACAACGGGACAGATATCAAACATGCCTCCCGCTATTCTGGCATCTACACAGAAATCTGCAAACGGAGGCAACACCC
>Ga0209693_10001185_pt1 | contig 11071 bp, 10 predicted proteins | sample HubBroMetageWRM3_FD_188345 | JGI IMG/M metagenome (GOLD analysis project Ga0209693, IMG submission 188345) | Warmed soil microbial communities from the Hubbard Brook experimental Forest, New Hampshire - Hubbard Brook CCASE Soil Metagenome WRM 3... | ecosystem: Environmental > Terrestrial > Soil...
CGCGACACCAGCACCTACACCCACCCCGACATCTGCGCGAGCAACGACACCTGCGCTGGCGGCCGCGCCCGCACAGTTGACCGGGACGCAGCTTGCGTCCGCGCTGCTGCCGATCTCGGACTTCCCGGCCGGATACCATCCGTCCGACACCTACGACAGCGGCCCCGGCGTATTGACCTATCCCGGTGCCAGCATCGTCAACACCGCGGGCTGCAGGCTCGGAGCTGGGGGTGTTATCGAACAGACCGAAGGCGGATGGCTGTACCCGTTTTTCGGCACCGCATACGCCGACAAGGTGATGCTTGGAACAGGCGCACTAGTCCTTAACCAGGCTATCTTCCAGTTCGCCAGCCCGGAGAAGGCCCTAGCGTTCTTTTCCTCCGTGCGCACCTGCATGATCGACAACAAGCCCTGGTCTGACGGAGTGGATACGGCGCCCGTGAACGGCGACCAAGCCGTTACCGCTGACCTCAGCTCTACCCCCGATGATCCGGCTCACGGCTGGAAATGGGCCGCCGAGCCCTTGTTCGTCCTTCACGGCACTGACGTCTTTGCCATTTCGGCTGGTTCATTCCCAAGCTCGGGCCCGGTGACGATCCCTGGAGCCGCGGAGTTGATAGCGGAACTGATGGCACGGGTCGACACGCTCGTTCCCACGGCCACCCCCGCACCCTTCGCCCCACCCTCCTCCGCGCCCTCCGGCGTGCCCTCGCCCGCGTCCTCCGCCGTGACTTCGCCCGGACTACCGCCACAGCAGCAGGCGGCGCAGGCCCTGGCGGTGTTGCTTGCCCAGAGCGGGACGGACCGGGCCGCGATTTTGCAGGCCGTCAGCGCAGTCCAGGACTGCTCGCCTGGCCTGAGCCAGGACGAGACGGTCTTCAGCAGCGCCGCGTCGTCGCGTCAGGAATTGCTGGGCAAGCTCGCCGCCCTGACGGACCGCTCCGCGCTGCCCGCCTCGATGCTGCAGGACCTCGCCATGGCCTGGCAGGTATCCGGCGAGGCTGACCAGGACTTCGCCAGGTGGACGCAAGACGAGATCTCCCGCGGTTGCAGCACGAACTACCAGTCCGATGCGAACTACCAGGACGCGATGGCGCCGGATAACCAGGCTACGGCGGACAAGAAGGCTTTCGTTGGGCAGTGGACGGCGATCGCGAACGAGTACGGCCTGTCGGTCTATCAGTACAACCAGATCTAACCTTGGTGGTCAGTCAAGGGTGAAGTAGTCGGGGCCTGAGTAGCGGCCGGTGGCCATCTTGGTGCGCTGCATGAGGAGGTCGTTTAGCAGGCTGGAGGCGCCGAAGCGGAACCAGGCGGGGTCCAGCCAGTCCTCGCCCGCGGTCTCGTTGACCAGGACCAGGTACTTGATGGCGTCCTTGGCGGTGCGGATGCCGCCGGCCGGCTTGACGCCGATCTGGCGGCCGTGCGTCTCGCGGAAGTCCCTGACGGCCTCCAGCATGACCAGGGTCACCGGCAGCGTCGCGGCAGGGGTGACCTTGCCTGTCGAGGTCTTGATGAAGTCGGCGCCGGCCAGCATCGCCAGCCACGAGGCGCGGCGCACGTTGTCCAGGGTCACCAGTTCGCCGGTTTCCAGGATCACCTTCAGGTGGGCGGCTCCGGCGCAGGCCTCGCGGACGGCGGCGATCTCGTCGTAGACCACCTGGTAATGCCCGGCGAGGAAGGCGCCGCGGTCGATCACCATGTCCACCTCGTCGGCGCCCGCCGCGATCGCGTACCGCACGTCGGCCAGCTTGACGTCCAGGCCGGTCCGGCCGCTCGGGAAGGCGGTCGCGACGCTGGCCACGTGGATGCCGCTGCCCTTGAGTTCTTCCGCCGCGACGTGGGCCAGGTCGGGATAGACGCAGACCGCCGCGACCTTCGGCGCGGTTGGGTCGGCCGGGTCCGGGCGCTTGGCCTTGGCGCACAGCGCGCGTACCTTGCCCGGCGTGTCCTGGCCCTCCAGGGTCGTCAGGTCGATCATCGAGATCGCCATGTCGAGCGCCCACTGCTTGGCGGTGGTCTTGATCGACCGGCTGGCCAGCAGGGCCGCGCGGGCTTCCGCGCCCACCTCGTCCACACCGGGCAGCCCGTGCAGGAACCCCCGCAGGTCCGCAATGGCCTCGGCCTGCGCAGTCATCGCCGTCTCCCTCCGGGCACGCCATCGAAACCCCTACGCCACCATTGTCGCCCCTGTCCGCTAGCTCTGTTGCAGGATGCCCGAGCCTGGGCTCAGTGGTGGACCGCGGCGAGCAGCGCGGAATAGGAGCGGACCAGCGCGGCGTGCTCGAGCGGGAGCAGCGGGCTATCGGGCAGGCAGCCCTCCTTGACCCACTGATCGGAGAACTCCATGGCCCGGGCCCGGTGCACGGCGGCGGGCCGGACCGCCTCTGCGGGCTCCTCGTACAGGTAGCAGTACAGGCGGGTCACCGCGACGATCAGCTCGTCGTTGTCCGTGCCGGGCGCGTGCTGCATCTCGCGGTGCACGCGCCACCACTCGACCTCAAGCGCGGCAGCCTTGGCCGGGTTGGCGGGCTCGCCATAGGTCAGCCTGACCAGCGCGTAGAACCGCCGCATGCAGCGCCGAGCTCGGTCGGGATGGTTATCGGGATAGGGCGCCCACAGCTGGTTGGCGCGCAGCACCAGCCAGGCGCCGTGCACGGTCCGGAACCAGTCCATGCCGAAGCCCGCCCTGACGAGCCCGACCGACGCCCTGAGTACCTGAGGCCACTTGCGCAGGTAGTAGCCCACCCATGCCCGGTATTCCAGGTCGGCGATGCGGACGGGATCGAACGACCGGAGCCGGCTGGGTCTCCCGGTGATGACCACCCCACTGCCCATCTGCTCCTCCCTCCCTCTGGGGGCAGGTATACCAGAGCGCCGGCTACTTCAGGGCCGCCTCGATTGCCCGGCCGAGGGTGAGGAGTTGCTCTTCGCCGCCGGGCGGGCCGATGAGCTGGAGGGAGGCGGGCAGCCCGGCGGGGCCGCCGGGCACGGGGAGGGCGAGCGCGGGCAGGCCCGCCAGGTTGGCCGGGATGGTGAGGATGGTCAAGGGCATGCCCCGCTGGTCGAGCAGCGGCGGCGGCCCCACCAGGGTGGGCAGCGCGAGGAAGGGATGACGTGCCAGCATGACGGCGAACCACTCGCGCAGCGAGTCCCTGGTCCGGTTCGCGGCGGACTGCTCCTCGGCGGTGATCGCGGCCGCCTCGGCCATGTTGCGCCGGATTTGCGAGCTGAGCCGGTCCGGCACGGCCAGCAGGTACTCGTTCACCGGGTAGGCCTCGACGTCGATGAGCACGTTCCCCGCGTGATTGGCCGCGGCGAAGTCGAGGCCGTCCACCTCTGCGAGCCGCACACCGGCGGCGGCCAGCGCCGCGTCGACCGCGGCATCGATCGCAGGATCGACCTCGGGGCGGAGCCGGCCGGCCGCCAGCTCGCAGGAACCCGGCGCGAAGCCCGGCTCGATCAGGCGCATGCCCAGTTCCACCGCGGCCACGTCCGCGCCAAGCGGGCCCAGGGTGTCGATCGACGGCGCCAGCGGGTAGACGCCCTCAAGCGGCACCCGGCCCCAGGTCGTCTTCAGGCCCACGACGCCGCAGCAGGCGGCCGGGATCCGGATGGAGCCGCCGGTGTCGGTGCCCAGCGCGACGTCCGCCTCGCCGACGGCCACGGCCACCGCCGAGCCGCTGGAGGAACCGCCCGGCAGGCGCCGGGGATCCAGCGGGTTCACCGGGGTTCCCGACCACGGATTCCATCCGCCGGCCGACCAGCACAGCTCGCTCAGGTTGGTCTTGCCGACGATCCTGGCACCCGACCGCCGGGCCGCGGCGACCACGGGCGCGTCCTGCTCCGCGGGTCCGGCCCGCTCGGCGATCGCCTGGCAGCCGACCGTGGTCGGCACGCCCTCGACGTCGATGCAGTCCTTGACCGCGAGCCGCGGGCCGTCGCCTGGCGTCTCCAGCCGTACCAACCAGGTTGTCCCGGAATTCACGCCGTCAATGTAGCCGGCCCGAAGGAAGCGCAGGTGGCTGGCGGATGAGGTTCGGTCGGCCTGCGCTGGTAGCAAGATGTCACCGATATTTCGTCTCAGTGTCACGGGGTCTTGTGATGCCGCCAACCCCTGGTAACGCACCTTGAGGTCATGAGGGTCGCGATAATCACCGAGTCATTTCCGCCCGATGTCAATGGCGTCGCGCATTGCGTGCTGCGGGTCGCCGAACTGCTCGCGAAACAGGGCCATCACCCGCTCGTGATTGCGCCGAAACCGCCGCGCGATGCGAGGGATCCGGGCCCGTTTCCCTACCCGGTGGTGCGCGTGCCCGCGGTGCCGATGCCCGGCTACCCGAGCTTCCGGCTCGGCCTGCCCAGCATTCGCGTCCACGACGCGCTGGTCAGGCACCACGCCGAAGTGGTCCACCTGGCCAGTCCTGTGTGCCTCGGCGCCTACGGCGCCGCCGTGGCAAGCCGGCTCGGCCTGCCCATGGTCGCCGTCTATCAGACAGACCTGCCGTCCTACGCCCACGCCTACCGGCTCGGCCGGGCCGGCGAGGCGTTCGCGTGGCGGTGGCTGCGCAGCATTCACAACGACGCGGGCCGGACCCTGGCCCCGTCCACCGTCACCGCGACGGGGCTGCACGGCCGCGGCATCCACAACGTCTGGCTGTGGGGCCGCGGCGTGGACACGCAGCGCTTCGATCCGGCCCGACGCAGCCCGGAGCTTCGTGCCGCGCTGCTGGCGCGGGGACAGCCTGGCGGCACCGTGATCGCGGGCTACGTGGGCCGCCTGGCCACAGAAAAGCGCGTCGAGCTGCTCGCCAAGGTCACCACGCTGCCCGGCGTGCGCCTGGTCATCGTGGGGGCCGGGCCCGCCGAGGCGATGCTTCGCCAGTATTTGCCCGACGCCATCTTCCTCGGCGAGCGCCGCGGCGACGAGCTGGCGGCCATCTACGCCAGCCTGGACGTGTTCGTGCACAGCGGGCCCTATGAGACGTTCGGGCAGACGCTGCAGGAGGCCGCCGCGAGCGGCCTGCCGGTCGTGGCGCCCGCCGCCGGAGGGCCGCTTGACCTGGTAGACGACGGCGTCACGGGGTACCTGGTGCGGCCGGATGACGCGGACGCGTTCGCCGTAGCCGTGCAGAAGCTGGCCGCCGATCCGGCGAAGCGCGCGGCGTTCGGCGCGGCGGGGCGGCGCAAGGTCCTCGGCCGGACCTGGCCGGACCTCACCGAGGAACTGATCGGCCACTACTGCGCCGTGCTCGGCCGGACCCGGCCGGCCAAGGTCGCCATATGAGGATCGTCCGGATGGCGAACTTCGTCGCGCCGCAATCGGGCGGGCTCCGCACCGCGCTTCGCGAGCTCGGTGCCGGTTACCTGGCCGCAGGGCACGAGCCCGTGCTGATCATCCCCGCGGAGCGAGACAGCGATGAGCAGACGGCGCAGGGCCGGGTGATCACGCTGCGCGGGCCGCGGGTTCCGTTCACCGGCGGGTACCGGGTGCTGCTGCGCAAGCGCCGGGTCGCCGGGCTGCTCGCCCGGCTGCGGCCTGATGTGCTCGAGGTGTCCGACCGGACCACGCTGCGCTGGACAGGACGATGGGCGCGGCAGCACGGCGTGCCCGCCGTGATGGTGTCACACGAGAGCCTCGCGGCGCTCCTCGGGCTGGTCCGGCTGGGCCTGGCCCGGCTGAACGCGGTGGCGGACACGCTCAACCGGCAGACCGCGAGGGCTTACCAGCGGGTGATCTGCACGACGGGCTGGGCGGCCGCGGAGTTCGAGCGGATCGGGGTCGGCAACGTCGTCCGCGCACCGCTGGGCGTCGACCTGGACACGTTCACCCCCGGGCGGAGCAGCCAGGAGGTCAGGGACCGCTACGTGGCCGCGGACCAGACGCTGCTTGTGCACTGCGGCAGGCTGTCCGCGGAGAAGAAGCCGCAACGCTCGCTGAACACGCTGGCCACGCTGCGGGCGGACGGCGTGCCGGCCCGGCTCGTGGTGGCCGGAGACGGCCCGCTGCGCCGGCGGCTGCAGCGCCGCGCCGTCCGCGAGGAGCTGCCCGTCACCTTCGCCGGCTTCCTGCCGGACCGGACGGACCTGGCCGCCCTGCTGGCGAGCGCCGACGTGGCCCTGGCTCCCGGGCCGGTGGAGACCTTCGGGCTCGCCGCGCTCGAGGCGCTGGCCTGCGGAACCCCTGTGGTGGTCAGCGCGGAGTCCGCGCTGCCCGAAGTCGCGGGCGATGCCGGGGTGAGCGTGACCGGTGAGGATCTCGCACCGGGCGTGCGCGAGCTGCTGGGGCGGCCGGGGGCGACTCGCCGGGCGGCGGCCAGGGCCCGGGCCGAGCGTTACGACTGGCCGACCGCCGTACAGGCCTTCCTTGCCGTACATGAGTCCATCGTCACAGGAAGGGTCAAAGTGAACATTGGGAACAGCGGGATGAGCGATGGCGCCGCGGGCCTGGAGGACGGCTTCACGGTCGGGAGGACATCATGACTAGATTCGTCGCCCTGGGCGACTCGATCACGGTCGGCATGGGCGACCCGGCGCCGGATGGCGGCTGGCGCGGCTGGGCCGCCCTGCTCGCCGCCACACTGTCTCAGCCCGACATGCACAACCTCGCGACGCTGGGCGCCCAGGCACGAGACGTAGAGCGGCTGCAGCTTCCGGCCGCCCTGAGCCTGAGGCCCGACGTGGCCAGCGTGGTCGTCGGGATCAACGACACGCTGCGCGGCGACTTCGACCCCATGCGCACCGGCGCGGCGATGGACCGTACGGTCAGCGCACTGCGGGCGACCGGGGCGCAGGTGCTCACCATGCGGCTGCCCGACCCGGCGCAGATGTTCGGCCTGCCGCGGGCGCTCGGCCGGCCGCTGGCACGCCGGATGCGCGCGGTGAACGCGGCGGTGGACGAGGTGGCGCGGCGGCACGGCACGGTGCACCTGGACGCGGCCGGGGACCCGGCCACCTACGAACGCCACAACTGGAGCGTGGACCGGCTGCACCCGAACGAGCGCGGGCACCGCATGATCGCGTGCAACTTCCACGGCCTGCTGGCCGCGGCCGGCTACCCGGTCGGGCCCGCGCCCGACCCCGAGCCGTCCAGCCCGCCGCCAAGCCGGCTTGCGCAGTTCGCCTGGATGGCCACGAAGGGCACGGTGTGGGTACTCCGCCGCTCCACCGACCTGGTGCCAGCGCTGGTAGGACTGGCCGTGCGCGACTGGCTGACCGGGGAGGAAATCCCGGAGATCACGGTGGGCGGTGGAACCTCCGAGGGTCCGGCCAGGGACATGGTGCCTGTCTCCGAGGTCTCCTCAACCTGAACGCCTTCAGCAGGTCTTCAGGAAACCTGGAGTGTTGCGGGGGGCTGCCCTTGGCTGCCCTCAAGGTTGGTGGCCGAATATCAAGGCGTAAGGGATAAGGACGAAGCCGCATCGCCAGCGGCACCCGAGTTGGGGGCGAGAACCCATGAGCCAGACCTACGACCCGAACCAGCCGGAGCGCGGGCAGGGGTATCCGGGCCCGCTGCAAGGACAGGGCCAGCAAGGCCAGCAGCAGGGCCAGGGCTACCAGGGCCCGCAGCATCAGCAGGGTTACCTGGGCGGACCCGGGTTCGCTGCGGGCACGGGAAACCCTGCGGGGCAGCAGCCTTGGTGGACGATGGGGACACCTCCGCCGCCTCCGCCGCGCAGGAACCGCAAGCGCGGGCTGGTCCTTACCGGAGCGATCGCGCTCGCGGCCGGGGCCGCGGCGGGCGGGCTGATCACCGGGCTGAACAGGACTGCGGCGGCGGGGACGGCCACCGCCACGTCCAAGACCATGCTGACCGCCAGCCAGATCGCCGCCCGGGTCGACCCGGCCCTCGTCGACGTCGTGTCCACGGACGGCTTGCAGCAGGCCACCTCTGAGGGCACCGGGATCGTGCTCACGTCAAATGGCGAGATCCTCACCAACAACCACGTGATCGAGGGCGCCACCTCGATCAAGGTCACCGACGTCGGCAACGGCAAGACCTACACCGCGACGGTGGTGGGCTACGACGCCAGTCACGACGTCGCCGTGCTGCAGCTGAAGGGGGCCTCCGGCCTCACGATTGCCAGCCTGGGCGACTCCTCCTCGGTCCAGGCCGGCGACACCGTGGTCGCGCTCGGCAACGCCGAGGGCAAGGGCGGCACCCCGTCGGTCGCCACCGGCACGGTCACCGCGCTCAACCAGTCGATCACCGCGTCCGACGAGCTGTCCGGCTCCAGCGAGCAGCTGACCGGGCTGATCGAGACCAACGCCGACATCCAGCCAGGTGACTCGGGTGGATCGCTGGTCAACGCGTACGGCCAGGTGATCGGGATGGACACCGCGGCCTCCTCTGGATACCAGTTCCAGACCCAATCCGGGCAGAGTGCGGAGCAGGCCTACTCGATCCCGATCAACGAGGCGGTCTCCATCGCCAAGCAGATCGAGGCGGGCACCTCCTCGGCCGACGCGCACATCGGCGCCACCGGCTTCCTCGGGCTTGAGATCCAGTCCTCGAGCCAGAGCCCGTTCGGCGGCTTCGGCAGCTCCGGGGACAGCACCGGCGTGGCCATCGCCGGAGCCGTGTCCGGGTCGCCCGCAGCGGGCGCCGGCCTGACCGCAGGAGACGAGATCACCGCGGTCGGCGGCCACTCGGTCTCCACCGGCGAGGACATCGCCAAGGCCCTCGTCCCCTACCACCCCGGTGATTCGGTCTCGCTCAGCTGGCTGGACACCAGCGGGCAGTCGCACACCGCGACCGTGACTCTGGCCACCGGTCCCGCGGCCTGAGTCCAGGCGGGCCCTGCGCCCCGTGCCCCCCCGCCCGGGGCACGGGGCCCCGTCGTTTCCGGAGGGCGAAAGGAGCACGCGGGGCACGTAAGCGGCGGCGCGGGAGGGGTACCAGTGCTCGTTCGGGATAAAAAGGGGTTTAAAGATGGTGCTGCGGGTGGGAGGAGATCGGGTGCGCGCGGCGAGGCTGTATGCGGTTGGCGACTTGCGGGTGGGCGAGGAACCGGTACCTGACGCCGGGCCAGGGATGAGCCTCGTGCGGGTCACCGCGGTCGGCATCTGCGGCTCTGACCTGCACTGGTGGGACGAGGGGGCGATCGGGGACGCCAAGCTCACGCACCCGCTCGTGCTCGGGCACGAGGGCGCCGGGGTGATCGCCGAGGGGGCGCGGGGCGGGCAGCGGGTCGCGATCGACCCGGCGATTCCGGACGAGACCTGCCGTGCGTGCCGTGACGGGTACCGGAACCTGTGCTACCGGATCCGGTTCTCCGGGCACGGCGAGACCGACGGGATGATGCGGGAGTTCATGGCGTGGCCGACGAGGCTGCTGCACCCGCTGCCGGACGCGCTGTCCGACGCGGACGGCGCGATGCTCGAGCCGCTCGGGGTCGCGGTGCACGCGGTGGACCTGGGGCACCTGCCGTTCGGCGGCGGCGCGTCTGTGGTCGGGTGCGGGCCGATCGGGCTGCTGCTCATCGGGCTGCTGAAGGCGGCGGGCGCTCGTTCGGTGCTCGCCATCGAGCCGCTCGCGCACCGGCGGGAGGCGGCGGCGCGGTTCGGCGCGGACCTGGTGGCCGAGCCTGGGGCGTTCGCATCCGGTGAGCTGATGAGTGAGCTGACCGGCTTCGGGGTGGACGTGGCGTTCGAGGCGGCTGGGAACGACGAGGGGGTCGGGCTGGCGGTCGCGTCGGTGCGGCCAGGGGGGCGGGTGGTGCTGGCCGGGATCCCCGGGGACGACGTGATCACTCTGGCGGCCTCGGCGGCGCGGCGCAAGGGGCTGACGATCGCGATGGTGCGGCGGATGAACGAGGTGTACCCGCGGGCGATCAGCCTGGCGGAGCGTGGTGTCGTGGATCTCGGCGCGCTGGTGACCAGGCGGGCGGGGCTGGGGGAAATCGCGGCTGCGTTCGGGGATGCGGCAGGGCGCACCGGGCTGAAGGTGGTCATAGAGCCGCAGCGCTAGCCTTTGGCTGTGTCCCTTTTGGCTGTGTCCCTTTGGGTTGGGCGCGTTCGCTCGGCGTGGCCGGCCTTGCTGGCTGACTGCTGTTGCGTGCTGGCGTTCGTGGTCATCGGGCGGGCCAGTCACGCAAAGGGCGAGAACCTGGGCGGGATCGCGTCGACGGCGTGGCCGTTCCTCGCCGGGCTGGCCTGCGGGTGGCTGGCGGCGCGGGGGTGGCGGCGGCCGGCTGCCCTGGCGCCTGCGGGGGTGGGCGCGTGGCTCGGCACGGTCGCGGTGGGCATGGTGCTGCGGGTGGTGTCCGGGCAGGGCACCGCGGTCGCGTTCGTGCTGGTCGCGCTCGCGTTCCTCGGGCTGTTCCTGCTCGGCTGGCGGCTGGTTGCCGGCCTGGTCAGGCCGCGTCTGCGGTCGCCGAGTCTGCGGTCGCCGAGTCTGCGGTCGCCGCTTCGGCGGCGCTGAACTCGAAGCCCGCGGTGATGGCGGCGATCTCGGCGAGCTGGTAGCTGGACAGGACCTCGACGGACAGCTCGTGCAGGCGGCGGGTCTTGGCGGCGCAGCAGTCGGCGAGCAGGGTGACGGGGAAGTCGCGCATGAAGGCCGAGCGCACCGTGCTCTCCACGCAGATGTTCGTGATCACGCCGCAGACGACCAGATCGGTCACGCCGAGCCCGCGCAGCAGCGGCTCGAGCGAGGTCCACTGGAAGGCGTCGAACCGGACCTTGTCCACCACCAGGTCCTCCGGGCCGCATTCCAGCTCGTCCGCCACCTGGGCGTCCCAGGAGGTGGCCGCCAGGCCGTCCAGGCCGGCCAGCGCCGGGCTGTTCGCCTTCAGCGCGCGGCCCTCGTCGGCCCGGCCCGGGCGGTACACGTGCCTGGTGAACACCACGGGTACCCCGGCGCGGCGGGCCTGCTTCACCGCGATGGCGGCGTTGCGCACGGCGATATCGCCGCCTTCCAGGCCCATGTCCATGCGGGCGAACGATCCTTCCGGATGGCAGAAGCCGTTCTGCATGTCCACGACGAGCAGGGCTGCGGTCACCTTGTCCACCTCCGGTACGGTTCGCTGATTCCTACGGTAACCGGGTGCCGGGGCGGCCGGACAGCGTG
>Ga0209693_10001186_pt1 | contig 11069 bp, 7 predicted proteins | sample HubBroMetageWRM3_FD_188345 | JGI IMG/M metagenome (GOLD analysis project Ga0209693, IMG submission 188345) | Warmed soil microbial communities from the Hubbard Brook experimental Forest, New Hampshire - Hubbard Brook CCASE Soil Metagenome WRM 3... | ecosystem: Environmental > Terrestrial > Soil...
ACATTCTTCGACAACCTGCCCCGCTTCGCCTTCTACGAGCTGCTCGCAGCGTCGCTCGGCCGCGATCCCGATGCGCGAGAGGCCGCGGCCGAGGTCGCGGCCCGGGCAGCGGGCCAGGGGCTGGGCCGGCTGGGCGCCGCCGCCCGCCACGCCGTGCTGCGCCACCTGCTGACCCCGGCGGGCCTCGACTACGCCGAGTGCCCGAAGGGGTTGATCCTCTTCCATCGCTACCCCGAGGGGCCGCGCACGCCGTTCGAGGAGCACCTGGTCGAGGCGCTCGGCTACGCGCGCGACGGCGCGGGGCTCTGCCGGCTCCACTTCACCGTCTCCCCCCAGCACGAGGAGGGCTTCCAGGCGCTGCTCGCCCGGCTGCGGCCGGCGCTCGAAAGCCGCCACGGCGCGCACTTCGAGGTCTCCTTCTCCACCCAGCGGCGCTCCACCGACACGCTCGCGGTGGACGAGGACGACCGCCCCTTCCGGCTCGCCGGCGGCGAGCTGCTGTTCCGTCCGGGCGGCCACGGCGCGCTGCTCGCCAACCTCCAGGAGCTGGCCGACGCGGGCGCCGACCTGGTGCTGCTCAAGAACATCGACAACGTCGTGCCCGATCGCGACCAGCCCGAGGTCGTGCGCTGGAAGCGCCTGCTCACCGGCCTGCTGGTGCGCCTCGCCGAGCGCGCCGCCGGCCACCTGGCGGCACTGGAGGGGGAGGGGGAAGAGGCAGGAGACGCGGGCGCGCGCGGAGGTGTCGGTGTGCGGGCAGGCGCCGACGCCTTGGCCGGCGACGGCGTGGTCGCACACGCCGAGGTCCTGGCGCGCGCCGAGGGCTTCCTGGAGCGCGAGCTCGGCCGGCGCCCGGCGCGCGGGGAGACGCCCGCAGGCCGGCGCCGGGCCGCAATCGCCGCCCTCGACCGCCCGCTGCGCGTCTGCGGCGTGGTGCGCAACACCGGCGAGCCCGGCGGCGGGCCGTTCTGGGTGCAGTCGCCGGCGGGCGAGGTCTCGCTCCAGATCATCGAGACCTCCCAGATCGACCCGCGCTCACCCGAGCAGCAGGCGGCGCTCGCCGCTTCCACTCACTTCAACCCGGTGGACATCTCCTGCGCGCTGCGCAACCGCCGGGGCCGTCCCTACGACCTCGCCCGCTTCGTCGATCCCGCGACCGTCTTCATCGCCCGCAAGTCGCACGAGGGACGGCCGCTCAAGGCCCTCGAACGCCCGGGCCTCTGGAACGGCGCCATGGCCGGCTGGAACACGGTCTTCGTCGAGGTCCCCAACCCCACCTTCGCCCCCGTCAAGACCGTCCTCGACCTCCTGCGCCCCGAGCACCAGCCCTGACGGCCCGCAGTGCCGCCGGGCACCGTTTGCCCGACCGGGCCCGGCAGGCGGGGCCCTCCAGCGGCGCCGCCGCCCTTCGCCGGCCGGGCGGCGGCGTGGCGCCGGCTCGGTGCCCCGATCAGTACTCCGCCAGGTAGCGCTGCTGCTCCCAGGGATGGACGTGCGAGATGTAGTCGGCCCATTCCTGGCGCTTGGCGCGCTGGTAGTGCTCGTAGATGTGCTCGCCCAGCGCGTCGCGCATCAGCGGGTCCTTGCTCAGCTCGTCGAGCGCATCGTTCAGGTTGGCGGGCAGCTGGTCGATCTTGAGCCGGCGCTTCTCGCGGTGGCTCATGGTGAAGATGTTCTTGTTGATCGGCGGGCCGGGGTCGAGGTTGCGCGCCACGCCGTCCATGCCGGCCGCGAGCATCACGGCGAGGGCGAGATAGGGGTTGCACGAGGGGTCCGGCATGCGCACCTCGCAGCGCGTCGACATGCCGCGCTTGGCCGGCACGCGCACGAGCGGACTGCGGTTCTTCTCCGACCAGGCGACGTTGATCGGCGCTTCGTAGCCGGGCACCAGCCGCTTGTAGGAGTTGACCAGCGGGTTGGTCACCGCGCAGAAGGAGAGGGCGTGCGAGAGGATGCCGCCGATGTATCCGAGCGCGACCTTCGAGAGCTGCCACTCGCCGTTGGCATCGTAGAACGAGTTCTCGCTCCCCTTCATCAGGCTCTGGTGGACGTGCATGCCCGAGCCGTTGACGCCGAAGATCGGCTTGGGCATGAAGGTGGCGTGCAGGCCATGGTCGAGGGCGACCCTCTTGACCACGAAGCGGAAGGTGGTGACGTTGTCGGCACAGGCGACCGCGGGAGCGTACTTGAAGTCGATCTCGTGCTGCCCGGGGGCCACCTCGTGGTGCGCCGCCTCGACCTCGAAGCCCATCGCCTCGAGCACGATCACGATGTCGCGCCGGCACTCCTCCCCCTTGTCGACCGGCGTCAGGTCGAAGTAGCCCCCCACGTCGTGGGTCTCGATCTTGGGATCGCCGTTGGCGTCGCGCTGGAAGAGAAAGAACTCGGCCTCCGGGCCCGCCACCATGGTGTAGCCGAGGCGGGCGGCGTGCTCGACCTGGCGCTTGAGGGTCATGCGCGGGCAGCCGGCGAAGGGCTTGCCGTCGGGCAGGTAGATGTCGCAGATCATGCGCGCCACCTTCGAGCCGTCGGGATTGGCCCAGGGGTTGACGCGGTAGGTCTCGAGGTCGGGCACGAGCAGCATGTCCGACTCCTCGATGCGGGTGAAGCCCTGGATCGACGAGCCGTCGAAGAGGATCTGTCCGTCGAGGGCCTTCTCGAACTGGCTGCGTGGGATCTCGACGTTCTTGATCACGCCGAGGATGTCGGTGAACTGCAGCCGCATGAAGCGCACTCCGTCTTCATCGGCCGACTTGAGGATCTCCTCTCTCTTCATGAATGATCTCCATTGTTGGATGTTTCGGCAGGATTATAGGGGCACCGATGGTCGAGAGCAACCTCGAACAGGGCGATTTGATCTTCAAACCTTGCCAGAGTTGCACATTTTGAGATGCAGTCGGAAATCGCCTGACGAGCCCGCAGAGTGCGCTACGATCGCTACTTCCACCGCCTCGGGGGGGGAGACGGCCCGGCGATCCGGGGGCGGCGCGCGCACGTACAGAGGGAGACAGACGGAGCCGCCGGCAGCGCCGCAGCTGGCCCCCGCGCCGCCAGAACCCCAAAAGGCGCAGAGCGGGCCGGAGCATCTTTGGAGGCCAGCCAAGGAGACACCATGTCCGAGACCTCATCCGCCGCCCCCGGCCGGGCCGCCGCTCCGCCGGCCCGCCGCTCGCGCGGCCGCCTGGCGCTCACCCTGCTCGCCGTCGCGGCCGGTCTCGCGCTGCTCCTCGTCGCGGGCCGCTACCTGGGCGGCTACGTGCCGCGCTTCGCCCAGTGGGTGCAGAGCCTCGGGGTGTGGGGGCCGGTGGTCTTCATCCTGGGCTACGCGGCGGCGACCGTCGCCTTCGTCCCCGGCGTGGTGCTCACGCTGGCGGCGGGGGCCATCTTCGGCGTCCTGTGGGGAACGGTCTACACCCTGATCGGCGCCACCCTGGGCGCCTCGCTCGCCTTCCTGGTGGCGCGCTACGTGGCGCGCGGCGCGATCGAGAAACGGATCGCCGGCAATCCGCGCTTCCAGGCCATCGACCGCGCGGTGGAGCGCGAGGGGTTCAAGATCGTGGCCCTGCTGCGCCTGTCGCCGATCTTTCCGTTCAACCTGCTCAACTACTCGCTCGGGCTCACCCGGGTGCGCTTCGGCGCCTACTTCGCCGCCTGCGCGGCGATGCTGCCGGGGACGCTCCTCTACGTCTATTACGGCGCGGCGGCGGGCAACCTCGCTTCGGCCCTGGCGGGGGGCGGCGGCGGCAAGAAGGGCGCGGGCTCGTGGGTCCTGCTCGCCGTCGGCCTGGTCGCGACCGCCGCGGTCACCACCTACGTCACCCGCCTGGCCGGGCGCGCGCTGCGCGAGCAGATCGGCGAGCCGGGCCGACCGGGAGCACGCCGCACGAGCCGATCGGCGAGCCGGAGAGCGCCGGACGCACGGAGGGCTCCCATGCATGAGCCGGCAGAGGGCGCGCTCTTCCCGGTCGAGCCCCTCGACGAATACAACCGGGCGCTGCTCGAAAACGTCCACCCCCCGTCGTGGCGGAACCCGACGCCCAACGAGCGCTACCACCTGGTGGTGGTGGGCGCCGGCACCGCCGGCCTGGTCTCGGCGGCGGGCGCCGCCGGGCTGGGCGCCCGCGTCGCTCTCGTCGAGCGGCACCTGATGGGGGGCGACTGCCTCAACGTCGGCTGCGTCCCCTCGAAAGCCGTCGTGCGCGCCGCCCGTGCCTGGCAGGAGGCGCGCGACGCCCACCGCCGCTTCGGCGGCCCGCTGGTCGATGCGGCCGAAAGCTTCGCCGCGGCCATGGAGCGCATGCGGCGGCTGCGCGCGCGGATCAGCCCGCACGACAGCGCCGCCCGCTTCCGGGACCTCGGCATCGACGTCTTCCTCGGCCAGGGGCGGTTCGTCGCTGCCGACGCGGTCGAGGTCGGCGGCGCGCGGCTGCGCTTCCGCCGCGCGGTCATCGCGACCGGCGCCCGTGCCTCCGACCCCGGGATCCCGGGCCTGGCCGAGTTGGGCTACCGCACCAACGAGACGCTGTTCAACCTGACCGAGCTGCCGCGGCGGCTCGCGGTCATCGGCGGCGGGCCGATCGGCTGCGAGATGGCCCAGGCCTTCGCCCGCTTCGGCAGCCGGGTGACCCTGCTCGACCGTGGCCGCCACGTGCTCGGCCGCGAGGACCCCGACGCCGCCGGGATCGTGCAGCAGGCGATGGTGCGCGACGGCGTCGAGCTGGTCTTCGGCGCCCGCATCGTCGAGGCGGTCCGCGGCGCCGTGAGCGGCTCCAAGGTGCTGGTCTACGAGCAGGGGGGCGAGCGCAAGGAGCTCGAGGCCGACGAGGTGCTGGCGGCCGCCGGGCGCACTCCGAACACCGACGGCCTGGGCCTCGCGGCGGCCGGCGTGCGCCACGGCGCGCACGGGGTCGAGGTCGACGACCGGCTGCGCACCTCGAACCCGCGCATCTACGCCGCCGGCGACGTCTGCTCGCGCCTCCAGTTCACCCACCTCTCGGACGCCCACGCCCGCATCGTGATCCAGAACGCCCTCTTCTACGGCCGGGCGAGGGCGAGCGCGCTGGTCGTCCCGTGGTGCACCTACACCAGCCCGGAGATCGCCCACGTCGGGCTCTACGAGAAGGCGGCGCGCGAGCAGGGGCACGAGGTCGAGACCCTGACCCTGCCGCTCGACGACAACGACCGCGCCATCCTCGACGGCGCGGACGAGGGGTTCTTGCGCGTCCACCTGGAGAAGGGCAAGGACACCCTGCTGGGCGCGACCCTGGTCGCCGAGCACGCCGGCGACCTGCTCGCCGAGCTCTGCCTCGCCGTCACCCACCGCGTCGGCCTCGGGAAGATCGCGAGCGTGATCCACCCCTACCCCACCCAGTCCGAGGTCATCAAGCGCGCCGCCGACACCTGGCGGCGGGGCAAGCTCACCCCGACGGTCAAGAAGCTGTTCGGGTGGTGGTTCCGGGCGCTGGCCTGAGGCCGGGGGGGCGGCCGGGCAGTCCTGCGGCCGGGCGCAGGATCGAGAGGACCCACCGTTGGTCCTGAGCCGCACTTCTCGCGGGCGGGGGTTTTCGTCTATCCTCCCGGCCTGCCATGTACCGTGAGCCCGACTTCTCCGCGCCGCGCCTCGCGGCGGCGCCCGAGTGCCGCTTCGTCCCGGCGCCGGCCGACACCGTGCTGCCGGACGGCTTCATGTCCACCACCAACCATCCGACCTACGTCCGCATCGGCGGCCGATGGCGGATGCCGAAGCGCCCGCGCATGGACGGGCACCTGGTCTGGGACCCTGCCGGCGAGTCCCTGGAGGTCAAGGAGTTCCAACTCGTCCGCCGCGGCGACCTGGTGGCGGTCGCGAGCGCCGAGGACGGCTCCGAGGGGGTGCTGGTTTGGGACCGCGGCTTCCTCGACGAGGTGGACGATACGCGCGTTCCCGAGGCGTTCTCGTTCATGGCCTCGGAGGTGAGCCGCGAAAAGCCGGTCAACTACGAGGCCATCTTCGACGCCTTCCTGCGCAACCGCGGCGCGGGCGGCTTCATCCTGTGGGTGATCGGCCCGGCGCTGGTGCACGCCCGGGGCCGGATCGCCACCGAGTGGATGATCCACCAGGGCTTCTGCCACGGCATGATCACCGGCAACGCGGTCGGCGTCCACGACGTGGAGGCCGCGCTCTACGGCACCACGCTCGGCATGCTGGCGGACGGCTCGGGCTCGGCCGGCGGCCACACCACCCACATGCGCGCCATCAACGAGGTCAAGAAGGCGGGCTCGATTGAGGCGCTGGTGGAGGCGGGCCGGCTGCGCTCGGGCATCATGCACGCCCTCACCGTGACGCGCACCCCCTACGTGCTCGCCGGCTCGATCCGCGACGACGGCCCGCTGCCCGAGACCCTCGCCTCGGCGCTCGATTCCCAGCGGGCGATGCGCGAGCTCACCGCGCGCGCCACCATGGTGGTGATGATCGCCACCGCGCTCCACGCCATCGCGGCCGGCAACATGCTCCCCACCTACTGCGTGCGTCCGGACGGCACGCTCGCCGAGATCACCACCATCTGCGTCGACCAGACCGAGTTCGTGGTGCACAAGTTGAAGGACCGCGGCACCCACCAGGCCTTCGGCGTCATCACCAACGCCCAGGACTTCATGCGCATCCTGCACCTCGAGCTGCAGGACAGGATCGGCAGGTGATGGTGGGCTCCCGCTCGTCCCAAACTTAGAAACGCCGGAGCCTGTCACGCGAGGAGCAGTGACGCGAGGAGCAGGCGCCATGGACGAGGACATCGCGCTCGGGCTGGTGGCGCTCGCCGCCGAGATCGGTGAGGACCAGCTCTTCCGGCACCCCGCCGGCCGGGCCGCCCTCAGCGGCCCTCGGGGACGTCGCCGACCCAGAGCGCGTGCTGCGCGAGCGGCCCCGAGGTCAGCAGGTCGTAGAGCGGCCGGTCGGCGGTGACGAAGGGGCAGCCCGCCTGGATGGCGAGCGCGAGATAGAAGCCGTCGGTCACCGGCAGGTGGGTGCGCAGCGCAAGCGAGAGGGCGGCGGGGGCGAGGTCGAGGGCGGGCGTGAGCTCGAACGGCACCAGGCGCAGCTCGGCCAGGATGCGGTCGGCGGTCGACTCGCCGATCTCGACGCGCGCCACGCGCTCGAACAGCAGGCGGGCGATCTCGAGGTGCAGCAGGTCCGGAGCGAGCAGGTCCCCCGGCTGCTCGAGCAGGGCCTCGGCCCCGGCGGTGAGCGGCTCGTCGAAGTACCAGCACGCCACCACGCTGGCGTCGACCACGTAGCGCATCTAGAAGTTTCCCCCGTCGGGCGCTCCCGGGGCGCGGGGCGGCCCCTGGACGGAGTCGGGCGGCCGTCCCCCGGCTGCCGCTCCTCCCCGGCCCTCGCGGATCAGGCTCGCGCTCTCGCCGGCACCCTCGAGGCGCACGCGCAGCCGGCGGGCGGCAACCAGGGCGCGGGCCTTGGACAGCCCGAGCGAGCCCTCCAGCACCGCCTTGGCCTCGTCGGCGACCGAGCACTTGTGCTGGTCGGCGCGGCGGCGCAGCTCGTCGATGACCTCCGGCGGGACGTCGTTGAGCACCAGGTGAGACATGGCGACGGACCTCCAAAGCGCCGGCCGCGGTCACGAGGACAGGCGGCGCGCTCTTCGCCGTAGAGCGTATCGCCAAAGGGCCGGGCGCGGCACTGCGGAGGCCGGGCCGCGGTCAGGGGGCGGCCGGAGGCGGGGCCGGCGCCGCTCGCGCGGGGGGCCGCAGGGACTCGCACCAGCACAGGCCCCGTGGCATAGTCGGGCGGATGCCGGCCTACGCGCTCGCCGCCGCAACGGGGGATGCCGCGATCCCGCTCGCGCTGCTGCTGGTCTTCGTCTCCGCCAAGCTCATGTCGGAGCTGTTCGAGCGGCTCGGCCAGCCGGGGCTGGTGGGCGCGATCCTGGCCGGCGTCCTGCTCGGCCCGCACGTGCTGGGATGGCTCGCCCCGGCGCCGCTGCTCGGCGCTCTCGCCGAGCTGGGCGTGATGTTCCTGCTCTTTCGGGTCGGCCTCGAGGTGCGCGCCTCGGAGCTGCTGCGGGTGGGCGGCACCGCGCTGCTGGTCGCGGTGGCCGGCGTGGCGCTCCCCTTCGCCCTCGGCTGGGGCCTGGCGGCGGCCTGGGGCATGGTCAACTCGGCGGCGATCTTCGTCGCCGCGGCGCTGGTCGCCACCAGCGTCGGCGTCACCGCCCACGTGCTGGAAGCGCAGGGGCTGCTGCACGAGCGGGCGAGCAGGATCATCCTCGCCGCGGCGATCATCGACGACGTGCTCGGGCTGATCGTGCTCGCGGTGGTGAGCAGCGTCGCGCGCGACGAGGTCAACGTGCTCGGGCTCGCCGTCACGGCCCTCGTCGCCGCCGGCTTCACTTTCATCGTGGCGCGCTTCGGCACGCCCACCATGAAGCGGCTGCTGCCCAGGGTCGAGGCGCGCCTGCGGGGGACCGAGGCCCAGTTCGCCGTCGCGATGAGCCTGCTCTTCGCGCTCGCGCTGCTCGCCGTCTACGCCGGCGTGGCGGCGATCGTCGGCGCCTTCCTGGCCGGGCTTGCGCTCTCCGAGGTGGTCGGCGAGCGGGTCCACCAGCTGACCCTCGGGGTGACCGAGCTGCTGGTGCCGTTCTTCCTGGTCGGCATTGGCCTCGCCTTCAACGGCGCCGCGCTCGTCCAGGGGAGCACCGCCTGGTTCGCTCTCGCGGTGGTGGCCGCCGCCGTGGTCTCGAAGCTTGCCGGCTGCGCTCTGGGAGCCGCGCGCATGGGGCGCCGTAACGCCTTCCGCGTCGGCGCCGGCATGGTGCCGCGCGGGGAGGTCGGCATGATCGTGGCGCAGATCGGCCTGCGCCTGGGCATCTTGGGCGAGAGCGTCTACGGCACAGTGGTGGTGATGTCGATCGCCACCACCCTGCTCGCGCCTCCCTTGATCCGCTTCGCCTACCGCGACGCCGGCCCACGGCGCGGCACGCGGCAGTCCTCGGCCCCCGGGCTGGCGGCCGGACTCGACTAGGGGCAGCTCAGCGCGGAGGTGTCCGCGAAGGTGGTCGAGAGGTGCCCCACCGCGTTCGAGTAGGTCCTGTTCGCGCCGCTCAGGCTGTCGCGCACGTGGACGGTCCAGCCCTGGTCGGTGAGCCCGCTCACGAAGACCCAGAACTTCTGGTTCACGACGCAGGCGTCGAGCACCTTGACGCCCATCTCGAAGTTGGACGGCGAGAAGAACCACCAGAAGACGGACTGGTCGTTTTCGGTCCGCTGGCCGCCGAAGCTCATCACCTGAGCATTGCCCGAGCCGCTCGAAGCGCTCTGGTAGGTGACCTTGACCTCGAACCGCCCGCCGACCAGGCAAGCGGTCGTGGCATCGGGGACGCAGAGGGTCGCGCCGGAGGCGAGCGCCTGGTAGGCGGCGAGCGCATCGATCCGGTCGCGGGTGATGCCGTTGACGTCGGTGAGCGGACGGCCGGTCGTCATCAGCGCCGCCTGGAGCTGCGCGGGCCTGACCGCGGGCCGCAGGGAAAAGATCAGGGCGGCGGTGCCGGCAGCGTAGGGAGTGGCCGCCGAGGTGCCGTTGAAGCAGGTGTCGAAGCCCCCGCCCAGCTGGGCGGTGATCGCGCAGTCCGAGGGGGCCAGGATGTCGAGCGTGGCGCCGGAGTTGGAGTAGCAGGTGATCTGATCGGCGGCGGTGGTGGCATCCGTGCAGCTCGCCGGCGGCAGATAGCTGCGCGGGCCGATGTTGCCGGCGTAGACCGCGCCCACCGAGGTCACGGTCGAGAGGCAGGCGGGCTCCGAGACTCCGGCGGCGAAGCCGCTGTTGCCGCTCGCCACGAAGACGGCGATGCCCGCCGCGACCAGCTGTGACACGGCCAGCGCCTCGGCGGGGATCTGGGAGTCGCAGGCCGAGTTGAACGGCCCGCCGCCGCCGAAGGACATGTTGACTACGCGCACGCCGCCGAAGCTCGTGCGGCTGGCGTAGACGGCGTTGATCCCGTTGAGCACTTGCTGACCGGTCCCGGTGCCGGTCGAGTCGAGCACCTTGACCGCCCACAGCGTGGCCTGGGGAGCGATCCCCTCCGTGGCGCCTGCGACGATGCCCGCGACCGAGGTGCCATGGCCGAAGTCGTCCTGCCCGGTAGTGCCGCCCACCTCGTTGGCCTCCGCCGCGATGCGGCCGGCGAACTCCGAGTGGGTCTCGTCGATCCCGCTGTCGAGGATCGCCACCCCGATGCCGGCGCCGGTAGCCGACAGCTGGCTGCGCAGCTGCGTGGCCTTGATCAAGGCCGAGCCGCGCGCATCGGTCGCGTGGTAGACCTGCTCGTCCTCGACCGCCCGCACCCAGGGCAGCGCGGCGAGCGCCACCAGGCGGTCGGCCGGCAGCTCGCCGAACACGATCGGCAGGTGGGAGAGGCCCGAAGCGGCGGCGAAGCCGACCGCGCGGGCGTCCGCGACGAAGGCATGCTCGAGCGCAGCGAGGCGCTCGACGCGCGCCGCCTCGATCTGGGCCATATCCGGCAGCGCGCTCGGGAGATCGGCCTGCGGCTCGTTGAGGACAACCACCACCCGGAGCCGCTCGCCGGGCGCGGCGGCCACCCGCTTCTGCCAGAGCGAGGAGACGATCTTGCGGTCGGCAGCCAGCGAGGAAGCGGGAGCCGGGCGGAGGGTCTTGGCGAGCGCCGGCGCCGGCTGCGTCAAGGGATCGACGGTGGCGAGGCGCGCCGGAGCGCCGGCCGCGGCCGCCGGAGCGGCGGCGAGGAGCAGGATCAGTCCCGGCGCGAGACGGCTCGCCGGCGACGAAGTGAAACGGAAGCGGAGACGGCTCATCGTTCCTCCAGGCTCAAGGGTTGTTGAGACTCGCTGGCTCATTTTACTACGACCCGCTGGGCGGCCTTTTGTTGAGACGGGGTCGGGGTGGTCGGGCGCGATCGTATACTCCCCCCAAATTCTTCCCGGAGGATGCGATGACCCGCTCCCGCCGACGGCCGCGCTCCGGCGCGGCGCTCGCCCTTGCCCTGGCCGCCGCGTTCGCCCCCGTCCTGGCCGCGGGCACGGCTGCCTCCGCCACTCCGCCGGCG
>Ga0209693_10001187_pt1 | contig 11060 bp, 9 predicted proteins | sample HubBroMetageWRM3_FD_188345 | JGI IMG/M metagenome (GOLD analysis project Ga0209693, IMG submission 188345) | Warmed soil microbial communities from the Hubbard Brook experimental Forest, New Hampshire - Hubbard Brook CCASE Soil Metagenome WRM 3... | ecosystem: Environmental > Terrestrial > Soil...
GGAACCTCCGCTTCCGGATTCATTAGAAGCTTGCACGCCAACTGGACGCGACGCTCGATGATGTATTTGTGGACGGACTGCCCGGTCCGACGGTGGAACTGCTGCCGAAAAGTCGCGATCGGCGCCCCGACGGTCCTCGCCAGGTCGGCGATGCTCAAGGGGATGGAGAGATTCTCCTCTATATAGGCCATCAGCTCGGCTATCTGGCGATTCGACAACGCTCGACCTTGGGTGCGTAGTCTCAAGGCGCGAATGCCGCACATCGCTTCGGAAAAGGCGAGCTGCCCCAGCGCCTCGACTGCGAGCGCATCGGCGCCGTCGCCATGGGCCATTGCGCTGCGGGCGTAGGCAACAAGATTGGTTATTGTCGGCGAAACGATGTTGTGGACGCTGTGGTCGGCGCCAGCGATCAGAGCGTCGTCGCCATACATTTCCTCGCGAAAAGAAGGGGGATACGAAAAGGCAACAAAGCCACCGCTGATCTGGTGAGCGCAAACTGCAACTTCGCCGTTGCGCGGATGAAACGCGATGGTGAGCGGCTCGAACCGCATTTCGACGGGCCGAGCGCCATCATATCCCGTCTCCGCGTCGATCGCGCCGAACAGAAGACAGATGACGTCCGAGCTATTTCGAAAGGTTAGCTCGTAGGGCCTTGGCCTGACGAGGTCCCAAGCCAACCCATGCACCCCCTCAGAGCTACGGGCTACGCACGGCGTCGCAAACCGAGCCCCGGTGTCTACCAGGTTCAACATTCTTCCTCCCAAAATCTATTCAGGCTTAGGCCCGGTTCAGCTTCCGTGCGCTCTAAATCATTATTGTATTTCGGATGGTAACTGCCTCCGTTCGCTGCGCCGCCTTCTCAATCGCGGCTTCTCGTCGGTCCTGGCTGATGGAATGGTGCTCGCATTGCGAACTTCTGTTCCCTTTGCGGCCAAATAAATCAGAATCGGCGGTCGCCGTCAAAGGACCCTATTGCGCCGTTGAGAGCCTTCGAGGTTTGCTTGTGCCTGGCGTCGGGAGGGCGAGCGGTTTACCTGCGAGGCGGTCCATCCGACGTCCCCTGGAGTGTTCGCGACTCTTCGTTACCTTGAGGGCGCAGGCTCTCGCTTCAGATTGCATGTCGGGCGAAGCGCCCGCGAGCGCGGCCAAGCGCGTTCGCGAGAGGCGCGCGTCGACCCGACCGAGCGCGCAGTTTCAGATCAGGAGATTGTCGATGATCCGCACCAAAGAATCGCCGATCTGCTCGAGATTTTCGATATAAACTTGGTTGCGGTAATAGCCTGAGACATCATGCTTGACGCCAAGCGCGGCCAGCTCGATGCAGCCGGAGTTCTCGATCTCTAGAATCACGTCGCGAAGATTCCGGTCTAGAATCGATTTGTCTTCGTTCTCTTCAAGAGTGGCTTGATCGGCCGGGGCGCCGTCAGAAATGACAATGAGCACCTTCCGACTCTCCCGGCGCGCCAGCAGACGTCGCGAGGCCCAAAGCAGCGCCTCGCCGTCGATGTTCTCCTTGAGGATCGAGCCATTCAGCATCCCGCACACCGCGAGGCGCGAGCGACGCACCGGCTCATCAGCCGCCTTGTAGATGACGTGCAAAGTGTCGTTGAGTCGGCCGGGATTGAGCGGTCGCCCGGCGGCCGCCCAGTCTCTCGCCGACTGCCCGCCGCTCCATCCTCGCGTGGTGAAGCCCAGGATTTCGCAGGAGACCCCGCATCGCTCCAGCGCCGCGGAAATCAAGTCCGCCGCCACGCATGCGAGTTCGATGGGTTTTCCTCGCATGGAGCCCGAATTGTCGATGAGAATCGAGACGACGGTGTCGCGAAATTCCGTTTCCTCTTCCTGTTTGTAGATGCTGCCGAACCCGGGGTGAACGATGACGCGGTCGAGACGAGACGCGTCGACGAGACCGTCATCGAGGTCGAATGACCAGGTTCGCATTTGCTGGGCGAGCAGCCTGCGTTGCAGTCGCAAGACCAGGCGGCCGAGGTCGCGGCGGTATTCCGCCCGGCGCTTTTCGAGGAGGGCGCGCTCCTTGCGCAGATCAACGACGTCAGTGAGGTCTGTGGACGGCGCCACGAGATCGTGCGCCGTCGTAAATACAGCGTACGGCAGCGGCTTCGCGACCGGATCCTGCCGGGAGACTTGAACGGCGTCCTCGACGTCCATCTCGAGCCCGCCGCTGGGCCGGAATATCGATCCGGCGGCGTCCTCCAGGAGACTGTCTGCGGCTCGGCCAGTCGCATCGTCTGTCCCCGTTCGCTCGGTTGGCTGGAACCGGCGCGCCGTTCCGTCGCTGGAGCCAAGTTCGGCGAGCAGCTCGCAGATTAGGTCGCGCGTGAGCGAGGCGTAGCACGCCTGATTGGCGATCTTCGAGCGTAGCGCCATGAGACGCGATAAATAGCGGGCGCGGATCCACCTGTCCCACATCCATAACCCTGAGGCGGCGATCGAAGGCTCCGGGAGCGACAGGAGATGGTCACGCAGCACCATGCGCAGACCTTCGGCCACAGGAATCAGCGAAGCCAAATGGGCGTTGAGGAGATCGGCTTTGCGCAGCCGCTCGCGCTGGCAAGCCGCGAGGTGGTTAACGACACCGGGAAAACGCAGGGCGCCGAGCGCCTCGCAACGAACTTCCTCGCACAAATCGAAGAGCCCCCGTTCGCTCCGATCCGAAGGGGCAATCTTCTCGTGCGTGGCGGGATCGTGAAAACGCCGGACCAACGCAAGCGTGTCGATGCGTCCGCGCAGGGCAGCAAGGGCGGCTCCGTCTCCCTCACCGTCTAACTTCTCGTCAAGCCGGTCACTGCGATCTGACAGCGAGCTGAAACTGATCTGCATGGCGGGATCGCAAGACAGCGATCGCGCCGCCGCCGCCAACCGATGTTCGATTTTCGCCGCCTCACGGCGTGCAGCTGATTCCTCCTCTAGCTCGCTCCGGGTCTTAATACTGTTCGGATCGGCCCACAGGACGAGCCATTCCGCGCCGTGACGGACAACGCCCCTCGCGTCCCGCTTTTGAATTGTGCTCCGGACCTTCTCTTGCAACCTCAGACCACCGATCGCGAGATCCGATTCACCGTGTCTCGAAGCGCCGGCAAACAACGGCGTTCCAAGTCGTCGAGCGCGAGCTGGGAGGCGTGCCCGCATACATTGACGGCCGCCAGCACGGCGCCGTGGCAGTCCCGAAGCGGGACCGAGGCAGCCACGAGCCCGTCCTCAAGCTCCTGATCCACGATGGCGTGCCCCTGCCGGCGCGCCTTGCGGAACTCCTCCATCAGAGCCTCCTTATCGACCACTGTACGCGGCGTATGCGCGACGAGCTGGGACCGATCAAGGATCGCGCGCACCTCGAGTTCAGGCAATTCTCCGAGCAGCACTCGGCCCATTGCGGTGCAATAGGCCGGCCGCCGCGATCCGACGTCCATCGAGACGGTCAAGACGCGATCGGCCGGGAATCGCGCGATGTAGACGACATCGGTGTCCTCCAACATCGTAACTGAGACGCTTTCGGTGAGCGTCGTCTTAAGGTTCTCCAGTAACGGAGAGGCGATCGACAACCACCCGCGCGAACTCAAGAAGGAATATCCGAGTTCCAGGGTTTTGGGCGCCAAGCTGAAGCGCCGGCCATCGGTCCGCAGGTAACCTAGCGAATGCAAAGTGAGAAGAAACCGCCGCGCTCCGGCGCGCGTGATTCCAGTCGATCGGGCGACCTCGGACACCGACATGGTCGGGCTATCCTTGCCAAAAACGCGGATCACGCTCAACCCCTTGGCAAGCGACCCGACGAACTCCCGGTTCGATTCGCTAATAGGTTGGGTCATTCGCCGCGGTTTCCGCCTATTGCTCGCATTGCGGTCAAAGCGGCCGCGTCGCGCACATTCTTTTGGAGGTCCCTATTGACTTATCATAGCCGGTGCTGCGATTGTTCGCAATCCGAGCGATTGGCAGCATAGCGAACAAACGGCGGGCTAGTTGGAGGGACGACCAATGGCGAGATATCAGACTGATTTTGGCTCCATCCAACGGTTCAAGAAGGGGGGCGTAACCGTCATCAATGACGACGCCAAACGATATGTATTCTCTAACATGTTCGAAGTCGCGTCGAAGGCGAAAGCGTACGAGCGGGTCGCGGTCGCCAAGAACTTCGAATACGTGATCGAAGCCGTTCGTGCCGAAGGCACGTCCCCGTGGTACGCGACAGCGCACGATGAATTCGTCCTGTCGATGGACGGGGAAGTTGAGGTGCATCTGCTTAAGTTGGATGATCCGGATTCGGTTGTCGATCCGGAGAGTGAAGGCGCTCACAGGCTGGAAGGAAATCCCGACGGCAAGAAGATGGGCCGAATCGTCCTCCGCCAAGGTCACATGGCAATGTTGCCGGTCGGCTCAGCCTATCGTTTTGATGCGCGGAGTGTTTGCACATTGATGATTCAAACCATCGATGGGCCCGAAACGGTTCATAGATGGGCGGAGATCTGCCAACACTGAAATGAAACCGGAGGAGTCCTGGTCATGGCCATGAAAGAAGGCGCGGATACTCGCGAAATCGCTAATCCTCGAGGATTGTCGATCTCGAAGAATTTTGTTGTCGATCCGGCCGATAACGTAACCGGCTACAAGAGCTTCCACGCCGGTTCCTTCGATTTCAAACGCGACGAATATTTTGCGTACATTACGACCCCCAAGGGCTTTCATACGATGCCCGTCGATGCTTTCCTGCGCGCGCTGATGCGGGACGTCGCGTGGGGGTTTTTTTACGGCACAGTGAATTTCGATCAGGTATTCGGAACGACCAACTACTATGGCGAAGTGGACATGTTCCTCGGCGCGACCAATGAGTCCTACACATCGGCGGCCCGCGATTTCATCGAGCGATTCAAATCCAACGAATTGATGGATGTTTGCAAGCAGATGGTGTCCGACTGGACGATCGAGGGATACGACCCATTCGCGGCCCCTATGGAGACCGGGGCGCCGTGGGGCGTGAAGAACGGCGACAATGACCCGGCGGTTGGCCGAGTGCGGGTGACGGCGCGTCGCATGGTCGGCCTGAAGGGCGACACTCCGATTCGCACCGACCAGAACGGATATCGGGTCAACCGCATGTTTGACGACGTGAAGCAGAGCGCGCCTGAAGTGTATCCAGAACCCGGCTTCGAAAACGAGGTGTCGGCGTTCAACCTGTTCGCCTACCTTTCGCGGTCGGACGTGACGTGGAATCCGTCAGTTTGCTCGGTCGTCAAAGACAGCCTGTTCTGCCCGACGTCGGAGGAATACATCCTTCCCGTCGAACACGGCAATGACCGCTGCGAGTGGTTCGTCACGCTGTCGGACGAGATCGTCTGGAACATCAAGGACGGCGCGACCGGCCGACCGAAGGCGGTCGTCAGACAGCGCGCCGGCGATTGCGCTTGCATGCCGGCCGACATTCGCCACCAGGGCTTTTCGGCCAAACGGGCGATGCTGCTCGTCTGGGAGAACGGCTCGCCGAAGGTTCCCGATCTCATTCGAGAAGGCAAGGCGCCAACCGTGGCCGTGAGCTTCTAGGAGTCAGGCCAGACGCGAAAAAGTCGCCGGCTGCGCGCGTCCCGCCCGCCGGCGAATTGTCGCAGGGCTGAGGACCTCGGATATGCAGACGAGACTTTTCATCAACGGAGACTTCATCGACGCGCGCGCTCGCGCGACGATTTCGGTGATGAACCCGTACGACAATTCTCTCATATGCGAAATCGCGGAGGCTCGCGCCGAAGACGTCGACGCGGCGGTCGATGCGGCCAAGGCCGCGCAAAAGGGCTGGGCGCGGATGGACCCTTCCCAGCGCGGCCGGCTTCTCCTCAAGCTTGCCGATGCGCTCGAGGAGGAGGCGGAGGAATTCATTCGCATCGAGTCGATGGACACGGGTCACCCCGTGCGTGACGCGCGCCGGCTCGATGTCCCCCGCACCTCCGCCTGCTTTCGTTATTTTGGCGGGATGGCCGACAAGTTCGAGGGTTTTCTCCCACCGGTCTACCCCGGCTACCTCAACTATGTGAGCCGCGAGCCGGTGGGAGTGGTCGGCCAGATCGTGCCGTGGAACTTCCCGTTGATGTTCACGAGCTGGAAGATGGCGCCGGCGCTGGCTGGAGGCAACACGATCGTCATCAAACCTTCGGAGCTCACGCCTCTGTCGACGCTGAAGATCGCCGAGTTGATGAAGCGAGTGGGCTTTCCAGACGGGGTGGTGAACGTGGTCCCCGGGTATGGCCACACGGCGGGGGCGCGCATCGCCGAACACCCGGACATCAAGAAGATCGCGTTTACCGGATCGACGGCGACGGGGCGCCGCATTGTCCAGGCGTCGGCCTCGAACCTCAAGAAAGTTCAACTGGAGCTAGGCGGCAAGGGACCCAACATCGTTTTTCCCGACGCCGACATTCGCGCTTCCGTCGACGGCTCCGCCTGGGCCATCTTTCACAACCAGGGTCAGGCCTGCATCGCCGGGTCCCGGCTCATCCTGCATGAGGCCGTCGCCGACGAGTTCCTCGATCAGTTCCTTACGCTTGCTCGATCAATCCGGCTTGGAAACCCGCTCGACGGCGAGACGGAAATGGGGCCTCTCACCTCCAAGCAACATCAGGAGCGCGTCCTGCATTTCGTCAAGGTCGCGAGACAGGAAGGCGGAGAGGTCCTTGCTGGAGGCCGCATCCCGGATCGCGAGGACCTTGCGAAAGGATGTTTCGTCGAGCCGACCGTCGTTCGGGCAAGGCCGACCGACACGGTGAGCCAGGAGGAGGTTTTCGGGCCCTTCGTCACGGTGACGACCTTCTCACACGACGATGAGGCGTTGGCGATCGCCAACAGCGTCAAATATGGACTTGGCTCAGGCCTCTGGACTTCGAATCTGTCGCGCGCCCACAGGATCGCGCGCGAGATCAACGCCGGGATGGTCTGGATCAACTCCTATAAAGTGGTGCATCCCGGTTCGCCTTTCGGCGGCGTCGGAGAATCCGGGTATGGCCGCGAAATGGGGTTCGAGGCGATGCGCGAATACACCCAGCCGAAGTCGGTATGGGTCAACGTCGATGCGCCGAGCGCGCCGTTCTACCAGCGATGAGCTGCGACGTTGTTGCACTCGATGCAAATTGAAGGGCCTTGCTTCATTCACGAAGCGCGTCCGGGGCGCGTGATTTTCGGCTGGGGCGCCCGCCGCGCGGTCGGCGAGGAATTGGCTCGGCTCGGCGTCGAACGGGCGATGATCATCACGACGCCGTCAAGGGCGGATATCGCGGCCGAGTTTGCGCGTCTCCTTCTCGGCCGTGTGGGGATTGTCTACCCCGGGGCGCAACCGAACACGCCGATCGAAGTCACCGAGGCTGCGCTCACCGCGGCATCCTCGGTGCAGGCCGACGCCCTCCTGGCGATCGGCGGGGGAACTGCGATCGGTTTGAGCAAAGCCATAAGTCTGAGAACGAACCTGCCCCAGGTCGCGGTGCCGACGACATTCTCCGGATGCGAAATGGCGCCATTCCTCAGCGAGACGGAGCGCGGCGCGAGGGTCGAACGGCGCAGCCAGGACGTTCTGCCGCGAACGACGGTGTACGATCCGGAGCTGGTCGCGCATTTGCCGCCATCGGTCGCCGGACCCTCGGCGATGAATGCGATGGCCAATGCCTTGGACGCGCTGTGCGCGCCGAACGCGAGCCCGTTGGACGCTTTCGCCGCGACCGAATCGATGCGCGTTATCAGAGCAGCCTTGCCGCGCCTTCTCGCGAATTCAGCGGACGATAGAGCGTGGTCCGACGCGCTCTATGGCGCCTGGCTCGCAGGCGTCGGCGTCTCGTCATCGACGGTCCATTCGAAGCTTTGCCAGACCCTGGCCGACACGTTCGGCCTTGTCCATGCGGAGGTCGCTTGCGTGATGCTGCCCTACACCGCGGTCTATCGGCGCGACTTCGCGCCCAAAGCTATGCGGGAGGCAGCCGCGGCGATGCGGACCGACGACGCGCCGCAGGCGCTTTACGATCTGATGCAGCTCGCCGCCACGCGCAAAAGCTTAAGGCAAATGGAGGTGACGACGAACGAACTCGAAGCGCTTTGCGACCGCTTGCCGGACTCCGGCGACTTTGAATCGGCGAGCCGCGCAGATTGCCTCAAGATGCTTGTGGCCGCCTATGAAGGCCGCCGACCGTGAGATCGGCCGTCACAAAGAACGCTTGTCACGCGGCCGCTCTCCGCAGCGGACTCGCCGTTCGCGCCTGCAATTCCTGGCGTACCGCCAACACCAGCCGAGGCTCGGGCGATGGCTGATGCGCTGAGCAAGCCTGATCCTACGCTTTGGCGCTTGCGGCCGCGTGCGCCACAGCCGGGCGCCGTGCTTGGTCGACTGAACGACATCCCTGATGGCGACGCCAAGGAATATGTGTTCGGGCGCGGCACGACCGTGTTTTCGATGTTCGTCGTACGACGCGGCGAGAACGTATATGGCTACCTGAACATCTGCCCCCACTATTCTTCACCACTCAACCATCGTGCAGACCAATTCCTGAACGAGGACAAAACCCTCATCCGGTGTACGAGTCACTTCGCAGAATTTCGCATCGAGGATGGCTACGGCGTGAGGGGCGCCGCGGAGCAGTGTTGGCTGGACCCGGTCCCGGTGCAAGTCGAGAACGGCATGATCGTCATTTCCGCATCTGAGGCTCGGCCGTGAGCTCGGATTTCGGCATCGAGGACCTGCCCGAACGGCCCGACGCCCGGATCAGCATCCGCGAAGCGTTCATGATCGACACCGACGCGGTCGCTCCCGCCTTCGCGCGCCGCACACTTCATGTGCCTCCCATCGACTCGGCCTATCGCTTTGATCCGAGCACGACGATGGCGATTCTGTCGGCCTTCGCCGACAATAGACGTTTGATCGTCCAAGGGCGCCATGGCACCGGCAAGTCCACTCACATCGAGCAGGTCGCCGCTCGTCTCAATTGGCCGCTCGTCCGTGTCAACCTTGATAGTCACATCAGCCGCATCGACCTGATCGGCAAGGACGCCATCGTCCTCAGAGACGGCTTGCAGGTGACCGAATATCGAGAAGGGATCCTGCCTTGGGCGTACCAGAGGCCCGTCGCCCTCACATTTGATGAATACGATGCCGGCCGGCCGGACGTGATGTTCGTAATCCAGAGAGTGCTAGAGGCCGAGGGCCGCCTGACGATCCTCGATCAGAACAAGGTGCTGCGGCCGCATCCGTTGTTCCGCCTGTTCGCGACCGCAAATACGGTTGGACTGGGAGACGCGAGCGGCCTTTATCACGGAACCCAGCAGCTCAATCAGGCGCAACTTGACCGCTGGAACATCATCGCGCGCCTGGACTATCTTGAGGAGGAGGAGGAGGCGGCGGTTGTTCTGTCCAAGGCGCCCTGGATGGCGACTGAGGAAGGCCGCAAGCTCGTGCTGCAAATGGTGCGCACGGCGGAACAGACGCGCACCGGCTTCGAGGCTGGCGACGTATCGACGGTGATGTCTCCTCGAACCGTAATCTCCTGGGCGGAAAACTACCGTCTGTTCCAAGACCTCGAGTACGCATTTGAGACAACCTTCCTCAATCGTTGTGATGAAGCCGAACGCCCCATTGTGGCGGAGTACTACCAACGCGCCACCGGCCGCAGTCTGGATCGCGCCGCCAGAAGTCCGTGGAGACGGGTCAACGAGGAGGCCGAACGGAAACGAAGGAACGAATATACGCCGTCCAACTCCTAAGCCTCCGGGCGCACCGACACATGAGAATCGACCTGACATGACACCGATTGGGCCGTTTGTCTTTCCCGGGCTTCGCTCGCGCGTGATCTTCGGATCTTGGACGATCGCGCAGACGGCCGCCGAGATCGAGAAGCTTGGCCACGTACACTCGCTTGGGCCTAAGCTTCGATATTGAATCCGACTTTTCTCGCAAGCAAGTAACAACAAGTAAAAAGTAAATCGTGTGACTCGACCTCAACCTCGTCCTCTGCCCAAAGCGGCGGGGCGATAACCAAACCTCCGGGAGGAGATGACCATGTCTCGTATCAACGGCTACCACCACCTGACGATGTCGACAGACGGCGCACAGGAAGACTTCGATTTCTACACCAAGGCGCTCGGCCTGCACTCAGTGAAGCGGACGGTGCTTTTCGACGGCGTGATCCCAGTCTACCATCTCTATTATGGCTCGCCGAAAGGCGACGCCTCGACCATCATCACGACATTTCCCTTTCGCAAGCCGGGCGTATTCGGCCGGAGGGGGACGAACCAGTCGCGCGCCATCCTGCAGTCGATCCCCAAGGGGGCGTCGGATTTCTGGGTTGAGAGGCTGAACACGCGCGGCATCCCAACCACAAAGGTCACCCGCTTCGGCGCTGATCGCGCGGTCTTCGCGCATCCCTGCGGCATCGCGCACGAATTGGTGGAAAGCGACGGCGATCCCCGCGAGCCTATTGTCAATGCGGCGCAGGGCATCGGCAAGGCGCACGGGATCAAGGGCATCTATGGCGCGGTCGTCGCCGTAATGGATCGGACGGCGATGGATGATTTCCTGACCATCGCCCTGCCGCTCGAGAAGGAAGCCGACAATCACGAGGGCCTGGTCTTCCGGGTGCCCGACGCCTCGGGCGTCGTCCAGCGCGTCGAGGTGATCGTCGACCGCGACAGTCGGCAGGGCACTTGGACGCTGGCCGGCGGCACGATCCACCACATCGCGCTCAACACGGGCGACGAAGACAACCAATTGAAGCTGCGCGCGCACATTGAGGGCCTGGGCTTCACCGACATTTCCGAGCAGAAAGATCGCAACTACTTCAAGTCTTGCTATGTCCGCTCGCCCGGGGGCGCGTTGTTCGAGATCGCCTGGACCACGCCGCAAGGCTGGGCCAGCGACGAGCCGCCCAACGCGATTGGTAAGACGCTGGTTTTCCCCCCCTGGCTCAAGGACCGTGAAGACGAATTGCGGTCCGGCCTCGAGCAGGCCGAATTCGTGTGAGCTCAGATGATGGCACGCTGCGACTAGGGCCGAGCGGTTCGGAGGCGAAGGCGATCTGCGTCTTCGTCCA
>Ga0209693_10001188_pt1 | contig 11060 bp, 9 predicted proteins | sample HubBroMetageWRM3_FD_188345 | JGI IMG/M metagenome (GOLD analysis project Ga0209693, IMG submission 188345) | Warmed soil microbial communities from the Hubbard Brook experimental Forest, New Hampshire - Hubbard Brook CCASE Soil Metagenome WRM 3... | ecosystem: Environmental > Terrestrial > Soil...
CGTGTAGTCGATCCTGATGCCCTGGCCGCCCGGCTGCCGCGCGCCGATCCCGCTGGTCCCGGTGTGGAAGAGGGCGAGCAGGCCGTGCCGCTCACAGGCCGCGAAGATCGGCCAGTACACCGGGTCGTCGGGCGAGAACGCCTGCAGCGACGGGTGGAACTTCACCCCGCGCAGCCCGAGGGACGCGATGTTCGCCACCTCCGCCACGGCCGCCTCGCCCTTGTGCGGGTCGACCGAACCCAGCCCGGTAAACACGTCCGGGTACGCCTGGCACGCCTGCGCCACGGTCTCGTTCGGCACTCGCGGCCGCTGCGTCGCGGTCTCCGCGTCCCAGGCCAGCAGGACGGCCTTTACGTTGAGCGCGCGGTACCTGGCCGCCAGCTCATCGAGCGACTGCCGCTGCGCGGCCGAGCGGAAGTACGCCTCGGCCGCCTCGACGTAGCCGGCCATGCTGCCGTCCAGCCAGTCCGGGGTGGGCAAGTGCACATGGAAGTCAATCGCGCGCAAGGACACGCCTCATCGTAGCGATGCCGCGGGCGGGCCCGCCTGGACCCGGCGCTTGACCTCGTCCAGGCCTTCGGTCCCCGCAGGGACGCCCCACCAGCTCTCGATCCACCAGGTGGCCCCGGCCGCCTCCCACGCGGCAGGCTCTGCCGGATCCAGCTGGACGAACTCCTCCGTGCTGTCCGCCTCGATGATCACGTCGTAAGGCGCGCCGGCGAGCCCGATCTCATCCCGGCGCGCCGTCACCAAGCTGACCAGTTCGGCAAGCTCGCCGGGACTGGCCACGCCCCGCCTCTCGTCCCCGTCAATAATCTGCGGCAGCAGCCCGTCCCAGCGCGCCGCCCGGTCCAGCGACGGCTGCTGTTCCTTACCCGCCACGTGCGCCCCCACCATCCACACCGGAGGGTGCGGTCGCTGCACCGGCGGATCGGGCGGGAAGAAATCTGTCGGCTTGGCCGAGTAGTGCTTGCCGGAGTAGGCGAACGGCTGCCCGCGCATCAGCCCGGCGTATATGGCCAGGCATTCGTCCAGCTTCTCGGCCCGTGCGCGGCGACCCTCGTCGGCCTCGAACGCCGTCCATCCATCATGCAGGGCGCCCATTCCCGCACCCACGATCACCCGCCCCCCGCTCAGCCGGTCCGCGGTCCCCACCGCCGAGGCCAGATCCCACGGCTTCCACCGCGAGACCGGCGTGAGCAACGTGCCCAGCCTGATCCGCTCGGTAACCATGCTCGCCGCCCCGAGCGTCACCCACGCGTGAACCCCCCACACGGCCTCCCAGGTAAACACCCCGTCCCACCCATGCCGCTCACCCAGCGCCGCGACCTGAGCAAAATCCCGCGCATCCCCGTGAGGCACCACGAACCCGAATCGCATCGTCCAACCCTACCCATCACAGTCAACGATCATGAAATTGTGTTCGTATTAGATGCACATCTTCGTACAGCGGATGATATAATGTTCGCAGAACTGCTTCCCAGTTTTTTCATGCCGAACGGACTGTGGTGCATGACCCCTGACCCGCTCCCTGACGGAGGGCTAGACGGCGCGGAACCCCCCGGTTCCGCGCTCCCGCCTCCCTCCGGGACCGTCCCGCCCCCCACGGGGACCGTCCCGCCTGCCGTCCCGCCTGCCGTCCCGCCTGCCGTCCCGCCCGCCGTCGGGGCCGTCCCAGAGGACGACTGGGACCCCGAGGCCGCGATCGTCCTCATCGCGGCCGGTTCCGGGCCGTCTGGTGAGGTTCCGGAGGACGACTGGGATGCTGAGGCGGCGATCGGCGCGCTGGTCGCCGCGGCGGATGCGGGGGAGCTGCCGCCGGACTGGCTGGCCGCCGATGACCTGCCGCTGGCCGGGTTCCGCCATGAGGGCACGGCCGACCTGATGGGCCCGGGCCCGGCGCTGGCCGCCCTGGTCCACGCCGCCACCAGGGACGGGCAGGCGCTGGCCGGCCTGGATGAGGACCAGCTGGTCGGCGTGATCGCCGCGGTCCGCCGGATCGAGTCCCGGATGGCGTGGGCGTCGATGACCGCGCTGCGGGAGCTGACCGCCCGCCGCCGCGCCGCCAAGGACCAGGTGGTCTGCGGCCGGACCCCGGTCAGCGCCACGGCCGCGGACCAGGTCGCGATGGAGCTCCGGCAGTCCTGGCAGTCGGTGGTCGGGCAGATCGCGTACGCCTGCGAGGTCGCCGCCCGCCTCCCCAAGACGTTCGCCGCCCTGGCCGCCGGGCTGATCCACCCTGTCCACGTCCGCATCATCGAAGACGAAACACGGTTCCTGTCCGATAAGGACGCCGCCCGCGCCGATGAGACCCTCGCCCAGGCCGCGCAGTCCAAGTCGTTCGGCGAGCTGCGGTACGCCGCGCACCGGCTGGCCCTCAAGCTGGACCCGGCGTCCGCTGCCCGCCGCAAGGAAGCCGCCCGCAAGGATGCGCAGGTCCGCCGGTTCCGTGAGGAGTCCGGCAACGCCGGGATGATCGCCCGCGAGCTCCCCTCCGCCGACGTCCTGGCGTCCTGGCAGCACATCGACCAGCGCGCCCGGGACCTGCGCGCCGCCGGCGTCCCCGGCACCCTCCAGGAGCTGCGCGTCAAGGCTTACCTGGACCTGCTGCAGGAACGCGACAGCCGCCCCGCCCCGGACGCCCCGGGCGCCCCGCCCGGTCCGCCCGCCCCGCAGGCAGGCCGGCCCGCCGACGCGCCAGGTCGCCCGCACCACGGCGGCGCTCCCGGCGGCCGCGGCCGCGCCAGCGGTCCTAGCGGCAGTGCGCACGGCGGCCACAGCGGCGGCGCCCCCGGCGACCGCGGCGCCCCCGGCGGTCCTGGCAGCAGTGCGCGCGGCGGGCTCGGCGGTCCCGGACACGGCCCCCGGTCCCGCCCCGGGTCCGGCCCGGACGAGACCGGCGGACCGGGACGCGGCCCGGCCGGCGTCCCGCCTCCGGCTGGCGGGAAGGGGAACGCCCCTCCGGCCGCGCCCGGCGCGGACCCCGGTGTCGCGGCGCTGATCACCCTCACCGTTCCCCTGGCCACCGCGCTAGGCCAGTCCGGCGCCCCCGGCGAGGTCGCCGGGTTCGGCCTGCTGGACGCCGCCGACACCCGGGACCTGATCGCCGCCGCGGCGCGGCACCCGAGCACCCGCTGGTGCCTGACCGTGCTGCACCCCGACGGCACCGCCGCCGCCCACGGCTGCGCGCCCGGCCGCCACCCCGCACCCCCCGACCTCAGCCGCTTCACCCTGCACACCGTCATCCGCGGCCCCTGCGACCACGCCCAGGCCGAACCGCACTACCGGCCCAGCCGCAAACTCCAGCACCTGGTCACTGCCCGCAGCACCCAGTGCACCGCCCCGGGCTGCGCCCGCCCCGCCGCCCGCTGCGACCTGGACCACACCGTCCCCTGGGATCAGGGCGGCCTCACCTGCCCGTGTAACCTGGCTCCTTTGTGCAGGCACCATCATAAATGCAAACAAAGTGACGGGTGGATTCTCGAGCAGCCGGAACCGGGCGTCCTGCACTGGCGGACACCGGCCGGGCGGACCTACACCACCACCCCAACCGAATACCCGGTCGTACCGGCCACCGTGTGACAGGTCACCCCGAGTTGGGTCACGTTTGGCTCTGGCTCCTTCGTCGGTCCGCCGACCTGGGTTTACGTGATTGCTGAAGCCTGAAGTCGTGCACTGATCAGGGGCCGCAGGCTTGCCCGGCGCCGCATTAGTGCGGACAGTCGGATGTGTGCCGACAGTCAGCTAAGCCATCGACCGCATTCACGATCCAGCAACCGCCACGATCCAGCAACCGCGCACTACCCTGAACCAGCTCAGGTTAGACTAATATGCTGGTGTTCATTATATTGGTGTCATGGCAACCAACCCGATGACCGGACAGGCGTTCTTCGTGCTCACCGCGCTGGCCGATGAGCCGCGGCATGGGTACGGCATCGTGGGTGAGGTGGCCGAGCTGTCGGGCGGCCGGGTCCGGCTGAAGATCGGCAGCCTGTACGGGGTGCTGGACCGGCTCGCCGCCGAGGGGCTGATCGAGCTTGACCGGGAAGAGGCCCACGACGGCCGGCTGCGCCGCTATTACCGGCTGACCCGGGACGGACGGGGCGCGCTGGCTGAGGAGGCCGAGCTTCGCGCCGCCACCGCCCGGGTGGTGCGGGTAAGGCTGGGGTTGGCCGGGGCTGAGGCAGCCGGATGAGCGACGAGCTGGAGCGGCGTTACCGGCGGGTGCTGCGGCTGTTGCCGCGCTACTACCGGGCGCAGTGGGAACAGGACATGATCGGCGCCTTCCTGGACGGCTGGCTGACCGGCGACCCGGAGTTGGACGAGTACATCAGCAGGGTGGCCTGGCCCAGCTGGGCGGAGGTCACCAGCGTGGCCGCCCTGGCCGCCCGGCTGTACCTGGGCGGTGAGGGCGCCCCGCGCCGGTACTTCGCCTGGGGGCAGGCGGTGCGGCGCGCGGTGCTCGCCGTGCTGCTGGTGCACGCGGTGCTGGCCGTTGACATTCTGGTGTTCCTGGAGGGGGGCCATCGCCTGGTCGGCTGGCTGCCCCCGTCGCCGGCGAGCCCGGTGATCGCCGCGCCCGGCGGCGTCTGGGACATGGCGTATTACCTGGTGAACGTCGCCTGGATCGCGATTTTCGTGACGCTGGCCCTCGGGCATTACCGCACTGCCCGGGCGCTGGCGGCACTGGCCATCGTCCCCGGCCTGGCCGCCTTGATCCAAGCCCAGATCACTGGCACCATGCCGGTGCCGTTGGCGCCATGGCCCTTCTGGGTCCTGATCGACCTTGCCCCGGTCCTGGCCATGACCGCGTTCCACCGGAACGCCCCGCGAACCGTGCCCCTGCCCTGGCTGCTGGCCCTGCCCGCCGGCTACCTCCTGGTGTACGGGCCGCTGCTGGCGCTCCAGGCGACCGGCAACTCTGCGTGGCTACCGGACTTCCCCGGGCTGTGCTGCATCCTGGTCAGCCTCGCCTGCCTCGCACACGCACCTAGGGCCTGGTCCCGCCAGGCTGGCGGCACGGGGCCATGGTCGCTGACCTTGGTCTTGCTGGCTGCCGTCGCCGGAGCGTACCGGATCGTCACGCTCACCGGTTACCTGAACGACCCGCACCTGATCGCCGTGAGCCTGGCCGAACTGCTCATCGTGCTGGCCGCCGTCGCGCTGGTCGCCCCCGACGCCGCCCGCGCCCAGACGGCAACGCCCGCACCGCCGCCGTATCCCCGCGCCATGATTGCCTAGGGAGGACCCGGGACATGCCCTTCCAGCGCCCCACGCGCCCGCTGTCCGTCCTGGCCGGCGCCCTGGCCGCGGCCGGCCTCATGCTCGCCGCCGCCGGCTGCAGCAGCATCACCCCGCTAGGGCCGGGCCCGGCGCCTGTGAGCCTGCCGTCGGCCCGCGATCTGGGGTCGCCGATCATCATGCAAGTCATGCGCAGCCAGCCCCCCACTCCAGCGGGCGAGTGCCCGGCCGGCTCGGTCGCGCTCTTCGGGTCGGAGCCCAACGTGCCGCGGGTCGCGCGAGTGGGGTCCGTGGCCGTGCCCATCCATGGGAGCCCGGCCACCCTGCCCCCCCTTACCCCCCCGGCCACGCCTCCCGCGCCCGGGGCGGGCGTAGCGTGCTACCTTCCGGTCGGCAGGCCGGTAACGGTGACTTCCGCCGCGGTCTCCGCTGTCACCTCGCAGCAGACGAGTCCCGCCGCGTACGGATTCGTGGTCGCCTTTCCCGCCGCCGATGTCGCGGCGTTGACGGCGGTCATCAGGCAGGCCTATGACTCTGGCGATGCCCTCGGCATGAGCGTCGCCGGCAAGCTCTGGCAGGCCCCGCCGACACGAGGCAGAGTCACCGCTCTCCGGGCGGAACAGATCAACCTGCTCAGCAGGGCACAAGCTCTGCAGCTTTACCGCCTGCTGATTCCGTCTGGCTGATACCTTCGGCCCGGTCAGCGGTTCATCAACGCGAACACGCCCCACCCCAGGTACTCGCGCCGATACCGGACGTGCCGGGCCCGGGCACTGTCAAGCTCGGCGCGCATCTGACCGGCCAGCTCGTCGTCCGGGTTGGCGTCCAGCCAGCGCCGGATGTTCAGCCACTGGGCCGCGGCGTACCGGTCCCAGCTGTCCTGATCCGCGAGCACCATCTCCACCACGTCGCAGCCCAGCTCGCCGAACGATTCCACTAGCTCAGCCAGCGGCAGCCACTGGTCCTTGCTTGTCGCGTGGCACCCCGCCACGGTGGCCTGGTCGGGCGGCTCGCGCCGCCAGTAAGGCTCGCCGATCAGCATCATGCCGCCGTCGGCCAGGCTGCGCCGGAGCAGGCCGACCGTCCCCGCCACGCCGTCGCCGATCCAGGTGGCGCCGACACAGCAGGCGATTCCCGCCGGCTCGCTGGCCACGTAACCCGATGCGTCACCGTGCACGAAGCCGACCCGGTCGGCGACCCCGAGTTCCCCGGCCCGCGCGCGGGCCCGGTCGATGAACACCGTGCTGATGTCGACCCCGGTGCCGGTCACCAGGTGATCGCGGGCCCAGGTGCACAGCAGTTCACCCGTCCCGCAGGCCAGATCGAGCACCGCCGTTCCCGCGGCCGGGCTCAGCGCCCGGCCAAGCAGTGCCAGTTTCTCGCTGGTAAACGGGTTGTGGATGCGGTGGCTGCTCTCACGGATGGTGAAAGGACGCGGAAGATCCACTTCGCGGCCTCAGCGAGCGGCCGACGGGGGCGGCCGCAATCGGGACAGCCGGAACCGCGTCTTCGCCGTCTCAGGCACGGCGTCAGGGACGGCGTCCGGGACGGCGTCTGGCACGGCGTCCGGGACGGCGTCCGGGGCGGCGTCTGGCACAGCGTCCAGGAGGGCGTCTGGCGATGCGTCTAGTACCGCACCCGAAACAGCGTCTGGCACAGCTTCCGAGATCGCGTTCGGCACGGCGTCGCCCTCCTCGCGTCCGGCCGGCCGCATGCCGCGCCAGGCGGCCGCCAGGCCGACGAGCGACGCCACGCCACACCACCACCACACCTGCCGGCCGACCAGATGCCAGCCCAGCACGCCGACTATCGGGCCGACCGCGAAGCCAAGCGCGAACACCGACTGCGAGGCGCCCAGGTACTGGCTGCGCAGCCGCTCGGGGCCGGCGTTCGCCGGGTAGGCCGACATGGTGGGGCCTGCCGTGATCTCGGCCAGCGTCCACACCAGCGTTCCGCCGATGAACACGACCAGCCCGGCGGGCACCGAATACAGCGCCTGGCCGACCCCGAGCAGCACGAACCCGACCAGCGCCACCACCCTGGCCGGCCAGCGCTGCGTTACCTTGGTCATCAGCAGTTCGCAGGTGATCACCACCGCGCTGTTGAGCGAGAGCACGAAGGCGTACCAGGCGGTGGCCTCATGGGCCGCCGCCATGGCCAGCGGCAACGCGCTCACGTACTGGATGTAGACGGCGGAGTTGATGAACAGCGCGGTGAGGAACAGCAGGTACCTGCGGTCGGCGAGGACCACGCCGAGCCCGGACATCCGCCGCCTGCGCACCGCGGCCTCACCCTGGTCATCGACCCGCTTCGGCAGCAGCAGCAGCGCGATCACCGCATATCCCATCGACGTGATCGCGTCGCCCCAGAACAGCAGGTTGTAGCTGACCAGGATCAGCAGGGCGCCGAACAGCGGCGACAGCGTGGTGCCCAGGTTGGTGCACAGCCGGTACACCGCGAAGATCATCACCTGCCGGTGCTTCGGCGTCAGCTCGGACAACAGCGACGCCGAGGCGGGCCGGTAGATCAGGCCGATCATGCCGACCACCGCAACGTCAACAAGCAGCGCGGGGTAGTTGCGCAGGTACAGGATGCCGACCATGAGCACCGCCCGGCCGCCCATGCTCAGCACGGTCGCCCGCCGGGCACCAAGCCAGTCCGCCAGCGCGGTGCCCACCAGGACGCCGACCACGCCGCCGAACCCGTAAACGCCAAGCGCGACGCCGGCCTGCACGGTGGTGAAGCCCCGGTGCGTCATGTACAGCACGAGGAAGATGTTCAGGAACGTGCCAAGCCGGTTGATCAGCATCCCGATGAGGATGGCCTTCGCCGCGGGCGGCGCCTCCCGGAAGGTGCTGAAGACCTTCGCGTCCTGTTCCATCTAGGTCCCGCCCGGGACGAGGGAACTGGCGGCTCGCCGACTCGCCGCCAGCACGGATTTCGCGCAGCCGCCCGACCCGCCGGTGAAGGTATACACGCGGTCGCCGATTTCTCGCAGCGCCAGCACCGGCGGGTCGCAGTAGCAGTCGGTGGCGCCGGCGCGCCGCCTGACGCTGCCCAGCTTGAGGCCTGGGAAGCAGCCGCCGGCGAGCCCCTGGGCAAGCTCATGCCGGGCCAGCCGGGTCACCGGGGTGATGCCGGGCGGGGCGCCCCACTCGGTGGTCGGCACGCCAAGCAGCAGCCCGCCGTCCGCCGTGGGCAGCCCGTAAAGACCGGTCCGCTCGTCGGCGAACGCGGGCGGCTGGGCCGGGCCCGTGTCGTAGACGGTGTACTGGATGGACCTCGTCCGGTAGCCGTCGGCCGGCAGCCCGCTGGCGCGCAGCAGCCCTGGTGTCCACGCCCCGACGGCGAGTACCACGGCGTCGAATCCGCGGCCGGGGTCGGTGCCGAGGGCGTCGAGCGGGTCGTCCCGCACCTCCGCCTGCGGCCGTGCGGCCAGGTCCGCCAGGACCGCCTCGCGCAGGCGGTGGGGTGACGTGCAGCCCGCCCGCCGCTCGCGGATGACCACCATCGTCTCGTCTCCGGTCCAGCCGGGCCCGCCGTCCCGGGCGCCGAACGCCTCGGCCGGGGAGGTCAGCTCCGCCGATCCCGGCAGCTCGCGCTCGATCTCGGCAAGCGCCGTGGCCAGGTCAGCCTCGCCCGCCGGGTCGGCAAGCGGCTCGCGCAGGTAGGCGAACCCGGTCTCGCGATACTGCGCCCAGTCCCGCAGCACCGGGCTGGCCAGCAGCTCCACCAGGCTGGCGATCGCGAGCTCCCGCTGCTCGGGCAGCGCGTCGTAGGCCCGCACCGCGCCGCCGGACGCCGCCGTCGCGTCGGCGGCGGCGGGTGACCCGGCCCGGCCCGTCATCAGCTCGACCCGGACGCCGGGCCGCTGGGCCAGCCGCCAGGCAAGCGCGGATCCCGCCAGCCCACCGCCGACCACGCGTATCCGCACCACCGCCACCACGCCTACGCTAGCCGCCGGATGCCGATTCGTGGAAGCAGCACGTCGCGTAGGCACCGGTCGCCATGTTGACCCCGCCGGTGTCGCGGTCGGCGGTCCCGCGCACCCACATGCCTCCATAACCACGTGTACACAGGTACGCGCCCCAGGTGAGCACCCATGGCTCGAGGCCGCCGGCGCCCGGGAATGGCTCGGGCTCCGGCCGCACCCGGCGCTGCAGCACGTACGGCTGGTCCATCAGCTCCCGCAGCTGCCGGTCCCATTCGGCCTGGTCGGTTTGCCAGCCGGCCACGATGCCCAGGCCGCCGTGCATCGAGGTGGGCTTGAGGATGAGGTTCTCCCGCTGGCCGAGCGCATAGTCGAGCAGGTCCACCCGGTCACCGTCCACGGTGACCGGCCCCGCCCGCAGCATCCGCGTCCACGGCAGCAGCCGGTCCAGGCTGGCAAGCTCGGCCTCGGTGCACAACGGCCGGTTGGCCTCGTCGGACAGCAGCGCCAGCGCGCCCTTGGAGCTGTAGAGCTGGGAGTGCATCGGGGTGAAGATCTTCACCTCGCCGCGCTCAGCCGCCTGCAGCACCGGGTTGATCAGTGCGGGGCCATCCGGGTGCAGCAGGTCCTCGATCATGAAGAGCCGGTAGATGACGTCGACAGGCCGGTCGCCGAGCCACACCCGCTGGTCGTGCAGCGACAGGTTCCGCAGGTGACAGGGGACGAAGTCGATGCCGAGCGTGGCCAGCTCGTTGGCGCTGGTCTGCAGCACCGCGTTGAACCTGTCCGCGGCGGGCGGCCAGTCGACGGCGGCGACAAGAGACCCGTCGTGGGCGCTGATGCCGGACTCGGCCATGATCGTGTTCGCGATCTCGGCCAGGGTGTCGGTGTAGGCCAGCGAGTGTTCCCGGACAAAGTCGGCAAGATCGTCGTTGGTCAGCATCGCCCGGTTGACCATGGCGTTGTCGCCGCCGCCGACCGTGCTGCCGATGTTGAGTTCCATCAGCCGGAAGCCGGCGGCCTCCCGGTACAGGTCGGCGCGCACCATCCGGGTCGGCGGCGCGGAACGCGCCATCAGCACGGCGCCGACCTGCTCCCCGGTGAGCCCGACGGCGCTGGCGAACGCGCCGAGGTCACCGCCGAACAGGCGGCCGGGCAGGGCGGTCAGCGCGCCGTAGAGGTTCTCAAGGTCGGCCGTGAGCTGACCGAGCTCGGCCTGCTCGAGGAACACGGGGCGGGTCAGGCAGCGGCCGCGGAAGGAGGTCGCGACCAGGTCGAGCTCGCGGCCCGCGGCGGCCGGCAGGTCGCCGGGCGCGATGCCCCGCTGGGCCGCCTCCTTCAGGTAGAGCCCGGTCAGCTCATTGTGCGACATGGGCGGGCCTGAGCCGTTCCCACGGGGTCTTGGTGGTCGTCGGTTCCTGGCCGACGAGCTTCACCTCGATCTTGTCCGCGAAATCCTCCAGCCTTTGCTGCGCGTCCTGCGCCGAAGTGCCGGTGACGATCAGGAACCCGAGGACGTTGTTCCCGTTCGGCGGCCGCAGGATGATGTCGCCGGGACGAAGGGTCGCCCCGGCCATCAGGGTCTGCTCGGCCTCGCTGACCTCGGCGGGTATCCGGACGTACTCAAGCTCTCCCTCGTCGCAGATCAGGCAGGTGCCCATCATGTGCACGCCGGTGGGAGCGTAGTGGTGCACCCTCGGCTTGACGCCGCGGGCCACGTCCATCACCGCCTCGATCGGGCTGTAGTCGGCGGTCACCCGCGCGACCAGGTCCAGCCCGCCACCGCCGGGGCGGATGGCGATCTCGACGATGTACGGGTCGCCGCGGTGATACCTGATCTCGGCGTGCATCACGCTGCGGCGCAGCCCCTGGGCGTGCGCGGAGTCCG
>Ga0209693_10001190_pt1 | contig 11055 bp, 9 predicted proteins | sample HubBroMetageWRM3_FD_188345 | JGI IMG/M metagenome (GOLD analysis project Ga0209693, IMG submission 188345) | Warmed soil microbial communities from the Hubbard Brook experimental Forest, New Hampshire - Hubbard Brook CCASE Soil Metagenome WRM 3... | ecosystem: Environmental > Terrestrial > Soil...
CCAGCACCGGATCCAGCACCGGATCCAGCACCGGCGTCGCCGCCGTAACCGTGACCGGCCCCGCAAACGCCGAGCTCGCCGCCACCGCCGAACCAGCCGAACCAGCCGGCACCGGCACTGCCACCGGCCCAACCCCAACCCCACCGCGCCGCCGAACAACCTCGCGCACCACCCACCCCACCGCCACGACCGCCACCGGCACCCCGTACGCCACCGCGTCGTGCAGCCGGTTCGGGATCGTGTACCGCCCCAGCTGCGGCTCCGCCGCGTAATACGCACCCGCGGCAAACGCCAGCCACTCCGGCCGCCCGTCCAGCGCCACCAGCATCACCAACAGCAACGCGTACCACTGGTAGCGCGGCGTCGTCACGGCCAGCGCGGCCGCGGTCATGAACAGGGCGCCCTCCCAGGGCCGGTTCGGGTCGGAGAACTGCAGCACGGCGAACGCGGCCGCGGCCAGGATGAGCACCGCCATAGCCAGCGCCAGCTTCCCGGTCAGCACCAGCCCGATGATCCCGAACCTGGTTCCGTTGTCGTACCCCTCCTGCTGCAGGTAGCCGGGCAGGAACCCGATCACCTTGCTCCCCACCGCGAGCACGTGCGGGACGTACACCACAAGAAAGGCGCTAGACGCTGAAACAACAACCGTCATCCACCGCCGCCGAAGCACCGCGGGCACCACCAGTGCCGGCGTCACCTTGGTCGCGATGGCCAGCCCGAGCAGGACCCCTCCAAAAACAGTAGAAAGCCGCGACCGCGCGGTAGCCAGCACCAGCAGCGCCGCGGCCGCGATGCCGACCGCCACCACGTCCACGTGGGCCGAGTTGCCCGCCTCCAGCGCCACCGTCGGGCACCACGACCACAACGCCGCCATCCGCACGTCCCGTCCCAGCCGTCCCAGCCCGAACAGCAGCAGCACGGTAGTCAGCACCGCGATGAACGCCGTCGTGGCCTGGATCGGCGTCGTCGACGAATTACCAGAGGGCTCATAGTGCACGGCCAGGAAGTACGCCTCCGCCACCGGCGGGTAGATGGTCGGCACACTCGGCCGGTTGATCAGCGTGCACCCCGCCACCAGGTCCGCCGAAGCGTGCGCGCTGACAAACGCCGGAGACAGGCAGTGGTCGGCCCCGCGATGCCACAGGAACGAATCCCGCAACGAGTCAAGTTGCGCCGCCGCGGGCACGTACGCGTACGGGTCGATGCCCGCCGCCTGCACCCGGCCGTCCCAGACGTACCGGTACAGGTCGTCGCTTTGCCGCGCCGGCGCGGACACCGCGGCGATCTGCACGCCGATGCCGCCCAGCAGGATCAAAGCCACCGCCAGCCGCACGGACACCTTGCGCAGCAAGAAGGCCGCGGTCAGGAAGGCGATCCACCCCAGCGCGATGAGCGGCAGCGGTCGGATGTGCGCCGGATTCAGGCTCGGCCGGACCACCAGCAGCACCAGCCCGGCCAGCGCCGCAAGCAAGAGGCAGATGGCCGCCACCCGCAGCCCCATCCGGAGCCGGACGTTCATAGCGCCAGCATTTCGGACTCGGTCGGCTCGGTCGGCGGCTCATCGGCCGGCAGCGAAACCCGGCTGATCGACGCGAACCAGCGCCCCTCGACCGTCCAGGTCTCGACCTCGCCCAGGCCGGCGTCGCGAGCCACATCGGAAATGTGATCCGCTCCCACGAACGCCCACGGGAACCACGCGCTGGCCACCCCCGCGTGGCACAGCCGGACCTGCTCCTGGCGCAGCGGCGACCCCGGCGGCTCGATCTCGACCAGGGCCTTGCCGTCGGGCGCGAGCAGTTCCCCGGCCCGGCGCAGCAGCGCGGCCGGGTCGCCGCCGATCCCGATATTGCCGTCGGCGAGCAGCACCGTCATCCACCGCCCGGTGCCCGGCACGCGGCCGAACACGTCCCGCAGCATGACCAGCGCCCCCGACGAGCGGGCCAGGTCGACGGCGTACGGGGTGATGTCGATGCCCAGGGCCGGGATGCCGCGCTCGGACAGGGCCACGGTCAGCCGGCCCGGCCCCGAGCCGATGTCGAGGGTCGGGCCCTGGCAGCGGTCCAGGAGCGACAGGTCGCCGGGACTCTCGTGCAGCCAGCCCTCCACCGCAAGCGGCATGCGGCTGCCGTCGGTACGCTCGACCTCGGGCCGCATCCGGCCGGCCAGTGCGTGCTCGTAAAGCTCCCCGATCACGCCGACTCCTTAGTGCTCATCGATCCCAGCGAAGACACGCAGCGAAGCCACGCAGCGAAAGCCACGCAGCGAAAAGACACGCAGCGGAAACACACATCAGTGTTAACGGACCCGGCCAGCACACCGGAGCGGATCGGGGAGCCGCTCACAGAATCGTCACTGTGCTTACGTACTGATGACGAGCCCAACCGCTTTTGACAGGTTTGCTGGCTTCACTGGCCGTTTACGCCTTAACTTGTAGGCGTGACCAAAGCCGAGGAAATGACTTGGTGAACAACCCCGATCCGCCCGGCCGGATCGTCGTCGTCGACGACGATCCCACCGTCGCCGACGTCGTCGGCCGGTACCTGATCCGTGACGGGCACACCGTCGAATGCGTGCACGACGGATACGAGGCGCTACGCCGCGTGGCCGAGGAGCCGCCCGATCTGGTCGTGCTCGACCTCATGTTGCCGGGCATGGATGGCCTGGAGGTGTGCCGCAGGCTGCGGGCCCGCTGGCCGATCCCGGTCGTGATGCTGACCGCGCTCGGTGACGAGACCGACCGCCTGGTCGGCTTCGAGACAGGGGCCGACGACTACGTGACCAAGCCGTTCAGCCCGCGCGAGCTCGCGCTGCGGGTCCGCTCGGTGCTCCGGAGGTCCCGCGGCGCCGGCCTGCCGGAGAAGGCCGACCTCGGCGCGATCACCGACGGCAACCTGGTCGTGGACCTGGGCGCGCACGAGGTCCGGGCCGACGGCAAGCTGGTCCAGCTGACCTCGCGGGAGTACGACCTGCTGGTCTTCCTGATGCGCAACCCGCGCAAGGCCTTCACCCGCGAGCAGCTGCTCAACGAGGTCTGGAGCTGGACCTTCGGGGACACGTCCACGGTCACCGTGCACGTCCGCCGGCTGCGCGAGAAGCTCGAGCCCGACCCCACCCTGCCCCGCCGCATCGTCACCGTGTGGGGCGTCGGATACCGGTACGAGCCGGAGGCGGCGTGACCGCAATCGCCGGGGGCGTCTTCACCCTGCCTGCCGGCATCCAGTGGTCGGACATCTGGTACATCTCCGAGCGCCTGCTGGTCATCGCGCTGATCATCGCGCTGATCGGGATCTTCCTGCTCAAGCGGCTGGCGGCCCGGTCGATCGCGCTGATGGTCGTCGTGGTCGTGGCCGTCTCGGTGCTCACCTCGATGGCGGGCGTGGGCGTCATCGCCTATCGCATGCTCGGCACCGCGGCCGACCGCGACGTCATCATGGACCTGATGTCGATCGCCGGCCTGGCCGCGCTGATCGTCGCGCTGTTCGTCGGCCGGCGCCTGATCAAGGCCAGCCGGGCCATTTCCTCGGCCGTCCACGACGTCGGCGACAGCGGCGTCTACATCGCCCCGCCCCTCACCCTGCCCGCCGAACTGGCCGAACTCTCCGAGGGTCTCGCCGCCGCCCACGAACGCCTGGCCAAGGCCCGCTCCCGGGAGCGCGCCCTGGAGGCCAGCCGCCGCGAGCTCGTGGCCTGGGTCAGCCACGACCTGCGCACCCCGCTGGCCGGCCTGCGCGCCATGGCCGAGGCCCTCGAGGACCAGGTGGTGATCGACCCGCGCGAGATCTCCCAGTACCACACGCAGATCCGCCGCGAGGTCGACCGGCTGACCGTGATGATCGATGACCTGTTCGAGCTGTCCCGGATCCACGCCGGCGCGCTGCGGCTGACCCGGCGCATGGTCGGCCTGGAGGACCTGGTGGCCGAGGTCGTGGCCAGCGCCGAGCCGGTGGCCCGGTCCAAGGGCGTCCGGCTCACCGGGGCCGCGGTGCGCGGCATGCCGGTGTTCATCGACTCCGCCGAGATGGGCCGCGCCCTGCGCAACCTGGTCACCAACGCGATCCGGCACACCCCCTCGGACGGCGTGGTCGACGTCCTGGCCGAGGTGCAGAGCGGCATGGCCTGCGTCAGCGTGTCCGACGCGTGCGGCGGCATCCCGCCCGGCGATCTGCCCCGCGTCTTCGACGTCGCCTTCCGCGGCGAGTCCGCCCGCACTCCCGGCCCCCAGGAGGGCGCCGGCCTGGGCCTGTCCATCGCGCGCGGCATCGTCGAGGCCCACTCCGGCCAGATCGCCGTCCGCAACGCCGGCCCCGGCTGCCAGTTCCTGATCCGCCTGCCCCTGGCCCGCCCCGGCGCTCCCGTGCTGAGCCGTACCGGCCCCCAGCCCGCTGCCCCCGGCCATCGCGCCGCAGCCAACTAACCCTCCGTTGCCGGCGTGTCGGCTGGCGTCCGCGCATATCTCTCGGTACTGTGTTCGTATAAAAGACTTTTCAGCCGAACGGACCACAGTACATGCTCCAAACACCGGCCTCACCAGGACCCGGGCGGGACGATGACCCCGGCCGCGTGCCGCCCTGGCCGGACTGGATGGACGATCCGGCCTACCTGGCCGCCCGCGCCGCAGACGAGGATCCCGGCGCGGACGAGGACCCAGACGACGCCCCGCCGCCCGATGTGGACGAGGCCGAGCTAAGCGCGGAGGCGGCCGAGATCATCGCGGCCCAGGAGCGGGTCGCGGCGGTGCTGGCCCGGCTGGGCCTGACCGGCGCACTGGCCGCCGGCACCGCCGCCGGGTACGGGCGGCGCGGCCCCGGGATGCCCGGATCCGCGCAGACCTTTCCCGTCGTGTACGCCAGCCGGTCCTCCGGGTTCGCATCCGGCATGCCGCTCGATACCGCGCCGGGATGCCTGGTTCTGGGTCAGTTCGCCGAGGAAGCGGCAGGCGACGACGACCGGTATCCGGGCGCCAGCGATGATGAGCTGGCCGGGGCGGTCGCGGCCTGGGACCGGGTCGAGGCCTACGCCAGCAGCCGCAAGCACGCCGCGGTCGCCGAGCTGATCCGCCGCCGCCCCGCGGAAGGGTGCACGCTCCAGGGCCCGGCCCAGATGCCTGAGGGCTTCGATGAGTTCACCGCGCGAGAGGTTGCCTCGGTGCTGGGGGAGACCCGCGCGATGGCCGAAGATACCCTCTCGCTCGCGAACGAGCTGGAAGTCAACCTGCCCGGCACGAAGGCGGCGTTCCGGTCTGGCCTCGTCAATCAGCGCAAGGCCGCCATCATCGCCGCTGCCACCTGTCTGCTCGACCCGGCCGAGGCCCGGGCCGCCGAAGCAGAGGTCCTGGACCGGGCCGGGGCGCTGACCCCGCCCGCGCTGCGCGCCGCGATCCAGCGGGCCGTCATGCAGGTCGCCCCGGGTAAGGCCAAGCAGCGCCGGGAGCACGCGGCGAAGCAGACCCGCGTGGAACGGTGGTCCGAGAACTCCGGCAACGCCGGCCTGGCCGGCCGCGAACTGCCGCCCGCCGAAGTCCTGGCCGCCGATCAGCGCGTCACCGCCTGGGCCGAGGAACTGCGCAAGGCCGGCCTGGACGGCGGGATGGACGCGCTGCGGGCCCGCGCGTTCCTCGACATCCTGCTCGGCATGGACTCCCGGCCCCCCGGCCACGCCCTAGACGGCACCCGCGAACCCCAAGCCCAAGCCCAAGCCCATACGCCGGCCCCGGCGGCGGCCGGGCCGCTGGCCGGGGTGATCCCGCCCGGATTCGCCGGGCACGTCACCCTCACCGTCCCCGAGGCCACCGTGACCGGCCGGACGGACCGGCCCGGTGAGCTGACCGGGATCGGGCCCGTCGACCCGGACCTGGCCCGGGACCTGGCTGCCGCAGCGGCCCGCAACCCCAGGTCCAACTGGTGCATCACGGTCACCGACCGGCACGGGCACGCCGTGGGACACGGCTGCGCCCGGCCCGTCAGACGCCGAAAACCCGCCGGTCCCGCCCCGCCCGGCTTCACCTTCACCCGTACCGATTACCCGGGACCGCCCGGCGGATACGGAACCTGGCGGCTCACCACCGGGCACCAGGACCTGCTCATCAAGATCGGCCCGTTCCCCGTCGGCGACTGCGACCACCGCCACCAGGCAAAGGGTCACGATCCCGGCGTGATGCTCCGGCACCTGGCCGAAGTCCGGCATGCGACCTGCACTGGCCCCGGCTGCCGCCGCCCCGCGAGCCGAGCCGACTTTGAGCACAACATCCCCTACGAGGCGGGCGGCCGCACCTGTCTGTGCAATGGCAACCCCAAGTGCCGCCACGACCATCGCCTCAAGCAACACCCTCGCTGGAACGCCGAGCAGCTCCCCAACGGCGACGTTCGCTGGACCGCGCCGTCGGGAAGGCAGTACACCACCGAGCCGACCCGCTACCCCGTCTAAGACCGCGGATCCACGCCCAGCATCCCAGGAAAGCTCCCGCCGGTACCGCACCCCGATGACCCGTAGGCCTCCCGTCAGGTACGCCATGCGGGTCTAACATGCGGGCCGCGGCGGCCAGCGCCGGCTCGCGCAGGGCGGCGCGGGCGAACTCGGCCATGCCCTCGGTGAACCCGACCTGGGCCCGGAACCCGAGGTCCGCGGCGGCCGCTGCGGGGGAGGCCACCACGTGCCGGACGTCCCCGAGGCGGTAGTCGCCGGTCACCACCGGCTCGAGCCCGCCGCCGAACGCGCCGGCCAGCGCGACGGCCATCTCGCCTACCGTGTGCGGCTCGCCGCTGGCCACGTTGTAGCACCGCAGCCCGCCCGCCGCGGCTCCTCCCGGGTCCGGGTCGGAAACTGCCTCCAGGGCCAGCAGGTTGGCCCGGGCCACGTCGCGGACGTGCACGAAGTCCCGCCGCTGGCCGCCGTCCTCGAACACCCGCGGCGGGACCCCGTTCTCCAGGCAGGAGCGGAAGATCGCCGCCACCCCGGAGTACGGCGTGTCCCGCGGCATCCGCGGGCCGTAAACGTTGTGGTAGCGCAGCCCGACCGCGGAACCGCCGGTCATCCGGGCCCAGCTCGACGCCAGGTGTTCCTGGGCCACCTTGCTCGCCGCGTAGGCGTTGCGCGGGTCAAGCGGCGCGTCCTCGGTCACCGTCGCGGTACCGAGCGGCTGCGCACACTGCGGGCAGCGCGGCTCGAAGCGCCCCGCGGCCAGGTCACCGGGCTGGCGGGGCGCGGGCCGGACCCGGCCGTGCGTCGCGCAGTCGTAGGCGCCCTCGCCGTACACCACCATCGAGGAGGCGAACACCAGGCGCGGTATGCCGTGCCGGCCCATGGCCTCCAGCAGCACCGCGGTGCCGGTCACGTTGACGTCGGAGTAGACCGGCAGGTCGGACAGGTCCACCCCGAGCCCGACCATGGCCGCCTGGTGGCAGACCGCGTCGACCCCGGCCAGGGCCGCGTCGACCGTCGCCGGATCGCGGACGTCGCCGACCACCAGGTCGCCGGTGACGTGGCCGGGCCTGCCGTTGTGCACGGCGGGGGAGAGCGAATCCAGCCCCCGGACGTCATGCCCCGCGGCCTGCATGATCTCCGCGATGTGAGATCCGATGAACCCGGCCGCGCCGGTCACGAGAACGCGCATGACTGCAGCAAAGCACGAGATGGGAGCGGGTCGCTCCTCCCGCGGAAGCCGTCATACCTTCGTAAGGGCCGATCGGCCCTTTTCCTGCCGTGCCCGGCCTGCCGCGCCAGTACTGTCGGTCGCCATGGAAATCGACGTGGTCCTGCCCTGCCTCAACGAGGCGGGCGCACTGCCCTGGGTGCTGTCCCGGATGCCGCTCGGCTACCGGCCCATCGTCGCGGACAACGGTTCCACCGATGACTCCGCCGCCGTCGCCGCCAGCTTCGGGGCGCACGTCGTCCATGTGCCCCAGCGAGGGTTCGGGGCCGCCTGCCACGCCGGCCTGGTCGCGGCGACCAGCGACATCGTCTGCGTCATGGACGCCGATGCCTCCTTCGACCCGGGCGACCTGCCCGCCGTGGCCGACCCGGTCCGGGCCGGCCGGGCCGACCTGATGCTGGGACGGCGCTGCGTCCAGGGCAAGGGCGCGTGGCCGCTGCACGCCCGGATCGGCAACCGGGTCCTGGCCGCCGAACTACGCCGCCGGGTCGGCGTCCCGGTCCGGGATCTCGGCCCGATGCGCGCCGCCCGCCGGGAGGCGCTGCTCGCGCTGCCGATGTCGGACCGCCGCTTCGGCTACCCGCTGGAGATGGTGGTGCGCGCCGCGGAGGCGGGCTGGCGGATCGTCGAGACCGACGTCCCCTACTACCCGCGGACCGGGAAATCGAAGGTCACCGGGACGCTCGGCGGCACGGTCCGGACCGTGCGCGACATGCGCCGCGTGCTGGCCTCCATCGCGTCCCCCGCGTCAGCGTCATGAACGGCCCGCGCAGCGCCGGCCCGGAGTACACCGGCAAGCACCGCCGGGACAGCGGCCCGGGCGTCCAGCCGCCCGCGTGGCCCCGCCGCCCCGAGTCCTACGCCCGCCCGGCGCCAGACAGCCGCCCGGGACCGGGCGCCGCGACGCGGCCGGGCCTGCGGCCCGAGTCCGGGTTCCGGCCCGAGGCAGGACAGTGGCTCGATGCCGGATAACACCCTGGCGGCCCAGCTCATGGTGATCGCCAAGGAGCCCGTGCCCGGCCGGGTCAAGACCCGGCTCACCCCGGCCTACACCCCCGTCGAGGCGGCCGAACTCGCCGAGGCCGCCCTGGCCGACACCCTGGCCGCGGTCGCGTCGCTCAGCGTCACCCGCCGGATCCTGGCCCTGGCCGGCTCACCCGGCCGGTGGCTGCCGCCCGGCTTCGACGTCATCGCCCAGCGCGGCGGCGGCCTCGATGAGCGGCTGTCCTGGGCCCTGGCCGACGCGCTGGTCACCAGCCCGGATCCGCTGGTGTTCATCGGGATGGACACCCCGCAGGTGACGCCCGCCCTGCTGGCCCGGGCGGTCGAGCCGCTGGTCTCCGGGACCGCGGACGCCACCTTCGGGATGGCCGAGGACGGCGGCTTCTGGCTGCTCGGCCTGCGCGAGATCGATCCCGCCCTGGTGCTCGGCGTGCCCATGTCGCGCGAGGACACCGGGGCCTTGCAACTGGCCAGGCTGCACCAGGCCGGGCTCCGGGTCCGGATGTTGCCTGAACTGGCCGATGTCGACACCGCCGACGAGGCCGAGCGGATCGCGGCGGCCACGCCCCGCTCCCGTTTCGCGGCTCGCGTGCGGGCGCTAGGTCCGCGGGCGCTCGCCACCGTCAGGTAGCTGGGCGTTTTCCGCCGCTTAGGACGCCGCCCTGTAGCTGAGAGTGGTTAAATACAACTGGTTGTACGAAGTTCGTGAACGTGTCACAGCGCCTGCGAAGTTCGGACCGTGGGCGTCCTGGATTCCCGAACGCCAGCCCGATACCGGGCTGTCCGCATGGGCAGTGGTCACCACAACCCGGGAGCACACGCCCGTGCGCTCCCGAAGTCGTCACAGTAGGAGAAGTGCATGCCTCAGGGCACCGTGAAGTGGTTCAACTCGGACAAGGGCTATGGTTTCATCGCCCCCGACGACGGCTCGGCCGACGTCTTCGTCCACCACTCCACCATCAAGATCGACGGATTCCGCACTCTTCAGGAGAACCAGCGGGTCGAGTACACCGCTGGCCGTGGCCCCAAGGGGCCGCAGGCGGAAGAGGTCCACCCGCTGTAACACAGTTCACGGCACACGCCAGAAGGGGCGGCCCCGGATCCCGGAGCCGCCCCTTCAGCGTGCTCAGGCCACCGGGCCGGTGACCGTGACCAGGCTCCCGTAGCTGAGGTAGCCGTACGCCGTCTTGGCCGCGTCCCATGGCAGCTCGACGCAGCCCAGGCTCTGGTAGAACCCGTAGCTGTACCGGCTGAACTGGTGGACCGCGTCGCCGCCGTTGAAGTAGTTCGCGTAGTACACCGGGTCGTCGTACTGCGAGCCGTCCGGGTTCGTCCCCTTCATGTAGGTGAAGTAGAACTTCAGGTACACGGGGAAGGTGCCGTCCACGGTGGGGGAGGCGGGGATACCGGTGTTGACCAGGCTCGTGAGCACCACCCGGCCGTTGTGCCAGATGGTGATCGTCTCCGGGGAGTGCTGGCTGGCCAGCGCGTAGGTGTAGCCGTTCGGGTTGTCCTTGCCCTGGGCCACCGCCGTGAACAGGTGGTGCCACACCGTACGGCCCGCGCTGCCGTCCATGGTCAGACCGGTCACCGACTCGAAGGCCCGGACCGCGCCGACGTCGAGGATGTTGCCCGAGCCGGCCTCCCACTGGCTGGTCAGGCTCGACGGGTAGCCGGATTTCCAGCTGAACGTCCCCGCGGGCGCCTGGTACGCGGCGAACAGCTCGGCGTTGGCGTTGCTGGGGCTGATCGCGGCGGTCTTGGGCTTCTGGGTCCAGGTCAGCGGCAGGTAGCCCAGCTGGCTGAGCAGCTCCTGCAGGCGCAGGGTGCTGAACGAGCCGGTGGTCCAGGTCACGGTCGTCCCCGAGGCCAGCTGCCCGCCCGAGCCCGCGCTGGCTCCGCCGACCGAGACCATCCCGCTCGCGCCGGCCGGGATCTTCAGCGTCACCTTGGTGTTCTCGAAGTAGCCCACCGCAGGGGTGAAGACCGCGGTGTCGCCCTCGACCTGCCAGCTGCCCGTGATGTGCGGCGAAAGCTGAGGCATCGGGGTGTTAGCGGCGAGCGGAGCGGAAAACTGCACCTTGATCGGGAGTGCGCCGTTGACGCCCTTGGCGCCAGCGGACGGGGTAGCCGACAGCATGTTGAGCGGAGCCGCAGGCGCGTCCTGCTTGGCCGCGGCCGCGGCCTGGGCGGGCGTTACCTGGGCGGCGTGGCTGCCCGGCGAGGCGAAGGCGACCACCGCGACCCCCGCGGCCAGCACCATCGCCGCGCTGGTGGCGGTCAGGGCCAGGCCCCGTCTCCCCGTCAATCGCGACCCGCCCGGTTTAGCTGCGGCGGTCCCGTCGGTGTCCAGCATTGGCTGGCGTTTGCGGAACCATCCGGATCGCGACACGGCGCCGTCCCCT
>Ga0209693_10001191_pt1 | contig 11054 bp, 9 predicted proteins | sample HubBroMetageWRM3_FD_188345 | JGI IMG/M metagenome (GOLD analysis project Ga0209693, IMG submission 188345) | Warmed soil microbial communities from the Hubbard Brook experimental Forest, New Hampshire - Hubbard Brook CCASE Soil Metagenome WRM 3... | ecosystem: Environmental > Terrestrial > Soil...
GCTGGCCAGCGCCGCGCTGGCGGCGGCGTGGCTGGCCCCGGCCGCCGGGACGATGTCGGCACGGACCGAGAGGTCGTCGGTGCTGGTGATCACGTAGCTCGCCTGGCCGACGGCCAGGATGCTGGCCGTCGCGGGGGTGACGAACCTGGCCAGCCCGGTGTTCTTGACGAGCGACCGCGCGCCGGCGCCGAACTGGGCGCACGCGGTGAGCAGCTCGGGCGACAGCGCCTCGAACCGGTCAAGCACCGAGGCGTGCTGCGGGTCCGGGATGTAGCGCCACTGCATGGTGACCGTCCGCGGCGCGTCGTCGCCGCCCTGCACCGACGAGTTCCCGATCTGCACCCCGCAGTCGAATGCCTGGAAGGCGGGATCGGAGATCTGGTCGCTGTCGGAGAGCTGCTGGAACTGCCCGGGAGCGAAGAAGTCCGTCACGGCGGCGGCCGTCGCCGGGCTGCCGCCGAGCGTGACCCCGGAGATGGAGAACTGGCTGCCGTCGGACGGCGCGGAGTTGCCGATCTTGGTAACCGGGATGTCCAGCGGCACGACCTTCTGGCGCACGGTCAGCTGGCCCATGGGGTGCACGATGATGTCGGTGTCCGCCGGCGGCAGCCCGCGCAGCGTCACCGCCTGCTCGGTGCCCGGCGGGAGCTGCGCCGACCAGCTTCCCGGCGTGGTCAGCGCCGTGTTCAGCTGAGGCAGCACGGCGACCGCTGGCTCGCTGACACCGGTCTCCGGGCCCCAGGTCGCGCTCACGTTCACGCCGACCGAGAAGAACAGGAAGTGCAGCGACGCGGTGCCGTTCAGGTGCCACGGGCTGACCCCGGACAGCTCGGCGTCCAGCTCGATGCCGAGCAGGGTCGCGCCGTCGTACTGGACGTCCACGCCGGCCGAGAAGTCGATGTCGAAGCCGAACGGGTTGAACGTGAACAGCGCGTCGTAGCCGACGTGGCCGCGCACGGTGAACCCGCCCGCCGAGGCGTAGGCCTGCATCGCCGCGCCGAACTGGAAGCTGTTGGACGTGACCGCCAGGTACGAGGTGCAGCTGAGCTGCACGACGTCGCCGTCCCCGATGCTGACCGTCAGCGGCTGCATGGCCGGGAACCCGGGCGGTGGCTGGTAGCCGGGGAAGAACCCGCCCATCGACAGCGCGAAGTCCGGGTTCGCGCCCCAGTTCAGCTGCAGCGCCATGGAGCCGGAGAGCTCGTACGCCAGGATGTAGGAGTCGTACAGCAGGCCTTCGATCGACAGCTGGTCGGTGCCGAAGTCCAGGGTGCCGAGGATGTCGATCTGGATCTGGATGAGCGCTGCGTTGTCGTCGGGCAGCGCCATGTGCAGGCTGCCGAGCAGCGCGATCCGGACCGGGTCGGGCACCTCCATGATCACGCCGAGTTCCATCGTGATCAGCGTCGGCGTGCCCCAGCCCACCTCGAGCATCGGGCCGAACACGTAGTGGCCGGCCATCGGCGGGAAGATCGTGCGGATGTCGCTGATGATCTGCGGGGCGTCCGCGACCGGGTCGGGCGGGAAGAGGATCGAGTCGAGGTGATGCGCCTGCAGCGCGGCCTGCAGGGCGTCGATCACCATCGTCCGGTTGATGCCGCACAGCCCGCCGACCCCGTTCAGCGTGAACCCGAAGCCGAGCTGGACCGGCGGCAGGTCGAACGTCAGGATGATCAGGAACGAGAACCCGGGCGCGCCGTCGGGGAGCCTGGTGTCCAGCACGCCGATCGCCTTGATCGAGAGCCCGAGCAGGGACAGCTCGACCGCACCCGAGTACTCGCCCGTGGCCGGGTCAAAGGAGATGAACCCGCCGCCGGTGACGACGCCCGCGTCGACCAGGATGCCGAGCCCGGTGGGTGGCTTGAACGCCAGGTCGAGCTCGGCGGGCCCGAGGTTACCGGGTGTCAGGCCGAGCGTGGTGATCGCGCCGATCCGCTCGACGGACGCCGAGATCGGGCCGAGCGATCCGCTGCCGGTGACGCTGGTCTCCAGCGCGAGCCCGGTGCCCGACGCGGTGAGCTCCAGGTTGACGCTGTCGAGGACGAACGGGCCGATCGTGGCGTGCACGCCGATGGTGGTGGACAGGCCCGCGTTGCCGCCGATGTAGAAGCCGCGGTCGCCGGCCCAGCCGAGCTGCAGGTCGAAGTCGAGCTCGATGTCCAGGCCGGACAGCAGGCTGGCGACGAACCCGTCCGCGTTGGACGCCCCGACGGTGAACTTGCCGCCGGTGACCGATGTGCCGATCACGAACGCGCCGCGGCCGAGGCCCGAGCCGGGATCCCAGTGGTACGCAGCGCCGATCGAGGTTGCCAGCGACGCCGCGGCCAGGGTCGCGACGCCGGGGATGCCGATGATTATCAGCTGCTGGCCAGGGTCCGCTGTCCGGGTGGCCGAGATCTGCAGCGACCCGTTCACGGTGGCTGTCGCGTGTATCTCGAGCTGGCCGGGCGGCAGGATGTCCAGCTCAATGCCCGCGTCGAGCGCGCCGGAGGCGATGAGCTGCAGGTTCCACCCCGAAGGCAGCATGGAGGGGAGCGAGACCGTGGTGCCGTCTGCGATCGCCACGCCCAGCAGCGCGGCCAGCCCCTGCGGATTCTGGCCGGTGGTCGGCGAGAACACGAACGGCAGCACGGTCAGGGTCGTCGTCGCCTGGTCGTAGGAGGCCGGGACGCCGAACTCGGTGAACAGGCTGCCGAGCCGCTGGAGCATGCTGGCGGCGCTGAGGCTGGCGGTGTTCCAGCCGTACAGGGTGAGCAGATAGCTGGCGGGGCCGGAGAGCAGGCTTCCCGCATTGGACAGGGTCAGGTCGTGCCGCTGGTAGGCGACCTTGGCCGGGTCGCCCGATACGGGCGGCACGTAGTCGAGGTCGGCGATCCCGAGCAGGGTCAGCACCCGCAGCAGTACCGGGCGGTAGCCGTCGAGGAACTCGATGATCACGTACTCGATCAGCTTCTCGCCGAGTGTCGCGGCGAACGCGGTCACGTCGCCGGGGCTGACCCCGGACAGCTCGCTGGCCACGTCGTTCAGCGCGGTGTCCAGGTTGTTCAGCGCGGTGATCACCGCGCCGATCGCCTGCAGCAGCGTGCTGGTGGCGGACACGATCGCGCCGACGTCCTCGCCCTCGACCGCGCTGGCCAGCGCGGCCAGCGGTGCGGCCAGGCCCTCCACCGCGGTGATCGCTGCGCTGGCGGCTTGGCTGAACTGCGGGAGGCCGCTCAGCGACGACGGCAGGCTGAGACCGAGGTCGGCGAGCAGGCCGGTGACGTCGCCCGCGGCCAGCCTGGTCTGCAGCGGCGCCACGGCGTCGGTCAGCGCGCTGGCCAGTCCCTGCAGCGTGCCGCCGTCATCGGCGGTCATCGCAGCATCACCAGCGCGGCGATCAGCACGACGAGCACGATGAGGACGGACGCGGCCGACTTGCCGCAGCCCGAGCCGGAACCGGCCGGCGCTGGCGGCGCCTCGGGCTGCACGAAATTCGTGCTCGCGGCCATGGAAAGGAACGTCCACGCGGCGACGTGGATCTCCCGCTCCAGCTTCGGGTAGTGCTTCACGTAGTTCGGCGTGAACCGGCCCTCGTTGTGGTCGGGCCCGTCGGCGGGGTCGCCGCCGACCTCGAGCGTGAATGCCTGCACCGGGCTGATCGCGGTGCCGCCGGTGTTCGGGGCGAACCAGCGGCTGAAGCAGTAGTCATCGCTCGCCCCGGTGGTGACGTACAGCGCGGCGCTCTGCTTCACCGTGTACGTCGAACGCGCCTGCGCGTCCGGGCTGGAGCCGCCGGCCTTAGCCAGGATCTGGTCGCTGATGTGCTGGGCGGCCGCCGCGACGGTCTTCGCGGTGATGGCCGGGATGTACTCCGCATACCCGGACTCGTGCGTGCCGTCGCGCTTGCTTTTCCACGTCGCCTGGTTGGTGAAGGTCATGCTCTGGTCGGTGGACTGGTCGGTCTCGGTGCCCCACGAGTAGAGCACGTCCCGGGAGTATGCGTGAACGTCGAGGAAGTAGCTGATGTCCTTGGCCCGCATCAGGTTCGCGACGTTCTGCGTCTCCGGCTCCGACTCGGCTGACGGCCCGATGTAGCTGTAGTCCAGCGGATTCGTCGAGGAATGGACGTCGACGTCGGCGAGGCTCATGTTGTAGAAGTCCGGGAAATTCCAGACGACGTCGAAGTTCCGGTTGAGGTCGACGCCGAGCCCATTAGGGTCGGTCACGCCGGACGGCGCCGGGCGCCGGTTCTTGCGCCACAGCTTCGCCTGGCTCTGCTGGTCGTACTGAACGGGATTCGGCAGGGTGGACAGGACATAGTCGCGACCGTCGTCGTTGACCAGCGGAACGACGTAGATGTCGAGGCTCTCCACGGCCTTGCGCACCCACGGCCAGGGAATGGTGAACGAGTCGTACACGATCCCGGCCACCGGGTCGGTCCATGACGGGTAGGTGATGGCGCTGCTGCTGGCGTAGGCGGGAAGCAGCTTCTCCAGGAAGCTCACCAGCGCGTCCGGCGGCGCCAGCTCCCGGGCGTGGACCCCGCCGGTGATCAGCACGGCCCATCGCTGCGACGGGCTGGCCGCGGTGGTCACGCCGATTTTCAGGTAGCCGCTCGTGCCGCCTGCCCAGCCGGGCTTCCAGTCGCCGGGCGCGGACCGGGTGCACAGCGTCGGGTAACTGGATGCCAGCGCGTCCAGGTGCGCTGACACCACGGCCGACTTCATGTAGCCCGCCACGGCTATGCCACACCCGGGCCGCTGTCGATCTGGTCATCGATCGCCTGCCACTCGGCCACTTCGTCGGCGTCGCTCACCAGGATCTGCACGGTGCAGCCGAGACCCTGCAGGTCAGGGATGTTCGCCTCGGCGACGTGCCCGGTGACCCTCCAGGTCCCGTCCGCGTTCTCGGTTGCGGTGTCGGGGGCGATGGCGAGCGGGAAGCTGCTCCCGATCGTCGGCAGCTGGCCAAGGACGGTCGTGGACCCAGTGATGGAGACCGTAGCCATGGCGCCGTCCCTTAATCAACGTGGCGAACTGATATATCCGAACTTGTCCCTGAAATGGCTCAATCCAGGCAGGGCAGAACGGCGCCAGTCCTTGGAAAGAGCAACGCAGGCAATGGTAAACGAGATCGGCTATCCGCGGAAGATACCCCGCGGCGACAGCGATGTTTGCTTTAACACAACTAATCGTTCTTAATGGCCGCCGGCCCGGGTGCTGGGTCTGCATCGGGGAGCGGCTTGGCCAGGCCAGGGACGGTCCGGTACAGGAGAAAGAGGAGCGGCACGAGTGACACTACCGAGACCCAGGCCACGGTGACCGCAATTATCACGCGCACTCCGGGATAGGCGGGATTCCACAAACGGGCCGATATGCTGGCCGCGACGGCCGTCATCAGCGCGCTGAGCACCGTATAGATGACCGAAGCCCAGATGGCGAAGCTTAGCGCCGCCGTGAGCTGTTTCTTGTCGTCCACCCGCAGGAATTTGGCTATGTCGTTGTCCACACCCGCAAGGGCGGTCGCCGCAGTCATCACCACCACAGCCGCGCCGCCGATTATGACGTACCCAATCAGAAATAGTTTCCCCAGGATCGGCACACGGCCGGTGAAGACGGCCTGCAGATAGCTTCTGGCCGTGAGGTACAGGAAGGCTACTACCCCTACGGCGACCCCTCCGCGGATGAGGCTGCTCAATCTATCGAGCATTTCCAGGGACGGCATCCACTCGCTTCCCGCGTGCTTTGCGTTCGGGAGATAGGCGGAAAACAGGACGATGAACGAGGCGACAATCGCGACCGCGCCAATGCCCAGCAGTCCAGCGGCGAACATCGACTCGGTCCATGCCCGGCGGCACGCCGTGACCCCGTGGATGACGTTCGTGCTCTCGCCCGTGACGATGCCGAACAGAAAGGCGTCGAGTCCCAGGGCGACGAATGCCGCGAACATCAGCGTCAGCGCCTGGACGTATTCGGCTCGCATCACCGTGGTGTTGCCGAGCACCAGGATGATCCCGTTAATCATGAACCCGGCCAGGACGGCAGCAAGAGTGGCGTTAGCCGTTGCCGAGGCCACCGCCGACCAGACGGTGACAGAACACCCCCCCACCACGAGTCCAGTATGGGCCAGCGGTGTCCCCCGGGCCAGGGATGTATCAGGTGTGCCGTCGACCTCTCTGTACCAAATGTGACCGTAAGCCCGAAAGCGTCGCCGACAGAACCAGTCGGGGGAGGAAACCGATGAGCGATATCAACCTTGAGCCCGCCTTCTTCCAGCCGGCCGATTTCAGATTCGGGGAGGTGTCGAGCCAAACCACGTTCAGGGACAGCGCCTCGTCGGTCCCCAGCCTTGGCCCGCTGGCCGCCTTCACCGGCGTGTTCCACGGCAGCGGCTTCAACACCATCTTCCGGCCCGACCTTGGGTCGCCGACCAAGCTGCCGGTTCCGGTCGGCGAAAGCGACAACCTCCTCGAGCTGAACCTCACCCGGGAGACCCTGTCGTTCTCGCCGAGTCTCGGCTCCGTCCCCAACCGGGGCGAGGTGATGCCGGACATCTTCCTGAACGGCGTCCCCTACCTGCAGGTGATCAGCGACGTCACGGTCCCGCGCCAGCCCGTCGGCATCCACTTCGAGCCGGGGCTCTGGATGGCCATCCCGGCGACCACCGACCCGCGCGAGGGCCCGACCGTGACGCGAATGGCGTCGATTCCGCACGGCACGACGATCGAGGCCCAGGGCACCTCATCCACCATCGACGGCAAGCCCGACATCGCGGCCGTGAACATCACCCCGTTCACGATCGGCCAGCCGAACAACAAGATTCAGTTCCCGAGCCAGATCGCGTCCGACAAGGACACGGCGCGCATCCCGCAGGACCTGACGTCGTTCGTGGAAGCCGGCACCATCACGCAGGCCATGCTGGACGACCCCAACACGCTCCTGCGCAACCACATCGCGTCGCAGACCATCACGTCCACGACCGTGATCGTCATCGCGACCCACCCGGCGGCCCCGCTGTTCGGCGGCGGCACCCAGAACATCGCCTTCCTGCGGGGCAACCCGACAGCCAGCGAGCCGAATGCGGATGCCGTGAGGATGCAGGCGGTGTTCTGGATCGAGACCGTCGAGTTCACCATCGAGGTGCCCATCTTCGAGCCCGGCCAGCCGCCGCTGATCATCCCGGCGAACACCGGCGCCGCGGGACAGCCGGTTCCGGAGTTTTCGGTGAACCCGCCGGTCGCCATCAAGGCGCCGCGCTCGATCACGGTCAAGGCGACGCAGATCCAGTACTCGCAGCAGGTGCTGCTGAACTTCAACGGCCTCACCTGGCCGCACGTCTCGGTGGCCACGCTTGTTCCGGCCAGTCCGCTGCCGGTCCCGGCCTCGGCCTTCGCCTGAGACGGCGCGGCGGGGCCCGGCTGGTCCCGTCCCGGCGACGAGCCCATCGCCTTCCTCGGCCCGCCAGGCCTTATCGTCCCTTGCCTTCGGCGGTGGTGGCGAAGAGCTTGCCGAGGGTGACGACGAGCTGCCGCCGTTCCCGCCCGGTGAGCGGGCTGAGGACGCGCTCGTTGTACTCCCCGATGGCCCGGCGCAGGTCCGCGAGGGCTGACCGCCCGGCCGGGGTGATCGTCACCACGTACCTGCGGCGGTCGTGGGGATCGCGGGCCCGCTGCGCGTACCGCAGCGCCTCCAGCCCGTCGAGCAGCTCGACCATGTTGCCGCTGTCGATACGCGCGGCCGTGCACAGCTCCTGCTGGGAAGTCCCGCCCCGGGCGTCGAGAATCAGCAGGATCAGGTACTGCTGAGGACGGATGCCCCAGCCCGCCAGCACGCCCTTGAAGCCGGCGCGCACGGCAGCGCCCACCCGGGACAGCAGGAATCCGGGGTCGCTCATGAGCTGTGCGGGTCCCGCCTGTTTCTCCATCGGATATATGCTATGTCCAACAGTAGCTGTCAGTGACAGCGATTAATATCTAGCTCCGGGAGGCGACCGTGAGCCCCGACAGCAAACCCGCCGAGCCCGACGGCAACCAGGTGCGCGCGTCGGACGCCGACCGTGACCGGGTGGTCGAGGCCCTCGCAGCCGCCAGCGCGGAGGGGCGGCTCACCCTGGAGGAGTATTCGGAACGCAGCGATGCCGCGCTGGTCGCGCGAACGCACGGTGATCTGGCCAGCCTCACCGCCGACCTGCCCGCTTCCAGCCTGCCCGCGGTGCCCGACGGTGATGCCGCCGCGGTCCCCGAGGAGATCACCGCGGTGCTCGGCAACGAGTCACGCAAGGGTCCCTGGGTGGTGCCGCCCCGAATGAACGTCCGCTCGGTGCTCGGCGACTGCCATCTGGAGATGCATAAGGCGATCATCGGGCAGCACGTCACGACCATCGACGCGACCGTGCGCTTCGGCAGCGTGACCATCTTCGTGCCCGACGGGATCGACGTGCGCATGAGCGGCCGGGCCGTGCTCGGGGCCAAGTCCTCGGAACTGCGCGGAGCGCCGCAGCCGGGGGCGCCGGTGATCGTCGTCCGCTGCAACGTCTTCTGCGGCGCGGTCACCGTCCGGCGCCCGGACTGGCTGATGCGCCGGCGCGAAGAGCGCCTGGCTGCCAAGGAGAAGAAAGCCGCGCCTCAGTAGCCGACCGGCTGGCGGATGAGGACGATGTGGATGCGGCCTGGCATCTCCTGGTGGATCTCCAGTACCTTGCCGACCGCGCTGTGCTGTCCGTAAGCGGCCTGCGCGCGGGCGTCCTCCAGGATCAGGCTGTGCCGGTAGACGCGTTCGTGCGCGTCCTGCAGCGTGCGGACGAGCTTCTGCGCGCCGACGACAAGGATGACGTTCGCGGCGCCCCAGGCCAGGGCGGCGAACTGGCTCCCGGATGCCGACGCGATCACGAGGGTGCCGTCGCTGGTGATCGCGTGCACGCTGCCGAGGGCGTAGTCCGGCTGCCCGCCGATCGCCTTCATCTGCTGCGCCTGGGTCGCGAAGTCCAGCGCCATCATCTTGCTGCGGGCCGAGTCGTAGCGGCCGCTGCCGTTGATCGCGTCGGAGATCCCGGTCTCATCCAGCGTGACCGACGTGTTCGTCATCACCGACGCGCCCGCCGGGATGCGAGCCAGGACGGCCTGCCGCGCCGCATCGAGGTCGTCGGCTATCTCGACGCTGAATCCGTGCTCTTCCAGCGCCGTCACCGTCGCAGCCAGGGTCGCTTCGTCAGGCAGGGCGGTGAACCGGTCGGCGGTCGTGGTCATGGGGCGTCTCCTCTGGCTTGGTTCCCGTGCTGCCATCCGGCAGCGTGCCAGCTAAACGGACTTTACCCCGCTTAGTATTCCCGCCGTACCCTGGGCAGCGTGGAATCGCTGGACGTCTCGATCGGCGCTCCGCCGCCCGAACGCGCCGACGCTGCGCGCAACCGGCAGCACCTGCTGTCGGCCGCCCGGGAGCTGATCGGCGAGCAGGGCGGGGACAAGCTGACGATGGACGGGCTCGCCGAGCGGGCCGGGCTGGGAAAGGGCACGGTGTTCCGCCGGTTCGGGACCCGGGCGGGGATCTTCCAGGCCCTGCTTGATGAGCAGGAACGTGGTTTCCAGGAGCAGGTACTGTCTGGCCCCCCGCCGCTCGGACCAGGCGCCGATCCCTTTGAACGGCTCGTCGCCTACGGCGAGGCCAGGGCGGCCTTCCTGCTCGACAACCGTGACATCGCCCGGAACGCGATCGACGGCACCAAGCCGGTTCCCGCGGGCGCCCACACGCCGCTGTCTCTGGTGCACATCCGCGTTCTGCTGGGCAGCCTCGCCCAGCCCGGAGCTGACCTCGACATGCTCGCGCTCCAGCTGACCGCCGCGCTGGACGCCCCGATTCTGCTGTACCTCTCCTCTGCCGACCTCGGCGAAGCAGGCCAGCAGACCAGCGACCGCCTCGCGCGCGCCTGGCGGGACCTGGTTGGGCGCGTCTGCCGGCCCTAACGCGCGGCCGGGATGCGCCGTCCACCCCGGCTACCCGAAAGTAGGCCGCGCATTCCGGCCCTATGAGCGCAGCACGCTCAGGCAGGTCACGCAGCCTTCGAGCTTCTCGAACTCGCTGATGTCCACGACCACAGGCGTGAAGCCGAGGCTGTCGAGCATCTCGGCGGTGCGGGGCGCGGACGCGGCGATCATCACGCGGTCGCCGCCGAGCGGCACGACGTGGCAGCCGCCTTCTTCGTCGACCGGGCGCACCGCCGGGAACAGCTCGGTCGGCACCAGCCCGGGCAGCAGCAGGAACGTGCCGTCCGGCAGCGCGGTCACCGCGGACTTCAGGTGCAGGACGTTTCCCAGCGGGACGGCGATCACCGTGCGGCCCAGCGGCGCCAGGAGCGAGCGCAGCTGGCGGATGCCGTCGCCGTTGGTCCGCGCGCCGCGGCCCACGTAGACCGTGTGGCCGACCTGCAGCACATCGCCGCCTTCCAGGGTCCCGGGCTCCTCGATCGTCGCCGTGCGCAGGCCCAGCCCGCCGACGGCCTGCGCGACGCCGGCGACCTCCGCGCGGCGGGCTGGCGCGCCCGGCCGGGTCAGCACCGCCAGGTCTTCACAGATCACGACCGTGTCCTCGATGAAGACCGAGTCCGGGCAGTCATCGGCGGCGGGCGCCTGCTCGACCGCCCAGCCGCTGGCGCTGAGGGCCGCCACGTACGCCGCGTGCTGTACCTGGGCGAGTGACACATCCACGGGGATGCGAGTGATGTGCGTGATGATGCCTTCGGCCAGCCTGCTGCTGGGCTGGCGGACCAAGCCGGTGCCGTTCACCCTCTTATGGTGTCACCGTCACCTGCGGGACTGGGTGCGGCTGGCGGTGCAGGCGCGCGCCGTTGCGCCAGATCGCGGCGATGTTGCGGGTCGCGGTGATGTTGGCGCACGGGTCGCCGTCGACGAGCAGGAGGTCGGCGCGCAGCCCGCAGGCGATGCGGCCCCGGTCGGCCAGCCCGAACGCCTGGGCCGGGACCGACGTGGCCGCGGCCAGCGCCGCGGCAGGCGACAGCCCGGCGCGGACCAGCAGCTCTAGTTCGTGATGCAGCGCGATACCGTGCCCCGCGTACGCGTT
>Ga0209693_10001193_pt1 | contig 11038 bp, 8 predicted proteins | sample HubBroMetageWRM3_FD_188345 | JGI IMG/M metagenome (GOLD analysis project Ga0209693, IMG submission 188345) | Warmed soil microbial communities from the Hubbard Brook experimental Forest, New Hampshire - Hubbard Brook CCASE Soil Metagenome WRM 3... | ecosystem: Environmental > Terrestrial > Soil...
AGTCCCAGTTGACCGTGCAAAACCAGAGGTATATCTTTTTCGCAACGTGGTGAATTTTATTCGGGAGAGCATTCGTTCTGCTCCCTGGGGTGGGACAACATGCTTCTGGGAACTTCAACAAAGGTAAGAATCGTTGTGTCTGTCGTTTTCATCGCCTTGATTCTTGTTGGAGCTGTCGTGCCGCTATACGCGCAGAGTACCGTGGCTACGGGAAACATTCAGGGAACGATCACTGACACGACCGGCGGCGTGGTGGCGGCGGCGAAAGTCACCATCACGAACACCGATACGGGCCAGACCCTGAATTTAGTGACGAGTTCGTCCGGCGTCTACAATTCGGGATCGCTCGTGCCGGGGAACTATTCCGTGCGAGCACAGGCGCAGGGTTTCAAGACCGTTGAACAGCGTGTGGTTGTTCGCGTGGGAGTCGTCTCGGGCGTCAACCTCACACTCGAAGTAGGCGCCGCGAACGCGGTGGTGGAGGTGAACGAACAAGCCGTATCGGTGAATACCGAGCAGCCGAGCGTCCAAGGGGTTCTGAACAAGGACCAGATCGAGAATTTGCCGGTCAACGGAAGAAACTTCCTGGATCTGGCGCAACTGGAGCCCGGCGTGCAAATTCAGGACGGCTCCGATTTCGATCCGACCAAAGTAGGTTTTTCTTCTATTTCGGTTGGAGGCCGCTTTGGGCGCACCGCCCGAATAGAAGTGGACGGCGTGGACGTGAGCGATGAGACCGTCGGCACCACGACGGAAAATATTCCTGCCAGCGCGATCGACGAATTTCAAATCAGCCAATCGACTTTGGATCTTTCGAACGAACTGACCTCATCCGGTGCCGTGAACGTGACCACCCGCTCAGGAACGAATAATTATCACGGCGAAGGTTTCGCCTTGTTTCGGGACAGTGTGTTCTCCGCGCCTCTTCCCGGACCTCCTTCGCCGTATCAACGGAACCAGGATGGCGGCAATTTCGGAGGTCCGATTCTCAAAGACAAACTGTTCTTCTTCCTGGATGCGGAGCACACCAACCAGAACCTCTCGGCGCCGATCGTTCCTGCTCCGCCATTCGATGTCTACACCGGAAATACTGGCACTCCTTTCCGCGAAACCGACTATGACGCCCGTCTCGATTTCAACCTTTGGCAAAACGTCCGGCTGTTTTATCGCTTTAGCTACTTTGACAGCAAGGCCGTGGCCACTGGCGGTGCCGTAGGCTATCAGCCCTTTCAGGATAAGAACTACACGCGAACGCATGTGATAGGCGCGGATTTCACAACCAAAGGTGGATTCACGCACAGTTTCCGGTTCGAATATCTGAAATTCATCAATAACCTGGGTGACACCGTACTCGGCTCGGGTCTGCCTTTCGCGAATTTTCCGGTAAGTCTGAACTTTGCTAGCTTCGGTTTTCTTACTGGTCCCAATTTCTTGGCCCCACAGCAAACATTTCAAACCGACCGCCAGCTTAAGTACGACGGCAGCAAATTGCTGGGCGCGCACATTCTTCGATATGGCGTCTCGTACAACCGCCTGCGCGGCGGCGGCCTATTCTCGTTCAGCGCCCTCACCCCCAACGTCAGCCCTATAGGCAGTATCGCGGAGGTGAATGCCGCCAGCCCATGTTCTCCGACGAATCCGCTTCCGGGATGCGGGACAAACGACCTTTTTACGTGCCCGGGTGGGCCAACCCTGCAAGGAGGAGGGTGCCCGTTAAACTACCCGATTGATAACGTCACGCTCGGGAACGGCCAGGAATGCGACACAGAAATCCCCGCATTCAACGCGCCTTGCAGCGGCACGCCTCCCGACAACCGCATCGGCCTCTACCTCGGCGATAGCTGGAAGTTGCGGCCCAATTTGAACATCACGTATGGTCTGCGTTATGTGCGCGATTCGGGAAGGTCGGACAGCGACCTCCCCGGCTTCACTGGTGATGCGGCGACTGAGCTCAACACCGTGATGCCTGGCTTAGCCAACCGAGTAAGGCAGCCGAACCACAATTTTGGGCCGCAACTCGGCATTGCGTGGGACCCGCGCAACGATGGAAAGACGGTAATTCGCTCCGGCATAGGCGTGTTCTACGAGAACGCGATCTGGAACAACGCCGAGTTCGATCGTCCTGAACGGCTCGCCACTGGCGCCTTCCTGGCCAATCCCACTGCGTGTTTTAGCGGTACGGGCGTCGGAGTTCCTATCCCTGTGCCTGGTGGCTCGCCCAATCTAGATTTTCTCGGCGGCAACTCCACCACTGCCGGCGTTATTTGCAGCGCGCTGATCGGCTCGACACTGGGAGCCAGTGCTGGCAACTGCAGCGGGATCACCGCCGCGCAATGCGTTGCGACGTTTCAGACCACCTACCAAGCGGCGTCCGCCGCCGTCGGCAGCCAGGCGCCGAACCCGTCATACATTCCCAATCTGATTTCGAGCGGATCCGGGATATTTCTAGGCGCGCTGGCACCTAAATATAGAACTCCTTACTCAATCCAAATGAATGCCGGCATACAAAGAGAACTGCGTCCCGGCATGGTCCTGAGCGTGGATTATCTCCGCAACGTAAGTTTGCACTATCTGATTGGCGTTGACGCGAATCACAGTGGCGATATTAAATACTTCAATAAATCCGCCGCCCAGCAAGCCATCGCCGCCACGCTCAGTGCTTGCGGGGTAGCATCGATTGACGCCGCCATCGCAGCGTGTCCCGGGTTGCATCCTGCAACCCCAACCAGTCCGGCTGGACCCGCCACCATGTCAGACTTTGGTAACTCCGGCCTTGATTCTGCCGCAGACCTCGGAATCAGCGGTTGCGAAGCCGGATTGGGTACCAGCTACCCGTGTGCTTTCACGGGAGTTAACCCGGACCTGGGCCTGGTAACATTTCTTTTCCCAATTGGCCGCTCGGTGTACAACGCGATGGACGTAAAGTTAGTTGACAATGTGAAGAGCCCCTTCCGCGGCGTCAAATATCTGAACTTCCAATTCGCGTACTCACTGTCGCGCTTCACCAATTGCGGCGCGGCGCTCTCCACATCCGCGGGCACCTCTCCCGCCGCGGCCGATCAGGACTTCGTCAATCCCACCATTGACAACAATCATCCCTGCGGTTTCAGCGGCCCGTCCGCTCTCGACCGCACGCATCAATTTTCCTTTGGTGGCTACGCCGACCTGCCGGGTCATTTCCGCCTCGGCACCATTTTCCATTTCGATAGCCCTCTCGCCAGCGCGCTCGCCGTGCCGGTGACGGGCAATGGCGCCGGCGAAATCTTTGCCACCGACTTCAACGGCGACGGAACCACGGGCGACCCAATTCCCGGCACTAAGCAAGGTTCCTTCATGCGCGGCGTATCTCTCGGCGGTCTTCCAAACGTCGTGAACAACTACAACAACACCGCTGCGAATAACCCAACCCCAGCCGGCAACGTGCTCATCAACAACGGTCTGTTCACGCTAGCGCAACTCCAGGCGCTTGGAGGAGTGGCTCCGGCGCTCTCGCCGGTAGTTCCCGGCGAAGTAGGACTGACTTGGTTGAAAACATTTGACATGAGCCTTACGTGGATAGGCAAAGTAAACGTAAAAGAGCGAGAATTGTCGTTTGAACCTAGCGTGAGCTTCTACAACTTGTTCAATTTTGCGAATTTCAACATCCCCGGAAACGTCCTGAGTGGAATCCTAACGGGAGGCGCAGGCTCGCTAAATGGCACAACCTATGCGGATGCCAATTCCGTGCGCGTTGGAGTTGGGACAGGAGTCTTCGCGCTCGGGGCGCCGCGCACGATTGAGTTTGGGTTAAAGTTCACTTTTTAACTCGTGGCGTGAGAGCGTCCATTGCATGGCGCTTCATTTGCGTACCTGCGGCACCTGAGTGGTGCTGGTTCTCCCTTTTTACCGACTACTTACGGCACTATGAGCTTGCGCCGGAGGCCTTTTCTGATCTGAAGACACTGCGTTTGGCCGCCAATTCCGACGACCATAGCAGAATATCGAACAGCCGCGCGCGCTCCAGATTGTCTAGTCCGCGGATCGGATGAACCAGACTGGCGGCCTGTTGTGCGCAAGAATGTAAGAAGCGATCAAGCGAAACAGAGGAGGCTTCATCAGGATCAGCAAACGGGCTGGCATTGCAGCGGTTCAATCGTTCGTAGCACTCAACAATGAAATGGTTCACACAAAAACGCCTTAGCTCGAGCCAACACATCGCCGGACGCCCGCAATTCCCGACACCGCAACGCGCAGGCTTCTGCGGTGCGGACAAGCGCTCTCGCTTTTCATCTGATGATCCGTAGAAATCTTCTGACATAAGCCCTTGGCCCTCGGAACCCCGATTCGCTGCAGCCATGTATCTGGCCGCAATGATTGTGGCAAATTGATTCTGCGTTGCTCCTCTCAGTGGCCATGCCTGCTCGGCCATTGGATCTCGTCTCAGCACGTTCGCACGCGGGACGTCTGTGTCGTTGTGTCGGATGATTCGGGCAGTGCGGCCTCGTAAGAATGAACCTTCCCGCAAACATCGATCAGCGGCGAAACAAGTTTGCGCACAGCCCGTGATTCCTCCCAGCAGTTCTCGGTCGCTTGCTTCGCGCTGCCCCAGAAGCTCAGCACCTGAACCAGGCGCGGCTCTTTGTGCGAGGTCAGCACGAATATTCCGGCGAAGCCGGTTTGTTGTTTCAAAATTTCAGCCACTTCCCGGCGCATGCAATTCTGCAGATGCTGCACTCGGCCGGGCTTAGCGATGAATTCCACTGCCCGCGCGTTTAAGATGCCCGATTCGGCGCCCTCATGATAGTCCAAGAGCATCCTTTCCATCCGAGAATCAAATTCGCTGACCGCCTTAATTGGCGTTTCCAACTCTAGAGCGACGTATGAACTCATTTCGACGTTCCTCAGTTTTGTGCCCGAACATGACCGGGCCACAGATGGGGAGGCGCACCCCGGTGGGGTTCCCTGACCGGCAGGGCCGGAATGCGCCTTAGGGGATGGGAGACCAGCGCTGCACCATCACCCGGATTGGGCCACCTGCTCTCCCAATCCGATGTCAGTACAACTACGGAGAGGTAGTGCAGCAAGCGAGCGAAGCGTTTCACTGTGGGAAAAATATTTTGCGGAACCAGCGTTACGGTTTCAAACTGCGATGAGCCATGAGGCGAATAAAAAAGTGACACACAAAGCGTAACGGGCTTGGATTGCGTTAGTTATCGGGGCCGCGATATACTCGCCTTCCTTTCGAGGCTTGCGTGGAATTTTTTTCCTTCGATGAGGCCTACCTGAAACGCCTCCGTGAGCGGGACTTTCCCACGGAGCAGCATTTCGTTGCGTATTTTCGCAAACTGCTATTGATCAAACTAAGGTCTCGGCTCCGCTCCTCGCAGGCCGTGGACGATATCGCCCAGGAAACGTTCTTGCGAGTGTTTAAGGCGATGCAGGTCGAAGGCGGAATCCGCCAGCCAGAGCGGCTCGGAGCCTTCGTTAACTCGGTTTGCAACAATGTGTTACAGGAGTTCTATCGATCGGTCGATCATGGCGCTTCTTTAGATGACGACGCGCCCGAACCGGTCGATAAGCTAATTGATCTTGAAGGTTTCCTGGTGACCAAGCAGACGCGGGAACAGGTACGCAAAGTTTTGGCACTGCTGGGCGACAAAGATCGCCAGCTTCTTCGCTCTATCTTCCTGGAAGAAAAGGAGAAAGACGATGTTTGCCGTGAATTCGGCGTCGATCGTGACTATCTGCGCGTGCTCCTGCACCGGGCCAAGCAGAGCTTCCGGGCTTACTACGAGAGAAGCCAGGCAGACGGCTTGCCGCAGGCGAAACAATGATTTTGCGCGATGAAACGATTGGAGGTTCCAAGTCACTACTGATGTGACGAAAACTATGGAACATTCAGAGGCAGTACAGTTGAAAGCGGCTGAGCGCTACCTACTTGGAGAACTCTCGGGCGATCTCCGCGCACAGTACGAGGAGCACTATTTCGGGTGTCCGGAATGTACAGAGGATTTAAAGCTGGCTGCGGCGTTTGTTGAGAACACGCGAGCCGTACTGGAATCAGGGCCGCTGACGGGGTCGGCCCGTGTGCCGATGGCTACCGAGCGCAAGCCTTCGTCGAGTGGGTGGTTTGGGGGGTTGCTACGTCCGAGTTTTGCTATTCCAGTCTTCGCGCTGCTGCTGCTCTTTGCCGGTTACCAGAATTTGATCGTCATTCCTCATTTGAAGTCGGCGGCACCCTCCATTTCGCCGCAAACTCTTCCGTCGTATTCCTTGATCAGCGCAAATTCCCGCGGCGGAGAGCCGCTAAGAATCACCGTGCCATCGAACAAGCCCTTCAGCTTGTACATTGATATTCCACCCGAAAAGCAGTTTCCTCTGTATGTGTGTGAATTTGTGAACGCGTCCGGCGCTACCGAATATTCCTTGAACATTTCCGGGCAAGAGGCGCAGAATTCCGTGCAGTTGCTGATACCGCCTGCAACGCTGAAGCCCGGAAATTACGCGGTGGTTGTTCGCGGGCTGGCGACGCCCGAAAGCGTAGCCAGCAGCGGAACCGAAATAGCTCGCTATCCATTCACGCTCGCGTTTTCGAAGTAACTAATTTCAATTCTGAGGCAGGAGGATAATTCCGATGGGAACACCCTACCGGATCTTTCTTTATAACGCGCACGGTTATGGCCTGAGCGGGCGAATCGACCGTCCCTTCCAGCAGTTGATTGACGTTCAAGCCATGGGTTCGTTGCCGCAAAGCGGCGGACATGGAGTTGCGCGCGTCGAAAATTTTAACGTTAAGGATATCGTGTCGTTCAAAGCAGCCTACACGGAGGTCTCTGGAAGCCAGAATCCAAAGGATGGAAGCTACACAACATTTGTCTCCGCGACTGTTGAGGGATTGAACGTTCACAACATTGTGACCGCGGATCGCGTGGTTGCGCGAATCTCGTCCAATCATCCAGCCGATGGCAGCGAACCCACGATCACGCCGGTCGGAAGCCAGTTCGAAAACTTGCGAATCGCGGGCTGTCCTGTGCAAGTAGATCTTGACAATCATCTTTTTAACCGGCTGGGGACCTTTACAGCATTCAAGACAGAATACGAGCAGAACCAGCAGGTCCGCCTAGCGATGCAAGAGCGCTTTATGTGGAGCCAGCCCAAATCGGACGTACCGGATTTCCTGCGCGAGCGGTATAACTGGTTCGCCGGGGACGTCTTCCCGGAGTCCAAGGGGATCGTGCTTTGTTCGCTGGTAAAAGACATCAAGATGAATTGCCCGGAAGTGCAGCGCTTCGGCAACGTGCTGATCGTGCCCCATTTCGGCAAGATCTACTTGGCCGAATTCACGCTGAAGCGCTACGAGCGAGAGGTAACAATGCTGCGTTTGGACATGGGCTCAGCGACCACAGCATATGTGAACGGACCCGGAGCCGGAGGGAATGGCACGACCTTTCCTTGATAGGTTTGGTTTTGTTGTGCGCATTTTGCGGTATGACGAATTGCAGTCGGCGTTTCCGCGCCCGACCGGAAGTTACGTACCAGGACGCGCGGCAGAAATTTCAGCAGGGAGACCTGACCGGCTCCTTTCAGGAAGCGGACAAGGCACTTAGGGCAATTCCCGATCACAACTCCGAATGGGCATGGCGGTTTCGCGTCCTGCAAGCGGAAATTTTGGTCTGGCGCGGGCTCAGTAGGGACGCACTCCAGCTTCTTAATCCTTCTTTGCCACCCGCCTTCGCGAAACAAGACATTGGTGTTCGCCGCGACATGGTGCAAGGACTCGCAGATTGCTTTCTTCAGCGATTCGACGAAGCCAGCCGCCACATCGACGCATCCGAAGAAGCCGCGAAATCCTACCAGCCGGATTTACTAGGCGAAGTCGTCTTAACCCGGGGCAACCTCGCGCTTTTTCGCAACGATTATCCGGCAGCGGAGGCCGCGTATCGCCAAGCGCTAGAATTCGCCCAGGATAAGAACCAAACATTTCTTACGTCTCGAGCCCTCGGAAGCCTCGGACTCATTTCCATGAGGCAGGAACATTATGACGAATCCATCGACTGGGACACTCAAGCGTTGGCCGTGTCGCGACCTCTCGGCGCCCGAACGGCAATCGAGAAGATTCTAGGAAACATGGGCTGGAGTTACTACAAGATGGGGGATCAAGAAAAAGCCCATTCGCTATTCACGGAAGCAAAGGATGATGCCGCAAAAACCGGCGTGAAAAGCGATGAAGCGATCTGGCTTACCAATATTGGTTCGATCGAATATGACGAACGGGACTTTACCTCTGCCGAACGCGACTACCAGCAAGCTCTGGCTCTTGCCCGTCAGATGGAGAACAAATCGTCGGCCACGATCTGTTTATACAATCTTGCGCACGTCGAACTGAGGCAAGGAAAGTACGAGCTGGCCGAAAAGTACAACAGCGAAGCTCTGGCACTAGAGCGCGCGAACCAGGATCGTCCCTCCGAACTGTATTCCCTCATCACCGAGGGCTACATCGCAAGTGGCCAAAGGGATTTTCGCAAAGGTGAGTCTGCCTTTCGAGAGGTAATCAGCGACGAGAGTTCTGATAATTACCTGCGTTGGCAGGCACAAGCCGGCCTTGCTGATCTCTACTCGGCGGAAAACCGTCCAGTACAAGCCGAAGAATACTTCCGCAAGGCCCTCGCTACCGTTGAAACCGTGCGCTCCTCGATCAAGCGCGAGGATTTTCGGCTTTCCTTCTTGGCGGGCGCTATCAGTTTGTACGATGACTACATAGATTTTCTTGTGGCCCATCACAAGGAAGAAGCAGCATTGCAGGTAGCGGAGGTCAGTAGTGCTCGCACATTGGCCGAGGGCCTTGGCATCAACTCTGCGTCCATCAGCTTTTCAGCTAAGGATTTCAATCCGCGGCAGGTTGCCAAGCGCTCCGATACCGTTCTTCTTGACTACTGGTTGGGTGCGGACCATTCGTATTTGTGGCTGGTCACACCGGCAGGTGTGACGCTTTATACCCTGCCTCCAGCGAAGGAAATTGATCCGCTCGTGCAATCGTACCGGCAGGCGCTGCTTGGCTCGCGCGACGTGCTGGAAACGCAAAACCTTGCCGGCCAGAAGCTCTATGATCTGCTGGTGGCGCCCGCCGCGAAATTGATCCCCAAGGGCTCGCGCGTGACGATCTTGCCCGATGGAAGCCTCTATGGTCTGAATTTCGAGACGTTGCTGGCTTCCTCGCCGCAATTGCATTACTGGATTGAAGATGTTGCCGTCTCGTACGCGAATTCTTTGGCGCTTCTCGCCGCTGGTGCTTCACGCCACGCGTCGCCTGCGAAGAAACTCTTGCTGGTGGGCGATCCCGTGTCGCCGGACGCAGAATTCCCGAAGCTCCCGCAGGCGGCGGCAGAGATAAGCAAGATCGAAAATTATTTCCCCGCGTCCGACCGCGCCGTGTTTGCGGGCACCAATGCAACACCGGATGCATACTTCAATAGCCAGCCCGAGGGCTTTTCTCACATCCATTTTGTCGCACACGGGACGGCCAGCCGTACGAGTCCGCTCGATTCGGCGGTGATCCTCAGCAAGCGAGGCGACAATTACAAACTCTATGCTCGCGACATTATTCAGCATCCTCTGCATGCGGACCTGGTGATAATCTCAGCTTGCCACGGTGAAGGCGTGCGCACCTACTCGGGCGAAGGCTTAGTCGGACTTTCGTGGGCCTTTCTGCGCGCGGGCGCGCACGGCGTGATTGCCGCGCTCTGGGAAGTGAATGACAATTCCACGCCCCAACTGATGGATCATCTCTACTCTGAAATCAGCAAAGACGCGCCGCCTTACATCGCTCTGCGCGATGCGAAACTGGCGCTGCTCCATTCCGGCACCGTATACCGCCGTCCATTCTACTGGGCGCCGTTTCAATTTTATCGGGGCTCCTGAGCGCAAAAGGGAATCAAGCTTTATACTCGAGCGATGCCAAGAGTGGCTTTGTTCATCCCCTGCTTTGTGGACCAGTTGAGCCCCCAGGTCGGCATGGACATGGCGCAGGTGTTGCGCCGGATTGGTTGCCAGCTGAATTTTCCCGTCGAGCAAACCTGCTGTGGACAACCCGCGTTTAACACTGGCTATTGGAAAGATGCCAGGCCCCTTGCCGAGCGATTCGTTCGAGTGTTTCGCGAAGCTGACGCGATTGTCTGTCCTTCGGGTTCCTGTACCACGATGGTTCGCAATTTCTATCCCGAATTGCTTGCGGACAGTCCCGTGCATGACGAAGCCGTGCAAATCGGCCGGCGAGTGTATGAATTTTCCGAATATCTGGTGAAAGTTGCGCGCGTCGGCGATGTGGGCGCTACCTTTCCGCATCGCGTCACGTATCACGATGCCTGCCACGCCTTGCGCGAGCTGCATTTAAAGCAGGAGCCGCGCGAGTTGCTGCGCCACGTTCGCGGAATCGAGCTAGTTGAAATGCCGTACAGCGAAGAATGTTGCGGTTTTGGCGGAACTTTCGCCACCAAGTTTCACATGATTTCAGCAGCGATGGGAGACACGAAGGCAGGCAACGCGGAAAAGTCGGGCGCGGAGTATGTGACCTCCACCGATCCGAGCTGCCTGATGCAAGTGGAAGGAATTCTCCGGCGGCGCAATTCGCAAGCGCGGACAATTCATCTGGCCAGCATCCTCGTGCAGACCGACGACGCAAAAGCAGCTATATCTGGCGCAGGAGTGAAATCATGACCGCCGCGCAGGATTTTCTGCGAAACGCGGCGACGAAGTCCGCTGATTTGGTTCATCGCCAGATTCTGCGCCGTGGCATTGATCATTACGACGCCGCAGTCAGCAGCGGCCGCGCGCGATTCCTCGATTGGCAAGCGGCGCGCGAGAAATGTCAGAACATCAAGCGCGAGGCGGTAAATCATCTTGATCGTTATCTTGAAGAATTTGAGCTCCGCGTGAAAGTGCGCGGTGGCCACGTATTCTGGGCCGAAAATGCCGAGGAAGCGCGGCGCTACATCGTTGACCTTGCTGCAAATCGTGGCGTGCGCACCATCGCGAAATCGAAATCCATGGTTGCCGAGGAAAT
>Ga0209693_10001194_pt1 | contig 11037 bp, 8 predicted proteins | sample HubBroMetageWRM3_FD_188345 | JGI IMG/M metagenome (GOLD analysis project Ga0209693, IMG submission 188345) | Warmed soil microbial communities from the Hubbard Brook experimental Forest, New Hampshire - Hubbard Brook CCASE Soil Metagenome WRM 3... | ecosystem: Environmental > Terrestrial > Soil...
CCGGCGGTGATGATGTCCTTGTTGCCGGTGGTCGTGACGAAGATGTCGACGTACGGCAGGGCGTCCTCGAGCGTTGTGACCTGGTAGCCGTCCATCGCCGCCTGCAGCGCGCAGATCGGGTCGATCTCGGTGATGATCACCCGGGCGCCCTGGCCGCGCAGGCTCTCCGCGCAGCCCTTGCCGACGTCGCCGTAGCCGCAGACCAGCGCGACCTTGCCGCCGATCAGCACGTCGGTGCCGCGGTTGATGCCGTCGATCAGGGAGTGGCGGCAGCCGTACTTGTTGTCGAACTTCGACTTCGTGACCGAGTCGTTGACGTTGATCGCCGGGAACTTGAGCTCGCCCGCCTTGGCCATCTCGTACAGCCGGTGCACGCCGGTGGTGGTCTCCTCGGTCACGCCCTTGATCGACTGCGCCGCCGTCGTCCACTTGCCGGGGTCGTCGGCAAGGGAGTTGCGCAGCCGGTCGAGGATGACCCGCCATTCCTCGGGGTCGTTCTCGTCAGGCGAGGGAACCGCGCCGGCCGCCTCGTACTCCGCGCCCTTGTGCACGAACAGCGTGGCGTCGCCGCCGTCGTCCAGGATCATGTTCGGAGCCTCGCCGCCAGGCCAGGTCAGCGCCTGCTCGGTGCACCACCAGTACTCCTCGAGCGTCTCGCCCTTCCAGGCGAAGACCGGAATGCCCTTCGGGTCGTCAGGGGTGCCATCGGGGCCTACCGCGACGGCCGCCGCGGCGTGGTCCTGGGTAGAGAAGATGTTGCAGCTCGCCCAGCGGACCTGCGCGCCGAGGGCCGTCAGGGTCTCGATGAGAACCGCGGTCTGGATGGTCATGTGCAGCGAGCCGGTGATCCTGGCGCCCTTGAGCGGCTGGGTTCCCGCGTACTCGGCGCGGGTCGCCATCAGGCCGGGCATCTCGTGCTCGGCGAGCTGTATCTCCTTGCGACCGAAGCTGGCCAGCGAGATGTCGGCCACCTTGAACGGTTCGGTGCTCATGCACTAACTCCTTCGCTGATGTCTTTAGCAACGAACACGACGGTACGGGATCAGGCGACCGCCGCGCACGCGTGAGGCGCCTTTTTTAACACGATAATGTTAGATTCGAATCCATGAGGATCTCGGAAGCGGCGAAACGCCTCGGAATGTCCCCCCGCATGCTCCGCTACCGGGAAGACCTCGGGCTGCTGCCGCCGCTGCGGGACCGGCCCGCGGGACGCGGGCCCGCGCACCGGCAGTTCACCGAGGAGGACCTGGCGGCCATCACCACGGCGGTGCGGATCGAGCAGCGGTACGACATTACCCCGGCCGCGCTCGCGTTCGGCCTGCGGGTGCTGACCGAGCCCACGGTCCGCGCCGCGGTCACCGACCTCGGGCGGCGCACCGGCCACATGCCCGCCACACCGGGGCGGGCGCTGGACTTCGAGAAGGAGCGCGCGCTGCGCGCGCTCGGCCAGCAGCCGCGGGGCGCGGTCCGACCCGATCCACGGGACCGGCGATCGCGGTACTAGGCGGGCGGCGGGCCGTCAGACGGGCGGCGGGGGCGGCGCGGCGGCCGGCTGCGGTGCACCACCTGGATGGACGGGTCGGTGGCGTCTTCCCTGGCCGGGGAGAAGATATCGGGCTCCAGGTAGATCGTCTCCGCGATGGGCACCGCGTCACGCACCCGCCGCTCCGCGGCGTCGATCCTGGTCACCAGGTCCGCCGCCGACAGCGACCCGGGCACCGCGACCTTCGCGGCCACCAGGAGCGAGTCCGGGCCGACGTGGGAGGTCCGCAGGTGAATCACCCGGAAACCCTCGGGGCCGTCCTCCAGGGCCCGGACAATCGAGGCCGACATCTCCGCGTTCGCCGACTCGCCGAGCAGCAGGCTCTTCGTCTCGAAGCCGACCACGAACGCCGCGCAGGCAAGCAAGACGCCCACCGCCACCGAGCCCGCGCCGTCCCACGCGCCGTTGCCGGTCACCACGGACAGCAGTACGCCGAGAAACGCGAACCCGAGGCCGAGCAGCGCGGCCAGGTCCTCGAGCAGGACGACGGGCAGTTCCGGTGACTTCGTGGCGTGCACGAAGGACCGCCAGCCCAGCCGCCCGCGCTCCCTGTTCGCTTCCTTGACCGCGGTGCGCAGCGAGAACGACTCGAGCACCGCGGACACGGCGAGCACGACGAACGCGACCGCCGGCGCCCGCACCTCCTCGGGCGAAAGGATCTTATGCACCCCGTCGTAGACGGAGAAGACCGCGCCGACGGTGAACAGCAGGACCGCCACCACGAACGCGTAGAAGTACCGCTCCCGGCCGAACCCGAACGGGTGCAGCTCGGTCCGCGCGCGCCGCGACCTCCCGCTGCCGATCAGCAGCAGCAGCTCGTTGCCGGTGTCGGCGACCGAGTGCACGGCCTCGGCGAGCATCGAAGCCGACCCCGTGACGAGGAACGCGGCGAACTTGGCGATCGCGATGCCCAGGTTGGCCGCGAGCGCGGCGATGACGGCCTTCATCGGCGAGCTACACCGAACGTTCCGCGAGGTCGCGCAGGTCCTTGATCGCCGCGATCGCGAGCGGGTCGATCCCGCACGCGATCCCGAGGTACACCGAGGCGTAGTCCAGCAGCTGCACGGCCGAAGCCAGCCGCAGCAGCGGGGTGTCCCCGTCCATCGCGATCTCCGAGACCTCGGCGCCGCGCCCCTCGGCCAGCGACACCGCCGCCGTCCGCACCCGCGTGACGGACGGGTGCTCCCCGGCGGGGTCGGCGAGCAGCACGAGCCGGAGCATCGGGCCGTCCGCCGCGCCGTCGTCCAGGCCCGCATCGTCGTCTGAGAACTCGTCGAACGCGGCGTCAGTCAAATCCTCCGCCGCGGGGAACTCCGGTTCAGGCGCGGGCACGAACGGCCCGTCGAGGGTCGCCACCTGGTCGTATCCGGCCGCGGGCAGCGCGCCGAAGATCGCCGGGTACTTCGCGTTCGCGGCGAGCTGCGACGCGAACCGCCGCGCGGCGGCCGCGGCCACCAGCGAACCGCCCCAGACCATCGGGAGCCGCCCGGCCAGGTCGAGCGCGAGCGACTTGCCCGGGTTGACGAACGATTCGCTGGCCGGGCGGCACTGGTGCGAGATTTCCTCCATCGCGGTCGCCGCGGCCTCGTACGTGTCGTCCTCGACGCGCGCCACGCCGAGCCTGGAGCCGACCACCAGCAGCGGCACCGTCAGCGCCCACGGCGTGGACCTGACAGGCCCGCCGGAGTCCACCGGGATGAACGTGCCCCTGGCTCGCTGCGCCAGCTCGTGCAGCGGCGAGCCGGGCGCGCCGACCACGACAAGCTCGCAGCCGCGGCGGGTGGCCTCGGTGGCGAGCGCGACCGGCTCGGCCGTCTGCCCGGACCTGGACGCCGCGATCACCAGGTCGGCGGCGCCGACCCAGCCGGGCAGCTGGTAACCGGACACGCGAAGCACCTGAACCGGCGAGCTGACCCCGCAGATCGCCGCCAGCGCGTCGCCGGCGAAGGCGGAGCCGCCGCTCCCGGCCACGACGATCGCGCGCGGCCTGGTGTCCGGCCGCAGCGCCGACAGGTCAGCCTCCGCGCATGCCCGCAAGGCGGTGCGGACCTGCGCCGCGGACGACGCGACCTCCCGCAGCATCCCCCCAGGGTCGCCTGCCTCGACCATATCGGGGTCGTCGAGCCGGAGCGCGGCGAGCGAGAGACCGCCGCCGTGCGGGGTATTCACCCCGTGCCGCCAGGAGCGCCGGGATCGCTAGGGGCGTCAGGCCGCCGTGCCTCGTCCACGAGCAGCACCGGGATGTTGTCGCGGACCGGGTAGGCCAGCCCGCAGCCCGTGCACACCAGCTCGCTCGCCGCGTCGTCGACCCGCAGCCCGGCGCGGCAGTTGGGACAGACGATGATTTCCAGCAGCCAGTCGTCGAGTTCCACGCGGCTCATCCTCTAACCAGGCCGAGCACTTCGTCCCTGACCGCGGCCATCTGCCCGGGAGTGGCCGCTTCCACGTTCAGCCGCAGCAGCGGCTCGGTGTTGGAGGGACGGATGTTGAACCACCAGTCGTCTCCCATGATGGTGAGACCGTCGAGCTCATCCAGGGTCACCCCGGGACGTTCTGAATAAATGTTCTTCACCTTGGCAGTGGCGGCGGCTTGATCGGCGACCTCGCTGTTGATCTCGCCACTCGCCACGTACCGGGAGAAGTCCATCAGCATGGCGGACAGCGGCCGGCTGTCGTGGCCGAGCGCGGCCAGCACGTGCAGCGCCGCCAGCATGCCCGAGTCGGCGAACCAGAAGTCCCTGAAGTAGAAGTGGCCGGAGTGCTCGCCGCCGAACACGGCGTTTGTCTCCGCCATCTTCGCCTTGATGAACGAGTGGCCCACCCGGGTGCGGACCGGGGTGCCGCCGTGCTCGGTGATCAGCTCGGGCACCGCCCGTGACGTGATCAGGTTGTGGATGACCGTCGCGCCGGGCTCGCGGGCCAGCTCGCGGGTCGCGATCAGCGCGGCCAGCACACTCGGGCTGACGATCTCCCCGCGCTCGTCGACCACGAAGCAGCGGTCGGCGTCGCCGTCGAAGGCCAGGCCGATGTCCGCGTTGTTGTCCTTGACCGCTTGCTGCAGGTCGCGCAGGTTCTCCGGGTCGATCGGGTTGGCCTCGTGGTTCGGGAACGTGCCGTCGAGCTCGAAGTACAGCGCGACGAGCGTGAGCGGCAGGCCCTCGAACACGACGGGCACCGTGTGCCCGGCCATGCCGTTGCCCGCGTCCACGACAACCTTCAGCGGCCGGATGCCAGACAGGTCGACCAGCTTCTTCAGGTACTCCGCGTAGCCGGGCAGCAGGTCCCTGCTCGTCGTCGTGCCCGGTGCGCCGTCGTAGGCGGGGACGCCGTCGTGCACCATGGCCTTGATCTCGACGAGGCCGGTCTCGATGCCGACCGGCTTCGCGCCCGCCTTGCACAGCTTGATGCCGTTGTACCTGGCAGGGTTGTGGCTGGCGGTGATCATCGCGCCGGGTATGTCGAGCGAGCCGCTCGCGTAGTACACCATGTCAGTGGAGCCGAGACCGCCGTGGATCACGTCAGCGCCCTGCGACGCCGCGCCGCGGCCGAGTGCCTCGGCGAGCGGCGCGCTGCTCGCGCGCATGTCGTGCAGCGTGACGATGCTCTTCGCGTTGGTCAGCCGGACGAACGCCGCACCGACCTGTTCTGCGACGCCTTCGTCAAGCTCGTCAGGCACGACGCCCCTGATGTCGTATGCCTTGAAGATCTTGTCCAGATCGCTCACTATGGCTCGCTTCCTGATCCGTCCCCGCGGACTTCCCAGGACCAACCTATCGGTCGGCGGCCCGGAGCCGGCGTTAAGATTCGGGTTGAGCCGTGGGAGCGGAGCGGACCACGCGCAAATGCCCGCGGCGGCCGACCTCGACGCCCTGACCGACCGGCTCGGTAACGGCCGCCTGGGCCGGGCCCGCGGCACCGCCCGCCGTGGCGGTCCTGGCAGGGCCGGGGCGCCCTGCCTCGCGGACGACGTTCGCCAGCGCCTCGAGGTCGTCGGCCCGTTCCTGCGCCGGATCCGGCGGCAGCCGCACCACGTCCCAGCCGCGCGGCACGACCAGCCTGGCGGCGTGCTTCTCGCACAAGTCGTAGCAGTGCGGTTCGACGTAGGCCGCGAGCGGCCCGAGCACCGCCGTCGAGTCGCGGTACACGTACGTGAGCGTGTAGACGGGAGGCTGCTTGCACGCGGTGCGTGAGCAGCAACGGGTATTCACCAGCCCACCTCGCTCACCAGATCGATAGAGACCACGATAGCAGCGCGATCCCCCTCGGCACGCGGCAAAGCCGTGCCCGTGTGAGCGCAGCCGGCCCGCCAGGCGGGCACCGTCCCCCTGACCGCTGGCGTGGAATCGAGGTCGCTCACATCGGCTGACGGTACCTATCCGGGGCCGGTTATGCCATCACCGGCGGTCGTTCACGATCGTGTCGTTTTGTCGGACCTTCATCGGTCCTTCATCGGCCCTGGTGGTACCTGACAGCTAGCACGCGGAGATACGCTCGGTGACTGTGCACAGCGGTGAGAACGGCGTAACGCCGCCCGGGGCGTCCGGGGTACCCGGCGTGCCCGGAGCGCCGGGCCCGCGGCGGCGCGTCCGGCGGCGAGACCGGCACGGACGGGGACTGCGCGGCCGCCTCGTGCCGCCGGGAGTGCCGCTGTACCGGACGCGGGCGCAGCAGTTCGACGACATGGTGCTCGACGCGGTGGCGCGGCTCGAGCCGCGCTGGGAGGCCGAGCTCGCCCACGTCGAGTTCGCCGTGCAGGAGGTCCCGGAGGCCGAGGAGCTGGCCGACGACAGCAGCCCGCTGCCGCTCGCGCGGGTCGTGCCGGGCTCGGCCGATCCGCGGAACCCCGGCCGGCCCGCCACGCCCGCGCGCATCGTCGTGTACCGCCGCCCGCTGATGGCCAGGGCCGAGGACGACGACGAGCTCAGCGACCTGGTCTTCGGCGTGGTGGTCGAGGAGTTCGCCAGCGTGCTCGGCCTCGATCCGGAGACGATCGACCCCGGCTACCGCGAAGGCTTCGACTGAGGGTAACCCTGGCTAGGGAAGGACTGCCGTGTAGGCGTTCTGGACCGGCGGCAGGGAGATCACGGTAAGCGCGTTCTGCACCGGCAGCAGAGACGTGATCGGAGCGGACAGCCCGCCGGTCCCCGAGGTCACCACCCGCGCGGCGTAGAGCGGTCCCGACCCGGCCGCGGGCGTGATCACGATCGCGAACGGCTGCCGACTGTTTTGCGGCCGCGGCACGGTGACCGCTCTGGTGTGGCCGGCCTGCACTGTCACGACCTGCTGGCCGCCAGCCGGCGGCGCACCGGAGCCCGCCGCGCCAATGACCGAGACGTTAGCCTTGGCCGCGCCGGCCGGGGCGGTGAGTACCAAGCCGACAGTGAGCCCCCGGGTGGCCGGGTTGCCCGCCACGACGCCCTGCTCTGTGATGGGCGGGACGGCGGTGGTGAACGAGCCCATGCCCTGTCCCGGCACCAGGACCGCCGCGACGATCGGCACGTTCGAGGTCAGCAGCAGGCCCGCCGCCGACGCGCCAAGGGAGCTGAGCGCGAACGATGAGGTCGCGCTCGAGGGCGCGTCCACGGGGGTCGTGCCGAACTGGGTGAACTTTCCCTGGGCGGTGAAGGCCACCACCTTGACCCGCGCGTCGCTGGCGCCAGGCACGGTCACGAAGAGCCGCGCCGAGCTGCTCGCCACGGTCAGTCCGGGTATCACCAGGTTGGTCGCCGGGGCGGCCGCCTGCGGCAGCCACGCGCCGCCAGACGCGCCGCTCTCCCAGACCGAGGCCGCCACCTGGCCCGAGCTGGTCTGCACGTGCAGCGCCAGCGCGGCGGAGCCTTGCACGAACGGCGCGATGCGCTGGGTCACGACCTGGTGCGGGGCGACCGTGACGCCGGTTGTGAGCCCGGTCTGCAGGCCGGCGTCGGTGAGCAGGGTGACGTTGGCGCTGGCCGCGAGGTCACCGGTGTTCATCAGGTAAAGCGTGATCCCGGACGCGCCGGTGCCGGCTCCGTTGCCGACGAACCACATGTCCGAGCTCGGGTGGGTGCAGCTGACCATGCCCATGCCCGCGGCGTCCGCCTGCTCCGCCTCGAAGCCCTCCGCCATCTGGCCGGACGCCGCGACCGCGGTGCCGCCCTGCCCGGAGGTTCCCGTCGCCGCAGGTGCCGTGACGGTCGTCAGCGTGTTGACCGCCGACACGGTGACCGGTTGCGGCGCGGACCCTCCCGGCGTAGCCGAGACGGGGCTCAGCGTCGCCGAGCCCGTGCCGGTGAACCCGGCGGTAGCGGCCGCCGTTGCCGCCCGGCGTGACGGCAGGGCGATCATCGCGATGTGTGCCGCGCCGCTGTTCGGGGCGGGCGGCGGGCAGGATCTGGTGACCGACGTCACGGCGGCCATCTGCGGGGCCGGCTGCGCGGCGGCTTGCGGGCTGCGCGGCTCGGTGCGCCACGCCACCGCGTACACCACGGCCAGCACCAGCAGCACGGCGCCGAAGAGCCCGAACCGGCGCATCACGCGCCTCCGTCCGAACCCTGCTGGTTATCCGCGCCCCGCCTGCGGCCCTGGCGTCCCGGGCGACCGTGGCGGCGCGCGCGGTGCGAGTGCCGTTCCGCCGGCCGCGCGGGCTCGTCCCGCCGGGCCGGGTCGTCACGCCATTCCGGCGTCTCGTCCCAGCCGGGCGCCTCATCCCAGCCGACGGTCTCGTCCCAGCCAGGTCCCTCGGCATCGTCGGGCGGCTGGCCCGCGCCGCCGGGGTCCCACGGCCCGGTCGCGGGCTGCGGGCCGGTCGGCGGCACTCGCGGGTGCGAGCCCGTTTCCCACGGGGTGGCCTGCTGCGGGCCGGTCGGCGGCGTCCGCGGGTGCGCGCCGGTCTCCCACGGGGCAGCCTGCTGCGGGCCGGTCGGCGGCGTCCGCGAGTGCGCGCCGGTCTCCCACGGGGCAGTCTGCTGCGGGCCGGTCGGCGGCGTCCGCGGATGCGGGCCCGTCTCCCAGGGCTCGGCTTGCTGCGGGCCCGTCTCCCACAGGTCGCGCTGGCCGGCCTGGTCTCGCTCCTCGGTGTAATCCGGCTCGTCCGCGTCCGGGTCGTCGAGCACGCCGACTCCCGAGCCCGTGGTCACGAGGTCCGCCGGGTCGGTGTCCTGAGCGGTGGCGCGCCCGCGGAACGCGCCGAGCCCGGCCGCGGCAGCCCGCCCGGTCCGCGCCGCCTCGCGGCCGGATTGCTCCAGCCGCCCGGACAGCCGGGACAACCCCGCGCGCCCGGGAAGCCCCGGGAGCCCTGGCAGCCCGGATCCCCTGGCGGCACGGGCGGCGCGCCTGCCGTGCTGCGCGTCGCGCAGCGCGGCCAGCGCCGCGGCCTCCTCGGCCGGGTCGGCGCGCTTGCCAGGAAGCGCGAGCACGCAGATAGCGAGTACCGCCACGAGTTCAGCGATCAGGCTCACGTTACGGGCCAGGTCGTTCCTGGTGATCACCAGCTGGCCGCCGCCGGCCGGCAGCGTGAACCCTTGCGCCCAGCCGTTGACCGGAGCGGGCAGCGGCTTCAGCGCGGTACCGCCCAGCATGGCGGTCCACCCGCCGTACGGCTCGGCGAGCACGAGCGTGCCGCCCGCGGCCGGCGCGGTCACCGCGACCATACCCACCGGCTGCGCAGCCAGCGGGGTGACGGTTCCGTCCTTGGCGACCACCCGGACCCTGGCCACCGGACCCGACACCTGCCACAGGTCGTACGCCGGCGCCTTGCTGACCGGCACCAGGCCGACCGACGCGTCGAGCCGCTGGGCCAGGCCCGGGTTAACCGGGCCAGGCAGCATCACCCACTTGATGCCGAAGTCGCCGAGCACGAGCCCGGGGTCGCCGGCGTCCGCGCCTTGCGCGCCCAGGGCGGCCACCTGCCGGTCAAGCGCCGCGGCCGCGGCCGACGCAGCGGTCAGCTCCGGCTCCCCGAGGGTCGGGTCGCTCTGCCTGACAAGCGTGTAAGTGAGCGAAGCGCCAGCCGGGCGCAGCACGAGCGTCCGGTACTGGCCGCCGGAGGACGACGACGCGGACACGAAGGCAGGAAGCAGCGGGGTGGCGACGCTGCCAATCGGGCCGCGGACACCATCGGCCACCCAGTAGACGGCGACGAGCACAGGCGCGGACGCGGCCGCGGCGAGCGCGACGCCAGCGAGGAGCTTCCGCGCCCCGCCGACAGCACCGGACCTGCGGGAAGCCGTCTCCGCGAGCCACTGCGCCGCGGGTGCCGCGGCGACCAGCAGGCCGAGCGCGGCGACCGCCATGGCCACGCCGGGCCAGCCCTTCGCAGGCACCCCGCCTCCGGCGGGGGTGACGGTAATCCGGCTTACCGCTATCGCGGCGATCAGGCCGACGACCGCGACGCACCATCCGGCCACGGTCACCTCGCTGCGCCGGTGCGGGAGCAGCGCGGCGGCCACGGCGAGCCCGAGCCCGATGGTGACCCAGACCGGCGGCAGCCCTGGTCCGCCGGGACTGAGCAGGAGCAGCGCGGACGGACCGAGGACAGGCGAAGTGAGTCCCGGCGACTGGACGCCCGCCTCGGTCAGGAACGCCGCGGGGGTGGTGAGCAGGTGCAGCGACCACGGAAACAAGATCAGGAAGGGCGTGACCACCACGATGGCGGCGTTGAGCCGGTCCACTGACGACAGCCCGCGCCTGACGGCGAGCACGAAGACGGCGCCAAGCACGCCGAGCGGCCACAGCAGCGGCGCGAACGCGGCGCCCAGCGCTATGAGCAGCCCGGTCGCCCACGCGGCACGGCGCGCCTGGCGCCGCGGGGCGGTCACCATCCTGGCCGCGCTCATCCCGATCAGCGGCAGCATCACGAAGGCGAACGCGGTGCCGAGCCGGCCCGCGGCGACCGCGCCGGTCGCGACGGGGAGCAGCGCATAGGCCGCCGCCAGCCAGACCCGGGCGGCCGTCGCCATGGCGAGCCGCCGGGTGGCCAGGTACGCGGTCATCCCGGCAAGCGGCACGCAGCCGAGCAGCAGGACGTCGACCGCGAGCCATGCCTGGCCGCCGAGCACGGTGGCCAGCGCGGCCACGACCGCCAGGTACGGCGGCGCGGAAGCGGTCGAGCCCACGCCGACCGCGTGGAAGCCCGCCAGGTACTCCGTCCACAGCCGGGAGGCCGAGCCCCACGCGGGCACCAGCGCGCCGCCGCCGAGCGGGCTCGTGCCGAGCAGTCTGCGCTCGGCGACCAGCGCGATTACGGTGAGCACCACGAAGAGCTGGACGCCGGGGCTGGCGATGATCCGGCGGGCGACGGATTGCGTGTCGACGAACTGCTCGTCTTCCGGCTCTTCAGAAGCCGCCTGGTGCATGCCGCCCGAGGCTTGCGGCGGTCCGCTGGACAGCAGCCCCGCGATGTCCTCCGCGAGGTGGGCGAGAGTGCGGCCCGGCGGGATGAACGTGCGCGCCGCCGAGTAGCCCTCCCTGCGCCTCGCGGCCCGGCGCCGCCTGGCTCGCCACAGCCGCAAAGG
>Ga0209693_10001196_pt1 | contig 11029 bp, 14 predicted proteins | sample HubBroMetageWRM3_FD_188345 | JGI IMG/M metagenome (GOLD analysis project Ga0209693, IMG submission 188345) | Warmed soil microbial communities from the Hubbard Brook experimental Forest, New Hampshire - Hubbard Brook CCASE Soil Metagenome WRM 3... | ecosystem: Environmental > Terrestrial > Soil...
TTGCGACGCGCATGGCCGCCGCCACTCGAGCGAGCCGTGGCTCAAGGCCGGACGCGAGTCCGTGGACGGCCATCCGCAGGTGACGCGCGGGCGCAAGCTGGTGGTCCAGCTCGTCGAGAGCTTCAGCGAGGAGATGGTCCCAGTCTTTGTCGAGAAGCTCGATGCTATCGAGCTCGCCGAGACGTTCAAGCTCGATCTGGCGCCCGTCATGATCTACGGCGACGACGTGACCCACATCGTCAGCGAGGAAGGCATCGCGAATCTGCTTCTCTGCCGCACGGCCGAGGAGCGCGAGCAAGCGATCCGCGGCATCGCGGGCTTCACCGAGGTGGGCCGGCGCCGCGACCGAAAAATGGTCGAGAAGCTGCGGGAACGGAAGGTTATCCGCCGTCCGGAGGATCTTGGGATTAATCCGCTCGATGCGCATCGCAGCATGCTTGCCGCGCGATCGATCGAGGATCTCATGCACTGGTCCGGCAATCTCTACGACCCGCCCAACAAATTTCGCAACTGGTAGGAGGCCGGATCATGGAGACCTTGAAGTTCAGGCATACGGCCAAGCGCCGCCTGTCCGGCACGAAAAGCCATGCGATCATCGGTGTGGTCGCATCGGGCAACCTGGAAGTGCTGCTCGAACGCGTCCTTCCGGAAGCGGTGTGCGAGGTCGAGATAGCGACGCCGCTCACTGGCTACGGCGAGACCTGGAAAGCGGTGGTAGCCGAGTTCGTCGAGCGCTCCTCGCCTGGGGGCTTGCGCATCTCGATCAATGACGGGGGCGCGCGGCCGGACACCGTTTTCCTGCGGCTAATGCAGGGAAGCGCGCTGATGGAGACCGAATGATGGAAGACGCAGCGACAAGTGGCCAAGCCAGTTGGTTTCAGGCGACCGCACGCCAACGTGTGGCGGGCCTGTTGGACCCGAATAGCTTCACTGAGTTTTTAGGGCCATCCGAGCGTGTTCAGAGTCCGCACCTTCCTCTGTTCGACCTGCCTTCTGCATTTGACGACGGGGTCGTCATTGGCCGCGGCACGTTGGACGGAAAGCCTGTGCTCGTCGCGGCGCAGGAAGGCCAATTCATGGGCGGCACCTTTGCCGAGGTCAGCGGCGCCAAAATGGTTGGCCTGCTGCGCGCGGCACGCGACCACAAGGACCTGCCCCAGACCGTTCTGCTGCTGATGGATAGCGGTGGTGTACGTCTGCAGGAGGCGAACGCGGGCGAGCTGGCAGTCGCCGAGTTGATGCGGGCGATCGTTGAGGCCCGCTGCGCCGGTGTGGCCGTGATCGCTCTGATCGGCGGCAAGGCCGGCGCATTCGGAGGCGCCGGGCTGACGACGGCGACCTGTTCCCGCGTCGCAGTGTCTGAAAAGGGCCGGATCGCTGTCTCCGGCCCGGAAGTGATCGAGACGAACAAGGGGGTCGAGGAGTTCGATGCCGAGGACAAGGCGCTTGTATGGAGCACCGATGGCGGCAAGAACCGTCGGTTGATCGGTGGGGCGGACACCTTTGCCGAGGATTCCATGGCCGGTTTCCGCGCTGCCGCCAAGGCGCTCATGGCGAAGGTTCCGGCCTTCGATCTCAAAACGATGCAGGCAGAGCAGGAACGGCTGGCGACGCGTCAGAAGCGGTTCGGCGCGTGCGATGACGCAGTGTCCATGTGGCGGATCCTCGGCATCAAGGAGCCCGAGGCGATCCGGGATATGGCCAGCAAGGAGTTTGCCGCACTCGCGAACAGCATCAAGGAAGCCAACCATGACGCTCGATGAAATTCTCAAAGGCCTGTTTCCGTCCGGCCATGATGTGAAGACGAGCGCCGCCGACATCATTACCGGCACGGGCAAGCGCAAGAACGGGAAGGCTATTGCGGTGATCGGCGTCGCGAATGGCGCCGCGCTCGGGACCGCCGGGGTGCTGCCGCTGGCCGAGGAGGTGCTGCGCGTAGTGGCTGAGGGCGGTGAAACGCCAATTCTGGTGCTGGTGGACACACAGGGTCAGCTCATGGCCAGACGTGACGAGATGCGCGGCCTGAACGAATACCTCGCGCATCTCGCCAAGTGCCTGCTACTGGCGAGCCAGCAAGGGCATCGGACCATCGGGTTGGAATACGGCAAGGCGGCCGCGGGCGCGTTCCTGGCGACTGCGCTAGCGACCGACCGTCTCGTCGGCCTGCCAGGCGCTGAACCTACGGTCATGGATTTGCCGTCCATGTCGCGAGTCACCAAGCTGCCCCTCGACAAGCTAAAAGAACTCGCGAAGACGACGCCCGTCTTCGCGCCAGGCCTTGACCACCTGCTGCAGATGGGCGCCGTCGCCGAAATCTGGGACCTGAAGAAGCCGCTCGACGAGCAGCTCGAGGAAACGCTGCGGAACGCCTCGCCGGCTGATACCCGCGACGAGCAGGGCGCGCAGCGCAAGGGTCGAACCATGGCGGCGGCGGTAGCGAAGCGCGTAATCGCGGAAGCGACCGGCCGAGGCGGCGATGTGGCGTCGGCATGATCTGTTGCGCCCGGACTCGATCGCGTGGGACGCGATGCTCCGACGCCATCCGGGTTTCGCGGATCTGCCGCTGGTGGCGGAGTGGGCCCAGCTCGGCCGGCCAGTAATCGTACGAAGACGGATGGTCGGCGATTTTGCGGATAGCGTGCCGGCCGCGCTACCTCTTCCGCCTTATCTTGGCAAGCGACGTCTCGCGTTTAGTTTTTCTTCCGGCGAGGCCATAACGGCGCTGCCGCCGGTGCTGCTTTGCGATGCTGCGCGGACGGCGCCCACCGAGTGGCAGCCGATCATCGGAGCCCTGCTCGACGTCGGCGACGCTGTCGAGATAGCGCCGCGCGTATTCGGCGCCCTGCTTTGGCAACACACGACCGGCTTGCCCTACCTGAGTGCGCGATCGGACCTGGACCTGCTTTGGTCGATTTCGGACGAGCGGAGTGCGCTCTCGCTCGTGGAGAAGCTGCTCCACCTCGACGCCGAAAGTCCGGTCCGCCTCGATGGCGAACTGGAACTGTCCGACGGCGCGGGAGTGAACTGGCGCGAGTTGGCCCAGACCTTTGCGGGTCCGGGCGATGACCTGCTGGTCAAGACAATGGACGTTGTTGAGGTCCGGACCAAGGCTGCGCTGTTTCGCACGCTGGTGTCGCCGCTATGACAGCCGCGCTGCGGCAACCGGCGCGCCGCATGCCCCGCTATGTCGCGGATCACGTGGCGGACTTGGCGAAGGCTGCATTGTTGGCAGAGCTGGAGACTTGGCCGAAGCCGGGCCTCGTGAGCCATGTCGATTCGGGCAGTCACACCGACATGGATGCGAGCACGTTTAGGGCTAGCGCGATGGCAATCGCACCATTCTACGACCAGCTGGCCGTCGCTGGAGCCGCCGGATCCGGCATGAACACCTTGCGCGAGATTGGTGTGGAAGCGGAGCGCGCGATGATGGCCGCGACCTGCGGCGTCAACACGCACCGTGGCGCAATCTTCGGCTTAGGACTGATATGTGCGGCCGCCGGCGCCGTTTGGTCGGGGACAGCGGGCGCCGGACTTCAGTGGCGCGCCAACGTGCTGGGCGCTACCGTGCGCCAGCGCTGGGGGCAGGCAATAATGCGCGGCCCGATCCCGTTGCATAGCCATGGGACGAACGCGCTGCACCTATTCGGCGCTGGCGGCGCGCGGGCACAGGCAGCCGCCGGCTTTCCGCACGCAATCGAGGTCGGCCTCCCCGCGTTGCACCTTGGCCGCAGGCTCGCGCCTGACGATCCGGAGGCCGCTCGCGTACAGAGCTTTTTCGCAATTCTCGCATCGATCGAGGACACCAATCTGCTCTACCGCGGCGGGATTGACGGCTTGCGCTACGCCCAGGAAGCGGCTGCTGCCTTTCTCGGACAAGGCGGTGTCGAACTGCCCAACTGGCGTGAGCAAGCCGGGTCGATGCATCGATCGTTCGTTAACCGTCGCCTCAGCCCGGGCGGTTGCGCCGACCTGTTGGCGATCACCCTCCTCCTCGACGCTCTGGAAGCCCATTCATGAGTGGCGCTGCCATCCTTTGTTCCGGCCAAGGCTATCAGGGCGCCGACATGTTCAATCTGCTTGCCGATGCGCCGGCGGCGACCCCGGTGTTCGAGGCTGCAAAATCCGTCCTGGACGGCAAGGATCCGCGCCAACTCGTTCGCGAGGCTAGCAATGACGATTTGCACGCGGACAAGGTCGGGCAGATCCTGTGCTGCACCCAGGCAATGGCGGCTTGGGCTGTATTGAGCGCCAAGGCGCCACGTCCATTGGTGGTTGCAGGTTATAGCGTAGGGGAACTGGCCGCATGGGGTGTCGCGGGCTTGCTTGATCATGAAGGCGTCTTGGATCTCGTGGTCAAGCGCGCGGCGGCGATGGATAAAGCAACGACGCAGCCGTCTGGACTCGTGGCGATCCGCGGTCTCAGACGGAACAAATTGGGTCCAATCTGTAAGGCGCACGGAGCTTATGTCGCTATCATCAACGCTGAAGACCAGATGGTGGTCGGAGGCACAAGAAGGGCGCTCGATGCCGTAGTCCACGATGCCCGGGCAGCGGGCGCGGAGCGAACGACAGTGTTGCCCGTCGCTGTGCCATCGCACACGCCCCTGATGGCCGAAGCGAGCCAGTCGTTCCGGCAAGCACTGGGCAAAGCGCACCTGTCCGCCGAAGTGCCGTCCGGCGTCCGACTGTTGAGCGGGATCGATGGTGACACAGTGTTCGACGTGCGAGCCGGGGCGGACAAACTGGCGCGCCAGATCCAGCAGACGGTCGATTGGGCTAGCTGTATGGAGTCTTGCCGTGCGGCCGGCGTTACCAAGATTGTTGAATTCGGACCTGGCCACGCGCTCGCTCACATGATGCACGAATTCATGTCGGATAGCGACGTGCATAGCCTGTCGGAATTCCACTCATTTTCCGGATTTGAACGCTGGGTGCAGGGGCCGCCTGCCTGAGAGCGAGGAGCCGGGCCCTTTGTCACAGCCACTCGGTGGCTCCGAGATCTAGGCCGTGAAGGAATTGCATACGGGATCGCCGCTGAGCCGCAATCGTCAGGCATTTGGGGCGGAGCGGCTGATGACGTTGCTGGCGGGCAACCGAGCGTCTCGCGGCGACAGTCCCTGGGACTTGTGCCGCCCGTGGCAAGATCATGCGCTTTGCCTGCGCCCAAGCACGACTAGATCCCCAACGCCCTTTCACTCGCAGCGTGCCGGCCCCTCTACGCGCGGCTTTGGTGCATGGATACGCTGACGCCGTCTCGTGAGGTTATCGTTTTGGAAGCGCGATGATGTTCGGAGTCTTCGAGGCGGCGGCTTGATCCGCCTTTCGCAAGAAGCCCGGCGCGATATTCCAATGCCGTCCATCGGCTCCAATGACGGTTACAGATTTGCGATTGTAGCGGGTCAGCGTGCCTTCGACCTTACGCCCTTGCCCGTCTTCAAACGTCACACGATCGCCGATCGAAAATTTAAGCATGGCCTGATGCGCGTGTATCTGATGAAGAAAGCGCAGTCGCTCGACGATCCTGTGATTTAGATCCACCAACTCCGGCTCGCTCAACGCGTCGATGTCGATCGGCATTTGCTCCTCGCACCCCGTAAGACCGTCGGCAATATCTGGCTAACTCGAGGCCAGGTGATTGTCCACGTCGTTGAATTTGCGCAGCGGCTTTAGGGGAGCGATACGCATTCCCCACATTCCGCGCGATCTTAATGGGTTTGGCGGTAAAAGTCCCGGTCGTTGGCTCGGGAAGAATCGTCATGCCTTTCAAATTTCATCGCAATGGCCGACATCATATTCCCCGGCAGAAATTCCGCGTGACGAATTGGCGGGACTACGAAGCCGCATTGCGAAGCCGCGGAAGCCTGACGATCTGGTTCACCGCGAAAGCCATAGCAGATTGGCGTGCTCAGCCGCGTGCGACGCCAGGCGGACAGCGTCACTATTCGGATCTCGCGATCGAGACGGCGCTGACCTTACGCGCTGTATTCGGCCTGGCTCTGCGTCAGACGGAAGGCTTGGTCGGTTCGATCATGCAATTGCTGGGGATTGACCTGCCCGTTCCCGATCACACAACGTTCAGCCGCAGGGCCGGCGGATTGAAGGTGCTGCAGAAGCCTCGCGCCTCCTCGGACCCGCTCCATCTGATCATCGACAGCACAGGCCTGAAATTGCGCGGCGCCGGAGAATGGCTGTTCGAAAAGCATGGAACGGCAAAGCGGCGCGCCTGGCGCAAACTTCACATCGGCATCGATGCCGACACGGGCGAGATTGTCGCCTCCGACCTGACCGACAAGGATGTTGACGATGCTTCGCATGTCGGGCCGATGCTCGATCAACTATCGCTGGCTCCGACTTCATTTATCGGGGACGGAGCCTACGATAGAGGCGCCGTGAGCGAGCTTCTTGCAAGACGAAATCCCGATATGTCCGTTCTCGTTCCGCCGTGCAAAGGCGCCGTGCCCGGATCGGACGCGATGTCGTCGCCGACCCAACGCGATCGGCACATTTTGGAAATTGAGGAACGGGGTCGAATGCATTGGCAAAAAGCCTCTGGCTATAACAGACGCTCGAAAGTCGAGGCGTCTATCGGGCGTTACAAACGCGTCATCGGCGACGCTCTCAAGTCACGCGCTGACGATCGCCGCAAAGCGGAAGTGGCGATTGCCGTCAAAGCGCTCAATCGGATGCGTGAGCTCGGTCAGGCGCAGTTCATTCGCCTCGCATGATCACGAAGCCAAAGGACGAATGCCGTCCCCACGCGCCTCCATGCAACAAGGCTCCTTTGTGCGGAGGGCGACAAAATCGGAGTGCCAGTCCCGTGATGCGATGAACAAGACGGTAGTGTCTCAGTTTGAAATTCGGTCGTCTTGACAGCCCTCGCGCAGGTCGGTGGGGCCTGCTATGCCTAGCGGAAAGCAGGAGCGCGTGATGGCGGAGTTGGCGGGTCCGTTACGAGTTATGAAGATCGCGATTCAGACCGCAAAGATCGCCTATCCTGACTACGAACGAGAGAGCGGCACTAAATGGCCGGATAAGCACCTTGATCCGGCAGAGGCTCAGCTGTTCGCGTTTGCGGCCTTAAGAGCTTTGGATGGAGCGGGTTTTGACATCGTCCCAAAGAAAGATAAGCCCGATGCCGACCGGCCCTAAAGGCGAGAAGCGCCCCGCCGACGTCCTCGGCAAACGCCGTTTCAAGCCATTTCATTGAGGGTCGTTTCAACGAAGTAAGGCCGGAGCGAGCAAAGACCCAGTCTCCGGCCCTAATTCAGAGGGTGATCGCGACCGCCTCCTCCCGGGGCTTTTGGCCGTGGCCCGCTCCAACATTGCCTCGTATACCTGACCGACGATCTCTAAGGATAGGGTCGGAAACTACTCAGGCCGACGTCGAGGCGGTTCCAGACGGCCGGTCGCCGAGGGTTGCCGCGAGGTTTTCGGCCGCCTACCAAAGGCGGCCTCAATTTCCCGGCGGCTCCTCAGGCTGCGCCTGTCCCAGCTCAAGGCCCCGGCTGGGACGCCCACATGCAGAACCTTGCTCCGGTGGCGTCGCAGGGCGGCCCGTTCCTGGCTCCCGCGCCTGCCTCACGAATGGCACGCGGAAGCAGCAATCTGGCAGACGGGAGCAAACCGGCGGTCGGCGTCGCCAACATATAAGGCCTCAAAAGAGCCGCCGCGCCAGCCATCGGCGCTGTGGACGTTGCCGGGGCGAAGGGCGCGGCGCTCCAGATCACCGAACTGGTTGTAGAGGAAACGATGTCGGCCAACGAGATGATCGCCTGCCTGGGTAGCTGCCGAGCCCGCGCGGAGATCGCCGCGATGATCAAGGCTCTATCGCTGCATCCGTGGCTGAACACGCCGACCGAGACCAAGCGCCTTGAGGCCGCCCGCGCCGCGATGGGGAACTGGAAGTCCTACAGCCACGCCTGCCAAGCCCGGCACAACGCGCACCGCCTGCGCCTCAGCCACCGCTGAACCGGATTGAGGAACAACGAGCCCGCCGCCTCGCCCCATCGCCTGTCCCGGGCCGCATAGCCTTCGGCGTTGTACAGGCTGACCGACCAGAAGCCGTTCGACGGTCCTCAGCATGTCGGTTAGCGTTAAAAAACCGCGGAAAAACCCAAAAATGGTTGGCGACCGCTTCAGCGCCACAGGCCAGAGGCGTCGCCGCCCTCTCGCGGGGGGGCGACGCGAAGGCGCCGCCCAACCATTCAGATGGCGCGACCGCCAGCCGACGCATTCCAGTCAAACTTGAGAGGTACGCCATAAAGGCGATGTGTGCACCGCATTGACGTGAAAATGGGAGGGACGGCCGGGATGAACACGGAGGAGGCGCGCGTGAAGACCAGCGCTCGGCAGGGCAGGGAGGCCACGGAGACGACGAGCGGGGAGTGAAGCCCGCCCGTGACAGAGACCTACCACGACGTTCGGTTGAAATACTTCGCGACCTGGGTCTGTCGAAGGAAAAGATAGTCGCGTACCACCGTCGCTTTCCGACACCGACGCCCATGAGCTGCGGGTCCCGGCCGCGGGCGTCGACAATGCGGCGATGATCCCTGGAGACGGCATAGCGATGCCAATCCGCCCTGAGCTGCGACCGCTCTATCCCCCGCACTGGCGCGAGCTAAGCAGCCACGTCCGCTTCGAGCGCGCTGAAGGAAGGTGCCAACGTTGTGGCCGACCACACCTCGCCCTCCTCCGCTGCCTGCCGGATGGACGCTGGTTCGACGAGCAAGCGGCGACATGGCGGGATCGCCGAGGACGGCCTGCCCGCTGGCCCGACCTTATGGAGGCAACTCGGTTTCGCAAGACGCGCGTCGTGCTCGCAGCGGCGCACCTGGACAGCGATCCGACCAACAATCGGCTAAAGAATCTGCGCGCGCTCTGTCAACGCTGTCACATGCTGCAGGATCGGCCGCACCATTTGGCGCAGCGCTGGATCACTTACCGCCGGCGTTCGGCAGTCGGCGATCTCTTCCTCGGTCCGTACCCGGCATTGATCGCCGCGCTGACTTCAAGAACGACGGCAGCGCTCGGCCAGGATCGACGAGCTCGTCGCCGAGGCCGCCGTGCAGGCGGACTTGATACATGGCGCAAGGGCGAACGCCTGAACTGAGGATGAGATGGCATTCAAGACGCGTATGGTATGGCGCAGCGTTGGCGCGGGCCACTGGGACGTCGAACTCGTGCAGTTGATTGATGGGCGCGCGGCCCTGCTGGCCACGCTCTCGCTCGACGAATGGATCGATCTGGGTGCGACGCAGTACGTGTTGGAGCTGCAGCAGGAGGGTGAGCAGCTCCTGAAGCCAGCTGGAGGCGCAATCGGCTGATGCGGGTCGGGTCACATTCACTCGGCGAGTTTTCCTTGAACGTCGTTCGCATCGAATGCAGCGCAGCTCGTAGGCCGACTGCAGATTGAGCCAAAGCTCTCTCAGCGCACGAAGGCCGCTCTTGCAGCCGCCAAGACCCGGGGGCAGGCCCGCGGCAACCCTCGGCTATCCGAGAGAGGCCCGCGCCATCGATGGTGTTGCGTCCTGTCCCGCGGGACGCGGGCCGTTCCGGCTAACTCGTTCATCGAGAGGTCCTCCGTGTGATTCAGCGCGGCGTTTGACCCCCAATCGGCATCCAAATATTCGAAGCCGAAACACGCGGTCGCGTATGCGATCCAGTCGTCCCGCTTCCTGCGCTATCCATCTTGATGACTGAATGCGCCGATCGAGCCGTCGACCAGCATCCACCGAGCACTGCCTCTCAGGGCGCCTCAGCGAGTTATTAGTCGCCGTTTCCAGCGCTCGTCGGGCCTGAGTTCCTCGCCGAAGACATAACGAGCCATGATGTTACGCTGTCGACTCTGGCGTGGCGGTTCTACGACGGTTGGTACCGGCGTCGTCACGATATCGATCTTTGTATCGGATTGCCGGTCTTTAACCAATGGATCGGCGCTGCCGTCGAGAGAGACTTGCGTCTCCCGGCGCCCCTTTGCATTTGGGATCAACGCTCGACCGCCGGAGCTCTCGAACACTTGGTTTGACGCCACCGTCGACCCGCTCAGCGTCACTCCCGTCATCTCACCTGTAGGCTCGGCGGATGATCGATGGGATGCAGTCGATCGTGTCTCTTGTAGCGCCCTAATATCGATTGGCGAGGATTCCGAATTCCGCGGCAACTTCTTGGTTTGATCCCCACCCCCTGATGCCCGCGCTCGTCGACGACTTTGCGGAACTGAAGTTAGATCCGACGATGAGATTGAGAGCATGACTTCTCGGGGCTGACCGCGTGGAGGCTCGTCAGGGACAAGACACTGAAGAATTCGACCCGTTGCCTGCGCCGGCGCTACATTAGCGGGTGACGTTGACGCGTTGGCCTCGAATGCCGCAGCTGCGACACGATGTGACCCTCGCTCAAACGGCGCTTGCAAAATCTTCGTCTCAGACAAACGCGGATTTTGACTTGAGTTGGTCGCCAACCTTGGCCGACGTCGAAGTTCGACTGTGAATGACGGAACGGCGCGTCTCAAATGAATCCCTCGATACAGCTTGATTCGTCTCCCATACAACCTTCCAAACAAAAGTGCAGTAAAGGAGTTCCCGCCTGGAGCCGATCCTATGGTCGGAATGCGCAGATATTGTTGAAAAACTCGCAAATTAAGCAACTGCGAAAATCTCGTTCCTGCGCGCATAGCGTCGTCTATGGGATCCGAACAGGCATCTCCATCGCCGCGAGGCTCTTTCCGACCGGCGTTTCAACGGTTCCGCTATGCGTCATCCACAAGGCCGAAAAAGATCATAGCGGACACGACGCCGATTAAAACACACACGGTCTCGAAACCACTGCCCAACGGAAGGAGCAAGTTAAATCCCAGCGCCAGCATCGCCACGAAGACTACGCCGCTCAAAATCACAGGCCAGCTCATCAGGACCTCCCAATTGGGTTAGGCCCCTCGTCCCCTTAATGTTCATGACGAGACGGATCCACATGCGGGGGAACATGCGCGCCGACGTTTCCCTCTCCTGTCTCCTCCTCGCGTTCGAATCCC
>Ga0209693_10001197_pt1 | contig 11028 bp, 10 predicted proteins | sample HubBroMetageWRM3_FD_188345 | JGI IMG/M metagenome (GOLD analysis project Ga0209693, IMG submission 188345) | Warmed soil microbial communities from the Hubbard Brook experimental Forest, New Hampshire - Hubbard Brook CCASE Soil Metagenome WRM 3... | ecosystem: Environmental > Terrestrial > Soil...
TTCATGAGGGTCGGCGGCGGCATCTACACCAAGGCCGCTGACGTGGGCGCGGACCTGGTCGGCAAGGTCGAGCAGGGCATCCCCGAGGACGACCCGCGGAACGCGGCCACGATCGCCGACAACGTCGGCGACAACGTGGGCGACTGCGCCGGCATGGCGGCGGACCTGTTCGAGTCCTACGCGGTCATGCTGGTCGCCTCGCTGATCCTGGGCAAGTCCGCCTTTGGCGACAAGGGACTGATCTTCCCGCTGCTCGTCCCGATGATCGGCGTGATCACGGCGGTGATCGGCATCTTCGCGGTCGCGCCACGCGCGCGCGACCGCAGCGGGATGACCGCGATCAACCGCGGCTTCTTCATCTCCGCGGTGATTTCGGTTATCGGGGTCGGGATTCTCTGCTTCACCTACCTGCCGGCGAAGTTCAGCGAGCTGGCGGGCATCGGCAACCCCGCGATCGCCGCCTACAACGGCAATCCGCGGTGGATCGCGTTCGGCGCGGTGCTGATCGGCATCGTGCTGGCGTCCGCGATCCAGCTGCTGACCGGGTACTTCACCGAGACCAACCGGCGGCCGGTCAGGGACATCGGGGAGGCCTCGGAGACGGGCGCGGCGACCGTGATCCTGTCCGGCATCTCGTCAGGGATGGAGTCCGCCGTCTACTCGGCGCTGCTGATCGGCGGGGCCGTCTTCGGCTCCTACCTGCTGGCCACCGGCAATGCCACCATCGCGCTGTTCGCCGTGGCCATGGCGGGCGGCGGCCTGCTGACCACGGTCGGCGTGATCGTGTCGATGGACTCCTTCGGCCCGGTGACCGACAACGCGCAGGGCATCGCGGAGATGTCCGGTGAGGTGGAGGGCGAGGCCGCACAGGCGCTGACCAAGCTCGACGCGATCGGCAACACGACCAAGGCCATCACCAAGGGCATCGCGATCGCGACCGCGGTGCTGGCCGCGACCGCGCTGTTCGGCTCGTTCCGCGACTCGGTGGAGTCGGCCCTTGGCGTCAGGGCGTCCGGCACGTTCGCCTTGAACATTGCCCAGCCGAACGTGCTTGTCGGGTTGATCGTCGGCGGGTCGGTGGTCTTCCTGTTCTCCAGCCTGCTGATCATGGCGGTCGGCCGGGCAGCGCAACGGGTCGTCCTCGAAGTGCGTATGCAGTTCAGGACCCACCCCGGGATCATGACCTACCAGGAGAAGCCCGACTACTCGCGGGTGGTGGACATTGTCACTGCCGACTCGCTGCGTGAGCTGGTCACCCCTGGCCTGCTCGCAGTGCTGGCGCCGATCGCGATCGGGTTCACGTTCGGTTACGCGCCGCTCGGCTCCTACCTGGCCGGGGCGATCACGGTCGGCGTGCTGATGGCCGTCTTCCTGGCCAACTCCGGCGGCGCGTGGGACAACGCCAAGAAGCTCGTCGAGGACGGCAACCACGGCGGCAAGGGCTCCGCGGCGCACGAGGCGACCATCATCGGCGACACCGTGGGCGACCCGTTCAAGGACACCGCGGGCCCCGCGATCAACCCGCTGATCAAGGTCATGAACCTGGTCTCGCTGCTGATCGCCACCTCGGTGGTGAAGTACAGCGCCAACACCGGCCTGCGGGTCGGAGTGGCGCTCGGCGCGGTGATCATCATCGTCGCGGCCGTCGTCATCTCCAAGCGGCGGTCGCAGAGCATGGGCGAGGAGGAGCCGGCCAGCCTGGACAGCGACACCGCCGCCGCGATGGAGGCCGCCGCGCCGGGGCCGGAAGACACCGCCGCGATCGCGGCGCACGGAGCCGAGGGCCAGTCGGCGAACGGGTACCAGCCGTCGGGTAAACCGGCCGCGACCCCGACGTCTGACGCCGATCCCGGCGACTGACTGAGTTAATCCGACGCGCACGTCCCCGGGCCTGCTACAGGTCCGGGGACGTGTCGTTTTCCGCGGCCGCCACGGCGTCTCTCGAGATGCCGAGCAGGTACAGGACCGTGTCCAGGTAGGGCACGCTGAGCGCCGTGTCGGCGGCGTCCCGCACCATCGGCTTGGCGTTGAACGCGATGCCGAGCCCGGCGGCGGCGATCATGCCGAGGTCATTGGCGCCGTCGCCGACCGCCACCGTCTGCGACAGCGGCACTCCCGCAGTGCGGGCGAACCTGCGCAGCGCCTCGGTCTTGCCCTCGCGGTCGATGACCGGATCAAGGACGCGCCCGGTCAGCTTCCCGTCCGCCACCTCGAGCGTGTTCGCCGCCACGTAGTCGATGCCCAGCGAGGCGGCGAGCGGCTCGATCACCGCGGTGAACCCGCCGCTGACGATCCCGCACTTGTAGCCGAGGCGCTTCAGCGTCCTGATCAGGGTCCGCGCCCCGGGGGTCAGCCGCAGGCTGGCACGCACCGCGTCGAGGACCGACGCGTCGAGCCCCGCGAGCAGCGCGGTGCGCTCGCGGAGCGAGGCGGCGAAGTCGAGCTCACCCCGCATCGCGGACTCCGTGATCTTCGCCACCTCGTCGGCGCACCCGGCGCGCGCCGCCAGCAGGTCGATGACCTCCTCCTGGATCAGCGTCGAGTCCACGTCCATCACGATCAGCCGCATCGCCCGCCGGTGCAGCCCGCCCCGCTGCACCGCGACGTCCACGCCGCTATCCGCGGCCACCTGCGCCAGCGCGGCCCGCAGCGGGCCGGGCTCTGCCCCGGAAACGTCGAGCTCTATGCAGGTGACCGGATCGCTGGCCAGCCGGGTGATGCGGTCGATGTTGGCGCCGCTCGCGGCGATCCGCCCGGCGACGGCGGCGACCGCGTTGGGCTGCAGCGGGTGGCCGAGCACAGTGACGTGCAACTGCTCCGCGGCTGCGCCGTAACCGGCGCCGCCCTGCCCCGGCTCGGCCGACCCGGTGGTGATCTCCGCGTCGAGGCCGAGCCCGGCCGCCATGCTGGTGACCGAGCGGTGGATGGCGGTCAGGTCGGGCGGCTCGTCGCACGAGGTGAGGACGCCGAGCACCAGCCTGCCCCTGATTACCACCTGCTCGATGTCGACCACGCTGAGTGGAAACCGCGCGAGGACACTGAACAGGCGCGACGTCACACCGGGCCGGTCCCGGCCAGTCAGGGTAATCAGCAGCGTGGTCCGTGGTTCATTCATGGCGAGCCCACGCTACCCTCTGAGGAGCGGAGGAGGGGCGGAGGGCTGTGTCTGACGAGGTGCTCAAGCTGCGTGGCGTGTCGGTACGGCGCGAGACGTCGCTGCTATTGCGGAATATCAACTGGACCGCGCACGACAGCGAGCGCTGGATCGTCATCGGCCCGAACGGTGCGGGGAAGACCACCCTGCTCCAGGTCGCGGCGACCGTGCTGTTCCCCACCGAGGGCACCGTGGAGGTGCTCGGCGAGCGGCTCGGCGAAGTGGACGTGTTCGACCTGCGGCCGCGGATCGGCATGACCAGCGCGGCGCTGGCGGAGCGGGTCCCTTCCGGGGAAAAGGTCATCGACCTCGTGCTGACCGCGTCCTACGCGATCCTGGGACGCTGGAAGGAAGAGTACGAGTCCGCCGACGTGACCAGGGCGGTAGAGCTGCTCGACGCACTCGGCTGCGCGCACCTGATCAGGCGCCGGTTCTCCACGCTGTCCGAGGGAGAGCGCAAGCGGGTGCAGATCGCCCGCGCGCTGATGCCCGATCCGGAGATGCTGCTGCTCGACGAGCCGGCGGCGGGCCTGGACCTGGGCGGCCGGGAGGACCTGCTGCGGCGGCTGTCGCAGCTGGCCCGCGACCCGAAGGCGCCGATGATCGTCCTCGTCACGCACCACGTAGAGGAAGTGCCCGACGGCTTCACCCACGCCATGCTGCTGCGCCGCGGCTCGGTCCTCGCGGCCGGGCCTATCAGCGATGTGTTCACGGCACGTAATTTGTCCCGGTGCTTCGGTGTTCCGCTGGAGATCGAATACCGCCGTTCGCGCTGGTCAGCGTGGGCGGCCCGGTGAGTTGACCACGCATAGCGACCGACCTGGCACATGCCGCGGCACGGAGGTAGCGTGAGGTTGTAACTCCCTTGAGCGGAGATGACCGTTATGGGCACCATCATCGCCGTAGTCCTCCTCGTCCTGATCGTGGCCCTCGCTATATTCACCGTGGTGCGCTCGGTGCGGATCGTGCCGCAGGCGCGGGCCGGCATCGTCGAGCGCTTCGGGCGCTATCACCGGACGCTGTACGCGGGGCTCAACCTCGTCGTGCCGTTCATCGACCGGCTGCGACCCCTCATCGACCTGCGGGAGCAGGTGGTCAGCTTCCCGCCGCAGCCCGTCATCACCAAGGACAACCTGGTCGTCGCCATCGACACCGTCATCTACTTCCAGGTGACCGACCCTAAGGCAGCCACCTACGAAATCGCCAACTACGTGGCCGCGGTGGAACAGCTCACGGTCACCACGCTGCGGAACGTCGTCGGCGGGATGGACCTGGACACCACGCTGACCTCCCGGGACAAGATCAACAGCGAGCTGCGCAAGGAACTCGACGACGCGACGGGCAAGTGGGGCCTGCGGGTCAGCCGGGTGGAGCTGAAGGCGATCGAGCCGCCGACGTCCATCCAGGACTCCATGGAGAAGCAGATGCGCGCGGACCGGGACAAGCGCGCGGCGATCCTGTCGGCCGAAGGGGCCAAGCAGTCGGCGATCCTCACCGCGGAAGGCGAGAAGCAGGCCGCGGTGCTGCGGGCGGCCGGAGAGGCCGAGGCCACCGTGGTCCGCGCCGAGGCGGACGCGACCGCGCAGGCGGCCAGGGCGCGCGGCCAGGCCCAGGCCATCTCCACGGTGTTCCGCGCCATCCACGAGGGGAACCCGGACCAGCGGCTGCTCGCCTACCAGTACCTGCAGATGCTCCCGCAGATCGCGCAGGGCGACGCGAACAAGCTGTGGATCGTGCCCAGCGAGCTGGGCAAGGCCCTGGAGGGCATGGGGAGCTTCTTCGGCAGCGCGCGCGACGAAGAAAGACCGCAGCGCGGCGACGACCCGGAACAGCTGCTGCCTGGCCCTGGCCCGGACGGTCCGGGAAGCATCACGCGGCTGCCTCGCGCTTAGCCTTCCCGCGGGGCCGGACCTGCACCCAGCCCGACTCGGTGACCTGCGATTCGAACGCGGGCTGCCGTGCGGTCGCCGGGCCGTGCATCACCGCGCCGTCGCCGACCCGGAACGTCGAGCCGTGCCACGGGCAGGTGACGCAGGTCGCGTCCCGCACGGTCACCACCCGGCCCTGGTGCAGCGGGCCGCCCAGGTGCGCGCAGTGGTCCGACAGCACGTAGACGGTGTCACCCGAGCGCAGCGTCAGCAGGCTCAGGTAGCCGAGCTGGCGCCGGGTGAGCTCCCCGTCGGGCAGTTCGCTCAGCGGGCAGAGGTCGTGCCAGCCCAGGCCGGCGAGGTGGTCGATCGGCTCGGCGTGGCTGGCGCCAGCGCCGAGTCGCAGCGCCAGGTGCCCGCCAAGGTAGGCGCCGACGGTGGCGAGCGCCAGCCCGCCGGCCGACAGCACCTTGCCGTTCCCGGACCGCCCGGTCGCCCTGGCCAGCAGCGAGGCGCCGAACAGCGTGGTGGCGCCGGCCTGCGATATCGCGTGCACCAGCCCAACCCGCTGCTGGTGACGGTGCAGCGCGGACCAGTCGGCGAGCCCGGTGGCCGCCGACGGCAGCGCGGCGGCGAGCCCGGCGGCGACGAGAGTGCCAGAGGCCCGTTCCGAGCCGCGGAACAGGTCGAGCAGCACGGCCGAGGTCCAGCACCCGAGCGGCATCCGGACCAGCGCCGGATGCGCGGGCTGGCCGAATGGCACGCCGTGCAGTGCGTCGGTCCTGGTGCCCGGGGGGAGGGCGCGTACCACGGCGTCGGACAGTGCCCGCACCGGACGGTCGAGGACGGGCGCGCGTTCAATGCGTTCCGCAAGGGCCACCGGTCGGGAGGCCGACAATGCGGGCCGCTTCTTCATGACGACGAGGGATAGCCTCACATGTTCTGGCGTACCCATGCCCGGGGGCCGCTACCCCGAGTGCCCCGCTAGCCGCCGCGGAGTTCGACGAGGCGGTCGCGCATGATCCGCTCCAGCTGTTCCTGGAAGCCGAGGAGGAGCCTGAGCTCGTCGTCGGTGTACTGCGCCGCGACGGCGCGCCAGGCCGCGATGACCGGCGCGAACACCGGTGCCACATCGCGCATGCCCCGGCCGGCCTCGAGGCGGACGATCACCCGCCGGCGATCGCCGGGGTCCCGCTCCCTGCGGACGAATCCGGCCTCTTCCAGGCGGTCCAGCACCCCGGTGATCGACGCCGTGGTCAGTCCCGTCCGCTTAGCCAGCTCGCCCGCGGTCAGGTGCCCGCCAAGGGCCAGGATGTTCAGGCAGTTCAGGTCGGTGACGTTGATGCCGATCTTGTCGGCGGACGCCGCGCCGAGCAGTTGCAGCACCGACCCGGCGCGCCGGACGGCGAGCAGGAACTCGCTTTCCAGGCGCCGTCGCCCTCGGTCCGGTGAGCCACCCTGCTCCGCGTCCCAGCCGCGCTCGTCCCCGGCTTCCTCCATAATCGTTCGGCTCCTTATTATCTAGCAAAGCTAGACATTAGCTTACCTAGAGGGTAGCGTTCCAAGTGTTCGGTCATCCACAAAGGTCTAGCACATGCGAAGGAACGAGACGATGACAGAAACGCGAATCGAGGACGGTCACGCCATCCCGGTCGGCATGGCGATCGGCCAGGTCGTCGGCCAGGCCGAGACCGTGCTGACCAAGCTGCTGGCGGGAGTGCTCGCCGAGGCCGGCGCCACGCGCGAGACGTACCTCGCCATGCAGCGACTGCTGGTGCGTGGTGACGAAGCCGATCGTGACGTGTACGTCCGCGACCTCGGCGACTGGCTCGACCTGGACCTGTGGTCCGCGGGCGAGCTCGCTGACGCCCTGATCGCCGAGGGCCTGTTTACGCTCGACGGCGAGACCATCAGGCTCGCTCCGCGAGGCGCGGAGCTGCGCGAGCGCATCCGCCGCGGCATCGGGGACCTCATGGAGCCGGTATGGGCGCAGCTCGAGCCCGCCGACGTCGAGACCACGGTCCGCACGCTGCGACGCGTCACCACGCTGGCGCGGGACCTGCGCCCGGCCGCGGACGGAGCGCGCTGATGGCCACCAGCAACCTGCCAGGCACCGACGCCGCGCGGCACGGCACAGGCGACGCGGACCTGACGATCATGCTCGCCGCCCACGCGGCCTTCCGCCGCGACCTAGTACGCCTGGCGCACACCACGGCCGCACGCCAGCCCGACCCGTCCCGCCACGCCGCTATCCAAGCGGGCTGGGAAACCTTCAAGCGCCAGCTCCACCTGCACCACACCGCGGAAGACACGATCATCTGGCCCGCGCTCCGTCAGCGCCTGGACCACAGCGACCACGCCCAGTCCGTTCTCGACGCCATGGAGGAAGAACACCAGCTCATAGACCCGCTGCTGGCAGCGGTCGACGCAGCATTCGCCGAGCCCGACGGGAGCAGCCTCGGCGACGCGACAGCCGCCCTCACCAGCCAGCTCACCGCCCACCTAACCCACGAAGAACGCGACGGCCTCCCCCTGATCGGCGTAGCCCTGACGGCCTCAGAGTGGCGCGCGGCAGGCTTCAAGATCGCCCGCAGCAGCGGCCTCTCCGACGCAGGCGAAATGTTCGCCTGGCTAGCCGACGGCGCCGACCAAGACACCGCGCAGGCGACAATCGCTACATTGCCCCCACCCGTAAGAGTGCTGTACCGCGCAATCTGGAAACCCCGCTACCAGCGCACCCCACGCTGGTGAGCAACTCATGATCACGTAAGAAAATCGTGCGCACAGGAAGATTTTCCTTCGTGATCATGATCGACGCGAGTTATGCGCAGCGCGGGCGGGCGCTTCTGTGTTCGGGCTAGGGCTGCTGGGGAAGCGGGGCGCCGGTGGTGTGACGCCGCGTCGTTCGGTGCCCCCCTGGGCGCCGACTGACGCGGTGAACACCACCAAGCCCCAGCGAACCCCACGGGGAAAGAGTCATGAATCGCCGGAGGCTATTGCCGCGTCTACCTCTTCCTTGCGCGCGGCGAGCTCGGCGGCGTGCTCCCGCTCCATCCGCTCAGCGATCTCCTCGTCGTCGCGCATGAGCGCGTCAAGGTCGCTGTTCGCGGCGTCGATCACGCCCAGGTCCACGTAGGCGTGCTGCACCTTCGGCCCCCAGAGCCCGATGTCCCTGACGCAGGGCACGATCCGGCTGAACAGGAACTGGCGGAACGCCTGCTGCACGGGGGACCGCACGGTGAACTCGACGCACTCTTCGACGTCGAAGCCCAGCCGCTCCCATACTTCCCTGGCGATGAAGCGGTTCCGCATCAGGTAGCAGCCCTCGACCACGAATTCCTCGCGGTCGGCGAGCTCGGCTGACGTGAGCTGAGCGTAGTAGTCGCGCAGGGCCAGCCGGCCGAACGCCACGTGCCGCGCCTCGTCCTGCATCACGTACGCGAGCAGCTGCTTGACCAGCGGGTTGTTCGCTATGTCCCGGTGTACGCCGAACGCGGCCAGCGCCAGCCCCTCGATCAGCACCTGCATGCCGAGGTAGGGCATGTCCCAGCGGGAGTCGCTCAGCGCGTCGGCGAGCAGCTTGGCCAGGTCGGGGTTAACCGGGTAGAACAGGCCGATCTTCTCCTTGAGGAACCTGGAGAACAGCTCCACGTGCCTGGCCTCGTCCATCGTCTGGGTGGCGGCGTAGAACTTGGAGTCCATGTCGGGCACGGACTCGACGATCCGCGCCGCCACCGTCAAGGCGCCCTGCTCGCCGTGCAGGAACTGGCTGAACAGCCACGCCGACAGGTGGTGGCTCACCTCGTCGCGTTCGGCCTCGTTCAGTTTCTCCCACTGCCGTGACCCGTAGATCGGGCAGATCTCGTCCCCGGCCTCCATGACGTTCGTCTCAGCGACGGGCTGGTCCCAGTCGATCCGCTTGGCGGCGTCCCACTGCTTGTCCTTGCCCCGCTGGTACAGGTCGAGCAGCCGCTGCCGTCCGTCGTCGTACTCCCAGGAGAACCGGGCCGCCCCGGCCGCGGGCACGTCCCAGGTGTCCCTGGGTACGGGTGACGTATACAGGTCGTAGGTGCTCAACACGCGCCTCCACTCGGCCTAGGCGGCGTTCCGCGTCCCCTTATTACTAGCGAGTAATCAAGCGGGACGCAATAGCCGGCTACGTGCCGGGGATCTCGTGGATGGCAGCGTCTTCGGCAGGCACGTCATCTGGTACTTCTGGCCGGGTGGCGTCCTTCGGATGCCGGGCAGCCCGGTCCTCGGCAGCTTCCGCGTCGCTGTCGTCGTCTTCGCTGATTACCAGGTCGTCCGGCGGGTCCTCGATGTACTGCTCGTACTCGGAAACCTCGAACTCCTGCTCGTCGTCGCCCATGTCGTCGGGTCCGTGCCCGATCCTCGCGTCACTGTCCACGGCTGCGGGCCTTCCCTGTGTCCCGGAGGTTCATGCCTGGAAACGGTAGCCCATGCCCGGCTCGGTCAGCAGGTAGCGGGGGTGGGATGGCTCCGGCTCGAGCTTGCGGCGCAGCTGCGCGACGTACACCCGCAGGTAGTTGCTTTCCGACTCGTACGCCGGGCCCCACACCTCCTGGAGCAGCTGCCGCTGGGTGACCAGCCGGCCCCGGTTGCGGACGAGGATCTCGAGCAGCTGCCACTCGGTCGGCGTCAGCCTGACGTCGCCGCCTCCGTCTGAGTCCCTGTGCACCCGCTTGGCCGCGAGGTCCACGGTGAAATCGGGGGTCTTCACTACCGGCTCGTCCGGCGCGGGCGACGCCCGGCGGACCGCGGCGCGCAGCCGGGCGAGCAGCTCGTCCATGCCGAACGGCTTCGTGACGTAGTCGTCGGCGCCGGCGTCGAGCGCGGCTACCTTCTGGTGCTCCTGGCCCCATACCGACAGCACGATGATCGGCGTCGAGGTCCAGCCGCGGACGCCGTGGATCACGTCGGTGCCGTCCATGTCGGGCAGCCCGAGGTCCAGGATCAGCACGTCAGGCCGGTCCCTCGACACCGCCGCGAGCCCGGAGGCGCCGTCGCTCGCGGTGCTCACCTCGTAGTTGCGCGCGGTCAGGTTGATGCGCAGCGCCCGCAGGATCGACGGCTCGTCGTCGATGACAAGGACCCGGGTCACCGGCGGCCTGCCCGGCTGCTCACTGGCCCGCCCCGAGCACCGCGCGGTCACCGCTGGCCACGGCGGGCAGCGTCACCCGCATGGTGAGCCCGCCGCCCGCGGTGTCCACCGCGGCGATCGTGCCGCCCATCGCCTCCGCGAAGCCCTTCGCGACCGCGAGCCCCAGCCCCACGCCAGGCGACCGCTCCTCCAGCCGGAGGAACGGCTCGAAGATCCGCTCCTTGAGGTCGCCAGGCACGCCGGCGCCGTGGTCCACCACCTCGAGCACGACGCGGTCGCCGTCCTCGCGCGCCAGCAGCACGGGCGGGCTGTCCGGCGGCGAGTGCCGCAGCGCGTTGGAGAAGAGGTTGGCGAGCACCCGCTCCAGCAGCCCCGGGTCGGCCCGCACCAGCGGAAGATCGTCGGGCACCACGATCTGCAGCGCGTCCCCGCCGTCGAGGCCGCGCAGCGCCACGGGGGCCACCTCGTCCACGGCGATGGCGCGCAGGAACGGCGCCAGCGAGCCGGTCTGCAGGCGGCTCATGTCGAGCAGGTTGCCGACAAGCGCGTCAAGCCGGTCGGCGTTCTGCTCGATGTTCGCGAGCAGGTCGGCCTCGTCTTCCTCGGTCCAGTGCACGTCGGTCTGCCGCAGGCTGCTGACGCTGGCCTTGATGGACGCCAGCGGGGTACGCAGGTCGTGGCTTACCGCGGCGAGCAGCGCGGTGCGCATCCGGTTCCCTTCGGCGAGCGCCTCCGCCTGCGCGGCCTGGGTGCGGAGCCGGGCCCGGTCCAGGGCCGCGACCGCCTGGGCGGTGTACCCGGCGAGCAGGGAGGCGGTCGCGCTGGCCGCCTGCCCGCGCACCTCAAGGGCCAGGTCGGGCCGGACCTCGAACCTGATCACGCTC
>Ga0209693_10001198_pt1 | contig 11024 bp, 10 predicted proteins | sample HubBroMetageWRM3_FD_188345 | JGI IMG/M metagenome (GOLD analysis project Ga0209693, IMG submission 188345) | Warmed soil microbial communities from the Hubbard Brook experimental Forest, New Hampshire - Hubbard Brook CCASE Soil Metagenome WRM 3... | ecosystem: Environmental > Terrestrial > Soil...
CTTGCCGAAGATGTAGGGCTTCATCTTCGGGTTCCAGCGCCGGGTCTGGTGTCCGAAGTGGACGCCAGCCTCCAACAGCTCCTTCATCGTGACTTCTACCAAGGGATGCTCCTATCGCCGGATCAACGCTTGCTGAACTGGAAGCGGGCGCGGGCGCCCTTCTGGCCGTACTTCTTGCGCTCCTTCTTGCGCGGATCGCGCGTCAGGAGGCCGGCCGACTTGAGGCGGTCGCGCAGCTCGATGTTGTACTCGATCAGGGCGCGCGAGATGCCGTGCCGGATCGCACCGGCCTGCCCGGCGCTGCCGCCCCCCTCGACGGTCGCCACGATGTCGAACTTCTCCATCGTCTCGGTGACCAGGAGCGGCTGCTTGATGACCATCTTCAGCACTTCGTTCGGAAAATAGTCGTCCAGGGTGCGCCCGTTGACCTTCACGGTGCCGCTGCCGGGCTGGAGGAAGACACGCGCCGCCGCGGTCTTGCGCCGGCCGGTGCCATAGATGCTGGGCTGTGCCACTCGGATCTCTCCCTTCGTTCGGGCGCTTGGCGGGACGGCGGGGGGCTACTCGGCCACCGCCAGCGCCGTCGGCTGCTGCGCCTGGTGGGGGTGCTCGGCCCCCGCGTAGACCTTGAGCTTGCGGATCAGCCGCCGCCCCAGGGGGCCCTTGGGGAGCATGCCCCACACCGCCCGCTCCACCAGCTGGGAGGGACGGCGGCGGCGCAGGTGGCCGGCGGTCTCCTGCTTCAACCCGCCCGGGTAGCCGCTGTGGCGGAAGTAGACCTTCTGCTCCTCCTTGCGCCCGGTCAACACCGACTTCTCGGCGTTGATGACGATCACGAAGTCACCGGTGTCGAGGTGCGAGGCATAGGTCGGCTTGTGCTTGCCCATGAGCAGGCGCGCCGCCAGGGTCGACAGGCGGCCGAGCGGCACCCCCGCCGCATCCAGCACGAACCACTGGTGCTCGATCTCGGCGAGCTTCGGGCTGTAAGTCCTCTTCATCTGGTGCTCTCCATCCGACTCAGGGGAAAGCCGCGGGGGCAGACGATGCCCGCCTCTGCGGCGCAAAGGACCTCAGATGCTAGGCCGAGAGGGTGCGCTTGTCAAGCGCCGGGAAGCCATAAAGCCATACCAGGCCGCCGGCCGCGCCCCAGGCCGCCGGCCGCGCCCGCCAGGGGCTCCAGCCCACTTGCTAGACTGTGCGCCATGAAAGAGTCGGCGCCGGCCCTCGACCCGCCGGCCCTCGATCCGCCGTCCCACGACCCCCGCTCCCCGGCAGACGGCGAGCCCGGGGCGTCTGGAGCGGGGCTCGACAAGTCGAGCCGGGCGATCCAGGGCATGTTCGCCGGCGTCGCGCGCCGCTACGACCTGCTCAACCACCTGCTCTCGGCCAACCTCGACCGCTGGTGGCGGCGGCGCGCCGCCGCCGTGCTCGCGCTGCCCGCGGGCGCACCGGCGCTCGACCTCTGCTGCGGCACCGGCGATCAGGCGACCGCCCTTGCCCGCCGCGGCGCGCGCGTGGCGGCGGCCGATTTCTGCCTCCCCATGCTGGCGCTCGCCCGCCCCAAGTTCCGGCGGCTGGCCGCCGGCCGGCCGGCGGCGCTCGCCGCGGATGCCCTCGCGCTCCCCTTTGCGCCCCACCGGTTCGCCGGCGCCACCGTCGCCTTCGGCCTGCGCAACGTCGCGGACCTCGACGCCGCGCTCGCCCAGCTCGCCCGGACGCTGCGACCGGGCGGGCGGCTGGCGGTCCTGGAGTTCGCCCTTCCCGAGCCGGCGCCGCTGCGCGCCCTCTACCTGCTCTACTTCCGCCGCCTGCTGCCCTGGATCGGCCGGCGGCTCTCGCCGCGCGGCTCGGCCTACAGCTACCTGCCGAGCTCGGTGCTCGGCTTCCCGCAGCGCCGCGCCTTCCTCGACCGCATGGCGGCCGCGGGCTTTGTGCGGCTCTCGTACCGCAACCTCGCGGCCGGCATCGTGTGCCTCTACGTTGGGGAGACGGGCGAGACGGGCGAGACGGAGGAGAGGGGCGAGAGGGGCGCCAGCCCGGAAGGCGGACGTCCTTGGTGATCGTCCAGGTGGCGCCAATCCCGGTGCGGCAAACCATGAGCGACAACCGATGAGGAGGATCCACGCAGCATGACCCGATTCCGGAGCAGACCATGACGCCTTCCTCTCCCGGTCCCGAACCTGGCACCGGTTCCGCTCCTCGCGCCAGAGCCGGCACCGGCACCGCCGGCTCCGGCGTCACCGCCAGCCCCGCTCCCGGCTCCCCGGCCGGCGCCCGGCTGCTCGACGGCAAGGCGGCGGCGGCCGCCATCCGCGCCGAGGTGGCGACCGGCGTGCGCGCCCTGGTCGCCGCCGGCCACCGCCCCCCCGGCCTCGCGGCCGTGCTGGTGGGCGACGACCCGGCCTCGGCGGTCTACGTGGCGAGCAAGATCAAGGGCTGCGAGGAGGCGGGGATCGTCAGCCGCACCCTGCGCCACCCGGCGAGCCTCGGCGAGCCCGAGCTGCTCGCCCTGGTCGATCAGCTCAACGCCGACGACGCGATCGACGGCATCCTGGTCCAGCTGCCGCTCCCCAAGACGATCCACGAGCGCCGCGTCATCGAGCGCGTCTCGCCCGCCAAGGACGTCGACGGCTTCCACCCCCTCAACGCCGGCCGGCTCTGGCTCGACGAGCCCGGCTTCGTCGCCGCCACCCCGCTCGGCATCCTCGAGCTGCTGCGGCGCAACGGCGTCGAGATCCTGGGCCAGCGCGCCGTGGTGGTCGGCAGGAGCGCGACGGTCGGCAAGCCGATGGCGGCGCTGCTGCTGCGCGCCCACGCCACGGTCACCGTCTGCCACTCGCGCACCCGCGACCTCGCCTCGGTTACGCGCGAGGGGGACATCGTGGTCGCCGCCCTCGGCCGCGCCCACGCGCTCGGCCCCGACCACATCCGCCCGGGCGCGGTGGTGGTGGACGTCGGCATCTCCCGCCTGACGGACCGCGCCGAGGTCGAGCGCCTCTTCCCCGGCAATGCCGAGCGCCTGCGCCAGTTCGAGGCCAAGGGGTCGGTGATCACGGGCGACGTCGATTTCGACCGCGTGCGGCCGATCGCCGGCGCCATCAGCCCGGTGCCCGGCGGCGTCGGCCCGCTCACGGTGGCGATGTTGCTCGCCAACACCTTGACCGCCGCCCGCTTGCGCCAGGGGCTCCCCGCCGCCTGGGCGTGAGCGCCTACCTCATCGGCCTGACCGGGGGCCTCGCGAGCGGCAAATCGACCGTCGCGCGCTGGCTCGCCGACGCCGGCTTCCGGGTGATCGACGCCGATCAGATGGTGGCCGACCTTTACCGCCCGGGCCAGCCGGGCGCCGCCGCGGTGGCCGCGCTCTTCGGCCCCGCCATGCTCGATGCCGGGGGCGGCGTGGACAAGGCCCGTCTCGCCGAGCGCGTCTTCGCGGACGAGCCGGCGCGGCGGGCCCTCGAAGCCGCGATCCACCCGCTGGTCGCGCGCCGTTACCGGGAGATCGCCGCCGAGGCCCGCGGCGTGGTCGTCTTCGAGGCCACGCTGATGGTCGAGAGCGGCTCGGCGCGCGGCTTCGACCTGGTAGTGACGGTCGAGGCCGACCCGGAGACCCGCCTGCGCCGCGCGGTCGCGCGCGGGCTGGCCGAGCCGGCGGCGCGCGCCCGCCTCGTCGCCCAGGGCGACGGCGCCGTGCGGCGCGCCGGCGCCGATCGCGTGCTCGCCAACGACGGCGACCTCGGCGCTCTGCGCCGCCAGGTGGACGAGCTGATCGCCGAGCTGCGGGAGCACGCCGCGCCTTGAGCGCGCCGCCCTACGTCCTGGTCACCGCCAATCCCGGCAAGCTCGCCGAGGCGCGGCGACTCGCCGGCCGGGAGCTCGCGGCGGTGGAGATCGACTTGCCGGAGATCCAGTCGCTCGACCTGGTCGAGGTGCTGCGCGCGAAGGCCGACGAGGCGTGGCGCCGCCTCGCCCGGCCGCTGGTCGTCGAGGAGGCCGGGCTCGAGCTTGCCGCGCTCGGCGGCTTCCCCGGCCCGCTCGTCAAGTGGATGCTCGCGGCGGCCGGCGCCGAGGGGGTGGCGCGCACCGCGCTCGCACTGGGCGACCCGCGCGCCACGGCGCGCAGCGCGCTGCTCTATCGCGACGCCGAGCGCACCCTGCTCGCCGCGGGGCACGTCGAGGGCACCCTCGTCCTGCCTCCGCGGGGCGAGCACGGGTTCGGCTTCGACCCGGTCTTCCTCCCCCTGGGCGGGAACCGCACCTTCGGCGAGATCGCCGGTCCCGAAAAGGACCTCCTGAGCCATCGCGGCCACGCCTGGCGCGCCCTGCTGGCCCAGCTCGACCCCTCGCCGTCACCCGGCGCCTGAAAGACCACCTGAGAGGAGGCGACGAAGCCGCCGCCTGGAGACCGGGGGCCGCTGCAGGCCACAGGGAGCAGCCGAGGCGGTAGGGGGCCGCAGGCCCCCTTCTCGTTCAGATCCTCGCGGCGGTCAGATCTCGACGCCTGCCATCAGCCAGAGCAGGACGGCCTTCTGCACGTGCAGGCGGTTCTCGGCCTCGTCGAAGATGCGGCTCTGCGGCCCGTCGGCCACCTCCGCGGCGACCTCCTCGCCGCGGTGGGCGGGCAGGCAGTGGAGGAAGACCGCGTCCGGGGCCGCCGCCGCCATCAGCCGCGCGTCGACCGTGAAGCCGTGGAAGGCCTGGAGGCGCTTGGCGGCCTCCTCCTCCTGTCCCATCGACGCCCACACGTCGGTGTAGACGCAGGAGGCGCCGGCGACCGCGCGCAACGGGTCGCCGGAGAGCTCGACGCGGGTGCCGGAGGCGGCGGCGTCCTGGCGCGCCAGCTCGACGTAGCGCTCCTTGACCTGGTAGCCGGGCGGCGAGGCGACCGCGATGTCCATTCCCACCTTGGGGGCGCCGAACATCAGCGAATGGGCCATGTTGTTGCCGTCGCCGACGTAGGCGATCTTGCGCCCGCGCAGCTCGCCGAAGATCTCGCCCAGGGTGAAGTAGTCGGCGAGCGCCTGGCAAGGGTGCAGCTCGTCGGTCAGGCCGTTGACCACCGGCACCGCGCCGAAGCGCGCGAGGTCGAGGACCGTCTGGTGGGCAAAGGTGCGCGCCATGATGCCGTCGACGTAGCGCGAAAGAACCCGCGCGGTGTCGGCGATCGGCTCGCCGCGGCCGAGCTGGATGTCGCGGCTGGAGAGGAAGAGGGCGTGCCCGCCCATCTGCACCATGCCGACCTCGAAGGAGACGCGGGTGCGCGTCGAGGACTTCTCGAAGATCATCGCCAGGCTCTTGCGCGCGAGGTGGGCGGCGAAGCGCTCGCGGTGCGCCTTGACCTCCGCGGCCAGCCGGAAGAGGCCGGCCACCTCGGCGGCGGAGAGGTCGTGGATCGAGACCAGGTGTCGCAGGGGCGTCATCTCTTTCCTCGGCTTTCTCGGCGATTGGAGCGCCAGGGGCGGCGAGGGCGGTGAGCGGGCAGGAATGGAACCGAGCGGGACACGGGTCTAGAGCGGCTCGCGTTCGAGCGGCATGGTCATGCACCGCGGCCCGCCGCGGGCGCGCGAGAGCTCGTTGGAGAGCAGGGTCACGACCGCGCGGCCGCCGGTGAGCAGCGGCTCGCCGCGCGTCAATACGTCCTCTTCCGACAGCACGCGGAAGCCGCGCCGCCCGAGCTCCTCGATCGTCTTGCGGTTGCGGCTGTATTGCACCAGCAGGCCGGGGGCGATGGCGAAGGCGTTGGCGCCGTCGGTCCACTGCTCGCGCTGCTGATCGATGGCGTCGGCAGAGCCCCCGCACGGCACCACCTCGAGCTCCAGGCCGAGCTCGACGAGCGAGCGCAGCAGCGACGGGCGCACGGTGAAGGTCAGCTCGCGTGCGTAGAGGTCCACCGAGTAGACGTGCGCCGACTCGGGGCCGCCGGGCTCGACGACCGGCAGGTAGGCGAGGCAGAGGTTGCGGTCGATCAGGGTGAAGACCGTGTCGAGGTGCATGTAGGAGCGCTTGGGCGGCAGCTCGATCACGATGAGGTGGCGAAACGAGGTCTCCTCCAGGCGCAGGTACTCGGCGAGCACCTCGACCCCGCGGCGGTTGGTGCGCTCGCTGATGCCGGCGAGCACGATCTCGGGCGACGCCACCAGCAGGTCTCCCCCTTCGAGCGTCGGATAGGGGAAGTTGGGGTTGTGCTGCGGCGCCCCCGAGGGCGGCACGTCGATCTCGAACTGCGCGGCGTAGCCGGCGAGCGCCGGGTGCGCGCCGAAGAGCGTGCGGGCGAGCAGCGGCTCGCGCTCGCGCGCGTCGGTCGCCATCGAGGAGATGACGACGCGGTTGCCGAGCACCACCTGCGGGTCGCGCTGGAAGAAGTAGTTGGGCACCGGGTTGAGGTCGAAGAAGCCGCGCGCCCCGGCGGCCGCGGCCGAGCCGGGGGGAGCCGGGATGCCCTCGACGAGCGCGGCGGCGAGCTCGCCCGCCGGCAGCTCGGCGAGCCGCGCGACCAGCGGTCCGGGCACGCCGTACTCGCGTTCGAGCTCCTCGCACAGGCGGGCGCGCGCCTCGCCGCCCGCCAGCACCTCGGCGAGCAGGCCGCCGGCGTCGAGCACCTCGACGCCGGCGCGCTCCAGCACGCCGCAGAACAGCGCGTGCTCCTCGCGCGCCTCGTCGCCGTCGAGGATGTCGTCGAACAGCAGGCTGCCCATCATCGACGGCACCATGCGGTCGATCTCGCGGCCCGGCCGGTGCACGAGCACGCGGCGCAGGCGTCCGATTTCGGAGAGCACTTCGATGGTCGGCATGGGCTGGGCGGATCCCGCCGGGAAGCAGGCCGGGCGCGGCGGCGGATTCTACACCAATCGTCTCCGCCACCTCGGGCGTTCCTCCCCGCGGTGGATCCAGACCTGGTCCGGCGCCCCTGGTAGAATCCCGCTGGCCAATGCTCGCCGAAACCCCGCAAAATCCGCTCTACGAGAGGTATGCCTCGGCGGAGATGGCGCGCATCTTCTCCGCGCGGGAGCGCTTCGCGCAGTGGCGCCGGCTATGGATCACGCTCGCCCGGTGCGAGCGCGAGCTGGGGCTCCCGATCACCGCCGAGCAGATCGAGCGGCTCGAACGCGCCGCGCCGGAGATCGACCTCGAGCGGGTGGCCGAGATCGAGCGCCGCACCCGCCACGACGTGGTCGCCCACCTGCGCCACTTCGCCGAGCAGGCGGGCGAGGCGGGCGGCATCCTCCACCTCGGCGCCACCAGCGCCTTCATCACCGACAATACCGACCTGCTGCTGATGCGCGAGGGGTTGCAGCTGCTGGCGCGGCGGTTGGCGGCGGCGGGAGAGGCGCTCGCCGCCTTCGCCCGCCGCACCCGCGCCATCCCCGCGCTCGCCTACACCCACCTCCAGCCGGCCCAGCTCACCACCGTCGGCAAGCGCGCCTGCCTCTGGCTGCAGGACCTGCTGGCCGACCTGGAGGAAGTCCGGCACCGGCTCGCGACCCTGCGCTGCCGCGGCGTCAAGGGAACGACCGGCACCCAGGCGAGCTTCCTCACCCTGTTCCAGGGCGACCACGAGAAGGTGCGCGAGCTCGACCGCCGCATCGCCGCGCGCCTCGGCTTCGCCGGCAGCTTCCCGGTCACCGGCCAGACCTACCCGCGCAAGCAGGACAGCCAGCTGCTCGCGGCGCTCGCCGGCATCGCCGAGAGCTGCCACAAGCTCGGCACCGACCTGCGCCTGCTCCAGGGCTTCGGCGAGCTGTCCGAGCCGTTCGACGACGAGCAGGTCGGCTCCTCGGCGATGGCCTACAAGCGCAACCCGGTGCGCTCGGAGCGCATGTGCGGCCTGGCCCGGCGCCTGCTCACCGACTCCCTCAACGGTCCGCTCAACGCCTCCACCCAGTGGCTCGAGCGCAGCCTCGACGACTCGGCGAACCGCCGGCTGGTGCTGCCCGACTCCTTTCTCGCGGCCGACGCCATCGTCCTGCTTGCCGGCCACATCGCCGGCGGCCTGGTGGTCAACGAGCCGGCGATCGCGGCGCGGGTGCGGCGCGAGCTGCCGTTCATGGCCACCGAAACGCTGCTGATGGAAGCGAGCCTGCGCGGCGGCGACCGCCAGGACCTCCACGAGCGGATCCGCCGCTACAGCCTGGAGGCCCAGGCCGCGCTGGCCCGCGGCGAGGCCAACCCGCTGGTCGAGCGCATCACTGCGGATGCCGATTTCCGGCTCCGCCGCGAGGAGGTCGAGCCCTGGCTCGACCCGCTGGCCTTCACCGGCCGCTCGGCGGCCCAGGTCGACGAGTTCCTCGCCGAGGTGGCCGAGCCCGCCCTCTCCGGCTTGGAAGCCGCTGTCGCCGAGGCGCCGCGGGTCTAGCGGCCTCGCGGCGCGGGCCGGCGGGTCAGTCAGGCGCCTCTCGGGAAAGCGGATCGCCCTCTCCGGCCTGGAAGCCGCTCCCGCCAAGGCTCCGCGGGTCCAGGCCGGCGCCCGGGACGACGCTCCCCGGTGCTTCGCCGAATCATTTGGACTTGCGCATATCTGCAATACTCTTGCGGTTTGCGCCGGCTGTGCTAGAATCCGCGCCGTCCAGCCGGTGATGACCACGTCGGCGCGGGTTGGCTGCACACCCGTGCTACAGGGCACGGCTCCTGCTCCCCAGCAGGGGCCCGCCCTCGAAAAATGGAGCGACCGCAAGGTTCGGACCCCGGTGCAGCACCCCGCAGGCCCTTCATCGGAGGGGCCGCCCGGTTCGATTCCACCCTCTCCTCCCACTCCCTCGGCATTCTCGCCTGCGCCCTGCTGGGCACCGCGGGCCTGCTCTCCGGCGCCTGCACGGGGCACCGCAAGCCGGTGACCCCGGCCCCCGCGGGCGAGGTGATCCAGCGCGGCCAGGCGTCGTGGTACGGCGCCAAGTTCAACGGCAGGCGGACGGCGAGCGGCGAGCGCTACGACATGCGCGAGCTGACCGCCGCCCACCCCTCCCTCCCCTTCGGCACCCTCGTCCAGGTCACCAACGTCGAGAACGGCCGCCAGGTCGTGGTGCGCATCAACGACCGCGGCCCCTTCAAGCGGCGCCGGGTCATCGACGTCTCCTACGCCGCCGCCAGGCAGCTCGGCCTGGTCGGCGCGGGAACCGCCCGCGTCGAGCTCGCCCTGGCCGGCGAGGACCTCCGTCCCGAGCCGGTGCAGCCGCTCGTCCCGATCGGCGTCGCGGTCGCCGATCTGGAGGCCGGACCGCACGATGAACCACCGGCCGGGGCGGGGGGCGGTGGGCCGGGCGCAGCGGCAGCCGGAGCCGCGGCCGGCCAGAGCGGCGGCTCCGCGCGGCCGCGCTCCGCCGCGCCGGATGCCTCGGCCGCCGGCGTCAGCGCGCGCGCCGCCGCCGCGGCGGGCGCGTTGCGGTTCGTTCCGATCGCGGATGTCGACCGGCCGGCCGGCGCGGAGGACGAGATCGAGCCCGCCGCATCGGCCGACCCGGGTCCGCCGCCCGAGCCGGTCCACGCCCGGGCCGAGGCAGCGGCGGTGCGCGAGCCGGCGACGGCGCTCGCCGCCCGCCCGGCCGGCGCCGCAAGCGCCCCGGCCGAGGCATCTCTCGCCGGCGGCGCGGCAGGTTCCGCGGGTCCTGCGAGCGGCCGGGGCGCGGCCCGTGTCGCTTCCCCGAGCGCGGCTCGCGTCGCCTCGCAGGCGGCGGTGCGCGGCGCCTCCTCCGCTTCCCGGCCGGGGCTCACGCCCCGCACGGCGCGGCCGGTCGGCGGGCTGCGCTACACCGTCCAGGTCGGGGCTTTCGGCGAGCCGGAGCGCGCGGAGGCGTTGCAGCAGCAGCTCGCCGCGCGCTATCCCCAGGCGGCGGTGCGCTCGGACGGCATCTGGAGCCGGGTCCAGGTGGGGATCTTCGCCAACCGCGAGGAGGCCGAGACGCTGCGCCGCGAGCTGGCCGACACCGGCCTCGAAGCCCTGGTCACCACCGCCCCCTGAATCCCGCAGATCTCGGCCGCGGCCCGGCCCCTCGCCGCTGTTCCGCCGCTCGGCGCTCGGCTGCTCCGCTACTCCCGCTCGACCACCATCGCGAAGCCCACCCCGCCGGCGGCGCAGACGGTGAGCAGGCCGAGGTTGCCGTTGCGGCGGCGCAGCTCGCAGAGCAGCTGGGTGGCGACGCGGGCGCCGGTGGCGCCGAAGGGGTGCCCGATGGCGATCGAGCCGCCGGTGACGTTGAAGCGCTCGAAATCGACCGCACCGACCGGTTCGCTGCGCCCCAGCTCCTCGGCGGCGAACTTGCTCGACGCGAGCGCCTTCAGGTTCGAGAGGATCTGCGCCGCGAAGGCCTCGTGCATCTCGACCAGATCGAGGTCGGCGAGCTTCACGCCGGCGCCGTCGAGCGCCGCGGGCGCCGCGTAGGCCGGCCCCTGCAGCAGCTGGTCGCCCGGGTCGACGGCGCTGAAGGCATAGGAGCGGAGGTAGCCGAGGGGCGTGAAGCCGAGTGCCTTCGCCTTCTCCTCGCTCATCATCAGGACCGCCGAGCCGCCATCGGTCAACGGGCTCGAGTTGCCGGCGGTGAGCGAGCCATAGCGGCGATCGAAGACCGGCTTGAGCTTGGCGAGCGCCTCGAGCGTGCTGTCGGCGCGGATGCCGTTGTCCACCGTCACCGCCCGGTCGTAGCGCGGCGGCGGGAAGACGGGCGCGATCTGCGGCGCGAAGCGGCCGTCGGCGGTCGCCGCCGCCGCGCGCTGGTGCGACCAGAGGGCGATCTCGTCCTGCGCCCGGCGCGAGATGTCGTTTTCCTTCGCCATCTTCTCGGCCGACTCCCCCATGCTCTGGCCGGTGGTGTACTCGGCGATCGCCGGCGCCACCGGTGCAAGATCCTTCGGCCGCAGCTTGCTGAGCACCGCCAGGCGCTGGGTCATGGTGCGCGCCTTGCTCAGCTCCATGAAGACGTGGGCGGCGCGGCGCGAGAACTGGATGGGGACGTTGCTGAGCGATTCGGCGCCGCCCGCCAGCGCCACCTCGCACTCCCCCGCCAGCATGGCCTCGGCAACGAAGGTGATGGCGCGGG
>Ga0209693_10001199_pt1 | contig 11022 bp, 10 predicted proteins | sample HubBroMetageWRM3_FD_188345 | JGI IMG/M metagenome (GOLD analysis project Ga0209693, IMG submission 188345) | Warmed soil microbial communities from the Hubbard Brook experimental Forest, New Hampshire - Hubbard Brook CCASE Soil Metagenome WRM 3... | ecosystem: Environmental > Terrestrial > Soil...
GGCAGCGCGGCGACAGCAGGCGGCCTGGGAGGACGCCGCGGCGTTCCAGCCACTGCGCGAACTTGTCGAACGGGCCCTGGTCGCTTACGACTGGGGCGAAGCGTTCACGGTAACCAACCTTGTCATCAAGCCCCGGTTCGACCGGCTCGTGAACCACGAGATCGCAGGTACGCTCGCCACAGCGAACGGCGACCCGATCTTGACCAGTATCCACTTCTCGCTCGACGAGGACGCGCGCTGGCATCGCGCATGGACCACAGCGCTGCTGAGGCACCTCATCGACGACACCCCCGCGAACGCCGAGGTGCTCTCCGGCTGGATCGAGAAGTGGAGCCCTCTCGCTTCCCGGGCCTTGGAAGCCCTCGCCGGGACCGCCGCCGAGGCGCCCGTACCGCTCGATGCGAGCGCAGCGGCCACCCGGATCAGCGATGACGTGGCGCGGGAGACCAACTCAATGCTGCAGGCGCCGCCGACCTCCGCCGCACCCTGTGGTGGGTTTCCCCTTTGAGCTCGCTGTTTCTGTGCCCTGCTCGCCCGGTCGACGAGCAGGGACTCAGAAAGCGGCGCGGACTTAAACGCCTGCTGCGGCGGTGCGGATGACGTCGAGGACGTAGTCGGGGTGGGACAGCATGGGGACGTGGCTGCTGTCTATGTCGTAGGTGATGGCACCCATCCGCTTGGCCGCAGCCCGCTCCAGATCGGGGTGGACGGCCTGGTCGTTGTTGGCCACGATGTACCAGCTCGGCTTCGTCCTCCAGCCCACGCCCTGAGCGTTGCGGCTGAACAGCTCGACGGACGGGGGGTAGGCGGTCGCCCACACCAGCTTCTGCTCTTCCTCGGGCAGGTCCCCGCAGAAGAATTCGGCGCCGGAGGGGAGCATCCAGATCCGCCCGTCGGCGACCTCGATCTGGCCGAAGAGCGGCGTTTGGGGGAACTTCTCCTGCTCGCTCTGGGAGGTCTCGGTCTCGTCGGGGCCTAGGGCGGCGACGTACACCAGCCCGGCCACTCGGTCATCGATGCCCGCGCCGGTGATGACGGCGCCGCCGTAGGAGTGACCGACCAGGATGGCCGGGCTGTGGACCCGTCCCAGGGTGCGCCGCGTCGCGGCGACGTCGGCCTCGTTGGTGTCGAGGCCGTACTGCGCGGAAATCACCTCATATCCCTCCGCCTGAAGCGGCGGGATCAGCTTGTTCCAGCACGAGCCATCGGCCCAGATCCCGTGACAGAACACGATGCTCGGCTTGGTTGGCGTGGACATAGTCCCTCCTTATGGGGTTCATCTGACGCACTGATCCGCGAGCGGCCTTGTCGCTACTGTCGTCCCGTGGCTTCGCTCAGTCGTTGGCCACTTTGGACCAACTCGGGGCACCGGTTTGTCCGTCTGGACCATCGCCGGCGTAGACTGGCGGCACTCCCTGGCTGGAGGTGCGGGGTGAACGTGCAGGCAGCGGGCATCACTGGCTTCGGGCACCACGTCAGTGGCTACGTTCGGGCCTTCCAGCCCATGACGCGCGAGGGCGTTCTGCCGTTCCTCGCGGAAGACGACGCCATCCCGAATTCGCACTACATCCTGATTCGTCAGTTCTTGGGCAGCCCATGACTTCAGCCGCTCGTGATGGATCGAGTGCGGCGCACTCGGAACAGGACGCCAACGGGACGCTGTCGTCGGTCAACGCGGTCTTCACCTTGTCGCTGATCCTCACCCAGGCGAAATCGCCACGGCAGGCCGTCCGCCTGCTCACCACTGCGGTGCCCTCGATTGTGTCCTGCCATAAGGTCCTGACCTGGCATCCGAACAGGCCGGGAGATTATTACGAGCGCGCCCCGGACGGCATCAGCAACGCGCTGACCAGGATCACTGCGCCGGGCCGGCTTGAGATGAACGATTCTTCCTCCTGGTGGGCGTTCCCGTTTGCGCCTGCCCTGGCGCAAAACCCGATCTTCCTGGTCGTCGCCGGCGCCGACCCCCTATCCGGCCAGGAGAAATTTCTGCTCTCGGTCCTGGCGCAGCTGTGCGGCACCGTGATCGCCAAGCTAGAGCTGCTCGCAGCGGAGCGAGCGAACACCGAGCGGGTGGCCAGTCTCAACGCCGATCTCGCGTCGACCGTCTCGACCCTCACGAAGATCATGGAGACCCACCGGCAGCTCAACGAGATCGTCGCGAATGCCGGGGAGGCCGGCATCGCCAAGACCCTGCACCAGCTCACCAGGTTCCCGGTCCTCATCCAGGACGTGCACGGCAATACCCGCGCGGCCGCCGGTGATGTGCCGAGCCATCGACGTGCCAAAGGGCCGCCCGAAAAGCGGCAAGAGCTCATCCGCCAGCTGCAGATCACCCGCCAGGCGCTCTTCCACCGCGGGACCTGGCTGGTCCTGGCCAACCCACGGCCGGGCGTCCTCGGCGTCATCGCGCTTGTCGACCCCGCGCGCACGGCGAACCAGACTGACCTGGCCGCGCTCGAATACGCCGCGACCGTGCTGAGCGTGGAACTCTCCCGGCTGCAGAGCGTCGCCGAAGCGGAAATGCGCACCCAGCGCGATTTCGCCGAGGAGTTGCTCGCGGGCACGGACGAACCCACAGTCAAGGCTTCCGCGCATGCTCTGGGGTACGACCCCGAGCGGCCCCACCGCGTCATCGTCGCCACCGGGCGGCCACGCGACGGCCTTGACGAGCAATTCTTCCAGGCCGTCGTCCGTGAGGTGCGCCGCCTCGACGTGGCCACACTGATCGTGGGCCGGGCCAACTACATCGTGATCATCGCCTACCGCGAGGCCGACTGGTCCAAGCTGCAGGCTGACATCACCAGCCACCTGCCAGGTGGTACGTGCCGGCTCGCTGTGGGTTCTCGCTACCCCAACGCATGGCAGGTCGCCGCGAGTTACCGCGAGGCACAGTTCGTAGTCAACCTGTCCTCACCGGCCGTCGGCCATCCCGCCGGGCCGGTCCTGCTGTTCGACTCCCTGGGCGTGTACCGAATGCTCTCCTCGGCCACTGACCCCGCCGGAATCGAAGCTTTCATGAATGCCCAGCTCGGCACGCTGCTCGACTACGACAAGCGCCATCGCTCCGACCTTCTCGCCACGCTCGCGCAGTACTTTGACAGTGGCTGCAATATCGACCAGGCGGCAGCGATGCTCTCCATACACCGGAGCACGCTGAAGTACCGCCTGAAGCGAGTCCGGGAGCTGCTCGGTCAGGATCTGAACGACGGATCGACCCGGCTGGACCTCCACCTGGCCACCAGAGTCTGGCTTACGCTTGAGAGCCTTCGCCGGACCGAGCAAGCCTGACCAGGTTAAAGGGTGCGGTACAGGTCGGTGGCCCCATTCACCTGACCGTGTGATACGCACCCGACCGTGTCCTCCCTTAGGGCGGTGGGCTTGGAAACCGAATCCCTGCGTAGAGGGGTGGCTTTCCCGCTCGCGAGGTCGAGGACCTCCAGGGGGACCCCCACGTAGGGTGAACCTCTACTGCCCGGGTTGTTCAGGATCCCTTGGGGAGGACGCCGTGGCCGCGGCAACAACGATCGTGAACGCGAAGGTATTCGACGGGACGAAGTCGCAGGACTGGACCTCGGTCCGGTTCGCTGACGGGCTGGTAACCGAGTGCTCGGTCGCCTCGGCCGCCCAAGAAGGCGACGAAGTGATCGACGCGGCGGGCGGGACTGTGCTTCCCGGTCTGATCGACGCGCACGTGCACCTCGTGCCCGGCGCCCTCGCGCAATCGTTGACCTTCGGCGTTACCACCGTTCTCGACATGTTCAGCAAACCCGACCTGGTGGCCGGGGCCAAGGAGCAGGCCGGCTCCCGTCCGGACGTGGCCGACGTGCGTTCATCGGGTGTCGGTGCCACCGCGCCCGGCGGGCACCCGTCGATGATGTACGCCCCGTTCCCGACGTTGACCGCCGCTGACCAGGCCGAGCAGTTCGTCGCGGAACGGATCGCGGAGGGCTCGGACTATCTGAAGATCATCTCCGGCACCGGGGGTCAATGGCCGTCGCTGGACTCCGACACCATCAAGGCACTGGTCGCTGCCGCGCACGCCCGCGGTTTGGTCGTCGTCGCTCACGTGAGCTCGACGGCCGGTGTTGAGGAGGTCGTGTCCGCCGGTGTCGATGTGGTGGCCCACGTCCCCGCGGACGCCGAGCTGGACAAGGCCCTGGTCGAACGCATGGCCGAGGCCGGAATCGTGGTCGGGCCGACGCTGGCCACCATCGAGAACACCCTCGGTGAACCGGGTGGCGCAGCAGTGGTAGGGGACCCGCGGCTCGCTGAGGTGCTCGGGGACGCCTGGGCACGCCGGTTGACCTCGGGTGCCGCGGGATGGCGTGGCCGGGGAATGCCGCCCTACTCGCGGGCCGAGGACAACGTGCGGCGACTGGCCGATGCGGGGGTCACTCTGCTGGCGGGCACCGACGCCCCGAACCCAGGGACCGTGTTCGGAGCAAGCCTGCACCGGGAGCTGGAACTCCTTGTCCGGTGCGGCATCAGCCCGGCGCAGGCCCTGGCCGCTGCCACAACCGAGCCGGCACGAGTGTTCGGCCTCGCCGACCGAGGACGTGTCGCGGCCGGGCAGCGCGCGGACCTGGTTCTCGTGTCCGGTAACCCGTTGACGGACATCACCGCAACACGCGCGATCGAGCGGATATGGCGCGCGGGTACAGGCTGCGATCGACGCGCCTTCGTCGCGAGCGCTGCCGAAACTGAGCAGCTTGACGCTTTCGACGCCCAGGTCGCCAAGGTCGTGGCAGCCGTGCGCGAACGCTGGTCCAACTTCGACCCGAGGAAGGCCCCCTGAATACGGGTCCCATAGCTCATGGACCGCCCAGATGTGGTCGGCGGCAGCGCCGTCGGAGGCGACGCCCTGATCCATCGAAGCCCGAGTTCGGCAGTGCGGCGGCGCGCACTTCCTGCGCGGGAGCCGCGCAGTTTTGCGGCATGGACCCGCCAGAACGGTGCTCTGTGGCCGACGCTGCCCTGGCCATATCGCTGCACGCCGACGAGCCCCGGCGTCAGCGGGAAGCGGCCACGCTACCCGCTCCCGAGGCCTTTGTCTGCGTTCTTCTCTCGCCCACGCTGCACTCGCGGGCCGTCGCCTCGGTTCAGCTGATGTGCAGTGGCTCGGTGGGGAAGGCAGGCATTGTCAGGGTCGTTCTCATGGCGCAGGCGTCCCGGATGAGCTGTTGCCGTAACGTTGCGGTAACGCGTGGTCCTTAACCTGGCCTTTGAGGGCATCCGTGCATGGTCGCTCAAGAGGTGAGACATGCCCCGGGCAGCGTTGCGGCGTGCGTGGCCGGTGCGGGCCGGCCAGCGCCCCCAGCTCGCGCTGGGGACGCTGATCACGGTCCGGATTCTGCGATGGGCGACGGGCTGCGTCGCGGCGGTATCTGTTGCGCTGCTGGTTGCCGGGATCGCGCTGTCATACGCCGACCGGCACATGGGCCCCCTGAGCCGCTGGGACTTCTCCGACGTGTTCGAGGAGGCCACGTTCATCGCCGTCCCGGTGGTGGGGTTCATCTTGACATCGAAGCGGCCTGGAAACAGGGTCGGCTGGATTTTCCTGGGCGCGGGTCTGGTGGTCGGCCTGGGCTTTTTCTGCGACCGGTACGGGCGGGGCGGACTGGTCGCGGCTCCGGGGTCGCTGCCGGCGGCCCGGGTGGCCGCGTGGTTCGCGAACTGGGCCTGGACGACGATTCCGGCTGCGGGGCTGGCCTACATACTCCTGCTGTTCCCGGACGGGCGGCTGCACTCGCGCCGATGGCGCCCCGCCGCGTGGTTCGTGGCCGCCGCGTTCACGCTGGATGCGGCCGCCGAGGTGGCACGCGCCTGCCACGTCTGGGCGAACCCGTTCACTGCTCTCAGTAGCGGGTGGTATCCGGGGCTCCGTACCGCGATCCTCATTTTGGTGCCCGCCGCCCTGCTGGCCAGCGCCGCCGCGGTGGTGGTCCGGTTTGCCGGGTCATCGGGGGCAGAGAGGCTGCAGCTGAAGTGGTTTGTGGCGGCTGCCGTGCTCGTGGTCGCCGCGATCATCCCGCTCGCGCTCGCCCCGCAGACCGGATTGAGCCCGGCGGCCACGAGGGCGGCGGTGTCCACGCTGAAGGTGGTGTTCTGCCTGGCGCTGGTGTGCTGGTACGCCGCCATCGCGATCGCGATCTTGAAGTACCGGCTTTATGACATCGACCGGGTCATCTCTCGGACGCTGGCCTACGCGATCGTCACCGGCGTGCTGGCCGGGGTCTACGCCGGGCTGGTGCTGCTGGCGACCCAGGGGTTCCGCGTGCACACTCCGGTGGCCGTCGCCGCAGCCACCCTGGCCGCTGCGGCCCTGTTCAGCCCGGTGCGGCGCCGGGTGCAGCGGCAAGTGGACCGGCGGTTCAACCGGGCCCGGTATGACGCCGACCAGACCGTGGCCGCGTTCGCGGCCCGGCTGAAAGACGCGGTGGACCTGGACACCGTGCGCGGGGACCTGGCCCGCGTCGTACAGACGGCCCTGGAGCCCGCCCACGTCTCGGTGTGGACAAACCGACGGCAATGAGACAGTCGCGCCCTTTTCCTCCCGGGCTCGCCTCCCGCACGAGTTCCAGCACGGGCCGCGGATGGGCAGTCCGAGGCACCCATAATTGGGCGATTCGTGCTCTAAGTGCACCTACGCCCACGGCACAGCCAGGCGTGCGGAGTCGGCGCGTCGTATCAGAGTCACACTGCCTCTTACGTCACGCTCTGCATTCCGCCGAGCTCGCGAGCTGTCGAGAAATATCCAATTGAACGCACGGCCGTTTCCGCTGCAGCTGCCCGCTCTGTCACCGAATGGTTATTCTGCACTGGTGCCAGGTCAAGCGCCTGCCGTGCCTCCTGGTAGTGCTGCAGCACCGCGTTGACGATGGCATCCCACAGCGGCCCGCTGGCCGGCCGCTCAAGCAGCGACGCACCGATGTGCCGGGCCCGGTCCGCCGCGATCGCGCAAATCGCCTCGTACTTGCTGGCGAAGTAGTTCCTGAAGGTCCGTAGGGATACGTCGGCCCGGGCGGTGATGTCCTCGATGGTGACGTTCTCCAGCCCGCGTTCCACAGCCAGCTGGAGTGCGGCCGAGCTTAGCGCGTGACGGGTCGCGAGCTTCTTACGTTCCCGCCTGCCGAGGAGCGTGCTGTCGTCGGTCACGACACGTAGCGGGGCGTATCTTGCCAAACAGGCAATCTTGCCTCTAAGGCAAGATTGTGTATTGTTGCTGGCATGACTTCCGGGCACCGCGAAACAAGCATGATCACGAGCATCGTCAAGGCCGCCAGCTACTTCCACCGCCCGTGCACCGCGATCGCTGCCCGGCTGGGCGCCGAGTTCGCCGAGTTCCCCGGCGGTCACCTGGCTCCGATGGAACTCCCGGCGCCGTTCGCGGCCCGGCTGCGCGACGTCTTCGGGCGGCTCTAGCCATGCCCGCGCAACCGTCGGCACGCGCCGGCCAAGCAGACATCGTCATCGCCGGCGGCGGACCGGTCGGACTCATGCTGGCCTGCGAGCTCCGGCTGAGCGGCACCGACCCGATCGTGCTGGAGCAACTGCCCGGGATCGACGAGACCCCCAAGGGCAACGGCCTGGTGGGCCAGATCGTGCCGATGCTGGACTACCGCGGCCTGCTCGATCGGCTCCGCGAGGAGGCCACCTTTGCCGGGCCGGTACCGCGCTTCTCGTTCGGTCCGCTGGAGCTGGACTTCTCCAGGCTCGGCACCAGCCCGGTGCACATCCTGGCGGTGCCGCAACGCCGGCTGGAGAAGGTGCTGGAGGCGCGGCTCACTGAACTCGGCGGGACCGTCCGGCGCGGGCACGAACTGACGGCGCTGTCCCCGCATGACGACGCGATCACCCTCGACGTCCGCGGTCCCGGCGGCGACTACCGGCTGCGCGCAAGCTACCTCGCGGGCTGCGACGGCGCGCACAGCCTGGTACGCAAGCAGGCCGGGATCGGCTTCCCCGGCACCACCTCGCCGGAGATATCCCGCATCGGCACGGTGCGGCTGCCGACGGCGAAGCTCACGTGGCGCGGCGGCATGGTGAAGATACCGGGGATCGGCCGCCTGAAGCTCATGGGGCAAGTCCGCACCCCGCGAGGCACCTACTCGCTCTCCCCGCTGACCGTACTCGACAAGAACGCTGCTGCCGGTGTCTTCATCGTCTACACCGGCGAGGACGACCCCACCGCCGACCTGAGCGCTCCGATGACCCTCGACGAACTGCGCGCCAGCGCCCGGCGGGTCCTCGGCGGCGACCTGCCGATGACCGATCCGCAGCGGCTGACCCGGCTTGTCGCGAACACCCGGCAAGCCGACCGCTACCAGGCTGGCCGCATCCTGCTGGCCGGCGACGCCGCCCACGTCTTCGGAGTATCGCTGAACACCGGCCTGCTCGACGCGGTCAACCTCGGCTGGAAGCTCGCCGCGCAGGTCCAGGGCCGGGCACCGGACGGCCTGCTGGAGTCCTACCACGCCGAGCGGCACCTCGCCGGACAGCACGCCATTCTGCAAGCCCGCGCCCAGGGGGCCCTGACCACTATCGGCCAAGGCGGGACGGACGAGGTCGCCAAGGTGAGCCCGGAGGGGGCCGAAGCGGTACGCGAGCTGTTCGGCGACGTACTCGACCACCCCGAGCCGCTGCAACATATCCGCGAACTGCTCCGCGAGCCCGGGCAGCCGCGTCACATCGGCGAGCTGATCGAGGGCTCCGATGTCCGGTACCCGATGCCGGCCAGCGACGCCCAGCCGCACCCGCTGGTCGGGAAGCTCGCGCCGGATCTCCAGCTGGAAACCCGTCACGGCCGCACTCGGGTCGCCGAGCTCATGCACGCGGCCCAGGGCGTCCTGCTCGACCTCACCGCCGATTCCGCAGTCGCCGAGGCGACACCCCCGGACCAGACCGACCTGATCACCGTCATCACCGCACGCTGCCTGACCGAGCCCGCTCCGGCCGCAGCGCTGCTCATCCGGCCCGACGGCCGCGTCGCCTGGGCTACCGGACCCGGCACGCCCGACTCGGCCGCCGGGATGAACACGGCCCTGCGCACCTGGTTCAGCCCGCGCACGCCTCCCTAGACACGGCCCTAGCGTCCGCCGGGCCGGAAACGCCGGGCAGGCGCGCTGAACGAATCACTCAACCGCCCAGCCTGTGAGGAACTCCTCCGCAGGCCAATGTGGACCATCGGCACCGCCGTCGGGGGCAGGCACGCGCTTTCGGTCTCCACGAGGATGGCCCAATAGGTCATGCGCGGCATTCAGCAACGACCGGAAACGCGGCGGTCAGATGCTCTGCTCAAGCGACGTTATTGGTCCTCGACCTGAGCAGAGCGCACACTCCCGCCTGTACCGCCCCACGGCCGGCATGAACCGTGTCACCGCCCGTGCCGATGAAATGATCGGTGCGCTGCCAGGCTCACGATAACGGCGGACCCGCACCGGTGTCAGATCCTGATCGATGCATAAGCATACGCAGCCCTGCATGTTTCTTGCCAACGGCGGCATGCGATTGCCCCACTACGTTCCGATGTCGATGCGGCGCGCTTATTCTTCCTGGCCGGTCGAGACTTCGACAGCGCTCGGGAGTGAATGAAACGCGAGCGTGAATGTCGACCCGTGTGGCCCGGTCTGCACCGCGACGGTGCCGTTGTTGGCTTGCGCGACGCCTCCGACGATCGCTAGCCCGAGCCCTGCGCCTGGCATGCCTCGTGCGGCGGGAGCTCGGTAGAAGCGTTCGAAGATGTGGGGGAGGTCCTCGTCGGCGATGCCCGGGCCGTGATCGGTGACCGACATCCGGCCGTTCTCGACGATTACGCGCACCGCGGCGTCTGGCGGCGTCCATTTGAGGGCGTTGCCGACCAGGTTGCTGACGGCGTGTTCGACCGCAGCGGGGTCGACATGCACCAGGCACGGATGCAGCTCGGTGTCGATGGCCGCGTGGGGCACGCGCTGCCGCAGGCGGCGTACCGCCTGGTCGGTGAGCAGGTCCAGGCATACGGTCTCGCGGTGTGGCGTGGACTCGTGGTAGCGCGCGAGGTCGAGCAGGTCGGTGATCAGCTGGTCCAGCTCGCCGGCCTGTTCGCGGGCTATTCGCACGAGGGCGGGGGCGTGCGGGTCCGCCAGTCCGGCGCCGTCCTCGAGAAGGTCGAGGTTGGTGGTGAGGCTGGTCAGCGGGGTGCGCAGCTCGTGTGACGCGTCGGCGACGAGCTGGCGTTGCGCTGTGAGTGATTCGTACAGCGCGGCCAGCATGGTGTCAAAGGACGAGGCGAGCCGGCCCACCTCATCGCTGGTTCCGGTGGAGCGGAGGCGGGCGGCGAGGTCGCCGGTCTGGGCGACGTGCTCGGCGGCCGCGGTGAGCTCGGCGATGGGCCGGAGGATGCGGCCTGCGGTCAGCCGCGCCGCGCCGTAGGTGATGCCGGCGGCCGCGACGGTGAGTCCGGCCAGGAGCAGGGCCGCATTGCGCAGCGCACCGTCATCGGCGTCCGCCGCCCGGCTGGTGCGTACCAGCCCACCGGAGTTGCCGGGCCAGGCGGCGGTATAAACCCGAAAGTGCTGACCGTCGTGGCGCGCGTCGGCAAAGTACGCAGGCTGGGCTTGCTCGGCAACCGCGATATCGCGGCTGTCGAGCGGCCCGAACAGGGTGGGCTGACCGGCCGCCACCACGCCGGGGAACAGCTGGACTGCTACGCTCCCGACGGTGACCGGCTCGCCGATGTCGGACTTTGGTTCCCTGCCGCTGGTCACCGACTGCTGGATGCGCGATGCGATCGCCGAGGCTTGCTGGGCGGCGTCGACGAGGGTTGCGTCGACGCGGGAATGCAGGCTCGCGGCGTAAGAGAAGTACAGCACGCTGCTGACCGCGGCGACGACGATCAGCACCCCGACTGCTGCCGCTACCGAGACCCGGTTCCGCAGCGTCACGGTGCATCCCGCAGGACGTAGCCGAGCCCGCGCACGGTGTGCAGAATGCGCGGCTCGCCGGCCGCCTCGAGCTTGGTGCGCAGATAGCCCATGTACACCC
>Ga0209693_10001200_pt1 | contig 11022 bp, 9 predicted proteins | sample HubBroMetageWRM3_FD_188345 | JGI IMG/M metagenome (GOLD analysis project Ga0209693, IMG submission 188345) | Warmed soil microbial communities from the Hubbard Brook experimental Forest, New Hampshire - Hubbard Brook CCASE Soil Metagenome WRM 3... | ecosystem: Environmental > Terrestrial > Soil...
CACGTCTGCACTATTTCTGGATCAACAAGGGACCCTGGTCTGACGTGGATGACTACAAGGCGTTCTTGCCGGGAGTTCCTCCGCGTAAACCGCTGGGAGCGAACTTCTATCCTGAGAGCATGACGAAGGAAGCCTTTGAGAGCTGGGTTGCGCAGCTGCCGCCAAAGGAGCAGGAACAGGCGAAAAGCTTTTTCACCGTGATTCGTTGGCGGGAGAATAGCAAGCCACCCAACAATCTTCTGGCGGTTCCCTACAGCCAGGAGTATGCCGACGGCCTTACGAAGGCGGCGAACCTGCTTCGCGAAGCGGCGGGGTTGACCGACAATGCATCGTTGAAGAAATTCCTTAATCTGCGGGCGGACGCTTTTCTTTCCAACGATTATTACGAAAGCGATATGGCGTGGATGGACCTGGACGCGCCGCTCGACATCACGATTGGTCCATACGAAACCTACAACGACGAACTTTTTGGCTACAAAGCGGCTTTCGAGGCCTATGTCAACCTGCGGGACGACGATGAGACTGCCAAGCTTTCGGTTTTCACCCGGCATCTGCAGGAGATCGAAAATAATTTGCCCATCGATCCGCAGTACCGCAACCCCAAGCTGGGGGCGGCGGCGCCGATTCGAGTAGTAGACGAGATCCTTAGCGCGGGGGATGGCGCTCACGGGGTGCAGACTGCTGCCTATAATCTGCCCAACGACGATCGTGTGGTACAGCAGAAGGGCAGCAAGCGAGTGATGCTCAAGAATGTGCAGGAAGCAAAATTTCGCAGCGTGCTGCTACCCATTGCACGGCGGACGTTGTCCCAGTCAGCGATGGTCGATGTGAGTTTCGAACCGTTCTTTACGCACATTCTGGCGCATGAGTTGATGCATGGGCTGGGACCCCATCAGATCAAAGTGCAGGGGCGCGACACTACACCTCGCGAAGAGCTGAAGGAGTTGTACAGCGCCATTGAGGAGCCGAAAGCCGACGTGACCGGGCTGTTCGCCCTGCAATACATGATGGACCACGCCAAGGAAATGGGGTTGGGCAAGGCGCTGGCCTCCGATGAGGCTGCGCAGCGGCAACTTTATACGACCTATCTGGCTTCCGCTTTTCGTAGTCTGCGTTTCGGCTTGAACGATTCCCACGGCAAGGGGATGGCGATCCAGTTCAATTACCTGACGGATAAAGGCGCGTTTGTACAGCATCCGGACGGAACTTTTTCAGTGGACATGTCGAAGATAAAAACTGCGATCGCGGAACTCGACCATGATCTTCTGACCATCGAGGCTGAGGGCAATTACGCAGATGCGAAAAAGATGCTGGACGAACTTGGTGTCGTGCGCCCTGCGTTGCGGAAGGCGCTGGATGGTCTGCAGGGGATCCCGACTGACATTGAGCCGATCTTCGTGACGGCCGATGAACTGGCGCCCATTGTGAAGAGGCCGCCGAATGCAGGACCGGCGCGGAAGAAGGCGCAGAGCAAATAGCACCTGCAGGGTTGGCTGCGTCGTCGAGCGTAGACGGCTTAAGGACAGATCGGCTTCGCATGGAAAAAGAAACGGCACGCATCGAAGCGTTTTCGGATGGCGTGTTCGCGATTGCCATCACCTTATTGATCCTGGAAATCAAGATCCCAGCTGCCGGGAGCGGAGAACTCTCGGTGCAACTTCTCCGGCAGTGGCCTTCTTATTTTGCCTTTGTCTTCAGCTTCGCCTTTATCGGGATCATGTGGATCAATCACCATCGCTTGTTCACCCACATTAAGCGGTCGAACAATGCGCTGCTGTTCCTGAACCTTTTGCTTTTACTGGGTGTGACGGCAGTTCCGTTTCCTACCGCTGTGCTGGCGCAACATCTTGGCCAAAGCGACCAGCGGGCGGCGGCGATGTTGTATCACGGAATGTACTTCGCCATCGCGGTCTTCTTCAACCTCTTGTGGAGGTATGCAAACCGCAACCTGCTAGGGGAGAACCTAGATGTATCCACCGCTGACAAGATCTCAGCCAGGTACGCTGTCGGCCCGATACTCTACCTGGCCTGCATTGCCCTGGCATGGGTCAACGTGCCTGTGAGTTTGCTCCTGAATGTTGCGTTGGCGGTCTTTTTTGCGCTGCCTCTACCGCGCGCATGGCGCGCCGCGAACAAGTAGTTCGCCCTCCTTCCACGACCGAAGATAGACGAGCTTTGTTCGCGGCGCTTGCCGTGTCCTACTTCATGTTCTATTTCTTGTCTGGGCCCTTGTCCTGATCCTTATCCTTGGGTTGGATCGAGAGCAGTTCCACTTCAAAAATGAGGGTGGCATTCGGGCCAATGTCGGGGCCCTGTCCGCGTTCGCCGTAAGCCAAATCGGACGGAACGACGAGTTGCCACTTGGACCCGACGGGCATGAGTTGAAGGGCTTCGGTCCAGCCCTTGATCACTCCGCTGACCGGAAACGTCGCGGGCTGGCCGCGCTTGTAGGAGCTGTCAAATTCCTTGCCATCGATGAGCGTGCCTTTGTAGTTGCAGGCCACGGAGTCGGCGGTGCCGGGCTTTGGTCCTGTGCCAGGAGTTAGAACCTTATACTGGAGCCCGCTGGGCAGCGTGACCACGCCTTCTTTTGCTTTGTTCGCCGCGAGGAACGCATCGCCTTCCTTCTTGTTTGTCTCAGCGGCTGCTTGCATCTTCTCCTGCTGTTTCTTGCGCATGTCGTTCTGGAGGTCGGTGAGGGTAGCGCGCGCTTCGTCATCCGAAAGCAGCGTTTTGCCACCGGACAGGGCGTCCTGTAATCCCTGAGCCACAACTTTCGGGTCAACATCCACGGATTGTCTATGCAGGGTCGTTCCGATGTTCATCCCAATGGCGTAGCTGACTTTATCTTTTTGCGTTTTGAGAGCGGAATCAGTCTGGCTTCCGGGTGCAGGAGGCTGTTGGGTCGTTGCCGCGGGAGTCTGCTGCGCCAGGACATTCCCCAGCAACAGCGTGACAGCGGCGATTACAAGCGTGGTGAAAGATTTTTGCATTAAAGTATTGTGACACCGACCACCGGGCTAGGCAAACCGGTGGTTCACGGCGTAACCAGAGGAAACTGAGTAAGCCGATCAAACGGTCGGGGTTGTTCGAGCCAGGGCGAGCGCGGTTACGTCGTTGTGGGTCGGCGCAGTGCCCGTAAACTGCTGCATCTGGTTAAGGACGGACACGCAGAGTTCTTTCGCGCTTGCCCCGTTCGATTGCTGAAGGGTTTCTTTCACCCGTTCCAATCCAAACTCTTCGTGTTTGGACCTCGCTTCGACGATCCCACGCGATGCCAGTAGAAGGACGGCTCCCGGCTCGAGAGCGACCATGGGAGCATTCGAGACCATGTGGGAAAACAGTCCCAAAGGCAAGCCAGTGGCGGGAAGTTCGGTAACGCCGGTGCGATCGCGCGCCAGTCCGGGAGTATGGCCGGAGTTGAAGTAACACACGATGCCCAGACTTTCATCGTAGCAGCCAGCAAACGCCGGGCAGGAGCGGACCCCGCCGGCGGCCTTCAAGATAGCCTGGTTCAATTGCAGGCACAGCTCCATCATGTTATCGGCATCATTGATGTCCTTGCGCGCGAATAGCTCAGTTCCGGCGGTTCGGAAAATGCGCTGAGCAGCCGAGACGATGGCGCGAGTGTCCTCCAGACCGCCGGCGACGTCGAATAGGCCAAACAATACGCGGTTGGGACCTACCCGAATGAAATCGTAGAAATCGCCCGCCATGCGTCGACCGCAGTAAACCGACGACAGTTCGGCCCCGTTGACATCCGGGATATCCGAATGGGTCGGCTCGCAGGCGGGAGCAGGTTCTTCGAAATGGAAGAGAGCACGCATCGGAAATCGAGCCGAGACGTTAGCACACAATTCGGCCAAAAACCAGTTAAAAAACTGACGTCGCGGTGTGCTCACTAAGTGTGAGCATCGGCAGGAACGGAGAGTAGCCCGGTGGAAAAGGAACTCGAAAGGGTTGTGCCTTTTTGGTCGCCGAGCCCTAATTTCCGTATTTGCTGGCGAGGTACTTGCCGACTTCGGCTTCCAGTTGGCCGTAGTCGGAGTGGATGGTGGCGCGGAGAGCGGGTTCGGTCGAGCTTCCCTGCCCAAGTCTTTCGAGGATCCGTTGCAGATCGCTCATGCCGTAGGTCTCGCTGATGTATTGCACAGCAGCGAGGGACTCCTCATAGGCCACGGCGGCTTGCGCGCTCGAAAACTGCATGAAACTGCCTTCGAGAGCGTTGAGCGGAATCTCGCGCTGCGTCCGAAACAGATCGACTAGAACCTGCCCATGCGACAGCTGCTTGGGCTCGAGTGCCTGAGCAATGCCTTCGTTGAGCCATTGCGGACAACGGCTGCCTGCGAGCTGGCTAATAAACGAGTGCGCGAGTTCGTGCTTAAGCACACGCGCCAACTCGGGCGTGACCGAAGTCAAGCCGTTGATGGGGATGCGCAGCTTTCCGTCATAAACGGCGCCACTCCATGAGGGCGCCTGAGTAACGTCGAAGAAGGACTGCTCGGTATAGAGCACGACCGGAATGCTGTTACGGGGAGCGATGCCGAGATCTCGGACCAGATCGTCGTATTCCGACTCCAGGGTTGCGACGAGTTGGCTGCGCAGTGTGTCCGACGTCTTCTTGCCCTCATATTTCAGAGTGAAGTGACTGCTCTCGTGTTCGGTGTAGTCGGCCTCAGCGGCAGCATCCCGTTGCGCCTTCTCCAGGTATTTCTGCACCATAGCGTCAGGACGGAGTTTCAGAGAATGTCTCCATGTGCGTACCGCGTCCGGGACGCGGTCAGCGGCGAATTGAACATATCCCAGAACCGTGAGCGCATCGGGTGAATCTGGCGCAGCCCGAACAGCGCGCTCGGCGTAAGGCAACGCCTCGGCAGCATTCCCGGTTCTAACCAGCAGAGAGGCGTAGTAATTCAGAATTGTGGGATTCTGAGAATCGCAACGCAAGGCGGCTTCGAAGTAGGTGCGGGCCGGGCTAAAATGTCCGCGATCGAATTCGTGCTTGCCTGCGATGAAGTAGCCGGCGGCGGTCGCAGGGGCGTTGCCCGCCTGCTCCAGTGCAAACAGCGCATCCGGATCGACCCGGCCGTCCTGGATAATCTTGCCAATGAGTGTAGGATCGTTTTTCAAGTTATCGGCAGGAGCAAACTCGGGCAGCTCGTGTGCTTGCTTGGCGGTTGCTTCCGAAGAAGCGTAACCAGGAGGAGCTCCGCCAGTATCGATGCGATCCACAAGGGATTTAGGAATCGCGTAAGTATTGTCGCCGAGGTCGTACTCGATGTGGGTGCCGGTGTCCCGAACGTGGTCAGCCCAGATGGTGCGGCCGTTCTTCAGGTGAATGACCTCCGCGGACGCGCACACCGCGGCTGCGGTAAACAGGAAGGCCGACAACAAGGAGCAGATGACAGGCGTACGCACTAAGGCGCATTCTAGAAGATAGAAACTGGCAGGCCTAGGTGACCAGGGTAATCTCAAAAATGCGAAGGACTTTGCTGCCACTAGCCTGCTTGTTGATGCTTTCGACCGCCCCGGCACTGTCCTGGAGCCAGGACGCTCCGAAAGCTGCTGATGGGACCGCCGCGAAAATGCCGGCGACGACCTCCCCGCCGCTCAATTCCGCCGAAAGCCTTTACTTACAATTGCGCACGGCGACCTTGGACAAGTCGCGGGTCTATCGACTGCGCGATGTCTCCATCGATCGGGCGGCCATTCACATCACACTGAACAGCGGCACCATTGCATTTACCGGCGACGTCGCTGGCCGGGTCACGGGAGCCTTTTTTGAAGGGGACGGAGAGATCTTGTTATCTCCTCCGAACCAATACGAGCGCGCTTCGATGGCATTATTCACCGGCGCGGCCATTCTGGAAGAGCGGTTTGTAACCGGCTACTTCCGCTTCAATGACGACACTTTTGCCGAGTTGCAGCCGTCCATGGTGCCCGTCGATTACGGGCCGGCATTCGTGTCGCAGTGGAATGAGACTGCTAGCAATCTCGCCCAAGCCGATCCGCTACGTCTGTTCATGACGTTAAGTAGTTCTCTCCCGATCGCCAGCCAGACTACCCAAGATAGTGCATCAACCGCCACATCTGGCGACGAAGACCGCTTTCTGCACGCTCGTTTGCAGGGAGTAAAGCTGGGAACATTTGACCTTTATTTCGATGCTGGCGCGCCCGAACAAGTGTGGGCCGGGCAGCTTAAGACAGTGGAAGGCACGAGCTATTACGATGTCTGGACTTCGTTTTCTTCAGCGCAAGCGAGTCGGGGCGTGGAATCAGTGAGCGCTGAGATTGGCGAAGGCGCCGCGCCTGATTCAATCGCAATATCTCAGTACAAGATTCGCGTACAAATAAAGCCGCCCACGCAAATCGACGCCGAAGCGCTGCAGCAACTGGAAGTGCGGCGGGGTGGGCAGCGAGCCCTTTTATTTGAGCTATCCCGAGCCCTCCAGATCAAGCAGGTGGAGGCGGATGGGCGCCCGATTGAGTTCATTCATAATCAGGCAATCGAGGGAACTCAACTGGCGCGGCACGGGAATGACCTGGTCGCAATCGTCTTTCCTCAGCCCTTGCGAACCGGGCAACGGCTGCAGTTGCGATTTGTCTATGGAGGCGAGGTGCTCTCGGAGGCGGGAGCCGGGCTCTTGTACGTCGGGGCGCGAGGCATGTGGTATCCAAATCGCGGCCTGGCCATGTCTAATTTTGACTTGGAATTTCGTTACCCTGCAGGCTGGACATTGGTGGCGACTGGAAAACGCACGGATGTGAAGTCTTCTCCTGAACCGGGCGATCCGACAGCAGGTGCTCCATTGGCAGGCGAACAAGTGAGCCGCTGGGTTTCCGAGCGGCCAATTCCCATTGCCGGATTCAACCTGGGAAAGTACGAGCGGGTGGTGGCACACGCCGGAGATGTGACCGTGGAAACCTACGCAACCTCGGGTGTAGAACGTGGATTTCCGACGCCTGCCGTCACAAGCGTGATTCCGGATCCTGTGGTCTCCGGGCGCATACCACGGCCCTCGATGAGTATAGCGCCGCTCGTGCCTTCGCCCGCGCGGAACGCCCAAACCGTCGCGGCGGCTGCGGCACATTCCATCGACTTTTTCTCGCGCCGCTACGGTCCTTTCCCGTTTTCCGAACTCAAAGTGGCCCAAATGCCCGGTGGGCTGAGCCAAGGTTGGCCCGGGTTGATCTTCCTCTCTAGTACCTCTTTCCTTACGGCAGAAGAAAAGTCACAGCTGCACTTGAGCGCTGTGGATAAGACCCTCGTCAGCCAGGTGATTTCCCACGAGACCGCTCATCAGTGGTGGGGTGATCTGGTGATGTGGAGTGGCTACCGCGACCAGTGGATCGTGGAAGCGTTGGCGAACTACAGTTCGATGATGGTGCTCGAGGCGGAGAATCCCGCGCAATTCCGTGCCGTGATGGAGAAACTCAGGGACGACTTGCTGGAAAAGAATAAATCCGGCCTGCCACTGATGGAGGATGGTCCCGTGACCTTGGGCACCCGGCTTTCCTGCTCCCAGTTTCCCAATGGGTATGAAGCAATCAGCTACGGGCGTGGCACATGGCTGTTTCATATGCTACGTTCCATGATGCGCGATGCCGAGCGGAGCAGCGGTGCGGGTGCGCGTGGCGATGGCAAGACTGGCCAGCCGGATGAGCCTTTCGTGCGTGCTCTCAGACGAATCAGGGAGCGCTATCAGGGGAAACCCATTGCGACCCGCGAGTTGTTGCAGGCCTTCGAGGAGGAGTTGCCGCGGTCGCTGTGGTACGAGCGCCACAAATCCCTGGGCTGGTTCTACGAGGGATGGGTGAACGGGACGGCAATTCCACGTTTTGAATTGCATGGAGTGAAGTTCTCCGATAAGACCGGGTCAACCACTGTTAGCGGCGTCATCCTGCAGAAGGATGCGCCCGACGATCTGGTAACCTCGGTTCCTCTATACGCATCGGTCGCAGGCAGAATGGTGCTGCTCGGACGAGTGTTTGCGGATGGACCCGAAACTCCGTTTCATCTAAATGCGCCAGCGAGCGCACGTAAGGTCGTACTCGATCCCGATCAGACTGTGCTGGCACGGTCTCGATAACCAGAAATCACCGCGGCATTGACCATTTTCAGAACGCATTCCCGATAATTTCTCGCATTTTTCCCGAGACGGTCATTCCCATCCCTGTCCCAGCTGTTTCTGCAGTCGGTGCGATGGTTGCCTTCGCTGTAAGTTGCAGTGGCGCATAGGGCTTAATGGTTTCCCTCGCCTTCTGCGCCGGATGGAGGCCAGTGTGCATGGACATTTTCGTGGCGGAAGGACAGATAAGGTGAATCCTTCACAACCATGCACGGAAACGATCCCTGAGTCGGACTCGATCGTTGGGAATACCGACCTAATTCGGGGCCGCGGAACCATCCTGCGAGTGGAGGATGAAAGCTTCCTCCGTAAGGTGGCGTGCGAAATTCTCGAGTCCGCGGGCTATCGGGTGTTGAAGGCTGGCACCGCTGCGGAAGCGATATCTGCATTCGACGAATACAAAACCAATAGTGCGATTGCTGCTGACGGATGTCGTTCTGCCGGGACAGAATGGCCGCGACCTTGCCACCGACCTGCGGTACGTCTGCCCAAAGCTAAGAATCATCTTCTTCTCCGGCTATCCCGAAAATGTTGGCACCAGACAAGGCCTCCAGGAAGATGGAATGTTCTATTTGCCGAAACCGTTCTCAGCCCAGTCTCTGACCCGAAAAGTGCCGCAAGTTCCCGAGCAACCGGACACAACAAATACAAACGTGCAAGCCGCCTCTTATGATTCTGCGGAGGATTGGGCTTAGTGTGGGCGAACGGCCTCTATTGCTTAGTGCCGGAAGCCGGCGGGTCGGTCGCCGCGGACTCAGCTTCATGCTTTCCGACAACTACGACGTCGACCCGGCGATTAGCGCGCGTCCGGACTCCGTGTTATTGCTGGCGAAGGGATGGTATTCGCCATAACCGCCCGCGGACAGCCGCTGCGGAGAAAACCCGTATTTCATGATCAAAGGCGAATCATCTCGGTTGCGCGAGCCGTGGAAAATTTCCCAGTTCGAGGTAAATTACGTATTGTGAATAGGCACGTTGTCGGTATGGCCCTCGATGCGGATGTTGTACTGACGCTCTCCGAGCAGCGTAGCCATGCGGCTGAAAGCTTGCTGCGAGCCTACTTTAACGCCCGCCGAACCGCTGTCAGAGAAGCCGGCTTCTCGCAAACTTATGACCAGCCCAGCCCAGCCACTTCGGACCTCGATCTCGCCGTCTAACTTTCACTCTCCGATTCAAGGCAAGAACGGGCCGAAGATCGGGGATTCCGCCGCGCACGAAAGGCTCTGTCTTCCTTAAACGGGAACACTTCCTCGACGAACCTGCTGTGCCACTCGCTCGCCCTTTGTTCCGCCGACGATAATCCGTTGACACAACTTGCTAACTAAAGGATCATCCGAGCTTGGATCTGAGGAGCAAGGGAACGCTGAAATCCCTGTTTGTGCCGGGAGGCATACTGCTGCTGGTTGCGGTAATCCTGCTGTCGGGCGGATTTCTGTCCATCTCGGCGGCTGCAGTCGACTTCTACTATTACCTGGTTTTCGCTGCAGGAATCGTGCTGGCCTGGCGCTTCCATTCCAGCCGCGTCCTCTTCGCCCTGATCATGTTGTTGCTTGGGCATCGTGCGATTGAGTTCTTTTCTGCTGGGCGAGCGGTCGCGATCGGGCCCGGCCGTATTGCGTTCGAAGCCATCGCCTTTCTCTTGCCGATCAACTTCATTGTGCTTTCGCTCGGTCATGAGCGCGGCATGTCAATTCCCGCGGTCACGCCACGGCTGGTTCTGTTGTTTCTGGAGTCGGTGTTCGTTGCCGTCATCTGTCGTCCCGGAGAGACGACCGGGCCTGCATTTCTTCGCGTCGCGTTCTTGTCTCGATCGTTATTTCATTGGACGAAGATCCCGCAGCTTGCCTTGCTGGCTTTCGCCGCGGCTTTTGTGGTTTTGCTGTTCCGGCTCCTGCTTTACGGAAAGCCGCTCGAGAGCGGGTTGCTGTGGTCGCTCGTCGCGACCTTCCTCGGCTTGCAGGCCAACGCGGTCGACCGGATTGCCATTGCCTATTGGGCTACGGCGGGGCTGGTGCTGGTGGCATCGATCATCGAGAACACTTACGTGCTGGCGTATCACGATGAACTCACGTCGCTGCCTGCGCGTCGCGCTTTCAACGAAGCGCTGTTGCGCCTCGAAGCGCCTTATTCCATTGCGGTCGTGGACATCGATCGCTTCAAGAGTTTCAACGACACCTACGGGCACGACACCGGCGATCAGGTTTTGAGCATGGTTGCCTCGCGGCTGGCGCGGGTGAGCGGAGGTGGGCAGGCGTTTCGCGTGGGTGGGGAGGAGTTCTCGATTCTGTTTGCGGGAAAGTCGATGAAGGAAGTTGTGCATCATTTGGATTCGCTCAGAAGTGCGATCGAGGAATCGAGATTCAAAGTTCGGAGCACGCCGGAGCGGCGCAGCGCGCCTCGGGGGGCGGGGCGGCGGATGGAAGACAAGCAGAGCGACGGTCGTCGAAAGTCGGGGCGGGCTCGCAACCTTCCGGCGGAGACTTCTGTCGGCGGATTGTCGGTCACGGTCAGCATCGGAGTTGCGGAACCGGGGCCGAAGATGCGCGAAGTGGAGCAGGTGATCCAGGCCGCCGACAAGGCGCTGTACCGAGCCAAGAAGGCTGGGCGCAATCGAGTGGAGACGAGCGACGAATCCCGCAGTCGGGCTGCGAAGCGCAGTATTGCTTAGTAACTATTTAGTTAATAATTTATTGTTGTGTTAACTATATAGTATAGGGTATATACTTCGTATTTTGAGTTTTCTTTCTAGATCTATGAAAACAAAGGAACTGTTTTCGAGATACCCTGCTAAAATATCCCTTCTAAAGGACTTACGTTCTAGATACCCTGCGAGTTCTGCCTGCAAGTCTATGAAAACAGGTCGTACTCTTCGAGATACCCTCTAAAATATCTC
>Ga0209693_10001202_pt1 | contig 11019 bp, 7 predicted proteins | sample HubBroMetageWRM3_FD_188345 | JGI IMG/M metagenome (GOLD analysis project Ga0209693, IMG submission 188345) | Warmed soil microbial communities from the Hubbard Brook experimental Forest, New Hampshire - Hubbard Brook CCASE Soil Metagenome WRM 3... | ecosystem: Environmental > Terrestrial > Soil...
CGGCCTGCTGGCCCTGGAGTACGCCCTGGGTGCCTGATGCCGTAGACCCCAGACCAGTTTCCCCAATATAGAGAGTGGCCGGATTGCCCACGACACTAATGGCTTGCTGGATCGCCGAATAGACGAGCGAACTGGACCCGGTGTAGCAGTGCCAGTCGTACCAGGACGGAGCTGCAGCCGTCTTATTAACGGCAGCGAAGAAGGCAGTCAGGTCTGCCAAACCGTAGGACATCGAGGAGGTTATCAGAACGCCAGGAGCAATTGAGCGTATGTAGGGAATGACCTGCTGTGCCCACACGATCGCTACCTGGCCTAGCTGACCATACTGCGTCGTGCCGACGGGCCAGCCAGCGTCAAAGGTGCCAGTGTAGGCGGTGGTTAGGGAGTATCGAGTTTCATTCTGAATCTCGATGACTGCGATGTTGGTGGTATTAGGCAGTGCTCCGAGCACGGCAGCGATCCATGTTTTACTGCCGCTTATACACCCGTAATCACCCCAGAAGTCGAAAAGCGTCAGGTGGAGCTTGATGCCGACAGTTACAGCTCGCTTATAAAAGTCAGTAAGATTTGCCAGCTCCGCTGCAGACGGCGTGACGAAGTCGAAGATGCCCGGGTAGGCCGCCAGGAACACCCGCATCGTATTGAAGCCGAGGTTCTTGGCCGTCTGCATATCTGCCTGATACTGAGCGCCATTATAGGTGCTCCACATCTGATAGCCACCGTTGTTGACGGGATAGTAGTTGACCGTGTGCTGGGTGGTGGGAGCGGACATGATCTTCACCTATTTCCTGGTCTTCGGGGCAGGCATAAATGTCGTGACGACAATTCTGCCGGAGCTGGTGGTGATGTTCTTCGCCAGTCACGCTTAAAATACGGCGTGGCCTTGAAAGAGCTAGTCCGACCCTGCCAGAGCCTGGGTGCATCTTGCTGCCCAGGAGCCCATCATCACCAATGTGGCGCTAATGGTAGATTCGGATCCTAAGTTGACTTCAATTCCGGATCATTAATTTGAAGCCTACTACAGCCTGTTGATTTTAGCTACATGCAGGTTGTGTAATTATCAGTTATGGCGCTGCCGAAACGGCCATTTGGCGGCAGGCCACCCTGAATTCTCACAATATGCTACGGCATTAGCGGTGTCGGTTTTTTATTGGCCAGGTTCGTAAATTCAAAAAAGATATTGCTGTCTGGCGCTGCGACCTGGCCCGGCCATGCGGTCATCGGACCGGCGCCCTGGCAGGGGGCAATATTGGCGTCAGGCGACCGCTACGGACTAGGCCTCGTCGCGGCCGGGCAGCTCGCAGCGGGCCAGGATCAGATCCAGAGCGCAACACATGCTGCGACTTAACGTGAGCAAAGCGCTACGCACCGTGGTCTCCGCCGCTAGTATCTTGCGCCATGCCTGGGGAGCTGACGACCGTTCTAGCTGCGGTGATATGCGCCGCATGCGTCACCGTGGCCGAGCCGGTGCTGATCCCGCTGCTGCGCAGAGCGGCCATCGACGTCCCGAATGGGCGGTCATCACACAGCGTCCCGACACCGCGCGGCGGTGGCGCGCCGATCGCCGCCGGGCTGGTGGTGGCGGCGGCGCTGCTGATACACGGTACGACCGGGGTGATGTTCGCGATCGCGGTCGGGGTCTTCGCCGCCATCGGGTTCGCCGACGACCTGGGCAGCCTGCCCGCCGGCCGGCGGCTGGCCATGCAGGGGCTGGCCAGCCTCGTGATCGCGGGAGTGCTCGCCAGCCGCATCGCCCTGCCGCCTGCCGTCCTGGCCGCCACCGTGCTCGTCCTCGCGGTGTGGCTGATCGGCTTCGTCAACGCGTTCAACTTCATGGACGGCGTGAACGGCATCTCCGGGGCTCATGCCCTAATCGGCGGTGCCTATTACGCCTGCCTGGGCTGGTGGCGGCCGGACGCGTTCCTCGCCACGGCCGGCGCGGCCGTGGCCGCTGGCGCGCTCGCCTTCCTGCCCTGGAACGCGGTCCGCGCGCGGGTCTTCCTCGGGGACGCGGGGAGCTACGGGCTCGGGGTGGCGCTGGCGCTGCTCGCCGCGTACTGCGTGATCCGGCACATCCCGCCGGAGGCCGCTCTCGCACCGCTCGCGCTGTACCTCGCGGACACTGGATGGACCCTGCAGCGCCGCATCCGAGCCGGTGAACGGGTCTTCGAGGCCCACCGGACGCATACCTACCAGAAGCTGTGCGACGTGGGCTGGTCGCATCAGCGGGTGACCCTGGCCACGGCCGCGGTGACCGCTGCGGTCTGCCTGCTCGGGGCGGCCAGCCTCACCGGCCACCCGGCACTGCGCGCGGGCGCCGACCTGGCCGCGGCCTTCGTACTGGCCGCGTACCTGCGCTCCCCCGCGCTGCTCGGCCGGGCCCAGAAGGTGCCTGCTGCCCAGGAGGTCGAGGTCACCTCATGAGTGCTGGTCCCCCGCAGCGAATCCTGATCGTCAGCCACTACTTCCCGCCCGAGGCCGGAGCGCCGCAGGCCCGGCTGTCCGCGCTGGCCGCCGCCTGGGCCGCGGGCGGCGACAACGTGACGGTGCTCACCGGGATGCCGAACCACCCGACCGGGGTGCTGCCGCCGGAGTACCGGCGCGCGGTCCGGCGCCGCGAATGGCGGGATGGCTACCGGGTGGTCCGCACCTGGCTGTACGCCACGCCGAACGAGGGCACGGCGCGCAAGACGCTCTCACACCTGAGCTTCATGGTGACCAGTGTGCTGCTCGGCGGCTCGGCCTGCGGCCGGGCCGACACCGTGGTTGTCTCCTCGCCGACGTTCTTCTCCATCGGCTCGGCCTGGCTGCTGGCCCGGCTGAAGCGGGCCCGGCTGGTCATCGAGGTCCGCGACCTGTGGCCGGCCATCTTCGTGGAACTCGGCGTGCTGACCAATCGCCGGGTGATCCGCCTGCTGGAGCGGCTCGAGCTCGCCGCCTACGCGGCGGCCGACCAGGTGGTGGTGGTGAGCGACGGATTCCGGCAGAACCTCATTGAACGCGGTGTGCCCGCCGCCAAGGTGCACACGGTACGCAACGGCGTCGCGCTGAACCGGTTCCGTCCCGGCGAGCCGGACTCCCCGGCCCGCGAGACGGCCCGTGCCCGGCTCGGCGCCCTGCCGGGCGACTGCCTGGTGCTGTATGCGGGCACGCACGGGATCTCGCACGCGCTGTCTCGCGTGGCCGACGCCGCCGCGCTGGTGGCCGGCCAGCCAGTGCGCGTCGCGTTCGTCGGGGACGGCTCAGACAAGCCGCGGCTGCGGCGCCGGGTGGCCGAACTCGGCCTGGAGAACGTCACCCTGGCTCCCGCGGTGCCGCCCGACCAGGTTCCGGCGTTGCTCGCGGCCGCCGACATCTGCCTGGTGCCGCTGCGCGACGTGCCGCTGTTCGCGACGTTCATCCCGTCGAAGATGTTCGAGTACCTGGCCGCGGCAAAGCCGGTGATCGGCTCGGTGACCGGCGAGCCCGCGCAGATCCTGCGCGAGGCCGGCGCGGTCGTGGTTCCGCCGGAGGACAGCGAGGCGCTTGCGGGCGCCATCGCGTCCTTAGCCGCCGACCCGGCCCGCCGAGCGGCGATGGGCCAGCGCGGACGGGCGTACGTGGAAGAGTTCTTCGACCGCGCCGAGCTCGCCAGGCAGTACCGGAAGATCCTCGAGGCCGATCACAGATGACCGCTCCTGCGCTCAAGTTAATGGTCACCGGGGGCAGCGGGTTCCTGGGCGGGTACGTGCTGCGCGAAGCGGCGAGGCGCGGGCATCAGGCCGTGGCGCTGGCCCGCAGCGAGACCGCCGCCGGCGCGGTCACCGCGCTGGGCGCCCGCCCGGTCTCCGGGGACCTGAACGACGCCCGCTCGCTCGCCGGCGCGTTCACGGCAGCACGCTGCGACGTGCTGGTCAACCTCGCGTCGCTCGGCTTCGGGCACGCGCCGGCGATCATCGGCGCCGCCGAGCGGACGGGCATCAAGCGGGCGGTGTTCGTGTCCACGACGGCGGTCACGACGAGGCTCACGGCCGACTCCAAGCAGGTCCGGCTCGCAGCAGAGGAGAGCATCCGCGCGTCCGCGCTCGACTGGACGATCCTGCGGCCGACGATGATCTACGGTGATCCCGGCGACCGGAACCTGTCCCGGCTGCTTTCGCTGCTGGGCCGTGCGCCGGTGCTGCCGGTCCCCGGGGGACGGCGCCTGCAGCAGCCGGTGCACGCCGCCGACGTGGCCGACGCGGTGCTGGCGGCCGCCGAGCGCCCTGCCGCGGCAGGGCGCAGCTACGACGTGGCGGGGCCCGAGCCGCTCACGTTCACCGAGCTGCTGCAGACCGCGGCCCGCGCGGTCGCCAGCCGGACCCGGTTCGTCCCGGTGCCGCTGTCTCCCGTCCTCGCCGCCGCCCGTGGCTACGAGCTGCTGAGCCGGAGCCCGAGGATCCGCGCCGAGCAGGTGCGCCGCCTCGCCGAAGACAAGGCGTTCGCGATCGACGACGCGATGCGCGACCTGGACTATGCTCCCCGCTCGTTCGCCGAGGGGATCCGCGCCGAGGCCCGCGCGATGGGGCTGGTGGCGTGACCAAGATCTGGCTTAGTGACTTACAGTTAAGAAGCTACAACACAGAGTCATTGCCTGAGGTAGCGTGCTGCCGGTGGGGGCGACGTGGCAGGGCGATCAAGGCGGCGCGAGACGCATGACCGCCGAAGAGTTCGCGCTGCTCGGGCGCACGGCCGTACATCTGCAGCCGTCTCAGGTTGCGCACCGGGCGCGGCTGCGCGTGCAGCGCGCGGCACTGCGGCGCTGGCCGGAGATGGGCCAGCGGCTGCTGGCGAGCGCGCGGCCGGTCGGCGCGGGCGGCTGGCCGACCAGCTTCACGCCCCTGGACGCGATCGCGCCGCAGCGCTGGCCGAGCCTGGCCCAGCTGGGGTCGGGCCGGATCACGCTCCTCGGGGTGATCAGGGACCTGGGCGAGCCAGCGCAGTGGCAGCACGCTGACGCGCCACAGCTGTGGCGCTACCACCTGCATTACTGGGACTGGGCCTGGGGTCTGGCGGCCGAGGCCGAACGCGGCGTCGCCAGAGGCATGTTCGCCCGATTGTGGCAGTCCTGGCAGGCGTCCTGCAGCTTCGGGCACGGCGACGCCTGGCTGCCCTACCCCACGGCACTGCGAGCCTGGTCGTGGTGCGGGCTGTACCGCGACCTGGTCGCGGGCAGCGATCTCGAGCCGGACTTTCTGCGCGAGGTCACCGCGCACGCCGGATTCCTGCGCCGTCATCTCGAGTCCGACGTGGGTGGCAATCATCTGATCAAGGGCCTCAAGGCGCTGGTCGGGCTCGGCCTCTTTCTGCGCGACGAGCGGCTGCTCACCAGGGCGCTGGAGCGGTTCACCGCCCAGCTGGCCGTGCAGGTGCTGCCCGACGGCGGGCACTACGAGCGGGCCCCGGCCTACCACTGCCAGGTGCTCGCCGACCTCATGGACGTGTCCAACCTGCTCAGCGCGGCCGGGCGGGCGCCCGCTCCCCGGCTGACGCTGGCGATCGCCCAGATGCGCCGCTGGCTCGGCGCGGTGCTGGCCCCCGACGGGACGGTGCCGCTGCTCAACGACGGATACCCGGTCCCCCGCCCGGTGGTCGACGCGCTGCAGCCCGAGCCTGCCCCGGGCGCGTCGCTGGTGACCCTTCCGGACACCGGGCTGATCCGGGCCGCGGTCGGCGGCTGGCACCTGATCGCCGACGTCGGCGCGCCGTGCCCGGATGAGCTGCCGGCGCACGCGCACGCCGACACCCTCGGCTGCCTGCTGCACGTCGACGACGCGCCGCTGCTCATCGACACGGCGACGTCGACGTACGCCGCTGGCCAGGTGCGCAATTACGAACGGTCCACCGCGGCGCACAACACCGCGGAGGTCGACGGCGCCGACTCCACCGAGGTGTGGGGAGCGTTCCGGGCCGGCCGCCGCGCCCGGGTGCACGACCCGGCCGCCAGCGGCGGCGCTGCCCGGGTGACCGCCGAGGCCGCCCATGACGGATACCGGCGGCTGCCCGGCCGCCCGGTGCACCGCCGCCGCTGGACGCTGACCAGCGCCGGACTGCAGGTGGACGACGAGGTGACGGGCGGCAGGCGGCACGAGGTCGTGGTCCGCTGGCACCTCGCGCCCGGGGTGGCCGTGCAGTTGCAGGCGAACGGAGCGGTGGTCAGCACGGCAGCGGGCGACTTCCCGGTCAGTGTCAGCGCGTCGGGCCCGGTGCGGCTCGGTGTGGAGCCAGGCATGGTCGCCACCGGCTTCCACTCCACCTCCGTTGCGCCGGTGCTGACCTGCCGCGTCGACTCCGGACTGCCGGTGCGGGTCAGCACCTCCTGGCGCCGGCACCTCGGCGGCACCGCAGGAATCTGGAGGGCAAATTGAAGAGCGTTGTTCAGCCGATCAAGGGCGGGCCGGTCGAGGTGCTGGACGTGCCCCAGCCGACCCCGGAGCCGACCGAGGTCCTGGTGCGCACGATCGCTTCGGTGATATCGCCGGGGACGGAACGGGCCGTGACCGCGCTGGCCCAGTCGAGCATGCTGGCGAAGGCGCGGGCGCGCCCGGACCTGGTGCGCCAGGTGGTGCGCAAGGCCAGGACCGAGGGCCTGGCCGCGACCGCGCAGAGCGTGCGCGGCCGCCTGGCCGAGGATTTGCCGCTCGGCTACTCCGCCGCGGGCGAGGTGGTCGAGGTCGGCTCCGCGGTCGGCGGACTGCGGGCCGGGCAGCTGGTGGCGACCGGCGGAGCCGGGAAGGCCAACCACGCCGAGTACCAGGCCGTACCCGGGCTGCTGTGCACCCCGGTTCCGGACGGCGTGCCCGCGAAGGACGCCGCGTTCACGACCGTCGCCTCGATCGCGCTGCATGGCCTGCGGCTTGCCGAGACGGGCCCGGGCTCCAAGGTGGTCGTGATCGGCCTCGGCCTGGTGGGCCAGCTCGCCGCCCGGCTGGCGATGGCCTCTGGCTGCGACGTGATCGGCATCGACCTGGCCGAGCACGCCCGGATCACCGCGACCGGGTCCGGCGTCCAGGCCCTGGACGAGCTCGGCGAGGCCACGACCGAGCAGGTGATCGCCTGGTCCCGCGGACGGGGCGCCGACGCGGTGCTGGTGTGCGCGGCCAGTCACTCGTCCGCGCCGGTGACCCGTGCCCCGGCGCTGTGCCGGGATCGCGCCGCGATTGTGATCGTCGGGGATGTCGGCCTCAACCTGGAGCGGACCCCGTTCTACGAGCGGGAGCTCTCGCTGAGGTTCGCCCGCTCCTACGGCCCGGGCCGCTACGACCCGTCCTACGAGGCCTGGGGGGTGGACTACCCGGTCGGCCAGGTGCGCTGGACGGAGGGCAGGAACTTCGAAGCCGTCCTCGATCTGATGGCCGCTGGCCGGCTGAAGGTTGCCGACCTGGTGACCCACTGCTACGAGATCGACGAGGCAGCAGCGGCCTACCAGCTGATCGAGAAGCGGGCCGACCCGTATCTGGCGATCCAGCTGACCTACCCGAGGCCCGACGCCGACGTGCCGGCGCTGCCCAGGCGCATCCCCTCGTTGGCCGCCCCGGCTCCGGACAGCTCGTCGTCGCCCAGTTCACCTCCGGCCATGACCGGGCCGGCTGTCCCAGCGCCCCGGATGCCGTTGTCCAGCGTGCCCTCGGTGACCCCGCCGCCGGGCCCCTTGACGCCTGCTAGCGCACCAACCAGCGAGCCGCCGGCTGCGAGCGCGCCTGCCGCCGGGATCGGCTGGATCGGCGCCGGGGCGTTCTCGACCGGCACGCTGCTGCCCGCGTTCCGCCGCGCGGGCTTCAGCCGCTTCGTGGCCGTGACCTCGGCCAGCGGGATCACCGCCCGGCGCGCCGCCGACCGGTACCACTTCGACAAGGCGGTCTCCGGCACGTTCCCGGTCATCGACGACCCTGACGTCGGCATCGTCGTGATCGCCACCCCGCACGACACGCACGCCGAACTGGCGTCGCTCGCGCTCAAGGACGGGCGGCACGTGTGGTGCGAGAAGCCGGTCGCACTGAGCGTCGACGAGCTCGCACAGGTCGAGGCCGCATGGGAGGCGTCGGAGCGGCAGCTCATGATCGGGTTCAACCGCCGCTGGTCCCCCGCCGTCCGGCCGGCGCGGGCCGCCCTCGCCGGGATGGCCTCGCCCAAGTTCCTGGTGTACCGCGTAGCGGCCGGCCCGGTGCCCGAGGGCCACTGGTACACCGACCGGCGGCAGGGCGGCCGGATCCTCGGCGAGGTGTGCCACTTCGTCGACACCGCCCAGGCGCTGATCGGGGCCGACATCGAGGAGACCGTCTCGGTGCTGGCCGGGACGAGCCACGGCCGCGGCGGTGACGGCCACGTCGTGCCCGGCAACGACGCCGTCGTGTCCCTGCGCTTTGCCGACGGCTCGCTGGCCACGATCTGCTACGGCAGCGCGCTGCCGACCGCGGGCAAGGAGTGGCTCGAGCTCACGTCCGGATCCCGGCGGCTGGTCATCGACGATTTCCGCTGCGCCAAGCTGGACGGCAAGACCCTGTGGAAGGGCCGCCAGGACAAGGGCCACCGGGCCTGCGCCGCCGCGTTCCGGCGGGCGATCGGCGGCAGCGAGGTCCTGCCCACCCAGGCCATGCTGGCCACCACCCACGCCACGATCCAGGCCGCGGCGGGGGCGGACGGTCATGTCTGACATGGCTAATGTCCGCGAGGTCCGGCAGCTTTTCGACGCCAAGGCCGCGGCCTGGTCGTCGAAGTACACGCCTGACGGCCGTCTGATCGGCCGGCTTAACCGCCTGGCCAGCGCCGTCACCTATTACGTGCCCGCCGGCGGCAGCGTGCTGGACCTCGGCTGCGGCACCGGCGAACTCGCCACCGCGATCGCCGCCGCCGGACTGCGGGCCACCGGATGCGACATCTCGCCGGAGATGCTGCACCGGGCCGCGGGCTCGTCGGGCGCGGTCGACCTGGTACCGCTCGACCCGGGCTGGCGGGTGCTGCCGTTCGCGCCCGAGACGTTCGACGCGGTGGTGGCCTCGAGCGTGCTGGAGTACGTCGACGACCCAGTGGCCGTGCTGCGCGAATGCCGCCGGGTGCTGCGCCCGGGCGGTGTCGTGCTGTGCACGGTGCCGGACCCGCGGCACCCGGTCCGCCGGCTGGAGTGGCTGCTCGGCTTGGCCGCCCGGGCGCCGGCGGTCCGTTCGGCCGGCCGCCGCTGGCCCCGGCTGGACAGTTACGTGATCTACCTGCGCATCTCCCGGCAGCGTCACTCGTCCCCGTGGTGGCACGCCGCCGCCGCCCGGGCCGGCCTGCTCGATGTCCGCTACGCGGCGGACCCGGTGCAGCGCTCGACGCTGCGCCTGCTCACCTTCCGGCGGGCCGGCGGCGACGGGGAGAACTCGTGACGGCGCCGGTGACCGTGGACATCGCCGGGGCGCGGATGGGCGGTGCCGCGCGTTACGCCGGTGAGCTGCGCGCCTACCTGGCCCGGACCGGCCGCAGGGACGTGCGGCTCATCGGTGCGTCGCGTCGCGTCGACCCAGCCTGGCTGGTACGGCGGGAAGTGGCCAGGCCAGGCGCGCGGAGAAGGATTGCGCTCAACAATGTCAGTTTCGTGGCCCCGGGCGGCGAACGCTGGGCGCTGCTGCGCAACGCGCTGCATTTCCTGACCGACACCGAGGCGTCTGCGCTCGACCCGTCCCTGCTGGCATCCGTGCGGCGCGAGGCGGCGGTGGTGCGGCTCAGCGCGCGCCGGGCGGACGCGCTCGTGGTCCCGTGCACCGCCATGGCCGAGCGTGTCATCCGGATTCTGCCGGGCGTGCGGAACCGGGTCACGGTGCGACCGCACCCGGTCTCGGCCGACTCCGTTCCCCGCGGGCCGCGTGACCAGGCGATCCTGTGCCCGGTGCTGTTTGCCTCGTACAAGCGGATGGACGAGCGGCTGGCCGAACTGCTCAGCGCGGTCCAGGAGCACGGGGATACGTCGGTCCGGGTACGCGTGACCGCCGATCCCGCGGATCTGCCTGCGTCCGTCGCGGCCGATCCGCGGATCGACCTCGTCGGGCGTTCGGACCCGCGCGAGGTCCGCGACCTGTGGGCGCGCAGCCGGGCGATCTACTACCCCACCGGCCTGGAGTCGTTCGGCTATCCACTCGCGGAGGCACGGGTGAGCGGTCACCCGGTCATCGCGTACGACACCGCACAGAACCGGGAGATCGCCGGCCCGGCCCTGTGCGGGTTTACCCCCGGCGACCGCGACTCGCTACGCGCCGCGGTGGCGCTCGCCCTGACCAGCAACGTGGCCCCTGATCCGGCCGCGTTTGACCCTGATGCCTACTTCAACTGGATCCTGGGGTAACCGCGATGACGAAACTCAACCTGCGGCCGTATGCCGCAGCAGATGACCCCGCGCCAGGCACCGTGCCCGTCAGCGTCGTGATCCTGACGCGCGACGAAGAACCAAACATCGGTCGCTGCCTGTCGTCCGTCACGTGGGCTGATCAAGTGGTGGTGGTGGACTCCGGCTCCACCGACGACACCGTGCCCATCGCCCGATCTGCCGGGGCCGAGATCATCGAGCAGCCCTGGCTTGGTTACTCCGGGCAGCGCGAGTTCGCCCTCAGGCTCCCTCTGCTCCGGCATGACTGGGTCTATTTCGTGGACGCCGACCAGTGGATATCCCGGCAACTCGCGTCCGAGGTCGCCGGGCAATTGGCCGAGCCGTCATGCGCGGCCATGTCGCATCGCCTCCGGCTCGTCTTTCAGGGCCGGTGGATCCGGCACTGCGGCTGGTACAGCGCCTCGCGGAACGTCCAGTTGATGGACCGGAGGTACTCGAAATACGACGGGAGCCTGATCGGCGAGCGAGTGTGCGTCGACGGCCCGGTCCACCGCCTGCGCAACGACATCGTGGATCAGGACCTCAAGGGCCTGGCCGCATGGCTGCACAAGCACGTGCGTTACGCCCAGTTTGAAGCTCAGCGTCGGGGCCAGCCTGCTCCCCTGCGGCAACGCCTGCGCTCGCTGCGCTCGCGCGACCGC
>Ga0209693_10001203_pt1 | contig 11014 bp, 8 predicted proteins | sample HubBroMetageWRM3_FD_188345 | JGI IMG/M metagenome (GOLD analysis project Ga0209693, IMG submission 188345) | Warmed soil microbial communities from the Hubbard Brook experimental Forest, New Hampshire - Hubbard Brook CCASE Soil Metagenome WRM 3... | ecosystem: Environmental > Terrestrial > Soil...
GCTCGCCGTGGTACCGGACCTGGCGGCACAGTCGAGCTCGAGCCACGCCCCGGAGCCGGGACCGGCAGACCTGGCCGCGTGGCGCCCGACGGCCCCGGCCGAGCCGTCCCCATCGCGCCCTCCGGCGGGCCCAGTGCCCGCCCGGCATCATGACCGCCGGCCGATCGACGCTCCGCTACCCGCGCGATCAGCAGGCGCGGGGCAGCGTTTGGCTACGGCGTACGGGGCGGCAGCCGGGCAGGCCCGGCCGGTGTCCGACGCGAACGCGAGCAGGGTATCTGCGGCGGCCCTGGCCTGGCCGGTCAGTGACGAGCCTCGGGTTTCCCGGCGGGAGCGGTCAGGCCGGGACCCGTTTTCGGGAGAGCCAGGTCGAGGGCCTTCTCCAGGCTGAGCGCCATGCCCTGGGCGTAGGCCCGCTCCAGCTGCTTATCGCCCAGGTGCGCCCGCGCTTGGTCCAGGCTGTCCCGGCGGTCACGCGCGGCGAATTCCTGCCACGAATTGCCCGTCCGGTTCTGAAAGGCTTGCGCGACGCCGTGCAGCGCGGCTGCCCGGTCCCAGTCGCCCGCATCGCCGGCCAGGAGGGCCAGGCCGAGGGTGGCGTAGGCCATGTGCCAGTTGTCGCCGTTCCGGCGGCCGATCCGCAGGGCGGCCTCGAAGGCGGACCGGGCGCCGTCGAGGTCTCTTTCCGCGCGCAGGACGTCACCTAGGTTGGCCTGCCCGCTGGCGTGCTCGTATCCGATCTGCTGCGCGGCTTGTGCCGCGGCTTCCAGGTGAGCCCGGGCGGCGGGGATGTCCCCGGTTTGTAGTGCGGCACTGCTGGCGTTGCTGTGCAAGACGGAGTTAGTGAGATGGTCGCCGGATCGCCCGGTGCATGCGATCGCCTCGGCGTACAGCGGCCCGGACCGAGCCGGGTCGATCGTCATGAGATACCTGTTCAGGCTCCAGGCCAGCTCCACGTCGTCGCCGGCCCGCCGGGCCCGCTCGACAGATTCCCGCCCGAACGGGCGCCCTGTCCCTGGCTCGCCGGCGAAGAAATGCGTGGCGCACAGCGACCCGAGGGCCCTGCTGAGCAGCCGCTCGTCGCCCAGCTGGCGGGCGACCTGGACCGCCTGTTCAGCAAGCTGCCGTGCGGTGGCGAGGTCAATGAAGAAAGCGACGATCGCGGCGGTGCCCAGTGCCGAGGCGAACAGCGCGGGGTCGGCGTGGGCGCCGGGCCGCCGGAGCGCGGGCACGAGCAGCCCGAGGGCCTCCTGCTGCCGGGATCGGGCCCACCAGTAGCGGTCGAGCGCGACGCCCAGGCGCAGCACCACCGCTGTCCCGTCCGGGCGGGCCGCCGCATGTGCCGCGGCGCGCCGCAGGTTGGCCTGATCGGCATCCAGCCGGGCCAGCCACCGGCCCTGATCCGGCCCAGTCAGGTAAGCAGCCGCCGTCTCGGCCACAGACAGGAAATGCGCGCAGTGCGCCGCGGCGGCCGCGGCGGCCTCAGCCTCGCCGATCTCGACGAGCCGCTCGGCGGCGAACAGCCGGATCGTCTCCAGCAGCCGGTACCGCAGGGCTGACCCGGAAGGCTCGGCTACCACCAGGCTCTTGTCCACTAGCGACCCCAGCAGATCGGCCACGTCGAGGATGTCAGTGCCGCCAGATCCGCACACCGCCTCAGCGGCGGCCAGATCGAACCCGCCAGCGAACACCGACAGCCGTGCCAGCAGCAGCTGCTCGGCCTCCGTGAGCAGCGAATACGACCAGCCGACCGTCGCCCGCAGGGTCTGCTGGCGTTCCAGCGCGGTGCGGCTGCCCCCGGTCAGCAGCCGGAACCGCTGATCCAGCCGGCCATGCAGCTCGGCCAGCGACATCGTGCGGAGCCGGGCCGCGGCCAGCTCGATCGCCAGCGGCATCCCGTCCAGCCGCCGGCACACCGACACCACCAGAGGCCCGGTCTCCTCGTCGAGTGACAGCTGGATGCCGTGCGCCTGGGCCCGGTCGGCGAACAGCGCGACCGCATCGGAAGACTCAATGGCCGCAGAGCCGGAGCCGCCGTCGCCGCCGGCGGGGGCGGGCAGCGACAGCGACGGCACCCGGTAAATGACCTCGCCGCCGATGCCCAGGGGTTCCCGGCTGGTGGCCAGCAGATGCACCCGCGGGCAGCTCCGCACGATCGCCTCCGCCGCCGTGGCGCAGCCGCCGATCAGGTGCTCGCAGTTATCCACCACGATTAGCACATCCTGCGGTGCCAGGGCATCCAGCAGGACCTCCAGGACCGGCCGGCCCGGCTGCATCACGATCCGCAGCGCCGCGGCGATGGCCGCCGCGACGCCGCTACCGTCGGTGACCGCGGCCAGCTCGACCAGCCAGACTCCGTCCCCGGTCCCGTCGAGCAGGTCGGCGGCTACCTGCAGGCCCAGCCTGGTCTTGCCCGCGCCCCCGGCTCCGGTCAGCGTCACCAGCCGGGAGGACTCCACCAGCGCCCGGACCTCGGCAGCTTCCCGCCCGCGGCCGATAAACGTTGCCAGCTGGGCCGGCAGGTTATTCAGCATGGCCGGGTTGCCCAGCGACCGCAGCGGCGGGAACTCGCCCTGCAGGCCCGCCGCGGTCAGCTGGAAGATCCGCTCCGGGCGGCCCAGGTCCTTCAGGTGGTGCACCCCCAGGTCGGCCAGCCCCGCGCCCGCCGGCAGCCAGTCCCGCACTAGCGCGGCCGCCGTTTCCGACACCAGCACCTGCCCCCCGTGCGCGGCCGCCGCGATCCGGGCGGCCCGGTGCACCTCCAGCCCTACCAGCCCGGTTACCGTCTGCTCCGCCTCGCCGCAGTGAATGCCTATCCGCACCCGCACCTGCTCCTCGCCCGGCCACGCGGTGTTCTGCACGGCGTGCTGCACCTCCAGCACCGCCGCCATGCACCCTCGCGGCGAGGAGAACACCGCGAAAAACCCGTCCCCCTGGGTGTCCACTTCCCGGCCGCGGTGCGCGGCAAGCGCCGACCGGATCAGCGCGTGATGGCCGGCCAGCACCCGCGCGTACGTGCTTTCCCCTACCCGCCGCAGCAGCGCCGTCGAGCCCTCAATATCGGTAAACAGGAACGTGACAGTCTCCACACGCACAGCGTAGAAGCCCATGCCACCCAACGGCAGCCGCCAGCGCGCACGCCGCCAGGCAAGACCCCGCTCACACCTTCAGCCCCGGCTGCCGGCCGTCTCCCCGGCCACCCCCGTGGCGGGCACCAGCCCAACGCCAGCCGATCCAGAACCGGCACTTCTGCGCATTCCAACCCGGCCACCGATCGCCAGGCGATGGGTACTAAATCGGCAGGTATGGAGCATTTCCCAGGCTCCCGCTGCTGCACCGCTAGCTCTCTGGTGGCATAGCGTGACCCAGGCGGACGGCTTACGTTTGGGTTTCCGTTTGACCGCTGGGGCCGGATCAGGCCCAGCTGCCCCGGTTCCAGCCCGGCCGGGAGGTGCCCGATGACCACTGCCACCCCATCCACCGCGCTCGCCACGATCCAGCCCGCCTTCACCGACCCCGAACGGCTCGCCCTCGCCGGGTTCCTGGCCGGATACCGCGGCGCTACAACTGCCAGACAAGAGTCATCCTGGCCCTCCTCCTTGGCGCGCCTATCCGTCAGCGTGGTACTTCATGTCGATTTCCTGCCGCAGCGCGTGGAGCGCGTAGTAAGTGCGGGACTTGACGGTGCCCAGTGGCACGCCGAGGGTTTCGGCGGCCTCGGCCGCCGATGCGCCGCGGAAGTAACACTCGAGGAGCACCTGACGGTGCTCGGTCGACAGCGTCCGTAGCGCGGCTAGCACGAGTTGCCGGTCCACAGTCTGCTGCGCCGTGTCCTCAGCCGCCTGCCCGCGGACCGTGGTCGAGCCTGCGCCCTTGCTCTCCTTCGTATCTTTGTCGAGCAGGGAAGAGCGGGAGACGCGGAAATGGGCGTACGCACCCGGGACCGAGGGACGGTCTGAAGGGCGAATGGGGTCGGACATTCAACACCTCCGCGGTGCGGTTGATGAGGCCGCTCCCGCGCGGGTGTCGCACGGGAGCACAGCTGTCTCCGAGTCCGGTGAATTAGCCCCGAATACGCCTGGACCCGGGAGCTTGCGCCCTAAGGCGAAGCTCATCAGCTTCATCTCGAAGATGATGATCACGCTACGTATGCGGTCGTCGGGGTTGCATCCGCATACGCGGATAGTCGTCGCCAGCGACCTGATAGTCGTCGTGATAGCCGACGCCGCTTGGCACCACCGCCCCGGTAGGCCCCCAGTCCTGCAACCTGGCCGGCGGGTTCGGTCTGGTTCTGGGGGAAGCGCCTTGGCGAGCTGGCTGCGGGAGCTGATGCCGAGCGTGGTGAACACCTTCCGCAAGTGGTAGGCAACGATCGCCGAGCTGATGTATAGCTGCGCGGCGATCTCGGCGTTCGAGGCACCCTGGCCGGCCAAGCGGGCGATATGCGCTTCGCGGGCGGTCAGGGCATCTCGCGTCTGCGCGGTGCGTTTGGGCGCGCGCTCGCCCATCGCGCGCAGTTCTATCCGTGCCCGTCCGGCAAACGCCCCGGCACCGGCTGAGGCGGAGATCTCCTATCCGGCGCGAAACTGATCGCGGGCTTCACCGCGGCGCTGGCGGCGCAACCACTCGCCGTAGAGCAGGTGGGCGCGGGCCAGGTCAATGCGCAGGCCAGTGCGGCTGAGGCGGCGCGTCGCCTCCCGGTAAAGATCCTCCGCGGCCTGATCCATGCTCAGCAGCGCGCGAGCGCGCCTCGATTCCCAGCGCCCAGTCGGTGCCGCTGGCGCTGGCCAGGCGGAATGACTGGCTTAGTTGGGGCTGGATCTGCGGTGCGGGGGGCGTGTGGCGGGTCGCTTGCGGGTAGGTGTGGAGGGGGTCGGGGTTGTCGGTCTCGAATATCTCGAGCCATTCGGCGGGGTCGGGGGATCCTTCGATGAGGCGGAATCGTGCGGCGGAGTAGAACCGGCCGGTTTGCAGGATCTGGGCTTCCCGGTGCTGGCGTTCGGTGTCGCTGCTGCCGTTGGAGAGGATGACGTGGATGCCGGTGAGCGGGCCGTGCGGGCCCGGCTGGAGCTGGGAGCCGACGAGGGCGTAGGAGGCGCGCAGGGCTGGGGAGACCAGCGTGGCGCGCGGGTCGCTGAACAGCTGGGCGGGGTAGGCGGGTGAGTGCTCGGTGTCTGGCCAGGCGGTCGCGGGGTCGGGGGCGACGATGTCGTAGATCGTCGCGTAGCGCGGGCTGTTGGGCTCCCCGCTGGCGTCGGGGTTCTCGAAGTGGATGTCGTTGGCGAGGTAGCCGGGGACGGTGATGGCGGCGGAGTAGGTGTCGTACCAGTCATTGAACTCGTTCAGGCGGCTGGGGTCGGATGGGTTGGTCAGGACGAGGCGCACGCCGGTGCGGCTGCTTGGGTGCATGGTGGTGTCCGGCTTTGTGTGTTGTGGGTGCTGGCTGCGCCAGCTGGCGGTCTGGTCCGGGGTCGCGTCGGCCAGGGCCTGCCGGGCGGCGTCGAGGGGCAGGTCGGTGGTGTGGACGGGGGTGCCGGGCTGCTGGCGCCAGGACTCGGCGAGCGGGCCGGCGTCCAGGCCGTCGAAGCCCAGCTGGTCGGCGAGTTCCAGCACGGCGGACTTGGCGGCCGGGTCGTCGCCGGCGACCGGGATCGCGGTGCGGCCGGCGGTTCCGGCGGGTGTGCCGAGGCTGGCCAGGCTCGCCGGGCCGATGGTGTTGAACGCCTTGACCACCGGGCGGCGGAGCTGTGCTTGCACCCATTGGCTTTCGGGCTGCCCGGCGTCGATGGCGCCGATGTGCCCGTCCCGGAGCTCGGGGACGTAGTTGCCGGTGTCGATGACGACCGTATCCTCGGGCAGGGCGCTGAACAGGCCGGCGGGAAGGGCGGGGATGCTCTTCTCCGGGATGGCGACGATCACGAGGTCTGCGTTGCCGGTGACGTCGGGGATGGGGACCGGGGTGGCGCCGGTCCGGGCGGCGACGCCGGCCAGTGTCCGGGGTCCGCGGGAGTTGGCGATCGCGACCTGATGCCCGAGGCGGGTGAGCTGGGCGGCCAGCGTGGCGCCCATGTTCCCGGCGCCGATGATGGCGATGCGCATGGTGTTCTCCTGATGCTGGTTGAGGGGCGGTGCGTCCCTGCCCTGGTGTCACAGGGCGGAGCCGGGGAGCGGCTCGCCGGCGAACTCGGATCCGGGCGGGAACAGGTCGCGCAGCGACGGGCGGTCGCTGTGCAGGTCGCACAGTTCGATGAGGGTGCCGGCCGGTCCCCGGTTCAGCAGCGGCGCGGTGCCGGCCGTGGCGTAACGGGGGTAGCCGAGCGCGTCGAGCCGTTTGGCCTCGGCGGCGAGGTCGCCGGTCCAGTAGCCGATGTGGTGCACCCCGCCGGCTTGCGGCATGTCCAGCGGGGTGCCGGGGATGGCCTGCCAGACCTCGACGGCGAACGGCCCGCCGAGGGAGAAGGCGACGTGGCATTCCACCGCGTAGGGCCGGCCGGCCGCGTCGGCGAGCGTCAGCTTCCGCACTCTGGCCGGGCGCCAGCGCAGCCCGAAGACCTCACCGAGTTCCTTCTGGCCCTTGTCCAGGTCGGGGACCGCGATCCCGATATGCCAGATGCTTCCCACGATGAGCCCCTATCCGGACTGTCCGTCCGTTTCTAAGGTAGCATCATGCGGACGGGTCGTCCACTTACCGGCTAGACTGATCCCATGGGCGTTCCTTCCGCCAAGCCGATGCGTGCCGACGCGCAGCGGAACCACGACGCGGTCCTCGCCGCGGCCAGGGCCGTCTTCGCGCAGGCAGGAACCGATGCGCCCATGGACGACGTGGCCCGGGCCGCCGGAGTCGGCAAGGGAACCCTCTACCGGCGCTTCCCGACCCGCGAGCACCTGTTCGCGGCGATCCTGCAAGACCGGGTGGACGAGCTCGACGCGTCCGCCCAGCGCGCGCTCGGCGCCCCGGACGTGTGGCGGGCGCTGACCGAGTGGCTCGAGCTGTATGACCGGTGCGCGACCGAATACCCGGGCATGAGCGCCCGCGTCGGGGAATCGCTAAGCGACGACACCTCGGCCGTTGGCACCTTGTGCGGCCCGATGAAAAACAGCTTCGCCCGCCTGTTCGAGCGAGCCCGGCACGAGGTCCCGCTCCGCCCCGACCTGACCCCGGCACAGCTGCTGTCGATGGTCAGCGCCCTGCCCAAGGACGCCAGGACGGGCCGGACCCTAGAACCCTGCCTGCGCGTCGTCCTGGACGGCCTGCGCGCCTAGCGGCTCCGGGCCCTCACCGCATCCGCCCCCGGCCCTAGCGGGCTCCTCGCCCCGGCCCGGCCGTGCACCGTCCCGATGCCAGCCGATCCCTTCGATGTGAAGAAATATCGAGCATGCCCAGCTGGTTGTTGGCGTGATTGCCGGTCTGGAGCTGCGGTGATACGAAACGCGGGACTCGGGGAGTTTCTCCGCTCGCGCCGGGCCCGGCTGGATCCGGCCCAGGCCGGACTGACGTCGGCCGCGGGGCGGCGGGTGCCGGGGCTGCGCCGGGAGGAGCTGACCCGGCTGGCCCGCTGTGCGAGCCCGGGTCTGCGCCAGGGCATTTACGGCCAGGATTCGGCGATCAGGGCGAGCACCGGGAATGCCCACATGATCATAGGTGCCTCCCGCCTGCTAGGTCATGCTCACGGCGGCGATCGTAGCCGCCTTGCGGTGGGGGTCATCTGCCCGCGGCAGACGACGGCACCGTGCAGATGTGCTCGCGGGCCGATGCGGCGCACCCCCGGACTGTGGCACCTTCTTCCCATGAACGCCTCCTTTCCCCTCGCCATCCCAGATCACCTCTCGCCGAAACAGACGAGGAGCGCATCGTGAATGCACTCAACGTGCCAGGGCCGGACCGGCGCGGATCCCTGACCGCCGCGGCCGGCATGGCAGCCGCAGCAGCCGGGCTCACTGCCTCGGATGCCCAGGCGGCCGCCGCACCCGGCAGCAGCCTCACCGAGGCGGTCCTGGCGGCGTTCCAGACTCACCGGGTGGTTGCCATCGGCGACGCGCACGCGGGCCAGGAGATCCACGACCTGCTGCTGACGATGCTCAGCGATCCCCGGCTGTACGGGGCGGCCAACGACATCGTCGTCGAGTTCGGGGACGCGTTCTACCAGGACACCCTCGACAAGTTCATTCTCGGCGACGAGCCCGTCGACGACGCCGGCCTGCGCCTGGTCTGGCGCAATACCACCCAGTCCCCGAACGTCGTCCTGGACTGCCCGGTCTACGAGCAGGTCTACCGCAGGGTCCGGGCGGTCAACTGGACCTTGCCCGCTGACAAGAAGATCCGTGTGCTGGCCGGCGAGCCGCCGTTCGACTGGTCCACGGTCACCAGCGCCAGCCAGATCCCTTACCGGCAGCGGGACCCCTACCCGGCGTCGCTGGCCGGGCAGTCGCTGGCCAAGGGCCGCCGGGTGCTGCTGATCTACGGCGGCATGCACCTGCTCCGCCGGCCGCCCGGCAGCGGCCGGACCATCACCACGCTCATCGAGCAGAAGACCGGGATCCGGGCCTACGTGATCGTGCCCCTGAAGCCGCTGACCACCGATCCCGGCGGCGTGTTCCCCAGGCTCGCTGCCTACCCCCGCGGCACCGTCATCCCGACCACGGGCAGCTGGCTCGGGAAAGTCAGCGCCGGAGACATCCTGCCCGGCGCTACGGCATCGGTGAACGGGCAGGACCCCAAGTTCATCAATCCCTGGTGCGGCATGACGTTCGGGCAGCTCGTGGACGCCGGGCTGTACGTCGGCCAGCCGGGCGAACTGACAGCATCGTGGCCGAACCCGGCCATCTACCTCGATCCCGTGTACTGGGCCGAGCTCGAGCGCCGCAACGCCATCAAGGGCAACAGCGCTAACCCGCCCCTGAACACGTTCCGGCAGCAACGGCCGCCCGCCTACCCGCTGCCCCAGGCCGGGCCGGCCTGCTAAGGACACCTATGAACGCGACTATCGAGATTGACGGACTGCGCAAGCGGTTCGGCCCGGCGCAGGCGCTGGACGAGATGACGTTCACGGTCCGTCCCGGCCAGGTGACCGGCTTCGCCGGGCCGAACGGCGCCGGCAAGTCGACCACCATGCGCGTCGTCGTCGGCCTGGACGCCCCCGGCGCGGGCACCGTCACCATCGGCGGCCAGCCGTACCGCACCCCGAAGAACCCGCTGCGCCATGTCGGCACGCTGCTGGACGCCGGGCATTGCAGCCCAGCCGCAGCGCGCGCAACCAACTGCTGTGGCTCGCCCACTCCCAGGCACTGAAGTCCGGCCGGGTCGATGAGGTGATCGCGCCGGCCGGGCTGGAGCCGCCGCCCGCCGCAAGGCCGGCGGGTACTCCCTCGGCATGCGGCAGCGGCCCGGCGGGCACGATCTCTGGCCGCTTGGGCTCAAGGGCCTTCTCATAGGCGGCGATCGCGAACGCTGCCGGGGTGAGCGCGTCGTTCCTGGCGGGCAGCAGCAGCGGAGTGGGGCTGATCTGCGCGATGTCCTCGACCGGGTTGTACTCGCCGAGCACCTGCCGGGGGTTGTCGTAAACGAAGCGGATGCTCCTCATTGTCCCAGCAGCGAGGACAGCGCGGTGCGAAGCGCTTGCTCCGGGTTGTCCGGCAGCGTCGCTGAGCGCCAGCCGATGAACTTGTCAGGCCTGACTAGCAGGGCTCCGTCCTCTTCGACCTCGCGGCCGCGCGCCCAGTCGTAGTAGATGTCGGTGACCTTCCGGCCAGGGCCGATGATGACGGTCTCCAGCGGGATCTGGAGGTCGTGACTGACCTTGGCCGCGGCCGCCTGCCAGGCGTCGCCGGCGATGCCGGTGATCAGCGTGAACCTCGTGTACGGCGCCAGGTCCAAGGTGGAGGCCTTGTGCGTGGCATCGCCGACCCAGGCATGCGGCAGGTGCGACCCGGGCACCGTGGACGGCTGGTAGTAAAGCTCTGGGTCGCGCGCCGGGGCCGGCCTCGCCGAACCGTCTCCGACGATCGCGGCCGACTCGTAGAACTGGCCGAGGTCGACCCCGTGCGCATTGAACTCGTAGTTCTTCAGCTCCATCGCCGCCACGAGGGCCGCTCGCTTCGCCGCGCCCCGCGGGGTGTTGGCCTTCCGCTCTTCGATCTGCTGGCGCATCTCCTCTTCGCTCTCGGCGTCTGTCAGCCCGAGCACCTCGAAGAACTGACCGAACTCGCGGCTGCTCTTGTTGGCCCTCAGCACGATCTGCTTGGCAACGGGGGCGCGCTCGGTCGAGTAGGTCTCAAGGAGTCCCGGGTCCGCGTAGCCGCGCAGCACGGCAGCGAGCTTCCAGGCGAGGTTGTAGGAGTCTTGCACGGACGTGTTAGAGCCGAGGCCGTTGGACGGCGGATGGCGGTGGACGGCGTCCCCGGCGCAGAACGCGCGGCCCTTCTGCAGGCGGGTCGCGTACATCTCGTTGTTGCCCCACAGGCTCGTGCCGGTGATCGCGACGTCGAGGTCGGGGATGCCGAGCAGGTTGCGGACGATCTTGGTGGCTGCCTCGTCGTCGACGACGGGCGCGGGCTGGCTGATGTCGTAGCCCCAGACGATCAGCCACTCGTTCCATGGCCGGACCATGCGGACCAGGCCCGCGCCGATACCGCCGACGTCGCTGCCCGGCTGGATGACCCAGTACAGGACGGAGGGGCGGGTCTCCACGTGTGCGGAAATATCAGCTTTGAAGGTGATATTCATGGAGCCGGCGATGTCCATGGCTCCTTCCATGGGCAGGCCGAGGTCCTCGGCCACCTTCGACCGCGCGCCGTCCGCGCCGATCAGGTAATTCGCGCGGATCGTGTACACGGCGCCGGTCAGCCGGTCGCGAACCTTGACGTCTACGCCCTCGTCGTCCTGCGCGAGCGACAGGTACTCGGTCGAGAACCTGGCCTGGGTGCCGCGGGCGGCGGCGTTCTTGACCAGGATCGGCTCCAGGTAGGTCTGCGGGATGTCGCAGATCAGGCAAGGCGAGGCGAGCTGGTAGTCGGC
>Ga0209693_10001206_pt1 | contig 10999 bp, 8 predicted proteins | sample HubBroMetageWRM3_FD_188345 | JGI IMG/M metagenome (GOLD analysis project Ga0209693, IMG submission 188345) | Warmed soil microbial communities from the Hubbard Brook experimental Forest, New Hampshire - Hubbard Brook CCASE Soil Metagenome WRM 3... | ecosystem: Environmental > Terrestrial > Soil...
AGTGGGTTCACCCGGAACCGCAACAATGCAGGCGGAATCGAAGGCGGCGTTTCCAATGGGCAAGAGATCCGCGTGCGGGGCTACTTGAAGCCGATCTCCACCTTGCGCCGTCCGCTGCAGTCGGTGGATTTCTCCACCCGCCAGCCCGTCAGCGCTGCCTATGAGCGCTCCGACGTTTGTGTGGTGCCGGCCGCGGGAGTTGCAGCCGAGGCCATGGTCGCGCTGACTCTGGCCCGCTGCGCTCTTGAGAAATTCGGCGGCGACTCCATGGGAGAAACCTTGCGCAATTTCCAGGGTTACTGCTTGCAACTGAAGAATTACTGATGCAACTGAACTGATTGCACTGACTGGTTGTAACTGAAATGATCTATCCCATCGTTAAGTTCGGAAAGCCCGTTCTTGAGAAGCCGGCGGAGAAAGTCACCGTCTTCGACGAGGACCTAAAGAAACTCGTCGAAGATATGTTCGAGTCGATGTATGCTGCGCGGGGTGTGGGGCTAGCCGCTCCCCAGATCGGAATCTCTCAGCGCATCGCCGTCGTCGACGTCACTTTCAAAGAGGATCCAGACGCCAAACTTGTCCTCATCAACCCGGAAATCATTCACAAAGAGGGGCGGCACGCGCAGAGCGAAGGATGCCTGAGCATTCCCGACTTTCGTGAGAACGTGACGCGCGCCCAAATCGTGACCATCCGCGCTCAGGATTTAACGGGGAAAGTCTTCGAGAAAACCGGCGACGACCTTCTGGCCCGCGCCTTCCAGCACGAAATAGATCATCTTAATGGCAAGCTCTACATCAGCCACATCAGCGCATTGAAGCGCGACCTGATCAAGCGCAAAATTCGCAAGCTGGTTAAAGCGGGAGAATGGTAGAAGAATTTGCGATTGGGTGATTGAGTGATCGGGCAATTGTGTTGCCGTTGCCGCCCGTCGCAATTGCCCAATCGCGCAATCTCAGAATCGCACAATGTCCTCATTCCTCCGTCTCGTGTTTTGCGGCACGCCCAGCTTTGCCGTTCCCACGCTGGAGCGGCTCGTCGAAGCGGGATTTCATATCGACCTCGTGGTAACGCAGCCGGACCGCCCCAAAGGGCGCGGTCTCGAACTTGTTTCTTCCCCGGTCAAGCACTGCGCGCACCGTCTGGGACTGCCGATCACCCAGCCTGAGAGCATCAAGAAGAACGACGCGTTCCGCGCGGAGCTCGCGGCCCTCAATCCCCAAGCAATCATCATCGTCGGTTACGGCCGGATCATTCCGCAATGGATGCTCGACCTTCCTCCTCTCGGCAACGTCAACCTGCACGCTTCGCTTCTGCCGAAATATCGCGGCGCCGCACCCATTCAGTGGGCAATTGCGCGAGGCGAAACCGTGACCGGCGTCACCACGATGAAGATTGACGCCGGCCTCGACACTGGCGACATTCTCCAGCAACAGGAAATCCCCATTGCTCCCAACGACACGGCAGAAACGCTTGCTCCGAAACTTGCGGCCGTTGGCGCGGAGCTAGTCGTCGAAACCCTGCGCGGGCTGCAGGCCGGAAGCATCCATCCAAAACCGCAAGATCACACGCAAGCCACTCTGGCGCCCATTCTCAAGAAGGAAGACGGCCTCATCGATTTCTCGCGCCCAGCCGGTGAAATCCTGAACCGCATGCGTGGCTTTCAACCCTGGCCGGGAGCATATTCGAGATTCCGAAACAAGAACCTGCAAATATGGAGAGCAGCCGCATACGATCGCTCGCTACCGCCGTCTCAACTGCAAGTGGAAGGCGATCATCTTCTTATCGGTAGCGGTGCGGGTACCGCAATCGAACTTCTCGAGGTGCAATTGGAAGGCAAGAAGCGAACTCTCGCCTCTGACTTCCTTCGCGGTTACCGCCTGCTGCCCGGCGAGAATCTCGGCGAGAAGCCAGGCGGAAAGCTCACCGAGAAGCTCGGCTCGTAAAAGACCCAACCCGAACGATTGTCATTCCGAACGAAGTGAGGAACCTGCTGTTCGCCGCCATCACCACCGCCCTGGACGGGAGCACCCGTGCTGCCGCGACTGAGCTCGACGGGCGGTCCGGCACGAATCCCTGCTCTGTTTAATTTCTGCTCCGTACAAGGGCGCTTCAGTCATACTGGCGACAGTGAAGCCTAAATCCCGAGATCGGCAACCAGCAGTTTCTCCGGCCCGTGCCGCTGCATTCGATATCCTGCTTCGTATCGAGCGCGAGTCTTCTTTCGCTTCTGAACTTCTTCATTCCCGGACTTACGCCCGCCTCACCGTGGTCGATCACTCGTTGGCAACAGAATTGGTGATGGGCGTTCTGCGTTGGCGCTCGTTGCTCGATGCAAGAATTGCCACAAGCTCTGCCCAGCCGCTCGCCAGGCTCGATCTCGAGATTCTCGTGGCACTCCGCCTCGCGATTTACCAACTCGGATGGCTCAGCCGCATTCCCGCCCGCGCCGCCATCAACGAGAGTGTTGAGTTGGTCAAGCGCGCCCGCAAGCGCTCCGCTGCACCGTTCGTGAACGCCGTCCTGCGTAAGGTCGCCGCCAGCGTCTCGCCCAGCCAGGATCCTCCCGCGATCAATCACTCTTCAGTCGAGGCGCTCGCTTCCAGCAGTGCCCACCCGCTGTGGCTCGTCGAACGCTGGACCCAAGCCTACGGACTCGACTCCGCGGTTCGCATCTGCCAGCACAACCAATCAGTTCCCGTGACCGCAATCCGTCTGCGCCGCCCTGAAGCAGAGGCGCAGCTTCGCGCCGAAGGCATCGATCTCGCTCCCGGCGCTTTGCTTTCCTCCGCGCGACGCGTTCTGCACGGGGACATCACCAGCTCTGCAACTTTGCGAGCGGGCCTTTGTGTGATTCAGGATGAAGCCTCACAGCTGGTCGCAGCTCTTGTCGGCCAGAGCGCGCGGATTCTCGACTGCTGCGCCGCCCCGGGAGGGAAGACTCTGGCCATTGCCGATCGCAATCCCAACGCTGAAGTCGCTGCGGTCGACCTCCATCCTCACCGCGCACGACTGCTTCAAAGATTGCTGAGGGCGAACGATCCACAAACCGAGTCGAGAACCCGGGTGGTGGCCGCCGATGCACGGAACTTGCCCTTTGCCGCAAGCTTTGACCGCGTTCTCGCCGACGTGCCTTGCTCGGGTACCGGTACGCTCGCACGCAACCCGGAAATCAAATGGAGTCTCACTCCGCAAGATCTCGCCGATCTGCAAGCCCGGCAGCTGGCGATCCTTCGTTCCGCCCTCGCTCACGTTGTTGCCGGAGGCCGTCTGATCTACTCCACCTGCTCTTTGGAAAGAGAAGAAAACGAAGACGTCATCGCACGATCATTGGCGGAAGACTCATCGTTCCGCGTCCTCGACTGTCACACTGAACTCAAGCGGCTAAAACAGGAGGGCGAATTAATCTGGCCGGATGCTTCCTCACTTACTAGCGGCCCCTACCTGCGGACGCTGCCCGGTGTCCACCCCTGCGACGGCTTCTTCGCAGCAATCATAGAGAAGATCTAGATCAGTTTCACAAATGTTAAGTCTCATTACGACTTGTCATCCCGAGCGAAGCGAGGGATCTTGGTTCTTGCCTGCACTGGCCGCGCCGACTCCGCAGGCACACACCAAGATCCCTCGCTTCGCTCGGGATGACAGCTCAGTCGGGATGACAAACTCAGTCCTCGCCTCAGACACTGGTAAGCGGCTCACAGTTCACTACCGCACTTCGAAATTCACCACTGCTCCTGCCAGAACCTTCTGCCCCGGCGGAGGCCACTGCGTAACGATCGTGCTGGCGGGCGAGGGTTGCGGCGGAGGTGTGGGTTCGGGCGGCGCCGCGCTCGGCGTAGCTGTGTTGTCTGCTGCTGGCGGGGGAGCCATGCTCACAGTGCCCAGCTTGAAGCCCGCATCCTGCAGCGTGCGGCTCGCATTACCCAAAGGCTGACCCAGGAAACTCGGCATCACATACGCCGGCGGATCGGGCGCAATCGTCACCAGCAGACTGGTTCTCGGCGCTGCCACCTGGCTCGCGTTCGCTGGCGGACTTTGTGCCAGCACCCGGTCGGCGGGCGTTCCGGGCAACTGTATCTCTGCCGTCGAAGCCACTTCCAGCCCGCGCCGCTGAATGTTCCACTCTGCTGCCCGCTCGCTTTGTTTGGTTACGTCCGGAATCACCACGCGCTGCGGCCCCAAACTCTGCGCCACGCGGACCTGCCATCCCCGCCGCACCTTCGCCCCGGGCAGCGGCAGCTGAGTCATGATTCGTCCCTCAGGAATCTGCGGGCTGTAATACTGCCGCTCCACTTCGACCTGCAACCCAAGACCGGCAATGGCTCGTTCCGCTTCCGGCGGAGTGAACCCAACCACTGCGGGCACTTCGACTACCTGTCCATGAATGGCAAACCGCATCGCCGTCAGTGCCGACACCAATGCCACAACTACCAGCACCAGCGCCAAGAAGGCGAACTTGAAGAAAGGCTTCATAAGAAGACTGAGATTGCCAGCTGATCCCTCTCAGTGTGTCTCATCCGCGCCCGGCACCGTATCCGGCGTATCCACTTTCTGTACCACGGTCACGGGCACATCCGGCGCAACCTGGAACTGTCCCGGATCCTTCCCCGCCATGGCTGTGCTCATGAAGTTCATCCAGATCGGCAGCGCCGCATGCGCTCCGGTTTCCTTCGCTCCCAGGGATTTCTTCTCGTCGAATCCCATCCACACGCCGCAAGTCATCGTCGGCGAGAATCCTACAAACCATGCGTCCGTGAAATCGTTCGTGGTGCCCGTTTTTCCAGCGACCGGAAAGGGCATCTTCGCTGCCGCTACGCCGGTCCCGTGCAGCACAACCTCGCGTAGCATCGAGGTCATGATTCGCGCCGTGCGTGCGCTGATCACATCTTTCACCTCAGGATAGTCCTCCTCCAGTACGCGCCCCTCGTAGTCGGTCACCTTCGCGATGTAGCGGGGCGTAACGCGCACGCCGTCGTTCGGAAACACGCTGTACGCCGAAGTCTGCTCGATCAAAGTAATTTCGGCCGACCCCAGAGCCACCGGCAGATACGGCGGCAACTTGGCCGTGATTCCAAATCGCTCCGCGTATTCAATCACGCTCTTGATCCCAACCTTGTTAGCCAGCTTCAGTGCTGGAATATTCCGCGACTGCGCCAGAGCACGCCGCAGTGTGATGACCCCTTCGAACTTTTCATCATAATTATGCGGCGAGTAAGGCCCGGACCCGGTTTCGAAAGTGACCGGCTCATCGAGGATGGTGTCATTCGGACTTCCGCCCCGGTCAATCACCGTCGTGTAAACATAAGGCTTGAACGACGATCCCACCTGCCGCAACGCCTGCGTGGCACGATCGAATTTCGATTCGCTGAAGTCGCGCCCACCCACCATCGCCTTGATTCCGCCAGTCGCGTTGTCGATCGCCATCAGTGCTCCCTGCGCGCCAGAATCCTGCTCCAGGCTCACGCGCGCCGAACCGTTGGCGTTCAGTGCCAGTATTTTGACATAGCAAATGTCTCCCGCCCGCAACAGATCCTGTATCTTGCCCCGCGTCCAGGCCATGTCCGCCTGGCCCAGAGCCGCCGCATAGCGCCCGAACTTCAGCGTCGCAATCCCGACTCCTGCCGATGTCACCAGCGCGTGGACGTATCCATTCACTTCCGGTTCGTCATCCCAATCGGGATGCTCATACTTGTCGATCGCGATTCCCTCCGCCACCACATTCTCCAGATGCCCCTGCCATCCATGGCGCCGCTCGTAGGTTGCCAGTCCATCCAGTACCGCTGCGTTCGCTGCCTTCTGCAGATCGACGTCAATCGATGTATAAACCTTCAGCCCGCCTTCATGCACCTGGTCCGCCCCGTACTTGGTTTCCAGGTACCGGCGTATTTCCTCAACGAAATAGGGCGCCAACGAGTTGGGATCGTGCGCCAGATGCAACACTACCGGCGCCGATCGTGCTTCCTCCGCCTGAGCCGCTGTTATCTTTCCGTCTTCGAGCATGGCGTTGATCACCAGATTTCGGCGCTTCATCGCCCGGTCCGGATGGTTAATCGGAGAATAAACTCCCGGTCCTTTGGGCAGGCCCGCGAGCAGCGCCGCTTCCGCGAGCGTAAGCTTTCGTGCCGGCTTGCTGAAGTAGTACTCCGACGCTGCCTCGAACCCATACACTCCGTGTCCCAGGAAAATCTGGTTGGCGTAGAGCGCGAAGATTTGCGGTTTGGTGAAGCGGCGCTCGATCTGAATTGCGAGCATGGCCTCCTGCACCTTGCGATGGAACGAGCGGTCTGGGGAAAGAAAAAGATTGCGCGCCAACTGCATCGTCAACGTCGATGCTCCCTGCACCTTCCCCCCGGATTCAATGTCCCGGTACGCAGCGCCTACAATCCGCCAGAAGTTGATTCCCGAATGCCGGTAGAAGTCCTTGTCTTCAATCGACACGAGCGCATCCCGCAGCACCGGAGCAAAGTCGTCGTAGCCGGCCACCACCCTGCGTTGCAGGGCAAATGATCCAATCACGCGCCCGTGGTCGTCATATAACTCCGTGATCGAACTGGGGCGGTAGGCCTCCAGTGCTTCAACCTGGGGCAAATCCGTGGTGTAAACCAGCAGAAGTCCGGTCGTCGCGCCCACCAGCGCGGAAACCAGCACCATAAGGGCAAACAACACCTGGCCCACAAACTTCCGCCCGGCAATCTCCACCGGCGGAAGATCTTCATAAAGCGATTTCATGACAAGATGGGATCAGGATAGCAGGGCATCAATCGCCCCGATAGTCGCAATCGCAGGGCAAAGTTGGTAACCGCTGGGGTGACTGAAGCAGGCGCAAAAGAAATTGCGCACCTCGCGGTGCGCAATGAAACCTCTTGGAAGAAATCTCCGGGTGAAGTCCAGCGACTAGCTACTCCGGCTCTTCAGCACCTCAATAGCCTTATGCAACTGATCATCCGGCGTGTTCTTGGGTTTGGCTTCCGGTTCCGTGGCGGCCGGTTCCTGGTCCTCATCTTCGGAGATCAGGCTGTCCGTGTCGTCGGCGACCAGTACGTTCGGGGTCACCGCGGTTTCCTGAATCGCTTTCCCGCTCGGAGAATAGTATTTCGCGACCGAGAGAATCAGCGCCCCGCCGTCCGGCAGATCAAGTGTTTTCTGCACTGACCCATCGCCGAAAGTCTTGTCTCCCACCACGTCGGCCCGTGCATTCTCCAGGAGCGCTGCCGCGACAATCTCAGCCGCCCCAGCCGTCCCTTTGTTGACCAGCACCGCGACTGGAAGCGAAGTCACCGCCTTGGCCGCATCCGCATTAAACGCTTCTCGCGGAAACTTCTGTCCTTGCAGGTAAGTGATCGTGCCGTGGTTCAGGAAAAGATTGGCGGTGGCAACGCCTTCGCTCTCTTCGCCTTCCGACGTATTGCGCAAATCCAGCACCAGCTTCTTCGCTCCTGACCTTTCCAGCGACTTGATTTTGAGGGCAATTTCCTGCGCCTTGCCCTTGGTCAGAGCATCCACCTTCACGTAGCCGATGCCGTCTTCCATCATCTTGTCATACACCGGCGGGATGCTCACTACATCTCGTGTGATGACTACCTTTTGCGGTTCCGCTCTGCGTGCCCGGACGACCGAAACATTCACAGTCGAGCCTGGCGTGCCCGCCAGAGCGCTGCGAATCTCCGGCAACGACATATCTCGCGTGCTCTGGCCTTCGATCGATTCGAAGATATCCGTCGACTCAATTCCGGCCTTCTCCGCTGGCGACCCGGGAAGCACAGAAATCACGTCCGCGTATCCAAAACGCTTGGAGACAGTTGCCCCGATCTCACCTTTGGCTTCCGCCTTGTGCGCCTTGTAGGCCTTGTAGGCTGCGGGCGTCAGGTAGCTGGAGTTCGCATCCAGCGACTCCACCAGACCGTGCAGGGCGCCGTCTGTCACCTTGGGAATGTTCGGGTCTTCGACGTACTCGCTCTGCACCCGCGACAATACTTCGCTGTAAACCTGCATCTGCCGGTAAGAGCCGTCGTTCGAGGAGGCGTGCACGCCCCCCAGGGAGCCGACTACCACAAACAAGAGAACGGCAAAGGACGTAACCAGAATCGCTGCTTTAATTTTCATGGACATCGAATTCTTCTTCTGGAAAGGACTCACTTCTGACGAGCTATTCCTCATTATATCTTGTAGATGCTGCTTTTTGTCTCCCGGCTGCCCCAGATTCAATCCCCTTCGGTAACTTCGGCGGAAGACGGGTTCCCACTCATTATTAAGACGATCCGGAGCCCGGTTCGTCACCAGGCCGCTAAGCCGGTGGTTTAAAGTTCAAAGTGATAACGCTCTGTACTGATACAGCGCGGCCGTTCATGGAATAAGGTTTGAACCGCCACTGCTTTACCGCATCAATGGCGGCGCGTGCAAATACCAGCGAACCCTGCAGGAATTTTGCATCCTGCACCACGCCATCACGCCCAATCAACACCTGCAAAACCACGCTGCCTCGCTGCCCACTGGCTTTCGCTGCGTCTGGATAAACCGGATCGACGGGTTGAGCCAACAGTCCCAACGCCGCAGACTCGGGCAGGGTCACGGGCTCAATGGATGACATCGCAGCTTCGGGGGGCTTGGCGCCGCTGGCCTCCGGGGTCATCGAAGCCATTTGTGATTTAAGGCTCGACGGAATGCCTGCATTACCCCCGGCTGAGGCTGACGGCTGTGGGGTAGCAGAAGTCTGTACCGGCGGCGTGACCGGGCGCGATGGCGGAGCTGTTTGGACAACCGGTGCATTCGCCTGTGGCAGCGTAGCGGCGGGTGTCGAACTGGGTGTCGAACTAGGTCCCGAGCTAGGCGACGCTACCGCCGCGTTTCCCGGTGCAGCGCTGCTCACCGGGTCCTTAACCTGACTCTCGCCCGCTTGCGACTGCGCCCTCTGGCTCTGTCCAGGCTGGTTTTGATCAGTCTGGGTTTGGCTAGTCTGACCTTGGCTAGGTTGGGCTTGGTTAGTCTGACTTGGATCGGTGGGGTTGCTCTCGCCGCTTGCAGTGGACGCTGCCTGCCCGCTGTCCGCTTCCGAACCCTTCTGTGGTTTCGCCGTTGGATCAATCACCGGAACCACACGAATCTGAGAAGGATCCGTCGTCGCATCCGGAATATTCCCCACCGCCGGAAGGTTGTACTCATCGCCGGACTGTCCGAAACTGTCGTGCTGTGGCGCGGCCTGTGGTACGGGGGCAGGCGGCGGATTCAGCCAGGTAAGTCCGGCACGAACTGCATTTCGGTAGACGACTCGCAAACTTTGACGGGTTCGGGGTATCGCCGCCAGAGCCACGCATGCTGCCAGCATGCCCACCAGCAGGAATCTCCCGACCTTGGAATCCGGTTCCTTCGCTGCCGGCTCGCTCTCTTCCGGTTCGCCCGACATGTAGGCGAAAAGAGCGGCTTCGGGTGCGGATTCCGGTTTGAACTCCTGCTTCGCGGGTTGCTTCCATTCTTCTGACACCGCTCCCGCCGGCTTCACCGCCTGGGCGGGCGTTTCCCCGTAGGAAAGCAGTTCGTTCTTCGCCGGGACATCCTCTGCCGGAGGTGGTGGCGGTGGCGCGTTTCTCGTCAGACGGGCTTGCAACGATGCCCATCCCGTCAGCGGTTCCTGTGGTTCGGGTTCCGGAGCCGCTTGAGTTTCCACCGCGGAGGCCATCGGCTCTAACTCCGTCAGCGCGTCAACCTCGTTAGCCGCGGATTGCTCCATTGACTGATGAACTTCATCTTCTGTGTCGAATTGTGCGCCGGGCTTGGAACTCCCGGATTGCAGGAACTCTCCCGCCCGAAAGGTTCTCTCCGGAACTTGAGTTACATTGGCCGGAACGGAAACCGCGCCAGCCGCAGCTGCCAGAGAGGTTTCGGGTGCTTCGCGTTCGGCCGCTGGCGCGGGTTGCAGCGTTCCCGGCTGCTGCTTCGCCCGAAGCAGCTCGCACGCCGTGGTCATCGTGTCGCGCACCTGCTCGGTGCGAATCGGTTTCACCAGAACTGAATTGGCTCCCGCCTGCAACGCCTCGGGCAGCCTGGCATCATCGCTGACAATCGCCAGAGTTAAGGGGCGCTGCGCCGCTTTCAATTCCCGCGCCGTCTTTAGAAGGAACCCAGCCTCAGGTTGATCGTCCCAATCGGTAATCACGATTTGGAATAGTTGGGTGGTGACCTTCTCCACTGCATCCACGGCGCTCTGGCAGTACTCTCCCTCGATCCCGAGATCGGCGAGCACCTGCCAGATGGGCTGGACCATCTCCTCATGGGACGAAAACAGGAGGCAGCGTAAGGGCATACTACTTCAGACTAGGCAGACACGGTAACCACGGCAAGTTACCGAGGTGGTCGAGGCTGCGGACCTCATTTTGCCGAGGGTACATGTCCTCAAGTCACCGTGATTTAGAATGCTGAATCTCCCGACGTAGAGACGTAGCTTGCTACGTCTCTCTCGCGGGCTAATCTAGGGCTTCGAATCTGCGATGCGGCTTCAAACCTGACATGACCCTGCGCGAACACAACTACTGGCTCACCACCGCGCAAATGCCCAGCACGGATGCCTCCCGCGCTCTACCCAGCCGAGTGGACGTCGCTGTGATCGGCGCAGGTTTTACCGGTCTCTCCGCCGCTCGCACTCTTGCCCAGCGCGGCGCCAAGGTTGGCGTATTCGAATCGGAAACCATTGGCTGGGGAGCCAGTTCCCGCAACGGAGGCATGGTGCTCACCGGCATGAAGTTGGGAGTGAACCAGCTCATCTCCATGTACGGACGCGATCTTGCCCGGCGCATGTATGCGGCATCGCTTGCCACGATCGCGAGCGCGGCTTCCGGAACTGCCATGCGCTCGCGCAGCGGAATCGGCCCGCAGACGATCATGAAAAAGTCATAAGCGTGCGGCCGCTCGTTGGCCATCACGAACTGGAAATGGACGCGGAAGAATTGCCAGCGGAACAGGTTGTAGTGTTCGGGCAGGATGATCTCGCGGAACCTGACCGGCACGATC
>Ga0209693_10001207_pt1 | contig 10996 bp, 8 predicted proteins | sample HubBroMetageWRM3_FD_188345 | JGI IMG/M metagenome (GOLD analysis project Ga0209693, IMG submission 188345) | Warmed soil microbial communities from the Hubbard Brook experimental Forest, New Hampshire - Hubbard Brook CCASE Soil Metagenome WRM 3... | ecosystem: Environmental > Terrestrial > Soil...
TGGGCGGGCGTGGGGAGCAGCCGGTACCGGGACATACGAACACACTATCGGATACCGCCGACATTCCCGGGGAGGTGACGCGGCGTTTCCTCCCCGGCCTGAAGAACGGGGTCTCCACGCCGCGATCCTGATGAACGTCATACGAAGTGTCGGGCTGTTCATCGCCGCCGGGCTGGCCGAGATCGGCGGCGGCTACCTGGTCTGGCGGTGGCTGCGCGAGGGAGCGCCCTGGCCGGTCGGCGTGGCGGGCGCGATCATCCTGGTGGGATACGGGATCATCCCGACGTTCCAGCCCAGCGCCGATTTCGGCCGGGTGTACGCCGCCTACGGCGGGGTGTTCGTCGTCATGAGCCTGCTGTGGGGCTGGACGGTCGACGGGCACCGGCCGGACCGCTTCGACTGGCTGGGCGCCGCCATCGTCGCGCTGGGTGTAGCGGTGATCTTCTTCGGCCCGCGCCATGCCTGAACCGCGGCACTCCCCGGGCGGCCGCCCTGCCGGTCATCCAGGTGATGCTGGGTCAGCACGTATCGATCACCGGTATTAACGTCATGACCATGGACTTCACCCAGCCCGGGGCGGCGGGCAGGCCTCCACTGTCTGCGGCTGAGGACCCGCGCGTGCCAGCCGACCCGCGGGACCCGCTCGGCCTGGCCGACGACGCCCCGCTGCTGGCCGGCTGGCTGGACTGGACCGGGCGCGCCGCGGCCGGCCAGCTGACGCCGATGTCCACGCCCGGGCACAAGCTGCGGCAGGACCTAGTCGGCGCGGTGGTCCGGGACGACGCGCCGCTGTACGGCGGGGTCGACTCGATCAAGCACGCCGACGTGCTCCGGGCCGACGCGGAGGCCCGCGCGGCGGCGCTGTGGGGTGCCGACTGGTGCCGGTTCTCTGTGGCAGGCTCGACCCACGGCAACCAGGCGCTCTGCCTGGCGCTCGGGCAGCCGGGCCAGGAGGTGATCATCACCAGGACGCTGCACAGGTCGCTGCTGCTCGGCATGGTGCTGGCCGGCCTGCGGCCGGTCTGGGTGCGGCCGGACATCGACCCGGGGTCCGGCCTGCCCGCCGCCGTCGCGGTCGAGGAGGTCCGCAAGGCCCTCGCCATGCATCCCGCCGCGTGCGGCGTGATCCTCGGCGACCCGTCCTACGTCGGCACCACCGGCGACCTGGCGGGCCACGCGGCGGCCGCCCACGAGGCGGGCGTGCCGCTGATCGTCGACGCGGCCTGGGCCGCCTACCTCGGCTTTCACCCGGACCTGCCGCGCCACGCACTCGCCGCCGGGGCGGACGCCATGGTGACGAGCGCGCACAAGACGCTGCCCGCCTATACCCAGGGCGCTCTGGTGCTGGCCAGGACCGAGCGCCTGGACGCGGCCCGGCTGGAGCGGGCGTTCGACGCCACGCACACCACCAGCCCGGCCGGCTCGATCATGGCCAGCATCGACGCCGCGCGGGCGCTGCTGGCCAGGGACGGGCACCGGCTGTGCGACCGCCTGCTCCGCGGCCTGGCCGCCACCCGCCAGCGGCTGCGCCAGGTGCCGGGCCTCGACGTGCTCGACGGGCCGGGCGTGGACCCGGCCAAGCTGGTGGTGCTGCTGGCCGGCACCGGGGCGCACGGCGGCCTGGTCGAGGCCGACCTGATCGCCGCGGGCATGCCGGTGGAGATGGGCGACAGGGACACGCTGATCCCCATCGTGACGATCGCCGACGACGAGGCACGTCTGGGCGCCTTCACGCAGACGCTTATCGCCTCGGTGGAGCGACGCCGCGCGGCGCCGCGCCGGCCGGCGGCCGCGGCCGCGTGGACTGTGCGGCCGCAGACGGTGCTGAGCCCGCGGGAGGCGTACTTCGCGGCCAACGAAACCGTCACCGCCCGGGCCGCGGTCGGCCGGGTCAGCGCGGAACTGGTCGCCCCCTACCCGCCGGGGATCCCGGTGCTCGCCCCGGGCGAGCTGATCACCGCCGAGGCGCTCGCGGCGCTGCGCGAGGTGGCCGCCGACGGCGGCCGGATCGCCTACGCGGCCGACCCGACCCTGGCCACCTTCCAGGTCGTCGCCTGAGTCCACCGGGCAGCTAACGTCAGCGAGGATGTGTCCTGTCGGCGATCCGCAGCTGATAACGATCCCGGACATCCTGCCCGCAGGACAGGATGGCGTCGAGGTCGTCGTGGACCGACAGGTGACAGCCGGTGAGGATGTCCGCGTGGCCCGCGGCGATCCGGGTGACAAGCCCGGCGACCAGCGCGGGATCGGCGCCGCGGCCCGCCCGCAGTTCCTGGCGTATCCAGGCATGCATCCGCGCTTCCGCCGAGCCGGGCGCCGCGGCGCCCGCGAGTGCCCTTTCCGACAGGCCGATGGGCGTGATGCCGGGATGGACGCTGAAGACCCGCACGCCGCTGTGGCTCGCCTCGGCGGCGAGGTTCTCGGTGAACTTAATGACCGCGGCCTTGGCGACCGAGTAGGCCGACACCTGCGGCCACCGGAACGCCCCGGCGTCGCTGGTGATGTTCATGATCCGGCCCGCGCCGCGCGCCGTCATGCCGGGCAGGACCAGCCGCGAGCACAGGAACGCGCCGCGGAGGCTGACCTCGATAGCCCGCCACCAGTCGTCGGCGTCCACGTTCCAGGCCTCGCCGAACGGGCCGCTGACGCCCGCGTTGTTGACCAGCAGGCCGACCGGGCCGAGCCGACGGTTGACCGCGCCGATCGCAATGCGAGCCGCGTCCTGATCGGTGATGTCGGCGCATGCCGTCACCGCGGTCCCGCCGGCGGCCGTGACCAGCCGGGCGGTTTCGGCGAGCTCGTCCCCGGAGCGGGCGATCAGGCCGACTGCGGCGCCCGCCCCGGCCAGCGCCTGCGCTAGGACCCGCCCGATGCCCCGGCCCCCGCCGGTGATCACGCCGACGGTGCCCGCTAGCTCCGCCCCGGGCCCGGCGGTCGGCGGTGCGGCCGGCCGGCCGGACCCCTGGCCAGGCCGCGGGGTCATCGGGTCGGTCCCGCGGCGACCTGCGCGCGTTCGGCCAGGACCCGGCGGAGAATCTTGCCGGACGGCGACTTGGGGATGTCGCCGACGAAGGCGAGGCGGCGGAGCTTCTCGTGCGGTGCCACCCGGTCGGCGACGTACGCCATCAGCTCACCGGCCGTCGCCGGCTGGCCGAGAACCACGAAGGCGGTGGGGATCTCCCCGGCTTCGGCATCGGGGACCCCTATCACGCCGGCGTCCACGACCGCGGGGTGGGTGAGGAGGATGGCCTCGAGCGCGGCCGGGGCCACCTGGCTGCCCTTGTACTTGATGAGCTCTTTCACCCTATCGACGACCCGGAACCAGCCCTCCCGGTCGGCGATGACGACGTCCCCAGTGTGCAGCCATCCACCGGGATCGATGGTGGCCGCGGTCGCCGCCGCGTCGCCGAGGTAGCCGCGCATGGTTCCTGGCGACCGGATCAGCATCTCTCCTGGCTCCCCGGAACCGACGTCAAGCCCCGACGCGCAGTCGATCACGCGGCACTCGTTTCCCGGCAGCAGCGGGCCGATGGACTCCAGGTCGCCGCCGCCGGTGTCAGGCACCAGGTGCGTGGCGCCCCCGAATTCCGTCATCCCGTAGGCCTGCTTGACCCGGCAGCCAAGCCGCTGCGCGCATTCGGCTGCCAGTTCGGAACCGAGCGGGGCCGCTCCCGAGGTGATGAGGCGCAGGCTGGACAGGTCGTACCCGGCCACGGCCGGGTGCCTGGCCAGGGCCAACACGATCGGCGGGACGACCTCGACCCGCGTCACACCATGCTCCTGGACCAGCCGAAGGAAGCCGTCAAGGTCGAATCTGGGCATGGTGACCACCGTGGCCCCCACGCTCAGGCCCAGGCCGAGCGTGACCTGCAGGGCGAAGACATGAAACAGCGGCAGTGCGGTGATCAGCACGTCGCCGGCCCGGACCCGGTGCACGGGACGGGTCTGGTCCAGGCTCGCGACCAGGTTGCGATGCGACAGCAGCACGCCTTTGGGCAGTCCGGTGGTGCCGCTGGAGTACAGCAGCACGGCGTTGTCGTCGGGACGGACCGCGGGCAGCCGGGCTGGATGCTGCGTGTCAGTGAGCGACGCGAACACAGTCGCCCCGGCGACCGTGCCGAACACGAAGGTCTCGCGCAGCCCGGCCGCGGCGGCCGCCTCGCGACCGCTGCCTTCGAACAGCGCGGCCGTGGTCACCAGCCACCGGGTACCGGAATGAGTGAGCTGGCGGATAACGTCGCCGACCGGCGCCAGTGGGTTGACCGTGGTGACGATTGCCCCGGCGGCCAGGGCGGCGTAGTACGCGATCACGAACCCTAGGGAATTCGGGCTGCACAGCGCGAGCACGTCGCCCTTGGTCACGCCGTGCGCCACCAGGCCGGCCGCGGCCCGGCGGACCGAGGCGGCCAGCTCTGCGTACCTCATGACGCGGCCAGTGGCCCCGTCGATGATGGCCGACCTGGTGGCCCACCGCGCCGTTCCGTCGAGGACATACTCGGTCAGCGGGACCTGCGCGAGCTCTACGTCGTCGTACGGACTCTCGATGATCATTCCGAACACCTCCGGCGGTCTGCCGTGGCCGGGCGGCCCACGTTCTTACTGGTTAAGCCGATAATGGATGCCCACGGGCGGCCGGAACCTCGTCCAGGTAGCGGATTTGCCCGGCCGGGTGTCGTAGCTCCCAGGGCAGCGGGGCCGCGGCGGCTACGACAGGGGCGCACCGGACCTGGCCCGCTGCCCGCGCGAGCGGCATGATCGAGGCATGAGGCCTGGCGGTGAATTCTCCATGCCGGCCGGCGCGATCAGCGTGCTGGTAGCCCGGCCCGACGGCCCGGTGCCGCGGTCGCCGCAAGACGACCTGCTCGGTCAGGCGGTGACGGAAACGGCGCGGGCGCACGCCGGCCTGCCTCTGACGGATTGCCCTCCCGGCCGCGGCGCCGTCGCGGCCGCGTTCGCGCGGGCCTCCGACGCCGTGGCCTGTGCCCTGGCCGTTCAGCGCGAGCTGATCGCGAACGGCTGGCCGGCCCTGATCGCCGTCCACACCAGCCAGCCAGGGGCCGGACGCCAGACTGATCACGGTGGCTACCCGGGCCAGGGCATCGACCGGTGCACCGGGCTGACGGGAATCGCGTGGGCCGGGCAGGTGCTGCTGTCGCAGGCCTCGGCCGGCCTGGTGACCGATCACCTGCCGGAGGGCGCGGACCTGGCCGACCTCGGCTGGCACCGGCTGGCCGACCTCGGCCCCGCCGAGCACGTGTGGCAGCTGCGTCACCCGGGCCTGCCCGGCGCCTTCCCGGCGCCGCGATCCCTGGATGCCTACCGGCATAACCTGCCTGTCCAGCTGACCAGCTTCGTGCGCCGCGACGCCGAGCTGGCCGAACTCGCGGCCCTGATCGAGAGCGCTCGCCTGGTCACGCTTACCGGCTCCGGCGGCTGCGGCAAGACGAGACTGGCGCTGCACGCTGCGGCCAGTCGGATCAGCGATCATGCCGACGGTGCCTGGCTGGCGGAGCTGGCCGCACTGCGTGATCCGGCCCAGGTGGCGGCGTCGATTGCCGACGCGGTGCAGGTGCGGCTGCGGGGGCCGGACAGCGGGCCCGCCGAGCTCGCCGCCGCGATCGGCACGAGTGAACTGCTGCTGGTCCTCGATAACTGCGAGCACCTGATCCGCGGGTCCGCCGAGGTGGCCGAACACCTGCTGCGCGCGTGCCCGCGCGTCAGCATATTCGCCACTAGCCGTGAGCCGCTGGGCGTGCCCGGCGAGGTCACCTGGCGGGTGCCTTCGCTGCCGTTTCCGGCCGGCCCGCTCCCGGCGATCCCCGGGGAGCTGGCCAGGTTCGAGGCCGTCCAGTTGTTCACCGAGCGGGCCCGTCACGCCCGTCCCAGGTTCGCCTTGACCACGCAGAACGCGGCGGCGGTCACGGAGATCTGCGCCTGTCTGGACGGCATCCCGCTCGCCATCGAACTGGCCGCCGCCAGGGCCGGGGTATTTTCCGCCGCCCAGATCGCCGCCGGGCTGCAGGACAGGTTCCGGCTGCTGACCAGCGGGGCGCGTACCGCGGTGCCCCGCCAGCAGACCCTCGAGGCCTCGGTGACCTGGAGCTACGATCTGCTGGCCGAGCCGGAGCGGACCGTCCTGTGCCAGCTGTCGGTCTTCTCCGGCGGCTTCACCCTGGAGGCCGCGCGCGCGGTCGCGACCGGGGCGGACCAGGTCGTGCCGCTGGTGTCGCAGCTTGCCGACAAGTCCCTGATCGCGGCGGCCGAAGAGGGCTCGGATGAGCGCTTCCGGATGCTCGAGACGATCAGGGGCTATGCCGCCGAGCGGCTCACCGCGGCGGGCGAGGCCGAGGGCACCCGCGCCCGCCACTTCGAGTTCTTCAGCCTCGCGGTCGAACGCCGCCCGGGCGAGGACGAAGACTCGTATTGCGGGCGCCTTCGCGCCGACTACGACAACGTCCGGGCCGCGCTCGGCTGGGCCGCCCGCCAGGACGACCCAGAGCTGCTGCTCAGCCTGACCACCCGTCTCGTCGTGTTCTGGTCGGCGAGCATGCACCTGGGCGAGGCCCTGCAGTGGATGCGGACCGCCGCCGAACGAGGTAAGGATGCCGACCCCGCGTTGCGAGGCCGTGCCCTCGGCGGCCTCGCCCAGATCGCCAGCCTGGCCCTCGACCTGCCCGTCGCCTTCGCTGCCGGCCGGGAGGGGCTCGCCCTGCTGCGCCGGCTAGGCGACAAGGAGGGCATCGTCATGACGCTGACCAGCCTCGGTTCCAGCGCCACGCTGATGGGTGAGCCGGAGGCCGGCCGGCCGTACCTATACGAGGCGATAGCGCTGGCGGAGGAGATCGGAGACCAGCGGGCCCTGGCCTACGCGCTGGCCGTGCGCGGCCGGGCGGCGACCAGCCTCCCGGACGACCGGCCTGCCGGACGCGAGGCGCTGCGCCGGGCCATCGAGGTGGCCAGGCGATGCGGCGCGCGCCATGTCGAGGGCATTGCCCTGGGCGTCCTCGGGGTGCTCGGCTCACTTGACTGCCGCCCGGCCGAGGCGATCCCGCCTCTGACCGAGAGCCTGCCTCTGCTGCGGGAGGCAGGCGACGTCTTCTTCCTCTCGCTGAGCCTGATCGGCCTGGTGCAGAGCCTGTCGCTGCGCGGGGACTTCGATGCGGCGATCACCGCATGCCGGGAGCTCGACTCGATCTCCGGCCAGCTCGGTGCCGCCCAGCTGTACTTCGCCCCGTGCGCCCGCGGGTTTGCCGGATTCTGCCGCGGCGACTGGCCCGAGACCATCCGTTCGTTCCGCGAGATGCTCACCTTCTTCGCGCCGGTACGCATGGCCGGCCGATGGGTCGGCCAGCTGGCCTGGGTGGAGTTCATAGCGGGCGAGCAGGACCTGGCCAGGCAGCGGCTGGATGACTTCATTGCGTCGACCGATCCGGTCCGGACCTCCATGGCCATTCCGTTCGCCGCCCGGGCGGTGATCGCCCGCGCGGACGGTGATCATGACCTGGCCGCCGGCCTGGCGCAGCAGGCGATCGGTGCCGCGCCGGCCGATCCGTTCGGCGGCGACACCATGCACGCCTGCCTGCTGGTATTCGCCGCCGTGCAGGCCGATCAGGGCCGTCAGGAGGTGGCCGTCCGGCTGGCGGCCGCCGCGATGGCCTTCGCGGAACGGGTAGGGATGATGCCGTCGCCGGCCGTCAGGGGGCTCATCGACCCGGTCCTGCGGGCCTGTCGGGAGACGCTCGGAACAGACGGGTTCGGCTCGGCGTGGTCGGAGGGCCGGGGCATGATGCTGACGGAGGCGGTCGCGTACTGCACCCGCGGCCGGGGCCGCCGCTCTCGCCCGGCCCTGGGCTGGGAGAGCCTCACGCCGACCGAGCTCGCCGTGGCCATGGCGGTCGCGGAGGGCTTGTCCAACCCGCAGATCGCGGCGCGGATGTTCATTTCCCGGCGCACAGTCACGACCCACCTGACCAGCATCTTCCGCAAGCTCGGCATCTCCGCGCGGGCCGAGCTCGCGGCTGCGACGGTCCGGCACGATGACCAGCCGGGCACGTGACCCAGGTCTTCCGGGGCCGCCTTCGGAGACCGGTAGCCGGGCCGCCCTGAAACCGGGCAGACTCCTCACCCAGGCGCCGGGCGGGCCGCGGGCTCCGGCCGGTCGCTCGGGCGGTGCCCCTCTTCCTCAGGCGGCCCGGTTCGCGTTCCGCTGCCGCTGGGGCCTGCGGGGCCGGCCAGATGGCTGCGCCGCGCCATCCGCGAACCTGTCCCGGCCGGCGGCCGGGCGGGCCGGCCTGCGGCCGGTCCCGGAGCGGCGAGCCATGCCGGGCTGACCATGCGGGGTGACTCCGGCCGGGCGGGAAGCTGGCGGCGCCGGGGGGACGGGCGTGCCCGACGTGGCGATCTGCCGGACCACGTCATGCCCGGTCGCTACCACATGCTTAGCCGCGGTCACCCCCGCCGCTTCGTGCAGCCGCTGAATCTCGCGGACCTGGCCGGGCTCGGCCAGCGCGACGACCAGGCCGGCCGCGCCGGCCCTGGCGGTGCGCCCCGAGCGGTGCAGGTAGTCCTTGTGGTCGTTCGGCGGGTCGAACTGGACGACCAGGTCGACGTCGTCCACGTGGATGCCGCGGGCGGCGACGTCGGTGGCCACCAGGACGCGGGGATGCCCGGCGGTGAAGGCATCCAGTGCCCGCTGCCGCTGGCTCTGGTTGCGGTCGCCGTGGATGGCCGCGGCGTCGACTCCGGCCCTGGACAGCTGCTTCGCGAGCCGGTCCGCGCCGTGCTTGGTGCGGACGAAGAAGAGCGTCCGCCCCGGTCGGCTGGCGATCTCCGCCGCGACCGGCACCTTGTCCTGCGGGTCAAGGACCAGCAGCCGGTGTTCGGCGGGCCCGGAGTCAGACGAGGACGTCACGGCGTGCAGCGCGGGATCGCTGATGTATGCGGTCACAAGCCGGCCGACCTCGCGGTCCAGGGTCGCGGAGAAGAACATCCGCTGGCCGCCGGCCGGCGTCTCGTCCAGGATGCGGGTGACGGCGGGCATGAAGCCCAGGTCGGCCATGTGGTCGGCCTCGTCGACAACGGTGACCTGGATGCCGGACAGCGTGCAGGCATGCCGGTCCAGCAGGTCGATGAGCCGGCCCGGCGTCGCCACCACGACGTCGGCGTCGCGCACCCGGGCGATCTGCCTGCCGATCGGCACGCCGCCGTAGACGGTCGTGATGCTCACGCCGATGCAGCGTCCCAGCGGCGTAAGCACGTCGGCGACCTGCTGGGCGAGTTCGCGGGTCGGCACGAGGACCAGGCCGCGGGGCGCCTTATCGCGCCGCTGGTCCGTCGTGGCCGCGAGCCGGGTCAGCAGCGGAAGGCCGAAGGCCAGCGTCTTGCCGGACCCGGTCTGGGCGCGCCCGAGCACGTCGCGGCCGGCCAGCGCGTCGGGCAGTGCCCGGGCCTGGATCGCGAACGGCTCGCGGATGTCACGCGCCGCGAGGGCGGTTACCAGCCGGGCGTCCAGGCCGAGCTCGGCAAAGGTGGCCGGCGTCGGCTGCGGCGCCGCGGCTGCGGCGTCCAGGGCGGCCTCGAGTGCCGAATGCGGCTCAGCGCGTCGCGGCTGCGGCGCCCGGGGGTGCTTGGCCGCAACCGGGCCGCGGCGCGGCGCGGCCCAGTCGCCGCCCTGGTGGCGGCGACCCCGACCGGCAGACGCGCGTGAATAGCTGGAACTGTGGGGCATGCAGAAAACTCCATCGGTGATTCGGAGGTCGCATGCTCGACAGAAGTCATCGGTAACGGCGGCCGGCTGGTGCAGCCGGACTGCTCACAAAGCGACCTGCGGGCTGCTCGCCCGCGGGAGCGGCGGCGAAAATCGCCTCCAAGACTGCAAGGCTACCAGCCGGGTGGGTATTCCCGGGCAGGTGAGCGCGTCCGGCGGTCAGGCTGGCGGCCAGGGACCTAGCGGCCGGCCGATCTCCCACTCGTGGCCGAACGGATCGACGATCCGGCCCAGCCGCCAGCTGTGCTCGTCGGCCATCTCCGCGACCGGACTGGCCCCCGCCGCCACCGCCCGGCCGAACATCGCGTCGGGATCGTCCACCACCAGCAGGGTGCGGCCGGTCGCGCCGCCGATCGCCTGCGGGCTGAACCGCGGCCCGTCCGCTCCGCCCGAGGAGACCCAGAACGCGGCGTCGCCGATGGCCAGCTGGGCGACGATGTCGTCGCCCTCGCCCACCTGGTGCCGGACCGTTGCGCCGAACGCGGTCCGGTAGAACGCGACCGCCGCCGCGGCGCGCTCGATCCACAGCTCCGGCTCGATACTCGTCACAGCGCCCGAGCCTAGACGGCTAACCTGAGCCCGCGGCCCGGTATGGCCAGGAGTACTAGGGTTGGTGCGGATGTTTGATCCATCGGACAGAGGAGAAATTCATGCCGACCCGTACCGCACGGACCAGCTGGACCGGGAACCTTGAGCAGGGCGTGGGCAGGGTCGAGCTGACCAGTTCCAAGCTCGGCACCTTCGAGATGTCCTTTCCCAGGCGGGCCGCCGACGACGCCGGTGGAGTCACCAGCCCCGAGGAGCTCATCGCGGCCGCCCACTCCGCCTGCTACTCGATGCAGCTGTCGCACCTGATCGCTGAGGCCGGCGGCACGCCGCAGGCGCTGGACGTGCAGGCCGACGTCACGCTGGGGCCCGACCCGGCAGGCGGCTTCCGGCTGACCGGCATCAAGCTCACCGTCCGTGGCGAGGTCGACGGCCTGACCGCGGACCAGTTCGCCCAGGCGGCCGCGGAGGCCAAGGCGACCTGCCCGGTCAGCAAGGCGCTCACCGGCGTGGACATCAGCCTCGACGCCGAGCTTGAGAGCTGAGGCTCCCGCCCGCTTTGAAAGCCGTGGCCGAAACGGACCCAGCGCGGCGGCGCTGAGCGACAATGTGAGGTATGGCTAGTCAACCTGGCTCCAGCGCCCCCGCGCACCGGGCCGCCGAGATCGACGTGGACGAGGCCAG
>Ga0209693_10001208_pt1 | contig 10995 bp, 12 predicted proteins | sample HubBroMetageWRM3_FD_188345 | JGI IMG/M metagenome (GOLD analysis project Ga0209693, IMG submission 188345) | Warmed soil microbial communities from the Hubbard Brook experimental Forest, New Hampshire - Hubbard Brook CCASE Soil Metagenome WRM 3... | ecosystem: Environmental > Terrestrial > Soil...
GATCTCGTCGCTGCGGTCCTCCCGGCCGCCGCCGGGTCAGGGCGTCAGGTCAGTGGCGGGGGACGACGAAGCGCACTTAGGGCCGGGGTTGCCAGAAGCTGCGGATAGCCATCTGTCACGATCTCAACCCAACCAGCCGAATGCGACACGGCTACGACGCGGTGATCGCCGCCGGGGTTCAGGTTAAGTCGGCTGCGGGACGGCGGGCCAGGTAGCCCACGACCTTGATCTCGGCGCGCAAGGGCAGGCCGTCTCGCAGCCGCTCCTGAGCCTCTTTTACGGCCGCCCGGTGGAACTCGGCCTCGCCAACGTTCTGAATGGCCTCATAGCCCGGGCCGCTAGAAGCCATCGCGCGCGCGTACACCTCCGGGTCCGCGAACTCCCAGGCGAACGGCACGTCCACGCGCTCAACGTCATGGAATCCGTATGACTCGAGGAGTTGCTCACCCGCACCGGGCCGGCCGAGCGACACCATTGCAGCCTGGTTGTCCACCTTTTCCACGGCGGCAAGCCGGAACGGTGCCAGCGCCCAGGCTCCAGGAGAAACCTTGATGTGACCCCATACGGTTATCCCGACACGCCCGCCGGGGCGAAGCACCCGGCGAATCTCGGCAATTGCGTCAGGCGTGGTGCCCCAGATGCCCCGGAAGCTGGTCACGACGTCGAACGACGCCCGATCCCACGGCAGCGCGAGCATATCGCCGACCCTGATGTCGCATCCTGGGTTCCGGTCCCGGGCCACCGCGATCAGCCTGGGCGAGGCGTCGATACCCGAGCACAACGCGCCGCGAAGGCGAGCCAGCTCGATCGCGAGCCCGGAGCCGCAAGCCACGTCGAGCAGCCGGTCTCCGGCATCGACACCCAGCCGATGGTGCATGGTGACGTACTCACGGCAGTTGCCCGGCTCGCCGAGGGTTGCGAAGTCGGCCGCCCTGCGGCCCCAGCCCTCGTCCACCATCGTCCACTGGGCAGCGCCTGTGCTGTTGCTCATCGCATCCCCCCGGTGCTCGCAACGAGTATGCACCGCTTCGCAGTGGTCCCCGCAAGACCATAACTGCCATGCCCTTGCCAGCCCAGCGGCGGGAGCGGGACGTTAACCGGCTAACCAATGTGATCATTTCGTGCTTGACCTGCATCATTCCGATGTCGTCAGGTAGTCGTGGCGGACTTATGTGGCCGAAGGGGTGGGTGATGGGGTCAGTTCGGGCAATGCGTTCTGGGTCAAGGTGGGTTCGGCCGCGCGTGGCGCTGCTAGCGGCTGGAGTCGCAGCGCTGGCGCTGGTGGCAGGCGCCTGCAGCAGCAGCAAGAGCGCAAGCTCGGGCACGGCGCCGCTGAAAGGCGGGACGGCGGTGCTGTCCGAGCCGCCGGCTCAGACCCCGAACTACATCTTCCCGTTCATGGACCCGTCGGTCTCCACCAATCAGAACCTGTTCGACTTCACCTACCTGATGTACCGGCCGCTCTACTGGTTCGGCTACGGCAGCCAGCCGGTGGTGAACACGTCGCTCAGCCTGGCCAGCACGCCCACCTTCAGCGGCCGGAACGTGACGATCAACCTCAAGAACTACAAGTGGTCGAACGGGACGCCGGTGACCGCACAGGACGTCATGTTCTGGATCAACATGATGAAGGCGGTGCCGCAGGACTGGTTCGGCTCTGTGCCGGGCGGCTTCCCGACGAACGTCTCCAGCATCAAGGTGGTCAGCTCGACCGAGCTGACCATGACGATGAACAAGCAGTACTCGTCGACCTGGTTCCTGTACAACAACCTGAGCCAGATCACCCCGATGCCCGCGGCGTGGGACCGGACGGCGTCCGGGCCCAGCAACTGCGACACCACGGTCAGCGACTGCGCCGCGGTGTACGCCTACCTGGCCGGCCAGGCCAAGGACCTGAGCACGTACGCGACGTCGCCGATCTGGGGCATCGTGGACGGGCCGTGGAAGCTGAGCGCGTTCAACGCCGACGGCCATGTCACGTTCGTGCCGAACAAGTCGTACTCCGGCCCGGTCAAGCCGAAGCTGTCGGCGTTCGAGGAAGTGCCGTTCACCACCGACTCCGCCGAGTACGACGTGATGCAGTCATCCAGCAGCAGTACCAAGATCGATTATGGCTATATACCGGCCTCTGACCTGCCCTCCAAGTCAGCCGGGTCGTCGGCCGGGGCCAACCCGCTGTCCTCGAAGGGGTACACGCTGGCTCCGCTGTATGCCTGGGGGATCGGCTTCTACGTGATGAACTTCCAGTCCACCACCGGCAATGGCCCGATCATCCGGCAGCTGTACTTCCGGCAGGCGATGGCCTACCTGATGGATCAGCAGGGTGTCATCAGCGGGCCGTTGCGTGGCTACGGCTCGGTCACCGTCGGCCCGGTTGGCAGTACCCCGGTGAGCAAGTTCCTGTCCGCGCAGGGGAAGCAGGGCGATCCGTTCCCGTTCAGCATCGCCAAGGCCAAGGCGCTGCTGACCAGCCATGGCTGGAAGGTGGTCCCCGGCGGAGCTACCAGCTGCGTCGATCCGGCGAAGTGCGGTCCGGGGATCGCCCAGGGCAAGACCCTGGATTTCAACTTCCCGTACGCCAGCGGCCTGAGCTGGCTCGCATCTGAGATGACCGAACTCCAGTCGAACGCGGCGCAGGTGGGCATCAAGCTGAACATCGAGCCCCAGCCGATCAATCAGGTCACCTCCGTGGCCGCGGCTAACTGCGTGGCCGTCAAGGTCTCATGCGACTGGGACATGGCTAACTTCGAGGGCTTCACGTTCTCGCCGGATTACCTGCCGACCGGCGATGTGCTCTACAAGACCGGGGCCACGTCGAACTACGGCGCCTATAGCGACGCGCAGAACGACGCGATGATCGACAAGACGCTGACCAGCTCGAACCTGTCGTACATGTACAGCTGGCAGGATTATCTGGCCAAGCAGCTGCCGTTTGAGTGGCAGCCGTTCCCCGCCTATCAGATCACCGAGATCGCGAACAACCTCAAGGGTGCCCTCCCGCAATCTCCGACCCTGTCCATCAACCCGGAGAACTGGTATTTCGTGAAGTAGCCTTAAAGCGGACGCAACACGAGGGAGGTGGGGCCATTGTCCGTTCCCGCGGACTTCCTGATCTTCCTCGGCATCGTGGCCGTGCTGTGGATCGCGTACCGGGCCGTCACGTATGGGCGCGAGCGCAGCAAGCCATCTCGGGGTGACGCGAACGCCTACGACGGCAACCTGCTCCCGCCGGGCGAGAATTACCACCCGTCCGGCGGCAAGCACGGCGGACGCGGCGGCGGGCATACCGCGCACGGCGGTGTTCACGGTGGCGGCCACGCCGGGCACGGTGGCGGCCACGCCGGGCACAGCGGGGCTGGTGGCGGGCATCACTAGCCGGTGATGATCAGGCGCGCACCCCGGGCAGCCCGTAGTGGAGGTGCACGACACCGCTTCCGAAGCTGCGCTCGGCCAGTAGCTCGAGTTTGGCGCGGACGCCGTCCGGCAGCGCGGGCTTTCCGCCGCCGACGATGACCGGGTTGAGGAACAGGTGGCACTCGTCGACCAGGCCCGCGGCCATGGCCTCGCCGGCGAGTTCCGGGCCGCCGACCGTGATGTCGTGAGCCGAGGACTCCTTGAGCCGGCCAATCGCCTCGGGCTCGAAGGCGCTCTCGATCCGCGTCCGCTTGCTTGATGGCCCCCGCAGCGTGCGGGAGAACACGATCTTCTCGGCTGCCCGCCAGATCTCCGCGAAGTCCCGCATCACCGCCGGCTGATCGCTGCTGGCCGGCGCCGTCTCCCAGCCGACCATCGTCTCGTACATCCGGCGGCCATAAAGGTAGGTGCCGATCGGCCGCTCGAGGTCGTTGACGAACGCGAACACCTCAGGATCCGGCGTCGCCCAGTCAAAATTGCCGCCGGAGTCCTCGACGTATCCGTCAAGCGATGTGATGGCCGAGTAGATCAGCTTGGCCATGTCAATCCTCCATGGTCATCTGAGCACTGCCATCCACCGCAGCGGACAACTCCCTGATGGTGTGCTCGGCCCACTGGAGACTGGCCCGGTGGACGGCCAGCCCGTGGCCGAGGGCAAGGCGGGCATAGCGGGTACCCAGGTCGGCGGTTGCCGTGTACTGCTCCAGCCCGCCGGTGAATTCCGCGAGCGCGTCAGCGAAGCTCCGCAGGAACGCGACCGCCTCCTCCGCGGGAAACAGGTGTTCCATCATCACGAAGCGCATGAGGTGCAAGCCGAGGTCGCGCGCGACAGTGGCAGGTTCCACGGGGGCACGCAGCCACGCGGCGTGCGCCGCGCGCCCGGCCTCGGTGGGCTCGTACACGCGGCGATGCCGGGCTGACGACCCGTTCTGGCCCGACGGGGTCTGGGTCTGGATCATCCCGATCAGCTCCAGGCGGCGCAGCGCCGGATACAGCGTGCCCGAGCTGGGCTGGTAGACGCCCATCGGCGTGACGGCGAAGATCCGCTTCAGGTCGTAGCCGGACGACGGCGCCACGGCGATCAGGCCGAGCAGTATGTGCTCGAACGAAGTAAGTCGGCGCTCAGCCATGACAAGAGCCTACCTTGCCGCATAGGTCGAAACGACCTATGCTTCGGGTTGGGCGGGGGCACCGGCCTTCGCACCATCACGGAAGGCCCGTTCACGTGGACACCAGCGCTGATCCCCGGAAGCCCGCCGGAAGTGCCGGGACGAAGAGTGGCCGGCTCCTCTCCATCGCGATGATCGCGATCTTCGACGTCGCAGCCCCGCTCGCCGCCTACAGTGCGCTGCGTTCGGCCGGCTGGTCGGCCGTGGCAGCCCTGCTGCTGAGCGGGGTGTTCCCGGTCCTGGGCGTGGCCATCGCTGCCATCCGGAACAGGCGGCTTGACGTTGTCGGTGGCCTGGTCCTCGCCGGGATCGTGGTTGGCACCGTCCTGGGCCTGGCCTTCCACAGCGCCAGGTTGCTGCTGGTCGAGGGATCGGTGCCCACGGCCGTATTCGGCTTCGTGTGCCTGGGCTCGCTTTGGGCGCGGCGCCCGCTGCTGTTCAGCGTCGTCCTGGAGTTCACCGGGCCGGATACCGCCAAAGGCCGCGAGATGACCACTCTCTGGGAATTCGCGAAGTACCGGCGCATCTTCCGGATCATCACGGCGGTGTGGGGCGCCGGGTTTCTCGTCGAGGCCGCCCTGCGGGTGGTCATCGTCTACAACACCTCGACCGGAACGGCCCTGGCCAGCTCGAAGGTCACGCCGTTCGTGTTCGCGGGCGTCTTGTCGGCATGGACGGTTGCCTATGGCACGTACCAGAAGAAGAAGGGTGAGCGCAGGGGCGAGATGAGCCAGGTACCGGAACCAAGTCACGTGACGCCTGCCTCCCCGGAGGTCACGAAGGCCCCCGACCTCACCTGATCTGCGGCGGGCCGGCAGGCGCGGTGACCCGGTCTGGCTACTTCGTGCCCGCGACGCCGATGAGATTTCCTTCCAGGTCGGTGAAGTGGCCGACCACGAGGGTTCCGGGAGTTCCCTCGGGGCCCATCCGGCGTGTTCCGCCGAGGCTCTCCGCCTTCTCGAGCGCGGCCTCGACGTCGGGAACGCCGACATAGAACAGCACGCGAGGCTGAAAGCCTTCGCCGCCGCCGACGCCACCGTTTGGCCCGGTCCCGTCGCCGTTCGTGGTTGCGTCCACGAAGCCGTAGCTCCCCGGCTCGGACACCGTTTCGGTGACCGTGTCGCCGACGCTGAACGTCCAGCCGAACAGCTCGCCGTAATAGCTTCTGAGCCGCGCCGGGTCGCTGCCGATGATCTCAAAGTGCACGACTGGCTGCCCCATGGTGATCCCTTCCACGCTGCGTGCCTGGCCTCAGGCCGTTCGCTTGCTCGTAGTGGGACGTCCCAGGTCCGCGTAAATCATCGGTGTCCGCGGGCCGTGCAACGATGGCCGCGTGACCGGATCTGATCCAAAAGCTGACCTGCACCGGTACCTGCACGAAGCCCGCGACTCGCTGCTGTGGAAGCTGGACGGGCTGACCGAGTACGACATCCGGCGCCCGCTCGTGCCGACCGGAACGAACCTGCTCGGCCTGGTCAAGCATCTGGCAGGCATCGAGCTGGGGTACTTCGGCGGGACATTCGGCCGTCCGTCCGATGACACCGTGCCCTGGCACGAGGCGGACCCGAACTCGGACATGTTCGCGACCCCGGAAGAATCACGCGCGTTCATTACGGGCCTGTACCGGCGGGCGTGTGCGCACTCGGATGCCACGATCCGCGCGCTGGCGCTGGACGCCATCGGCCACGTGCCCTGGTGGCCGCCGGAGCGCAACGAGGTGACGCTGCACCACGTGCTGATCCGCCTGGTCGCGGAGACCAACAGGCACGCCGGCCAGGCGGACGTCGTCCGGGAGCTCATCGACGGCGCGGCAGGGGTCAGCGCTGAGGTGTCGAACCTGCCATCCGACGACCCAGCGTGGTGGGCAGCGCATCGTGACCGGGTGGAACGCGCCGCGCAGCAGGCGGCCGCGGCAAGTGCCGACCCGGGCGGGCAGCCCGGCGCGTAGCCCGGTCCACGGGTACGCCGACCGGTCACATTCTCGCCCTGCCAGGTGTCTGTCTAGTGACCGGAGAACGCCGCCGGCGAGCGGGCGCACCCGTCGCCCGGGAAGGAGAATGCCATGCGAGTATTCGTGGCGGGAGCGAGCGGCGCGATCGGGACGCGTCTCGTTCCCCAGCTGATTGCCCGCGGTCACGAGGTGACCGGCACGTTCACGTCGTCTCCCGAGAAGGCGGAGCGGCTCCGCGGGCTGGGCGCCGAGGCCGTGGCGCTCGACCTGCTCGATGCCGCCGCCGTGCGTAGGGCGGTGCTGGCCGCCAAGCCTGACGCGATCATCCATCAGGCGACCGCTCTGACTGGTGGCTTCTCCAGGAAGCTCGACAAGACCTTCGCCCAGACCAACCTGCTGCGGACCGAGGGGACCGATGCGCTCCTCGCCGCCGCGCGCGAGGCAGGCGTGAGCCTCTTCGTCGCCCAGAGCTTTGCCCCCTACCGGTACGCCAGAGAGGGCGGGATGATCAAAACCGAGGACGATCCGCTCATCGCCACCCCGGCCAAGGGCACGGAGCAGACGTTCGCGGCGATGGCGCACGTCGACAAGGCCGTCACCGGTGCCGGCGGGATCGCGCTCAGGTACGGCGGCTTCTACGGCGACACCGGCAACCCGCTGCTCAAGCCCGTGCGCAGGCGGCTGTTCCCGATCATCGGCAACGGCGAAGGCGTCATGTCGTACATTCACCTCGACGACGCGGCCACGGCCACCGTCGCGGCGCTCGAGCACGGTCAGGGCGGCATCTACAACATCGTGGACGACGACCCCGCTCCGCTGCGCGAATGGCTGCCGGTGCTCGCCAGCGTCCTCGGTGCCAAGCCACCCCGCCACATGCCCGCCTGGCTCGCGCGACTCGTGGCAGGCGAGGACGCCGTGAACATGGGAACCGGCAGCCGCGGTGCCTCCAACGCCAAGGCGAAGCGGGAACTCGGATGGACGCTGCGTTATCCGAGCTGGCGGCAGGGCTTCGCGGCCGCCTACGGATCCGCGCCGGCTCAGGTCAGGAACGCAGGAAGCCGAGCAGGAGGAGCCTGAACGGGGGAGTTGGCGGCTGGTCCGCGTCGCCACCGCCGACGATCACGATCGACGCCGTCTAGAACACCTTCAGCTCTCGCAGGGCGGACAGCACACGGGGATCGCCCTCGGTGTGCACGCCGAGGTCTTCCCAGCTGGCCCGCTGGGTGATCCAGCGCACGCAAGCGTCGCCGCCGGAACGCACCAGCGCCGATGCGGGTTCGGCCGCATCGCCGACCCTGATCGTCCGCCCCGCCGTGCCGGTTATGACGATGTCAGCGGCGCCCGCTACATGGTCGAGTAGCGCCGCGTTCTGCTGCGGAAGCGCCGCCTCGATCCACGTCAGAGCCGGGGCCAGGCGCAGTTCGTCGGACGGCGGCACCGGGCCGGGCAGCGGCCCGCGGGGCGCGAACAGGTCGGCCCTTATGTGGGTGTAGTGATCGAAGCAGAACGCCGCCGGCAAGATCCGGGCCTGGTAGGTTCCGAGGTCGCCCAGCGGCACCTCGAAATCTGCCCCCGCGAACCCGGCAAGGGCGGTCAGCGCCTTCTCGCTCACCGTCGCGTAGTCGGACAGCACCTCCTCGGCGGTCAGCGACCGGCGGGATCCCACGAGAACCTCCTGGGCCGCTTCGGTCGCCAGCCCGCTGGTGTCGGGCAGCGCCGCTGGGTCGACCACAGCCCAGAACAGGGCTCCCAGGTGCGCGACAAGGTCGGTGACCGACCAGCCGGGACAGCCGGACGGGGCGGCCCATGCGGCGGCGTCGAGGCCTTCGCAGATCCGGATCAGCTCGGCCCGGTCGGCCCCCAGCGCCTCGATGAAGTCTTCCATAGCGTCCACCTTCTGGATAGTGAAGAGACTTGACATAGTGATGTTATGTAGAATTGGGACACGATGCAAGGGGATTACCAGTCGCTGCGGGCCGAGCATGTGGCCCAGACCCGCGCCGCGCTAGTAGGGGCGGGCCGCCGCCTGTTTGGTGAGCGCGGCTTCGCCGGCACGTCGGTGGAGGACCTGGCGAGGGAGGCGCGGGTCACGACCGGGGCCCTGTACCACCATTTCGGGGCCAAGCGGCTGCTGTTCGAGGCGGTATTCGAGCAAGCTCATGCCGAGATGATGGAGGCCTCGGCGCAGCGTGCGGGCGGAGCCAACGACGAGATTGAGTTCCTCGCCCGCGGGTTCGCGGCGTCTCTCGACGCCGTGCTCAGGCCGGACATGCAGCGGATCCTCGTCGTGGACGGCCCGGCGGTGCTCGGCCTGCCCCGGTTCACGGAACTCGATGAACGCGGCGCGTTCGACGTGATCGTCGCCATCCTCCGCAGAGCGGTCGCGGCCGGCCGGCTGGAGATCGACGACCCGGAAGCGGTCACCCGGCTGCTCCTTGGCGCCCTGACCCGGGGCGCCATGCTCGTCGCGAGCGCGCCAAACCCCGCCGTGACCCGGCGGGCCGTCGCCGACGCCATGCGCGCCCTGATCACCGGCTTCGTGCGTCAGCGGCGGGCGCCGGAGGCGTAGGACGGTTCTTCAGCCCGTGTGCCGACGGGCACCGGCGAAGGCGAGGCCTCGAACAGCAGCAGCGCGATGTCGTCTTCGAGCCTGCGGCCGGTATGCGCCATGAGACGTCCGAGCAGTTCGTCGGCGGCCGCCTCGAGATCGGGCTTGCGCAGCGTGTCCGCGCAGTCGTCCAGGCGGAAGAACCGGCCGGCACGGTCGCGCGCCTCCAGCAGGCCGTCGGTGTAGAACAGCAGCCGGTCGCCCGCGCCGACCGAGAACGTGGCCGCCTGGATGTCCGGGTGCAGGCCGAGCGGTGTCGCATATGCGTTGGGTGCCAGCGCCCGCAAGCTGCCGTCGGCAGCCAGCCGCAGGGGCGGCGGGTGGCCGCACGTAACCAGCTGAAGCCAGCCGCGCGGGTCGAACTCGGCGAACACCGCGGTCACGAAGCCCTCATCTCCGACGGCCCGGGTAACCGACTGGTCCACGACCCTGGCGATCTCGGGCAGCGCCAGGCCCGGCTGGGCGCACGCGTCGCGGAAGCTGGTCATCGCGAGGCTGGCGAGGCGGACCGCGGGCAGTCCCTTCCCGCGGGTGTCCCCGATGAGCCAGCGCGAGCGGCCTCCGCTGGACACGACCTCGAGCAGGTCGCCGCCCACCTGCGCCTCGGCCGCCGCCGAGAGGTAGCGCGAAGCCAGCCGCCCCGCCGTCACCGTGGTCGGCACTTCGCGCAGCACCGCGCTCTGCGCTACCCGGGCGACGGCGCGAACCTGGCTGAGCCGCCGCTGCGCAGCTGCCCGCAGCACGGCGTTGACGACGGCGAACGCGGCCAGCAGCACGAGCACGCTCACCCGCGATGCCAAGCCCTCCGGATGCCCCGGCTGGTCCAGCATCAGGCCGAGGCCTAGCAGGACCGCCCAGCCCGCGAGCGCAGCCGTGGCCAGCGGGGCCAGCAGCAGGGAGGCCAGCAGCGGACCCACGGCGAGCCACGTTACCGGGATCAGGATCTGGGCTGCGTGGTAGTGCACCGCCGCCGCGGCAGCCGTGACGGCGATCCATAGCAGCAGCGCGAACACGCGCTTGGCGCTGGCCCGTGACGGCTGAGCGGGACCCGACGCGTCCAGCGGGATACCGCTGCCGGCGCGCGCAAGACCCAGGTCGCCGGGACGCCAGCTTCGCCCCCGCCGGAATAGCCCCGGTCGCTTCGGACCCGGGTCGCCGTCAATGCCGAACTCTGTGGCTTCCCCCATCGCGCCATTCACCCCTCGGGTCTCGGCTCGGTTCCGCCAGTCATGACTATGCAGGTCGGCCCTTAACAGCGGCTCCCCAAAAGCTGAGAACCGGCTCATAGAAGATCAGTGCTCAGTCTGCATAACCTGGACGCTGCACCGGTGCGTTGTCACATCCGCGCCCCGCCGGGTGTCAGCACAGTGACACCCGGCAACGAGGGAACATGACCGATGGCCAACAGTGACCTGCTGGCAGCCGCCTTCGAGGAACACCGCGACCACCTGCGCGCGGTGGCCTACCGGCTGCTCGGCTCGATGAGTGACGCGGACGACGCGGTTCAGGACACCTGGCTGCGGCTGACCGGCGCGGATAGCAGCGAGGTGGAGAATCTCGCCGGCTGGCTGACGACGGTCGTCGCGCGGGTGTCCCTCAACATGCTCCGGGCGCGCCGGCACCGGCACGAGGAGCCGGTCGGTGATTCCTGGCCCGGCGCTGCCGAGATGGCGGCCGCGACCGACGGCGCTGCCGGGCCCGGCGCCGCCCCGCCGAGCCGGGCCGGTGATCCGGAGGACGAGGCCGTGCTTGCCGACTCGGTTGGCATCGCCCTGCTGGTCGTGCTCGACACGCTCACGCCGCCCGAACGGCTCGCGTTCGTGCTGCACGACATGTTCGCGATGCCGTTCACC
>Ga0209693_10001209_pt1 | contig 10992 bp, 9 predicted proteins | sample HubBroMetageWRM3_FD_188345 | JGI IMG/M metagenome (GOLD analysis project Ga0209693, IMG submission 188345) | Warmed soil microbial communities from the Hubbard Brook experimental Forest, New Hampshire - Hubbard Brook CCASE Soil Metagenome WRM 3... | ecosystem: Environmental > Terrestrial > Soil...
CCGATCTACGAGTCGGCCGGCTCGGCCTTCGAGTACTTCGGCAGCTTCTTCGGCGCGGTCAACTGCTTCAGCTCGGCCGGTCAGTACGACCTCGAGAGCTGCCCGGGGGCCAAGTCCGAGGCGAGCTTCTTCGCCCAGTACGACAAGTACCCGTACTCCAGCGTGGCCGGCATGGAGACCGCGTACGGCTCGGTGGCAGGCGGCGACGACGACGCGTTCGTGGCGGGCAAGGAAGGGTTCAACATGGACGGGCCGTGGGAAGGCGCGCAGAACATCCCGGTCACCAACCCGTCGATGAACAGCAACTTCGGCGTCGTGGCGTTCCCGAACTCGGTGGGCGGCCCGAGCACGTTCGGCCAGGGTAACTTCAACATCATCCCCAAGGGCGCGGCGCACCCGAAGCAGGCCTTCGAGTTCATCGCGTGGCTGGCCGGCTACCAGAACGAGGCCTTCAACTCCCAGATCGACCCCAAGGGCGGCTGGATGCCGGCCTCGCCCTCGGTGGTCTCGCAGCCGGCCTACAAGGCCTGGCTGAAGGCCAACCCGTGGCTTGACGTGTTCGTCCAGCAGATGTCGAGCCCGCGCTCGGTGACGCCGAAGCTCACCAAGACCGAGTCGGAGTTCCTGACCGCCGAGGCGACGGCGGCAGAGGACATAGCCGAGCACAGCAAGACGCCGCAGCAGGCCCTGGTCTACATCGACCAGCAGGCCAACAGCGGCGCGGGCGGCTGAGCGCGATGGCCACTCCAGGCGGCTGAGCGCACCGCCAGCGAGCAGGAAGGGCAGAGGTAGGCATGCAGACGGCAACACGCCCCCCGGTTCGGGTGGGCCGGGCGAACCGGATGGGCCGCGCGATCCGGTCGCCCCGCGCGCGCCGGCTTCGGCTCGGGCTGCTGTTCATCAGCCCGTGGATCGTCGGGTACTGCGTGTTCTACCTCTACCCATTCCTGGCCAGCCTCTACTACAGCTTCACCAGGTTCACCGGGATCGGGAACCCGGTGTTCACCGGGCTGGCCAACTACTCCGGGCTGCTGCACGACAGCATGTTCCACACCGCGGTCTTCAACACCTTCTATTACACGATCATCGAGGTGCCGTTCTCCACGGCCACGGCGCTCGGGCTGGCGCTGCTGCTCAACATGAAGGTCCGCGGCCAGGCGGTCTACCGGACCCTCTTCTACATCCCGTCCATCGTGCCGGTGGTGGCCTCGTCGCTGATCTTCGTCTGGATCTTCCAGCCGTCATTCGGCATCGTGAACGCGCTGCTGTCCGACGTTCACATCACCGGCCCGGCGTGGTTCTTCTCTATCACGTGGTCCAAGCCGACGTTCATCCTGCTCGGGCTGTGGGGCCTGGGCCAGCCGATGGTGATCTACCTGGCGGCGCTGCAGGGAGTGCCCAAGGAAATGTACGAGGTGGCCGCGCTGGAAGGCGCCAGCGCCTGGTCGCGGCTGCGCCGGATCACGATCCCGATGATCAGCCCGGTCATCCTGTTCAACGTGATCTTGTCGCTGGTGCTGTCGATCCAGTACTTCACGCAGGCCCAGGTGATCGAGAACCCGCCGGGCAGCCCGGGCACCTCCACGATGTTCTACGTCACCTACTACTACCAGCAGGCCTTCCAGGACCTGCACCTCGGATACGCCTCGGCGATGGCGTTCCTGATGTTCGTCGGTGTCCTGATCGTCACCGTCGTGCTGCTGCGGACGTCGTCGCGCTGGGTGTACTACGAGAACGAGAACAGGTAAGCGGCGATGCAGACCGTGCCGACGCAGGCGCCAGCGGCGCAGGCTCCGCCGTCGCCCCCGCCCCGCCCGAAAAAGCGCCGCACACCCCGCGCGATCGGCGCCAGCGCGAGCAAGCACACCGTGCTGCTCGCGCTGTCCGTGATGTTCGCGCTGCCGCTGGTGTGGATGGTCGGCACGTCGTTCAAGACCGCGCAGCAGGCGCTGCAGCTGCCGGTCGTCTGGTGGCCGCAGCCGCTGGAGTGGCGCAACTACCCTGACCTGTTCGCGGCGCTGCCGTACTTCCGGTTCTTCCTGAACACGTTCCTGTACGCCGGGATCACGATCGTGGGCGTGTGCGTCTCGAGCAGCCTGGTCGCCTACGGCTTCTCCCGGCTGCGCTGGCCCGGCCGGGACGCGGTCTTCTACGTGATGCTGATGACGCTGATCCTGCCGTTCGTCTGCACGCTGATCCCGCTGTTCGTCATGTACAAGCGGTTCGGCTGGATCGGCTCGTACCTGCCGCTCGAGGTGCCCACGTTCTTCGGCAGCTCGGTCTTCAGCACGTTCCTGCTCCGGCAGTTCTTCATGACGATTCCGCACTCGTACTCGGAGGCCGCGCGCATCGACGGGGCGAACGAGTTCTACATCTACAGCCGGATCATCCTGCCGCTGGCCAAGCCGGCCATGGCGGCCGTCATCCTGTTCCAGTTCGTGTACTGCTGGAACGACTACCTGGGCCCGCTGGTCTACATCAGCAACCAGAATTCCTACCCGCTGTCGCTGGGCCTGGCGCTGATCCTCGGCGACTACACGACGAACTGGGCCTGGGTCATGGCCGGGGCCACCGCGGCGACGGCCCCGATCGTGATCTTGTTCTTCCTCACCCAGCGCACGTTCATCCAGGGAATCACCCTCACCGGCACGAAGGGATGACGCCAGTGATCAGCGGCATCTTGGGAACCAGGGTCTTTGCATGGCTCACCACGCTGTTCAACGCGCTGGCCCTCAACCTGGTGATGATCGTGGCGTCGCTGCCGCTGATCACCGCGCCGGTCGCGATCAGCGCGGCGTCTGCCGTGCTCGACCAGTGGCGGCGCGAGGGGCAGGACCAGGTGGTCCGCCAGTTCATCGCCGAGTTCCGGGCGCGGTGGTCGGCGCGGGTGACGCTCGGGGCCGGGGTCCCGCTGGCCGCCGTGGTGCTCGGCGCGGCCGAGATCCGCTTCTTCGCGCGGGAGGCGACGCTGGCCGGACGGGTCGGGCTCGGTCTCGGCGCGGCCGCGCTGCTGATCACCCTCGCCGCGCTCGGTTATATGTTCCAGCTCGCCGCCGACCAGCCCGGCCTGTCCCCGGTGGAGCTGTGGTCGCAGTCGGCGCGGCTGGCGGTCCGGAACCTGCTGATCGCCGGGCCGCTGTCCGCAGTCCCCATCGCCGGCCTGGTGGTCCTCACCGTGCGCGATCCGTTCGTGCTGCTTCTCGGCCTTCCCATTTTCCTGCTGCACGCGCTGAAGCTGATCGCCCGGACCACCACTCGTCCATAGGGCCCGGAACGCGACGCGCCACCGCCCGGGCAGCCTCCGGCTGAAGTCCGTCGCCCGCGCGATAAACTGCTTGCTGGCAGGCAATTAAATTCCGGGCTACGAGTTCTGGGCTTTGGGCCATGAGCTCTGGGTTATGGGCGATGGGGAGTGAGTGGTGGCCGCCGAGGAGGCTGGGCCGGCTCGGCCAGCGGGCAGGGGCACGTTCTCGTCCCTGTCCTCGCGCAACTACCGGCTGTACTTCTTCGGCCAGGGCGTCTCGGTCAGCGGCACCTGGATGCAGACGGTGGCCCAGTCGTTCCTGGTCCTGCAGCTGACGAACTCCGGTACGGAGCTCGGCCTGGCCACCGCGGCGCGCTTCGTCCCGATCTTTCTGTTCGGGCCGTGGGGCGGGCTGGTGGCCGACCGCCTCGACAAGCGGCGCCTGCTGTTCGTGACGCAGACGCTATCGGGCCTGCTCGCGCTGGCCTTCGGGATCCTGGTCGGAACGCACGCCATCCGGATGTGGATGGTCTACCTGCTGGCCCTCGGCCTGGGGTTCGTCAACGTCTTCGACAACCCCGCACGCCAGACCCTGATCACCGAGCTGGTGCCGCGGTCGCTGATGCGCAACGCGGTGACCCTGAACTCGGTGATGATAAACATCGCCCGCATCTTCGGGGCGTCGCTCGGCGGGATCATCGCGTCGGTGCTCGGGCTTGCGCTGTGCTTCGACCTGAACGCGGCCTCGTTCGGGGCCGTCATGCTCAGCCTCGCGCTGATGTCGTCGGCGCAGATGTTCCCCGGCGAGCGCGAGTCCCGTGAGAAGGGCCAGATCCGCGCCGGGCTGTCCTACGTCCGATCCGAGCCCGAACTGCTCATCCCGCTGCTGATGGTCGCGGTCATAGGAGCGCTGGCCTGGGAGTTTCCGATCAGCCTGCCGCTGGTCGCCCGGTCCACCTTCCACGGCGGCGCGGGGACCTACGGCGTGATGACCGCGGTGATGGGCGCCGGGGCGGTGGTGGGCGGGCTGATCACCGCGTCGCGCAAGCGGGTTCGCCGCCGCGGCCTGGCGATCGCGGCGATCGGCTGGGGCGTAGCCATCACGGCGGCAGCGCTCGCGCCCAGCCTGCCGCTGGAGTACGTCGCGCTGGTCTTCGTCGGTTACGGCAGCATCTCGTTCAACGCCCTGGCCAAGACCGCGCTGCAGCTGTCGTCCGCGTCAGCGATGCGCGGCCGCGTGATGGCGCTGTGGGCCGTCGCCTGGCAGGGCTCCACCCCGATCGGCGGCCCGCTCGTCGGCTTGGTCGGGCAGGAGCTCGGAGCCAGATGGGCTCTGATCATCGGCGGCATACCGACGCTCGCGGTCGGCCTCGCGACCCTGCCGGTTCTCGCGCAGGTCGACCGGAGACGCGCCGAGCGTCGTCTCCGGTCGACCCAGTCCGGTCCCGCGCTTAACTCATAACCCGGCGGTGCCTGGACCCGTCTGGTGAGCGGGGGCCTGGGCCAGGGCGGCCTCCTGGCCGGCCGTGCCTTCCGCCGTTGCCTGGCCGGCTACGGCTGCCGCCGTGGCCTGGCCGGCCGCCGGGGAACCGTCGGCGCCCTCGGTCATCGGGGCGTTCCACAGTTCCTGTATCCGGCGCCGGGACGGCAGCAGCAGGATGGCCACGAGCGCGGCGACCCCGAACAGGATGGCCGACACCGTGAACGCCACGGTGTAACCGTGCACGGCGGCCGTCGCCGGGGCCAGCGCCCCGGTGTGGTGCGCGGCGAGGTAGCTGGCCGTCGCGGTCAGCGCCAGCGTGCTCAGCGCGGCGGTACCGACCGATCCGCCCACCTGCTGCATGGTGTTGACCAGGGCGGAGGCCACGCCGGAGTCCCGGCGGTCGACACCGGTGGTGGCGGTGTTGATCGCGGGAGCGAAGATCATGCCGAAGCCCAGGCCCAGGGCCAGCAGCGCGGGCAGGATGCTGACGGCGTAGCTGGAGGTCACGGTGAGCTGGGTCAGGTAGGCCATCGCGCCGCCGCCCAGCAGGGTGCCGGTCACCACGAGGGCCCGCGGCCCGACCCGTGGCAGCAGCAGGATGCTGGAGGTGTTCGACGCGAGCAGGATGCAGGCGATCATCGGCAGGAAGGCCAGGCCGCTGGTCACCGGGCTGTAGCCCTTGACCTCCTGCAGGTAGTAGGTGAGGAACAGGAACACCCCGAAGACCGCGATCCCGGTCAGCCCGACCGAGAGGTAGGAGCCGCCGCGGGCCCGGTTCGTGATCACCCGCAGCGGCAGCAGCGGGTGACTGACCCGGCTCTCCGCGAAGACGAACGCGGCGAGCAGGACCACGCCGGCGACGAGCGAGCCGACGGTCAGGGCGGCGGTCCAGCCGGCCAGCTCGGCGTGCGAGAAGCCGTAGACGATCGCGAACAGCCCGGCGGAGGCGAGCACGGCCCCGGGCCAGTCCATCTTCGGACGGTTGGCCGGAGCGTCGGTGCGCATGTAGAGCAGCGCTCCGGTCACGGCGATCGCGGCGAAGACGAGGTTGACGTACAGGGTCCAGCGCCACGAGAAGTACTGGGTAAGGACGCCGCCGAGGATCAGGCCCACGGCGCCGCCGCCGCCGGCGACGGACCCGAAGACGCCGAACGCCCGCCCGCGCTCGCGCGGGTTGCGGAACGTGCTGACCAGGGTGCCCAGCGCGGAAGGCGCGAGGATGGCACCGAAAACGCCCTGCAGTGCCCGCGCGGTCACCAGCATTTCGAACGACACGGCGGCGCCGCCGAGCGCCGAGGACAGGGCGAACCCGACGAGCCCGATGATGAAGACCCGCTTGCGGCTGAACATGTCGCCGAGCCGGCCGCCGAGCAGCAGCAGGCTGCCAAACGCCAGCGCGTACGCGGTCACCACCCACTGCCGGTCGCTGTTCGGGAAGCCGAGAGCGTGCTGGGCCGATGGCAGCGCGATGTTCACAATGGTGGCGTCCAGCACCACCATCAGCTGGGCGATGGCCACGATGACCAGGATGAGCCACCGATGGTCATTGCCAGCGGAACGCTGGGCGCCGGTGGCGGATGTTACGGATGACATGGTGAGCTGGCCCCCATCGGAGATATCTGGCTTGCTTGCGTCATTCATTGCGTCGTGATGTCCGGAGCGGTCGGCGGTCATGCGGTCACCGCTTGCCGGTCCGGCGCGGCGGTGAGGTTCTTCGCCGATTCGTCAAGGCTGTCGAGCAGGCGCAGCAACGCCGCCCGGTCGTCCTCGCTCAGCACACCGAAGATCTGGTCGAGCACGCGCTCCCGGGTGGCGTTCGCCACGTCGAGGCAGGCCTCGCCCACTTCGGTGATGGCCACGAGCTTGGCCCTGCGGTCGGTGAGGTCTGGCCGGCGCTCGGCCAGGCCGGCGCGCTCCAGCCCGTCGACGACGTCGGTGATGGAGTGCGGCGACAGCCCGAAGTCGGTAGCCAGCGCGTTCTGCCGGACCGGCCCCTGCTCGCGCAGGCGCCGCAGCACCTTGGTGCGGGCGATGGACAGGCCGCACCCGCTCATCTCGTCGTTGACCGCCCGGAACATCCGGTGATGGACGGCGAGATACCGTTCGCCCAGCTGCTCGGCTGTGATCATCGCTGCCTCTGACATCCTGCGCCGCCGATCTGCTGACATCCTCTGCCGCCGATCTGGGCCTGCCACCAACCCGCCCGTGACAGGCGTCACGTTGATGGCCGTCATAATGAGGAACCTCACGGTTTTATTCCGCGCGGCAGAAGCAAAGGCCCACTGTCCGGGATAGGTGTCACGGCTACAACACCAGATCCGCGCAGAGGTCACGGGCCCGCCGCAAGTGGAGCAATCGAGCGGTGCGGATGGGGCTGGTGGGACCGGTGGTTCCTCTGCGGCCGTCAGATTCCTCTGCGGCCGTCAGATTGCGCGGCTCTTGGTCTCAACGCGGCGCAGGACCTCGAACGAGAACCGGTCTCCCCGGTAGTAGTCGTGGGAGTACAGGATGGGGGTCCCGTCCGCGGCCAAGTGCACCTGGACCATGAGCAGCCACGGCAGGAACGGGTCGAGCCCGGGCTCGGTGAGCTCCCGGACGTTTTCAGGGAGGTGGCTCGCCCGGAAGATGCTCGCCGAGGAGGTCGGAGTGAGGCCGGCCTGCTCAAGGTGCACGAACAGCGACTCCCCCCACGCCTGCGTCAGGCTCTCCGGAACGAGCTCGGCCGGCAGGATGTCGGTGGAGTAGATCAGCGGCTCGTCCTCGGCCAGGCGAAGACGTTCCAGCTGCACGATGGAGGCATCCTCGCCGAGGCCAAGCTGGTCGCGCTCGTCGGATGTCGGCCTCCGCGTCTGGACCGACAGCACGCGGTTGGCGACGGTGTATCCCTGCGCGGCGAGCATTTCGGTCACGCTCTCCAGCCGGGTAATCGGCCGGAAGACCGGCGGAGCAGACGACACGAACCGCCCTCGGCCGCGCCGGACCTGGACGGCGCCTTCGCTTTCCAGTTCCTTGAGCGCCTCTCGGACGGTGGTCCGGCCCACCCGGTAGGAGGCCGATAGCTGTTCCTCGGACGGGAGCTGCTCCCCACGCCCGAACCTTCCGTCGGCGATGCCCTCGCGCAGCAGGTCGGCCAGACGTGCCGCGAGTGGCCTGTTATCGGTGACTACCGGCGTGATGTGGTTCAGTGCGTCCTTGCGCGCCATCATCCAAGCATGCCGGTCGGAAGGACGGCTCGCGCTAACGGGGCGACAAGTTGCAAGGCGCCCCAGAGCCCGGCGACGTCCCCGAGTTCCCCGCGCAGGACCTGCACGGCCCCGCGCTGGACTTCGAACAGGTGCCGGTTCATGTTGGCCTGGATCGCGGGAATCAGCCAGGCTGCGTTCTCCGGGCTCATCACCCCTCCGCCGAGCACGACGGCCTGCGGGTTGAGGACCTGGATGAGCGAGGCGACGGCGGCGCCCAGGTGCTCGGCGACCTTGCCGAGCACGGCCTGGCATGCCGCGTCGTTGCCGGCCGCAGCCTGGAACACCAGGTCGGCATCGACCTGGCCGCCGCGAGTTTGAGCAAGCCGGGCGAGCGCCGGGGACTCGTTCTGGGTGAGCAGGGCGGCGCCGAGCCGGCCGATCGCCGCGCCCGAAGCGACGGCTTCCAGGCAGCCGCTGTGCCCGCAGGCACACGGCGGGCCGTCCGGCACGATGACCATGTGCCCGATCTCGCCCGCCAGGTCCTGGTGGCCGTGCACGAGAGCCCCGTCAATGATGATCGCGCCGCCGATCCCGGTGCCGATCGTCAGGCACACCAGATGCGCAAAGCCCTTCCCGGTGCCTTGCCAGGCCTCGCCGAGAGCCGCGCAGTTGGCGTCGTCGTCGATCAGGACCGGGATCCCGCCGAGCCGCTGCGACAGCCGGTCCGCGACCGGGTAGTGCTGCCACAGCAGGTTCGGGGTGAAGTGCACGACGCCGCTGCGGCGGTCGAGCGGCCCCGGCACCGAAAGCCCAACCGCCGACATCGGGGGCAGGCCGGGCGTGCGCAGCCCGGTCAGCGCCCGGGCGATCCTGTCCACGATGTCGTCGGGCCCGCGCAGGGCGTGGGTGGAGAGCCGCTCGGTTCGCAGGATGTCGGTGACGGAGGCGACCCCCGCCACGATCTTCGTTCCGCCGACGTCGACGACACCGAAGACGCCCTGGCCGGCGGCCTGTGCGACGCTCTGCCGGGGAGTCATGTCCCAGGGTGCGCTGCTGTCCATGTTGGCCTCGGTCATGCCCTGCCCGTTGCGGTCGTCGCGGCCGGCCCCTCTCCCTCGACGCTCTCGGCCTCGGCGTCGCCGCCGGTAGCCAGCAGGAACGCGATCCGGTCACCCAGGTGATCCGGCCGGCTGCGCAGTGCCAGCCCGATTCCGATGCCAGCCACGAGGAACACGAAGATCAGGATCGTGATCAGGTTCAGCGGCCACGGCGGCCACGGCCAGACCGAGCCGTAGATCGGCAGGAACACGATGACGATGCCGATCACCGGCGCGATCAGGTGTTTGAACAGGTTATACCGGACCTTCCCGGCAGCGCGCAGCCGGCGCATGTACACAATCAGTGACAGGCAGGCCAGGATGTAGAGGATCAGGATCGGGATCGTGCCGAACTGCCCGACGTCGGCGTAGCCGCTGGGATAGGGGCCGACGGCCAGGCCAACCAGCAGCGACAGCGCCAGCGCGGCGAAGCCGACCAGGTTGATCGCCCGCGCCGGTGTCCGGAATACCTTGTGGGTCCGGCCGAGGCCGCCGGGCAGCACGTCGTCGCGGCCCATCGCGAACAGCACCCGCGTGGAGGCGTTGTTGCAGGCCAGGCACACGGCGAAGGCGCTGACGATGCCGGCGATGTTGACCGCGACACCCAGCCCGGACCCCACGTACTTGACGGCCAGGTCGTACATCGGGGTGCCGGACGCGGTGGCGAACGCCGCCCCGCCGTGCGGCCCGTAGCCGACGGCCAGGGCGTAGGAGGTCAGCAGGAAGAACAGGCCGCAGCCGATCACCGCGGCCCAGATCGCCCTGGGCACGTTCCGCCGCGCGTCGCCGGTCTCCTCGCCCAGCGTGGCGGCACCCTCGAAGCCCACGAACGTCAGCATCGCGAACACCATGCCGAGGAAGATCCCGTTCCAGCCCTTCCCGTCGGTCGCGGACGGGGTGAACACCGCCGCGGTGTTGCCGTGCGCGCCGCCCGCGACCAGGATGCCGATGACCACGATGAGGATGATCAGGCTTTCCGCTCCCACCACGGTCAGGTCGGTGCGCATCGATGTGCGGATGCCCCGGGTGGACAGCAGCCAGATCGCTATCGCGAACAGCACGGCCCAGACCGACCAGTTGACGTTCCAGCCCAGTTCCTCGCGCAGCGTTGACGACGTGAAGTACGCCGCTGCCAGCAGGTTCTGCGGGTAGAAGACGAAGTAGCCCGCCATCAGCAGCCACCCGGACACGAACCCGGTGGTCCGGCCGAGCCCGACGGCGTCGTAGGCGTAGAAGGAGCCCGCGTGCGGCACCAGCCGGGCGAACTGGGTGATGGTGCCCGCGATGAACAAGCACGCGATCAGCGACATCAGGTAGACCAGCGGCACAGCGGCGCCGGCATGGCTGGCCACGACCTGCGGCAGGAAGATCATTCCGGCCGCGGGGGCCATGATGGCGATGGACATCACCATCGCCGATGGCACGCCGATAGATCCGGCGCGCAGCTTGCCCGGTTCCGCTTCCTGCCGGCCGGCAGGTTTCCCAGCGTGAGGTTCGGCGCCCATCCGGACCGCCCTTCTAAGAGGTAAGGATCTGGCCACCTAACTGGCGGTAAAGAACTGCCTTACGGTGCCGGCGACGTAGGCAATGTCGTCGTCGGAGTAGCCGGGGAAGACCGGCAGCGAGAGGATCTCCGGCTGCAGGCGCTGGGTGACGGGGTAGTCCCCGGCCTGCCACTTGCCTTCGTATGCCGGCTGTTCGTAGATCGCCTTCGGATAGAAGAGGCCGGTTTCCACGCCGCGGGCGGCGAGGTACTCGGCAAGCTCGTCCCGGCGGGGCGTCCGCACCGTGTAGACGTAGTAGACACACTCGGAACCGTCCGGCTCGGCCTGCGCCGCTACCGGGGTGCCGGACAGCAGCTCGTTGTACAGATGGGCCTGATGCCGCCGCTGCGCGTTCCAGGCGTCGAGCCGCGGCAGCCGGGTGGCCAGCACCGCGGCCTGGATCTCGTCCAGCCGTTCCTGGTAGCCGATGGTCAGGTGG
>Ga0209693_10001210_pt1 | contig 10986 bp, 6 predicted proteins | sample HubBroMetageWRM3_FD_188345 | JGI IMG/M metagenome (GOLD analysis project Ga0209693, IMG submission 188345) | Warmed soil microbial communities from the Hubbard Brook experimental Forest, New Hampshire - Hubbard Brook CCASE Soil Metagenome WRM 3... | ecosystem: Environmental > Terrestrial > Soil...
CGTGACCGCATCCCAGACCAGGGTGACGTCGTATGTGTTGTGCGCCTGGGTGCCAAGGCTGGGGACGTAAGACCGGTCCAGCGGCGAGGCACGGACCTTGAACGTCGCGAAGCCCGATCGTTGCGTCCTGGAGAGTTCCTGCAGCCAGTTCTGCGCCTGCGGCGACAAACCCAGCATCCTGAGCACGTGGGCGACGTTGCCGCGGAATCGGTCATTGGGGACGCCCCTTTTGCCTGTCCGCAGTTCCTGCCACGCCTCCAGCCCCACCTGCAGCTGGCGGTTGGCCGGGTCGGCGGTCGCGCCGGCTGCCGCGCGGACGGCCGCCACGACCTCATTTCCGGCGCCAGAGGCCGTCACCGCGACATCCACCATGGCCGGGAAGAAAGCGGAGAAGTCATCGCCGTGGTGATCGTCCACCGTCGGCAGCTCCAGCCCGGCCTCGGCCATGGTGAGGAACTCCACGGCCAGGATCTCTTCTTCGTCCTTGATCAGCTTGAGGATGCGCTGTTTGTCCGCGTCCTCGCCAGCGAAATGGAGAGCACGGCGGCGAAGGTCGTCGCGGAACGACTGAAGCCTGACCGCGCCCCGGCCGGCCAGGTCGTGAAGCCCCCCGATGGTCAGGTCGAAACGGTCATCGGGTGCGACCCGGAATAGCTCAGCCTGCTGGGTAAGATCTCGCGCGGTCTCGTCTTCGGAAACGGCGCGCAGCCTCGCGGCGACACGATCGACCGCTTCGAGTGCCTGCTGATGGCGACGCTGGGCGTCCCGTCTCCCCTGCGACACCTCGTCGTCGAGCGCGGTCCTGTCCGCGTCGTCAACGGTCGCGATGATCTTGCGGGCCGCGGCCACGTTCCCGGCCCTGAGGTAACCGCGCATCACCTCGATCCTGCTCCTGCCGCCGAGGAGTTCGCTGATTTCGGCGAGGCTGGGCGATCGGGTGGGAAAGCCTCCGGCATCCCTCGGGATCTCATACAGGGGCTCGAGTTCCATCCGGATGAGATCGTCTATTGACGCCGCGTCCGCGGCAGGAGTGGCGGAACGAAGCCAGTTGGTCAGCTGCCGCAGCGCGGCCTGGCCGACGGAGACGACCTCGGCCCGGTGGGGCCGAAGTTCAATTGCCCGGAACAACTCATTGGCCGTCTCGAGATCCGCCGGCCGGGACGACAGCCGGACCGCGGACCTGATGGCCAGGAATCTCGCGAGGAACTGGGCGACCTCGCGCAGCGAGGCGTCCAGTTTCGCCCAGGCGCTGGAGATTATCGCCTTGCGTAGCTGCGGCTTGGTGCTGACCGCCCGATCGGCGTCGGTGATGATACGTGCCCGGGTGGCGGCGATGGAGAGATCCGCGGCCATGTCCTCAATGCGGTCCCACACGTCGGCATGCGCATCCCCCGCCGCCGCACCCACGCCTTCCGCCGAGAGTTCCGCGACCGCCACGAGGACCGCGCCGACGGGCTGATCCCTGCGCACGATGTGGTGCAGGACCTTCGAGGCCCGTTGCAGGATCGCCTTGCTGCGGGCGAGTGATTCGCTCAGCCGTTGCGCCTCGGACTCGAACGCTGCCCATTCCCTGGGCAGATCCCTGTGCTGGACGGCAGTCGTCTCGGCGCCGCGCCGGTAGCCGCGCTTCAGCGCTTCCGTCGCCGCTTCGATGACGGCGCGGTCCCCGTTCCCGCCGAGCTCGGCGCGGTCGATGAGCGAAGGCAGTCCTACCGGCGAATAGCCAAGCGTCAGCCCGACCCGCAGTGCCGCCGCCAGGAGCACGCGGCACTCCTCGGCGCTCATCTGCTCGACTTCGGACTCGGGCGGGCTGAGCTCGGGAAGCTGTAGCTCGAGGGCGATCGGCTCGCATGAGTAAGCAGCGCAGAAGAATCTCACCAGACGCTGCCTGATCGGGCTTTCCTCGGCTGTTTCCGCGACACAGATGGCGAGCGCGTTCCTGTGCTCGCTGATAAGGACCGCGAGCAGCGGCGGCACGCCGACATCCCAGGGGAAGCTGATATCCCATGGCGTGCCCGGTGGTTCTTCTCTGGCGAGCCCATCCTGGCGGGCTGCTCCGTCGTCATCGGCGTTGCTCTCGGTGCCGTCGGCAAGGCCGGCCTCCGTGAGGGTAGGCAATGCCTTCTCCCACCACGGGCCACCGTCATTGACCGGCAATTCGGCGATTGGTTCCGCTTCAGTGACGAGTTCAGCCTCAGCGACGGGCACCGCCTCAGTAACGGGTTCCGTTTCGGTGACGGGCACCGCCTCCGCCATCACATGTGCGTCGCCCTCGGCATCGGCTGGGAGCACTGCGGCCTGCAATTGGCCCACGGACTCGAATCCGACCGTGCCCAGAATGGAGGGGACGAGATGATCGAGCCCCTGCTGCTGCAGCAGAAGGGCGCCGCGAAGCGCATCGCGAAGATCCTGATCCCGCGCCTGTGCCTCGTCGATCATGGCTGCCAGGCCATCGCTGAGCATACCGAGGTCGGCGGCGTCCAGGATTCCCGCGGCCTTCGACAGGTGCTCGTTAACCGCCGCGGACCATTCGTCGATGCGGCGGCCTACTTCCGTGACTGGCCTGCCCGATTCGGCATCCGCTGCCGCCTCGCGAAGAGCACCGGCCAGGCTGATGCCGGCCTGCCGCAACTCGCCGGCACGCTGCATCATGGCCGACAAGGTCGGGACATCCGCCACGCTGCGCCTCGTGGTCGGCGCTTCCTGGGCTGCGACATCTTGAAGGTCGGCTAGGCGGTCGGCGACTTCCTTGGCGAGCGGATCGCTCCCCGCCGCAACCGCGGCCAGTACCAGTCTCCCGGCTGTTGACCCGAATACCCGGCCTGCCGCTGCCGCCAGCTCGCCTGGTCCCTCACCGGCTTCCCCGCCGAACTCGGCTGAGTCCAGAGTGTCCAGAATGTTATCCAGCCCAGTTCGTGCCAGCGAAGCCAGCAGCTGGTCATTCTGCTGGGTCATGGCCGCCCGGAGGCACGCCATGGCGGCAGGCCGGCCGCCTTCGAGCCACTCGCTGTCCGTGCTGGCAGATCTCGCCCAGACGGCCGCCAGGCCCGGCACCGCCCTGATGAGCTCGGTGATCTCTTCGTCGGTAAGCGATAGGAGTTGCAGTGTGCTAGGTGGATTGATCATCTCTGGCGCTCCCCCTCTACGGGAGGATATGCCCGCTAATGAGTGAATGCACTGTCTTGCAGCAAGAATCAAAGGTATCCGTTAGTTTGCGGATGTCCCTCCCCTTTCGGCGCGAAACATGCGACGAATTGCGCAGCTCGGCGCTAAGCGAGCAAATGCGAAGCAATGTTTGAGCAGCGGAGGCGGACGGGAATCGAACCCGCCGACGACGCGGCGCGCCGTCCACCGGTTTTGAAGACCGGGGGGGCCACCAGGCACCCAGACGCCTCCGCGTCGACTCTACTGGCACGCGTGACCGGCGTTCGGGGCTGCCGGCCCAGCCCGTAGGATGCCCGGTGGAATCCGGGAGACAGGGGAACAACGTGGGCGGCAGCGGTCATCTGTGGTGGGAGGACGCGGTTGTGTACGAGGTGTACCCGCGCAGCTTCGCCGACGCGGACGGCGACGGCGTGGGCGACCTGCCGGGGCTGCGGTCCCGCCTTGGGTACCTGGCCGACCTCGGCGTGGACGCCGTCTGGCTGACGCCCTTCTACCCGTCCCCGATGGCCGACGGCGGCTACGACGTCAGCGACTACCGCGCGGTGGATCCGCTGTTCGGGACCATGGCGGACTTCGACGGCCTGGTCAAGGAGGCCGCCGGGCTCGGGATCCGGGTGATCATCGACCTAGTGCCCAATCACTGCTCGAGCGCGCATCCGCTGTTCCAGGCCGCGCTGGCCGCGGCGCCCGGCAGCCCGGAACGAGCCCGGTTCATCTTCCGCGACGGCCGGGGCCCGAACGGTGAGCTGCCGCCGAACAACTGGGAATCGCAGTTCGGCGGCCCCGCGTGGGACCGCGTGACCGAGCCCGACGGTAGCCCCGGCCAGTGGTACCTGCACCTGTTCGACTCCAGCCAGCCGGACTGGAACTGGAACAACCCCGACGTTCCCGCCATGTTCGCGGACGTGATCAGGTTCTGGCTGGACCGCGGCGTGGCGGGCCTGCGGGTCGACGTGGCGCACGGCCTGTTCAAGGACCCGGATCTGCCAGACATCCTGGTCGAGGGCCCGCTGAACGGGCCTTCCCCGTACCGTCACCGGGCGGAACTCCATCACCTTTACCGGTCCTGGCGGGCCATCCTGGATTCCTACCCGGCCGACGGGTTCCCCGGAGCCCGGACGGCCATCGGCGAGGTCTGGTACGACGTGCCAGGGACCCTGCTCCCGTACGTCGGGCCCGGCGGCCTGCCCCAGGTCTTCAACTTCCAGCTGATCCTGGCGGCCTGGCAGGAGGCCGCGTTCCGCGACGCGATCGAGGAGGTGCTCACGCTAACGGGCGGCTCCCGCGCGCCGTGGGTGCTCGGCAACCACGACGTGCCCAGGCCAGCCAGCCGCTACCAGCTGGACGAGGGGTACACGCCGGACATGATCCTCGAGCTCATGTCGCTGGGCCCGGAGCACGCCACGCGGGGCGCGCGCCGCGCGCGGGTCGCCGCGCTGCTGTCGCTCGCCCTGCCCGGGTCGGCCTACATCTACCAGGGCGAGGAGCTGGGCCTGCCCGAGGTCACCGACATCCCGGCCAAGGACCGCCGGGATCCGAGGTTCCTCCGTAGCGACGGCACCGTCCCAGGCCGCGACGGCTGCCGCGTGCCTATCCCCTGGTCCCGCTCCGGTATAGGTCTTGGATTTTCCAGAACGGGCAGTGGTGCTTCTCCCGCGCCACCGTGGCTCCCGCAGCCGGCTGACTGGGGCGGCTGCAGCGTCGAGGCCCAGCTCGCCGACCCTGCCTCGTTCCTTGCCCTGTACCGTGCCGCGCTCCGGCTGCGCCGCGAGCACCCGGCGCTTGGATTCGGCACACTCCGGTGGCTCCACGAGCCCGGCGGCCAATCGCTCAGCTTCGCCAGGGACCCCGGGTTCATCTTCGCGGCCAACTTCGGCGACACGCCGGTCCCGCTTCCGCCGCACCGCGAGATCCTGCTGGCCACCGAGCCGCTCCAGGACGGCAGCCTGCCGCCGGACACAGCCGCGTGGCTGTCCGCACTAGCCTAAGGGTCATGCCGAAGGTGAGGGTTCCGCGCAAGGGCGTGACGCCAGGCGAGCTCGTCGCGGTGCTCAGCCGCAGGATGGGCCCGGGCTACCAGGTGCACGACGACGACCACGGCCGTGTCGTCGTGCGCAAGGGTTCGATGGCGTACGCGACCATCGCCATCGCCCACACCCCGGGCGCGTCCGTCTTCCGCGTGCACGGCGGCGGCCTGCTCTTGCTTCGCCTCACCAATACCTTCGGCACCGCCCGCCGGGTGGCGGACGCCCTGCGCCGCTCCCCCGAGTTCCACAGCCTGTGAGGGCCATATACCGTCAGTGGGCCGCCCAGATCCCGCCGTCCACCGGGATGACCGCTCCGGTTACGTAGGCGCCGCCGCGGCCGCTCAAGAACACCGCGACGCCCGCCATGTCGTCGGGGCGGCCGATGCGCCCGAGCGGGGATGCGGCGGCGATCTGCTCGCCGAACTCGGCGAGGGTCGCCGCCATCATCTTGGATTCGAAAGGTCCCGGCGCCACCGCGTTGACGGTGATGTGCCGCGGCCCGAGTTCGCGGGCGAGCACGCGGGTGAGCTGATGCAGGCCAGCCTTGCTCGCCGAGTAGGAGTAGGTGGGAAGCCCTGGCACCCGCAGCCCGTCGATGCTGCCGACGTTGATCACCCGGGCGGGATCGTCGGCGGTTCCTGCCGCCTCAAGCAGCGGCAGGAACGCCCTGGTAAGGAAGAACGGCGCCTTGAGGTTGAGGTCGAGCACCTTGTCCCAGCCCGAGGCCGGGAACTCGGCGAGCGGGGCGCCCCAGGTGGCGCCGGCATTGTTGACCAGAATGTGAACGCGCTCCTCTAGGCGGCCGATCTCGGCGGCCAGCCGGACGGATTCCTCCTCGCGGCCAAGGTCAGCGGGCACAGACGCCACGCGGCCGTACGCGGACAACTCGGCGACCGCCGCCTCCCCGGCCTCCGGCTTACGCGAACTGACGTAGACAGACGAGCCGGCCTGCAGCAGGCCACGTGCCATCATCAGGCCGATCCCGCGGGTGCCGCCAGTGACGACCGCCACCTTGCCGGTCAGATCGAACAGGTCCACGCGATCCTCCGATTCTGTTCGCCGATTATCGCAGGCGGCGGCGGTCGTCGGGCAGGCGCTGGGTGATTCTGGCCCGGTCCAGGTGCTCGAGAAGCGGGATCGCCACCCGCCGGGTGGTACCAAGGGCAAGGCGGGCCTCGGCGGTGGTGAACGGCTGCGGCAGGCCCGCGAGCACCCGCGCCGCCTGCGCCTCGGCATCCGGCGCGAGCACGATCTGCTCGCTCACCCGGAGCAGCAGCCCGGCCCGGGCGGCCGCCGCGATGGCCCGCGCGTCCAGGCCGAGTTCGCGCAGCCGCCCCGCCTCCGGGGCAAGGAACGGCGCCGCCGCCAGATCCGTCAGGACGGCCCGCACGCCAGCCACGATGTACGCAGGCAGCGAAGGCGGGGGCGGCCGCAGTGTGGAGGGTTCGGATGGCCGCGGTGCGGAGGGTTCGGATGGCCGCGGTGCGGAGGGTTCGGATGGCCGCGGTGCGGAGGGTTCCGGCGGCCGCGGTGCGGAGGGTTCCGGCGGCCGCGGTGCGGAGGGTTCCGGCGGCCGCGGTGCGGAGGGTTCGGGCGGCCGCGGTGCGGAGGGTTCGGGCGGCCGCGGTGCGGAGGGTTCGGGCGGCTGCGGTGCGGAGGGCTGTTCGCCGCCCGGCTGGGATTCGCGGGTCTGCTCTGGCCGGGGTGACTGGGAGGCCTGACCGGGGGGCTGCTCCTCTTCGGCCATGAGGCGCAGGTAGCCGTCTGCCAGCCGGATCGGCGGCTGCGTCTCGTCCGCGGCGGGCAGCCGGGCCAGGGCCTCGACCAGGCTCCGGTCGGGCAGGCGGAGGGCGGCCCGGGCGGCCTCGGGCGGCATGCCGATGGCAAGCGGATCGCGCCTGGCGTGGGCCGCGACGACGTCCGCTAGCTGGCGCCGCAGCATGGCCCAGGCGGCCGGATCGGCGAGCCACTCCCCCGCGACTGGCGGCGGGCCGCCGGGCACGCCCATGGCCCGTAGCACGCTGGCCCGCAGCAGCCGGTGCCGTCGCAGCAGGTCGGCTGCGGCCGGAACCTCGGGCCAGGCCGCGAGCTCCCGGCCCGCCGCCGCCGCGGCACCCCGGCGCGCGAGCGCGGGCGGCGCGACATCGAGCACCGTGGCCCCCATGATCGTCACCTCCGCGCTGCCCGGGTCGCGGAGCAGGATCCGGTCGCCGACGTGCAGCGGCAGCATGTCGCGGAGCGTCAGCCGGGCGATGAGCAGGCCGCCACCCGGCGGGACGCCTGTGCCGCCACCCGGCGGGACCCCTGTGCCGACGGCCGGTCCGAGCGGCCGGATGCGTGCGACCGTGCGGGCGGAACCGATATGCAGGGTCATCTCGGGAGGCAGCCGGAGCTGGGCGGCCAGGCAGAGGCGGGCGTCGATCAGCCTGGTCGGCTTCCAGCTGGCCGCGTCGACGAGGGCCATGCCCCTGGCAGGGACGTCCGCCGCGACGCCGCGCAGGTTCAGCGCGACTCTTGCGACGCCGGATACGGAGCTCGCGGGCTCGTTCAGCGCCTGGATACCGCGGATCCTGACCGGGCGCATGGAGGGGGTCAGCAGGAGTTCCTGGCCGGTGCTGACGGTTCCGGCCGGCAGCGTGCCGGTGACCACGGTGCCGCTCCCCCTGATCGTGAAGGACCGGTCCACCCACAGCCGGACCGCGGCGCGTGGGTCGGGAGCGGGCAGCGACGCCATCAGCCGGGCCAGCGCCGCGCGCAGATCATCCATCCCCGCCCCTGTCACCGCGCTGACCGCGACCGCCTCGACCGGGCCGAGGCTGGTGGCCGCGATCCGCTCCAGCGCCTGCCGCTCCGCGGGACCTGGATCGGCGAGGTCGGAGCGGGTGACGGCGAGCAGGCCGTGCCTGATGCCGACCGCGTCGATGGCGGCCAGGTGCTCCTGCGATTGCGGCATCCAGCCGCCGTCCGCGGCCACCACGAACAGCACGGCGGGCACCGGGCCGACCCCGGCCAGCATGTTCGGCACGAACCGCTCATGGCCCGGCACGTCGACGAAGGCCAGACGCTCGCCGCCGGGCAGGCTCATCCAGGCGAAGCCGAGGTCGATCGTCATCCCGCGGCGCCGTTCCTCGGCCCACCGGTCGGGCTCCATCCCGGTCAGCACCCGGACAAGCGCCGACTTCCCGTGATCCACATGCCCCGCAGTCGCGATTACCTGCACGGCCGCTCCCCGCGACCATGATCATGGGTCGAAATGGGCCCTATTTGGCCAAAGCGACCCATGATCATGAAAGGTCACCCCTGCGCAGCGGCACGAATGGCAGCCACGAGTAGCTCATCTAGCTCGGGTGGCACCGAGCGCAGGTCGAGCAGCAGGCGCCCGGCCTCCAGGCGGCCCACCACCGCCGGCAACTCGCCGCGCCGCACCGCATCGCCGCCTCGCAGCGGGGCGGCCAGCGATTCGGGCAGGCTCACCGCGGCGCTGGGCAGCGTCACACCCGGTGCGCCGCCGCCGCCGACAGCGGCCCTGGTGGCTGCCACGTGGGCGTCGATGCCTGCATCGCGCAGAAGCACCACAGCCCGTTCGGCCCGATCGGAAAGAAAGGCGGGGTCGGCGGCCAGCGCCTTTGCAACCGGGGAAGCGGGTCCGGTGAGGGTGGCCTCAAGGGCGGCGAGGGTGAGCTTGTCCACCCGCAGCGCCCGGGCCAGCGGGTGGCGGGTGAGCCTGCGCACCAGGCCGGCCCGGCCGAGCAGCAGGCCGGCCTGCGGTCCGCCGAGCAGCTTGTCGCCGCTCGCGGTGACCAGGGCCGCACCGTCCTGCAGCGCGGTGGCCGCGTCCGGCTCGCCGGGCAGCAGCGGGTGCGGGGCGAGCAGCCCGGACCCGATGTCGAATACGACAGGCAGACCGTGTGCCTCCCCCAACTCGGCAAGCTCGGGCACCCCAACGGCCGAGGTGAAGCCCTCGATGCGGAAGTTGGACGGGTGAACCTTGAGGATGAACGCGGTCCGCGGCCCGGTCGCGTCGGCGTAATCCGCGGCCGTGGTCCGGTTCGTGGTGCCCACCTCGCGCAGCGTGGCGCCGGTGCACGCCAGCAGGTCGGGCAGCCGGAAGCGGTCGCCGATCTCGATCAGCTCACCGCGGCTGACAACTATCTCCGCAGCGTCCGGGCCGGTGAGCGCGGTCGCCGCGAGGACGAGCGCGGCGGCGTTGTTGTTGACCACGGCCACCGCCTCGGCGGCGGGGACGGCGCGCGCCAGCGCGTCCAGCGCTCCGGCGCCGCGGCGGGCCCGGGCCCCCGACGCGAGGTCGAACTCCACGTCGCAGTTCCCGGCCGCCGCCGCGATCGCCTCGACCGCCGCTCCGGACAGCGGCGCCCGGCCCAGGTTGGTGTGCACGAGTACCCCGGTCGCGTTGATCACCGCGGTCAGCGAGGCTGCGCGGGCCGGCAGTTCGGCTACGGCCGCGTCCGCGACCTGACCGGGTTCGATCTGCCCCTCGCGCGCCCGCTGCTGTGCCCTGCCCACCGCGGCCTTGACCAGCGCCCGGCCCAGCCTGCGTTCCGCGGCGACCAGCCGAGGATCGGCCAGCAGCAGGTCGGTGCGCGGCACGGTCCGCCTGCTATCCACGTCGCGAACGATACCCGGGCGGAACCTGAATACCTCGCACGGCTCCGGGTAGTGGCTGGCGGTCAGGTCCATCCCCTACATATCGTTCGTTACTCACTCGGGAAGTGATAGGCATGGCTGGGATGCTGCAGATGCGGCGCAGTCGCGGGGCTTTTAGCGGATTCTTGCTGGTCCTGCTCGGACTGTGGGGCGCACTCATCCCCTTCGTCGGACCGTACTTCCATTTCGCCTACACGCCGGATACCGCCTGGATCTATAACTCGCCCCGCCTGTGGCTGGAGATCCTGCCGGGCGCGGCGGTGTTCCTCGGCGGCTTCTTCCTCCTCGTCGCCACCGGCAGGCACGTCGCGCTGTTCGGCGCGATGCTGGCCGCGGCGGCGGGCGCCTGGTTCGTCCTGGGCACCGTGCTCAGCCCGCTGTGGAGTACAGGCAGCATGAGCCCCGGTACGCCGGTCGGCACTACGGTCCTGATCCGGGTCATGGAGCAGATCGGCTTCTTCTCCGGCCTCGGCGTCGTCGTCGTCCTGGTGGCCGCGGCGGCTGCCGGGCGGATCGCGTCGGTGCCCGCCGGGATCGCGACGGCCGGCGCCCACGCCCGCACGGCTCCCGTGGCCGACGAAACCGTCCCGGTGCAGACCAGGCGGACCGCGGACACCGAGGAAACCGAGGTCGTCCGCTAAAGGGTTGTCCGCGTCCCACTGCTGACGCCACCCACTATCATCGGCACGTGCCAGCCGATGATGGGGCCTGAGGAAGGGGCGTTCGCGGTGCGGGCAGAGCCAGCGGCGACAACCGAGCCATCGGCAGCCACCGGGCCCGAGCCAGACCGGGTCCGGTGGCTGCTGCCTGCCGGTGCCGCACTGCTGGTGGCGGTGCTGGCGGTCTACCTCGCGGACCTGGTCACTCACCTGTCCGCCATGACCGCGATGCGGGACCTGGTGGTGTACCGGAATGGCGGCCTGATCGTCAGGCACATCGCGCCCGCCTACGACGGCCACCGGACGTCGCCGCTCTACGACTGGACCGGCCAGAACGGCGTCAAGTTCACCTACCCGCCGTTCGCCGCGGTGATCTTCGCGGTCGCCTCGGTGCTGCCGTGGACCCTGCTCCGCTGGGCGATGACCGTGGCCAGCCTTGCCGCCCTCGGCCTTTCCCTGTGGATCACGTT
>Ga0209693_10001212_pt1 | contig 10982 bp, 10 predicted proteins | sample HubBroMetageWRM3_FD_188345 | JGI IMG/M metagenome (GOLD analysis project Ga0209693, IMG submission 188345) | Warmed soil microbial communities from the Hubbard Brook experimental Forest, New Hampshire - Hubbard Brook CCASE Soil Metagenome WRM 3... | ecosystem: Environmental > Terrestrial > Soil...
GGTCGGCGTTGACCGCCTTCCTGACCACCGGCGGTCATCGGGTGATCCACCTGGTGCGTCACGCTGCGACCAAACCTGATGAACGGCAATGGAATCCGGACGATCCCGATCCGGATCTGCTGAATGGCGCCGACGCGGTGATCCACCTGGCCGGCGCATCGATCGCCGGCCGCTTCACCGAGTCGCACCGAGCCGCGATCCGCGACAGCCGGATCGGTCCCACTCGCCGCCTGGCGGAACTGATCGCGAAATCAGCCGACGGGCCGAAGGTGCTGATCTGCGCGTCGGCGATCGGTTACTACGGCTATGACCGCGGCGACCAGACACTGACCGAGGAAACCGACCGCGGGGACGGGTTCCTCGCCGACGTGGTCGACGAGTGGGAGCTCGCCGCGACGGCGGCCGAGGACGGCGGGGTGCGGGTGGTACGAGTGCGCACCGGGATCGTGCAATCCCCTGGCGGCGGCACCCTTCGCCTGCTACTTCCGCTGTTCCGCGCCGGGCTCGGCGGTCGCGTCGGCGACGGTCAACAGTGGTTTTCCTACATCGGGATCGACGATCTTGTCGACGTGTATCACCGCGGGCTGTGGGACACCACACTGTCTGGACCGGTCAACGCGGTGGCCGCAGATCCGGTGCGCAACATCGACTACACCCGAACACTCGCCAAGGTGCTGCGCCGGCCCGCGGTGTTGCCGGTGCCGCCGTTTGGACCGCGGTTGCTGCTTGGCGAGCAGGGCGCGCGCGAACTCGCCTGCGCTAATCAACGTGTGCTGCCGGCCCGGCTGCAACAAGCCGCTCACCGGTTTCGCCGTCCCGGCCTCGACCAGACGCTGCGGCATCTGCTCGGCCGCTGATCACAGGCCGCGGCGCGCCGCCCGGACGGCCGCGACGGCCAGCGGGTCGCCGTCGAATTCGACCTGCACGGCATCGCGGCCCGCGACGAACAACACCAACTCCTGCGGTTCGCCGGTTACTGTGACGGCATCTCCACGGCCGACGCGGGCAATCTGTCGACCGTCGGTCGTCCGCAGGACGATCGGGGCGGGCTGCTTCGTTAGCGTCATGCGGCTCAGCAAACCGAGCTGCCGACCCAGCGCGGTGACGGTCGATTCGTCGAGTACCCGGGGCTGCCAACCGTCGACGGCGCGGCGCACGTCCTCGTGATGGATGAACATCTCGCCGAGATTGGCCACCGAGTCGAGCAGCTTGAACGGTGAGTACACCGGCGGCCCCGAGGCGACCATCTCGACCAGGTCCTCCCAGCTGGTTGATTGCGCTGTCTGGTTCTGGACCTTGGCGGTGTAACCGGCAAGAAAGGGAATCGTGATCCCGGGCGTCGCGTCCAGTCGCCGTTCCCGCACGACGAGGTGGGCTGCCAGGTCCCGGGTCGTCCAGCCCGCGCAGAGGGTGGGCGCGTCGGGCCCGACTGTGCGCAGGGTGTCGACAAGGGCGCTTCGTTCACGCTGGGCGGCGGTCATGGCCACACGATAAGCGAAATAGCGCGTCGTATGGCCGCGCCGTTCTTCGAAGACTTTGCTCTGGCGAGCGCGCTAGAAGTTCAGTAAGTTAATGTTTAAGCTTGTGAAGCGAACCTGGGTCCGCCGAGTAAGCGCGTGTTTGTCTTCGTTGTCAGGGGGTATGACCGCGTGAGTCTGAGCCGTTCGAACTGGCGGCCCAATCTTTCGAGAGGGGCTTCGGTGGCCAAGCCGGGCGCATTGTCGTTGGTATCTTCCACGGAGCCGGCGGCGCTGCGTCAGGAATCCTGGTCGGATCCTGGGCAATTCGATGCATGGCGGATCGGGGTGCGACGCACGGTACTGACCCACGTCGCCGAATTCGTCGCGAACCGATGCGCTGCCGAGTTGTATGAGGCCGGTGTCGAGGTGGCCGGCGACATCCTGCTGAACTTCCTGACCGGCGGTAAGTGCCTGCGCTCCACGTTCATGTATCTCGGGTGGCTGTGCGGCGCATCCGATAGTGACGAGGCCCTGTACGCCTCGGCCAGCCTGGAGCTGCTGCACGCCTTCGCGTTGCTGCAAGACGACGTGATGGACGATTCGTCGTCGCGGCGGGGGCGCCCTGCGGCCCATATCCAGTTCAGCGACTGGCATCAGAAGCGCGGGCTGTCCGGAGCGCCGCGGCGCTTCGGCGACTCAGCCGCAATCCTGCTGGGCGACCTGTGCCTGATCTGGGCCGAGCAGATGCTCCGGGAGAGCGGCGTCGAGCATCGTCGTCTGCAACACGCGCTGCCGCGCTATGACGCCATGCGCACCGAGCTGGCATTGGGCCAGTTCGCCGATCTCGCAAGCGATGTCCGTGATCTGCCGTCGATGGGGGTAGTGCTGGAAGTCGCGCGGCGCAAGTCGGGTAATTACACGGTGCGACGGCCGTTGGAGATCGGGGCGGCGATGAGCGGCTGCGGCGACCGCACACTGGCCGGGCTGGGCCGCTACGGCACCGCCATCGGAGAAGCGTTCCAGCTGCGCGACGACTTGCTGGGCGTCTTTGGCTCGGAGGCAACGACCGGCAAACCCAGCGGCCGAGATCTTGTCGAGCGCAAGGCGACCAGCGTGGTGATCGCCGCACACCAACTGGCCGACGCGCCCACCCGCAGACAGCTCACCGACCTGATGAACGACGGTGAACTCGACGACACCGCAATCGACCGTTGGCGCACGCTGATCGTCACGACCGGAGCCGTGCAGTGGATCGAAGACTTGATCAGCGACCGCGTCACGTCGGCGCGCGATGCACTCGACGAACTCCCGCTCGATGAATCGGTACGGGCCGCGCTGGCGACCATGGCCGACCTGTGCACGGAGCGCAGCGAATGAAAACCGTGCCGGCCCCAAGCGACCGGGTCGTCGTGGTCGGCGCGGGTTTCGCGGGTCTGGCCGCGGCCCTGCATCTGGCCGGCCGCGGCCGCGAAGTCACGGTGGTCGAACGCGAAAACTGGCCCGGTGGGCGGGCCGGGCGGCTCGATGTCGACGGCTACCGTCTCGACACCGGGCCGACGGTGCTGACGATGCCCGACATCATCGACGAGACGTTCGCCGCTGTCGGCGAAACCAGCTCGGCGCGAATGGAGTTGCTCGATGTCGATCCGGCCTACCGCGCACAGTTCGCCGACGGCAGCAGCGTCGATGTGCACAGCGATGCGGATCGGATGGCCGCCGCCATCGAGGAGTTCGCCGGGGCCAAGCAGGCCGCGGGCTACCGGCAACTGCGCGACTGGCTGACCCGGTTGTACCAGATCGAATTCGACGGGTTCATCGCCAGGAACTTCGATTCCCCACTGTCGCTGCTGAATCCGCAGCTGGCGAAACTGGCAGCGATCGGCGGATTCCGCAACTGGGATGCCATGGTCAAGCGGCACATCACCGACCCGAAGCTGCGACGAGTGTTTACGTTCCAGTCGCTGTATGCCGGTGTGGCGCCCCGGCAGGCGCTGGCGGTCTACGCGGTGATCGCCTACATGGACACCATCTCGGGAGTTCTCTTTCCGCGCGGCGGGATGCGGGCGCTGCCCGATGCGCTGGCCGCCGCCGCGGCAAACGCCGGGGTGCGATTCCACTACGGCGCCACGGTCACGGGGCTGGAATGCGCGGCCGGCCGGGTTGCGGCGGTTTACACCGACCAGGATCAGCGCCTCGCCTGCGACGCCGTGGTGCTGACCAGCGAACTGCCGCAAACCTACACGCTGCTGGGCCGCGAACCGCGCCGCGTCGGCAGCCTGCGGCCGGCGCCGTCGGCGGTTGTCGTCCACATCGGCAGTCCCAGCCGACAGTCGGCGAATCGCCCACTGGCACACCACAACATCGTGTTCGGCGCCGCGTGGGAAGAGACATTCACCGACATCATCCGCGACGGCCGCCTGATGCGAGACCCGTCGTTGCTCGTCACCAGGCCGACGTCCGGCGACCCAAGCCTGGCCCCGGCCGGCCACGACCTGTTCTACATTCTTGCGCCGGCACCGAACCTCACCCGCGGTGTCGTCGACTGGTCAAGGGTCGGCGACGCCTACGTCGACCAGCTGCTCGACGTGGTCGCAGCGCGACTGGTTCCCGGCCTGCGCGACGGCGCCAAGGTGCTCCACGTCGTCAATCCCGTTGACTGGGCCCGCCAGGGCATGGTCGCCGGCACTCCATTCGCACTCGCCCACACCTTCGCCCAGACCGGGCCTTTCCGTCCGGCGAACACCGTGCGCGGCATCGACAACGCGGTGCTGGCCGGATCGTCGACCGTGCCCGGCGTCGGCGTGCCGACCGCGCTGATCTCCGGGCGGTTGGCCGCCGACCGCATCACCGGCATCGTCGAGAAGTCAAAGCAAAGCATTATCACGAAAGCCGGCCTGTCATGATCCGCAGTGAGTTGGACGCCGCCCACATCGACGACCCGGACCTGCGCAGCGCGTATCGACGCTGCCGCGAAATCAACGCCGCCCACGGCCGCACCTTCTTTTTGGCTACCAGATTGCTTGCGCCCGAACAACGTCCGCCGGTCCACGCGCTCTACGGCTTCGCCCGCTACGCCGACGACATACTCGACGATCTCAATCCGAGCTTGGACACCGCGATGCGTGCGGCGCGCCTGCAAGAGCTGTCCGACAAGTTCTTCGCGCGCGGCGAGCACTCAACCGATCCGGTGCTCGCAGCGGTCGGCCACACCGCGCGCCGCTACGGCATCAGCGACGAACTGTTCGACGACTTTCTCGTGTCGATGCGGATGGATCTGACCATCACCGACTATCCCGATCGTGCCGCACTCAACCTGTACATGAAGGGGTCCGCGGAAGCGATTGGTCTGCAATTGCTTCCGATTCTGGGCACGGTCGGCCCGACCGATCAAGCCGCGCCATATGCCGCAGCGCTGGGCAGGGCATTCCAGCTCACCAATTTTCTGCGTGACATCGACGAAGACCTGACCCGACAACGGATCTACCTGCCCGCCGACGAACTGGCCGCATACGATGTCGATCGCGACCTGCTGATGTGGTGCCACCACAACCGGCGGACCGATCGCCGGGTGCGCAACGCGCTGGCCGAACAGCATGACATCGCCAGGCAGATCTACCGGTACGCCGAAAGCGGGATCTCGCTGTTGGCACCCCGTTCACGCGCCTGCGTGGCCACCGCGCTGACGCTGTACTCGGAAATTCTCGACCGCATCGAAGCCTGCGACTTCGCCGTGTTCCGCCGGCGTGCCACCGTGGGGATCGCACGACGACTAGGCGTCGCCGGCACCGGGCTGCTGCGGTCATGGCGGGGGCGGCTGATGCACCCGGCCCCACCAGCTGATCGCCGACTCGGTGTGGCGTGATGAATCGCTGGCAATACCTCATCGTTCTCGCGGCGTGCCTGGCGATCACGTTGCCGTTGGAGATCTTCGGCGACGGCGTCTACCGCCAAGCGTGGCGGGCGGTGCGGGCTATTTTGCCGATTGCGGCGGTCTTTGTGCTCTGGGACGAAGTGGCGATCGGCGCGCACGTGTGGACGTACAACCGCGCCTACATCACTGGCGTCGATATCCCGTTTCAGATGCCGATCGAAGAGGTCCTGTTCTTCGCCGTCATCCCGCTGTGCGCACTGCTGACCTACAGCGCGGTCAGCGCCATTCTGGAACGGTTCAACCGCCGATGACCGGCCTTGGGTACACCGCGCCGGCCGTGCTGGCTGTGCTCGCCGTGTGCGCGCTCGAATTGGTGTTGCGCACCGGGCTTTTTCGACGCCCGGCTTACTGGTTGTCGATGCTGATTGTGGTGGGATTTCAAATCTTGGTAGACGGTTGGCTGACAAAGCTCAGCGCCCCGATCGTCGTGTATGACGATCGGCAGATCACCGGCATCCGGTTCCCGTTCGACATCCCGGTCGAAGATTTCCTGTTCGGCTTCGCATTGGTCACCGCGGTCCTGCTGCTATGGGAACGGCAACGTGAGCGTCGCTAACACCGGTCTGCCGCGGCGCGACGTGCCGGCCGCGTTCGACGTCGGCGCGCACGCCTACGACCGGCTGGTCGGCGCCAGCCCCGGATACCATGCCCACCTGCGGCTTTCGGCACGCCGCATGCGTCTGCCCGACCGCGGGCAGGGCCTGCGGTTGCTCGACGCCGGCTGCGGCACCGGCGCATCAACAGCTGCTCTGCTCAGAGTCGCCCCGCAGGCCGAGATCATCGCCGTCGACGCGTCACGGGGCATGCTCGACGAAGCGCGGGCCAAGCAATGGCCCCTGTCGGTCCGGTTCGTGCACTCCCCCGTCGAGGCGCTCGCCGAAAACGGCGTCACCGGACCGTTCGACGGCATCCTGGCCGCCTATTTAATTCGCAACCTCTCGGATCCCGACACCCAATTGCGCGCGTTCCGCGGCATGCTGCGGCCCGGTGCCACGCTCGCGGTTCACGACTACTCGGTGCGCGATTCCCGGGCCGCCAGGTGGGTTTGGCACGCCGTGTGTTGGGGCATCATCATTCCGTCCGGCTGGCGGCAAACCGGCGACGCGACGCTGTACCGGCATCTGTGGCGCAGCGTGCTGACGTTTGACGGCGTGCGGCAGTTTCGACATCGGATGCGCGACGCGGGGTTTGCCGCGGTGTACAGCGAAACCATGCCTGGCTGGGAGACCAACATCGCCCACACCTTCCTCGGAGATGCTCCGCGATGACCGACCGTCGTCGCCGGACGCATCCGGCACCCACAGGACTGCCCAGCGCCGAGGCGCTGTCGTCTCGGCCACACGCGGTCGTCGTCGGCGCCGGCATCGCGGGCCTAGCCGCTGCGACGGGCCTGGCCGAACGTGGAGTCAGCGTCGACGTCATCGAACGCGAGGAGTATTTGGGCGGGCGGGTCGGCGCCTGGACCGAGCAATACCGCGGCGTCGAGGTCGCCATGAACCGCGGCTTCCACGCCTTCTTCCGCCAGTACTACAACTTGCGGGAGCTGCTGCGCCGCGTCGACCCGCGACTGTCCATGCTGACACCGGTGGACGATTACCCGCTGATCGACGGCGCCGGCCGGCGAGACAGCTTCCGCGGTCTGCCCGGCACACCCCCGTGGAACGCGCTGGCATTCGCGTTGCGCAGCCCCACCTTTCGACTTCGCGATCTGGCCAGGATCGATGCACGCGCCGCCGCGCCGCTGGCCGCGGTGTCGCTGCCCGACATCTATCGCCGCCTCGACCACATCGACGCCGAAACCTTCTTGAAGAGTCTCAATTTCCCCGAGGCGGCGCGCCATCTGGCTTTCGAGGTGTTCTCTCGCAGCTTCTTCGCCAGCCCGACGCAACTGTCGGCCGCAGAGCTGGCGACCATGTTCCACATCTACTTCCTCGGCTCCAGCGAGGGCCTCATTTTCGACGTCGCGAACGCCAACTACGACACCGCACTGTGGCAGCCACTGCAGCGATATCTGACCGACCTCGGGGTGCGGTTTCACCAAGGCACGGCCGTCGCAAGCATCGACCGCGGCCATGCCCGCAGGTTCCGGGTGCGCACCGATGCCGGTGACCAGTTGGACGCCGACGCCATCGTGCTGGCCACCGATGTGGCTGGGCTGCAGCGGATTATCGGGGCATCATCGTGCCTCGGTGACGACCTGTGGCGGGCACGAATAGCGCGGTTGCGCACCGCGCCGCCGTTCGTGGTGCACCGGCTGTGGCTCGACCGTCCGGTCGCCACCGATCGGCCCGCGTTTCTGGGCACCGCAGGCCACGAACCGCTCGACAACATCAGCGTGCTTGATCGCTACGAACGTGAAGCCACCGACTGGGCACGGCAACACTGCGGCTCGGTCGTCGAATTACATTCGTATGCCGTGGAATCCGCGCAGCCGAAGGACGCCATGGCCGCACGCCTACATCAGCTCTATCCCGAAACCGCAGGCGCGCAGGTCGTCTACGAACAGATGCTGCACCGCCGCGACTGCCCGCTGTTCGCGCCCGGGACTTACGCGCAGCGTCCCGGGGTAACCACACCGCTGCCCGGTCTGCTGCTGGCCGGTGACGGGATCCGCATCGACTTGCCGGTGGCTCTTATGGAGCGCGCGGCCACCACCGGCTGGTCAGCCGCCAATCAGATATTGGCGCAGTGGGGAATTGCCGGGCACGCCCTGTGTACGGTTCCCACCCAAGGCCGCTCGGCGTTGTTGCGCTTCCTTGCCGGACGAGAAAGGCTTTCTCCGCGATGACTATCGGCGACTACATGCGGCGGCGCTGGCCGAAGGATTGGCCGCTGCAGGCCATCCCGCCAGTGGCGTGGGCCGATCAGCGCCCTACCTATCGCGACGCCCAGCCCGCGATCATCAACGCCGCGCTGGAGCGGTCACAGCGCAGGCCCACCGGCAACTGGTATGCGTTCGCCGCCAGCCGCGACGTGCGCGCCGGCCGGCCCTTCGGCACCCGGGTCGCCGGTGTCGAGTTGGTGGCCTGGCGCGATCAGCACGGGCGGCTATGCGTCGGCCCGCGCAGTTGCCCGCATCTCGGCGCCGACCTCGCGACCGCACTGGTGCACCGCGGCGCGCTGATCTGTCGGTGGCACGGCCTCTGCCTCGGCGCCGACGCAGATGAATTCGGCTGGAAGCCGCTGCCCAGCCACGACGACGGGGTGCTGGCATGGGTGCGTCTGGATAGCGTTGGTGGCGAACCGCCGCTTGATCGGCCGGTGATCGCGGCCAGGCCGGCCGGCGACACCCTGGACGCCGTCGCCCGCCTGATCGGCGTGTGCGAGCCCGCCGACATCATCGCCAATCGACTGGATCCGTGGCACGGCGCCTGGTATCACCCGTATTCGTTCACTCGGCTCGAGGTGCTTACCACGCCGACCGAGGACACGGACCGGTTCCTGGTCGCGGTGACGTTTCGGGTCGGTCGCATCGGCGTTCCCACCGTCGCGGAGTTCACCAGCCCGGAGGCGCGGACCATCGTCATGCGCATCCTGGACGGTGAGGGATTTGGAAGCGTCGTCGAAACACACGCCACACCAATCGGTTTGGATTCGGATGGTCGTCCGCGCACGGCGGTCATCGAAGCCGTCATCGCGCACTCCGATCGGACCGGATTCAAGCGGGCTCGCCATGCTGCCCCGCTGATTTCGGGACTGATGCGCTTTGCCGCATCCCGGCTGTGGCGAGACGACCTCGCCTATGCCGAGCGCCGTTACCAGCTTCGCGCCGGCAAGTAACTTGCCTTCTGCCCCGCCGTTGTCACCTTCGCGGGCTGAAAGCCGCGCGACCGGACCGATGCTGCGCGGCCGAGGTGATATCGCGGGCAATCCCTCCAAGCACCGCATGACGAAACAGGCCGGATGCCGTCCAAAAGGCTTCACCGGCAAGGCCATACGGCGCAAACAGCGCGCGTTGACGATAACAGCAGCATCCGTTGCCGTCGTCGTGCACCGACAGCTCGAGCCATAGCCGGCCAGGCAGTGGGATGTCCGCGCGGAGCCGCAACAGGTGCGGCCGGTCGATGTGCTCGACACGCCACCAATCCAGCGCCTCACCGGGATGCAGGCGATGGGGCAGTCGGAGCCCTCGGTCCACTTTGGGGGCAGTGCCCAGTTGGGCGAGCCACCCACGTAGGACCCACGCGAGCGGCGTTGCCGACCAGCCATGCTCGGCGCCGATCGACTCGAAAACCTGCCAGAGCGTTTCGGAGTCGGCGTCTAGGTGGCGTTCAGACACGTGCTCGTGCAGCGATCCACCGGCCCAGTCCGGGTCGGTCGGCAGCGGCCGCGACGGTGACTTGTCGTCGCCGCGCCGCGACCAGCGGGTCTGCAACTCGCCGTCTCGCAGCCGGGCCAGGGCCAGTTCGACGGCGTCTTCGTAGTGGGTCAGTCCACCCGCCGGGTCGGGGATGTGTTCGGTGATGTCGTGCTCGGTACACACCACGTCGTTTTCCAGGGAGTCCATCAGCGATGAGGCGAGGGCGCGTGGCAGCGGGGTGATCAGGTTCACCCAGTGCGACGACAGCCATGGAGTCAGCACCGGCACCGGAATGGCGATCCGGCGCCGCAGGCCGGCGATCGCCGCGTATTTGCGGATCATGTCGGTGTAGGTGAAGGTGTCGGGGCCACCGATATCGAAGGCCCGGCTCACCTCGTCCGGCAGCTCTGGCGCTTTGGTCAGGTAATACAGCACGTCGCGCACAGCAATCGGCTGAACCTGGGTCCGCAGCCACCGCGGCGTGACCATCAGCGGCAGTCGTTCGGTCAGATACCGCAGGATCTCAAAGCTGGCTGACCCTGCTCCGATGATCGCCGCCGCGCGCAGTTCGACCGTTGGTATTTTCGACTCCGCGAGAAGCCGCCCGACTTCGGCACGCGATGCCAGATGTTCGGACAGCTTCTGCTGAGCGGGAATGATGCCGCCGACATATACGATTCGCGAAAGTCCGGCTTGTGCTGCGGCATCGGCGACGATCGCGGCGGCGCGCGCATCGAACTCGACGAAATCCGGTCGCAGCAGCGAGTGCACCAGGTAGTAGAGAACTTCTTGCCCGTCCAGCGCTTGCTGCACTGCTTCACTATCAGTGACATCGCCGTCGACGACGTCGACCTGCGCACGCCATGGCACGTGGTCGAGCTTGGCGGGTGTGCGCGCCATCACCCGGACGTCATGACCCGCTGAAAGCAATGCGGGAACCAGACGGGCGCCGAGGTAGCCAGTGGCGCCCAATATTACGCAACGCATGCTTACTCCTCCGTTGCCTCGGGTGCCGATTGGGTTTGGGCGGCGGTGTGTTCTGAGGCCATGGTCTCGACGAGGTATCAAGCATGTACTTCACAAGCTTAATATTTAAGATTATTGTATCAAATGGCACCGCGTCGGCCGGTTACTGGCAGGCGGAACGGCGATCTTGACAAGCAGATGGGAGAAATCACCTGAGGACTCCATGGTGAATGTGTCCGGATCGATAGCTCAGACGATGAATTCGGACAGTGGAATGTTGCTGCAGGCGGCCCAGCTCGTCGCGGACATCCAGCAACGCTCATCG
>Ga0209693_10001213_pt1 | contig 10981 bp, 9 predicted proteins | sample HubBroMetageWRM3_FD_188345 | JGI IMG/M metagenome (GOLD analysis project Ga0209693, IMG submission 188345) | Warmed soil microbial communities from the Hubbard Brook experimental Forest, New Hampshire - Hubbard Brook CCASE Soil Metagenome WRM 3... | ecosystem: Environmental > Terrestrial > Soil...
ACATCTCTTCGGGTGCGCACCGGCCCACCCCGACGATCACCGCTCGGTTGAATTTTCAGCTGGCGTTCGGCGCCCGGGTCGGGCAGCGGTTGGTCGAGGCCCGCGAGCAGACCCAGCGCGAAGCGAAGAAGGATCGTCGTCGCCCGCCGGGAACCGCGATCGCGTTGCGGGACAAAGAGATCGAACTTCGCGATCACTACCGCAGTGCGTCCAAGGCGCGAGGCACTTGGCAGGCCAGCCGGGCTTCCGCGGGGTATTCGTCGGCGGCGCGGCGGGCGGGGGACCGGGCCGGCAAGCGGGCGCGGTTGGGAACCGGTCCAGAGCTCTCGGGGGCGCGGACCCCGCTGGAGCGGTGAGCGCCGGGGAATCGGCTGCGCGGGATTGGCAGCGCTCCAAGGTCTATGCCGCCGAGGAATTCGTCCGGACACTGTTCGACCGCGCCGCCGAACACGGCTCACGCAGCGTGGAGTTCTTCGGCGCGCAGTTGACGCTGCCGCCGGAGGCGCGGTTCGGGTCGGTCCCGGCGGTGCAGCGTTACGTCAACGAGGTGCTGGCGTTGCCGTCGGTACGACGACAGTGGCCGAAGGTAGCTCCGCTGACGGTGCGGTCACGGCGAGCCGCCACAGCGGCTCACTACGAAAACCGGGACGGCACCGGCGTTATCGCGGTTCCTGATCTCGATACCGCGGAGTGGGCGATGCGTGAGCTGGTGGTGCTGCACGAGATCGCGCATCACCTGTGTGACGCGCAACCGGCGCACGGATCGCAGTATGTCGCGACCCTGTGCACGCTGGTCGAGCTGGTCATGGGGCCAGAACTCGGGCACGTCCTGCGAGTGGTGTACGCCAAAGAGGGTGTGCGGTAGCCAGACACGTGGGCAGCGCGACCGATCGGGGCTAGCGTAGGCAAGGTGAGCGATGCAGGCGCCGCGCTCCCCGTCGATACCGACGCCGACGTCCGTGCACGCGAGGTCGAGTCGCAGATGACCGACGATGAGCGATTCTCGTTGCTGGTCAGCGTGATGGGTGCCAGCGATCTGTTGCCGGTGCGGGATGCGCGCATACCGCCGGAGCTCCCCGCCAGCGCCGGTTATGTTCCCGGTGTTCCCCACCTCGGCGTGCCCGCCCTGCTGATGAGCGACGCCAGTCTCGGGGTCACCAATCCCGGCTACCGGCCGGGTGACACCGCGACCGCCCTGCCCGCCGGTCTGGCGCTGGCCGCCGGCTTCGACCCTGCGCTGGCCCGCGCTTCGGGCGAGGCGGTGGGGCGAGAGGCGCGCAGCCGCGGGTTCAACGTGATGCTTGCCGGCGGAATCAACCTGGCCCGCGATCCGCGTGGTGGCCGCAACTTCGAATACCTCTCGGAAGACCCGCTTTTGAGCGCTACCATCGCAGCGGAGTCGGTCAACGGAATCCAGCAGCAAGGCGTCATCTCGACGCTCAAGCACTACTCGCTGAACTGTAATGAAACCAACCGGCATTGGCTGAACGCCGTCATCGATCCCGCCGAGCACCGGGAATCCGACCTGCTGGCATTCGAAATCGCCATCGAGCGGGCTGCGCCGGGAGCGGTGATGACCGCCTACAACCAGGTCAACGGTCAGTACGCAGGCGGAAACGATGTGCTGATCAACGATGTGCTGAAAGTGGCTTGGGGATATCGCGGTTGGGTGATGTCCGACTGGGGTGCGACGCCGAGCTGGGAATTCGCGGTCAGGGGCCTCGACCAGGAATCCGGTGCGCAGATCGACGCTCTGCTCTGGCAGGGTGAGGCGTTCACCGATCGGCTGAAGGTTGCCTTCGCCGAAGGGAAGCTGTCTGGCGAGCGTTTGTCGGACATGGTGCGCCGAATCCTGCGGTCTATATTCGCCGTCGGCGCCGACCGATGGGATCGCATGCCAGCGCCCGACATGGCCGCGCACCGCCGGATTGCATTGCAGATTGCGCGGCAGGGCATCGTACTGTTGAAAAACACTGGTGTGCTTCCGGTTTCGTCTACGACCCGACGCATTGCGGTGATCGGCGGCTGCGCTCAGATCGGTGTGCCGGCCGGCTGCGGGTCGAGCACCGTGGTTCCGCCCGGTGGCTATGCCGCGGTGTTACCGATCGGCTCGCCCGGTGGTCTGCGCAACCTCTACCTGTTGCCGTCGTCGCCGGTGGCCGAACTGAACAAGCAGTTTCCCAACGCGCAGATTGAATTCGACCCCGGTGTCAGCTCGGCCGAGGCGGCGGAGGCGGCGCGCCGCGCGGATGTTGCGATCGTGTTCGCGGTCAAGGTGGAAGGAGAGGGCTTCGACAGCGCCGACCTGTCGCTGCCCTGGGATCAGGACGCGGTGATTGCCGCGGTCGCAGATGCCAATCCGAACACCGTTGTGGTGCTGGAAACCGGCAACCCGGTTGCGATGCAGTGGCGGGACGCGGTCGAAGCGATCGTCCAGGCGTGGTATCCGGGTCAGGCCGGCGGTCAAGCGATCGCGGAGGTCATAGCCGGTCGGGTCAACCCGTCCGGCCGGTTGCCCGTCACCTTTCCGATCGATCTAGGCCAGACGCCCCGTCCCGAGCTGCCGGTTGTCGATGTCCCGTGGGGTTCTCCGACAACGATCCACTACACCGAAGGCGCCGAGGTCGGCTATCGGGGGTTCGCCAAACGGGGCCACATCCCGATGTTCGCGTTCGGTCACGGCTTGTCCTACACCAACTTTGAACACCGTGACCTGAGCGTGGCCGGCAGCGGCACCCTCACCGCCAGCTTCACCGTGGTCAACACCGGCGATCGCGGCGGCGTCGACGTCCCGCAGCTATACCTGACCGCGGCTCCCGGCGAGCGGCGGCTGCGATTGCTCGGATTCGAGCGGGTGGAGCTGGAGCCGGGCGACTCTCGGGTGGTGACCATCGAGGCGGATCCGCGGCTGCTCGCCCGTTATGACGGGGTCGCGGGGGGCTGGCGGATCGCCGAGGGCACTCACACGGTGGCGGTGGGGGCCTCGGCGGTGGACCTCGAGCTGACTGCCGAGGTCGAGCTGGCCGGCCGCGTCTTCGGGCGCTGACCGGCCAGCGCGAGCGACCAACCGCTAGACGGCGACCATCTCGTCGCCACAGGTGCACCGGTACGGCTGGTCCGCTCCGGCGCAGTGGCATTCGACCTCAATGCGAACCCGACAGCCACAGCCTTCGTGGGAACAGGTCAGTAGTGTTCCTGCCTCGTTTGCCATCTACTCCACCCTTATCTATTTCGGGATCCCTGAGGTGAGGGATCCAGCGGACACCCACAAATGTAGCATATACCCCCCAGGGGTATAACTGAGGACGGCTTTTATCCGGTGGCGGTCGACGAAGGCGGCGGGCTAGCGTTGGCTCATGACCCAGAATCCGAGCCCCGCCGACGTTGACGAATTTTTGGACACCACCGTGGTCGGCGACGATCCCGCATTGTCCGCAGCCCGCGAGGCCAGCGATGCGGCCGGATTACCGCAAATCGCGGTGTCGACCCAGCAAGGTAAGTTCCTGAGCCTTTTGGCCGGTGCGATCAAAGCTCGGCGCATTCTGGAGATCGGCACACTCGGCGGCTTCAGCACGATTTGGCTGGCCCGGGGCGCCGGTCCCGACGGCCGGGTGATCACGCTGGAATACGAGCCCAAACACGCTGAGGTGGCGCGGGCCAACATCGACCGTGCCGGTGTCGGTGACCGGGTCGAAGTGGTGGTCGGCCCCGCGCTGGAGACACTTCCCACCGTGACTCAGGGCCCTTTCGACCTGGTATTTATCGATGCCGACAAGGAAAACAACCCCGGCTACCTGGAATGGGCTGTTCGGCTAACCCATCCCGGCTCAGTTATCTTGGTGGACAACGTCATTCGTGATGGCTCGATCTTGTCACCGGATCCCGACGACGTCGCGCGGGCAACGCGGCGGACGCTGGAGCTCATGGGTGAACACCCGGGGCTTGATACCGCGGTGCTCCAGACGGTCGGGGCGAAGCACTGGGATGGCTTCGCGCTCGCGCTGGTGAAGTAGCCGTTAGGGCGCCGGCTTTTAACGGCCCGCCTGACCGGGATCAGCTCGGCTCACACGCCCGGAATTCGACGGTCGCGACGACGGCCGATTTTCGTTGCTGGCGTGCTACTGACGAGCGTAATCTTGCAGAAGATGGATGGTTTGCAGTGGGCCCAAAAGGCTTGCTGCATAACAGAAAGGTCACAAAATGAGTACAGTCCATTCATCAATCGATCACCACCCGGATCTATTGGCTCTGCGTCAGCGCTACGAGCGTGCTGCAGAGTCGATGACCGCGCACGGTACATTCGGCCTCACACTGCTGACGGCGGCTTATGCGGCTGTGTCGCCATGGATCGTCGGATTCGACGGGACGAGATCGCTTGCTGTCAATGATTTCATTGTCGGAATCGTGTGCGTGGCGCTAGCGTTTGCGTTTGCGATGGCGTTAGATCGCAGCCACGGCATGACATGGACGCTGCCGGTCTTCGGAGTATGGTTCATCGTCTCGCCCTGGGTGCTTTACCACGTCTCGCCGCACGGCGCCATGATCTGGTCGAATGTGATCGCGGGTGCGCTGCTGACGGTGCTGGGCTTGAACGCGATGTACTTCGGTATGCGCGCGCGTAGCTCAACATCAGCCTGACGCGGGCGCAGAATTAACTGACCCGGCCGCGGGATACCGGCCGGGAGAGGTGGTTGCGGCCCTGATCTAACCGCAAACCGCTCCGATGGCCGCCGAACCGACCAACTTGACGTACTTGGCCAGCACACCACTGGTGTAGCGCGGTGGCAGCGGGGTGAAACCCTCACGGCGGGAAGCGAACTCGTCGGGGTCGACCAGTACGTCCAAGGTGCTTTTGGCGACGTCGAGCCGGATTCGGTCGCCGTCACGCAAGAACGCGATCGGTCCACCATCGGCTGCCTCGGGCGCGACGTGCCCCACGCACAGGCCGGTGGTGCCGCCGGAGAACCGGCCGTCGGTCAACAGCAGCACGTCCTTGCCCAGGCCGGCGCCCTTGATGGCGCCGGTGATGGCGAGCATTTCACGCATCCCGGGACCGCCCTTGGGGCCTTCGTAGCGGATCACCACCGCATCACCGTGCGTGATGGTGCCGTCGGCCAATGCGTCCAATGCGGCCCGCTCACGGTCGAAAACCCTTGCAGTGCCTTCGAACACATCGTCGTCAAAACCGGCTGTCTTGACCACCGCGCCCTCGGGCGCCAGCGACCCGTGCAGGATGGTGATTCCCCCGGTGGGGTGGATCGGATGGTCGAGAGCTCGCAGCACCTTGCCGTCGGGATCCGGCGGGGCGATGTGCGCGAGGTTTTCCGCGACGGTCCGCCCGGCGACCGTCAAGCAGTCGCCGTGCAGCAGGCCGGCATCCAGCAGGGCCTTCATCACCACCGGCACGCCGCCGATGTGATCGACGTCGGACATGACGTGTTGGCCGAATGGCTTGACGTTGGCAAGATGCGGCACGCGTGCGCCGATCCGGCTGAAGTCCTCCAGCGCCAGCTTGACGTTGGCCTCGTACGCGATCGCCAGCAGATGCAGCACCGCGTTGGTCGACCCGCCGAACGCCATCACCACCGCGATCGCGTTCTCGAACGCCTCCTTGGTGAGGATGTCGCGGGCGGTGATGCCGCGCCGCAGCAATTCGACGACGGCTTCTCCGCTGTGGCGCGCGAATCCGTCGCGGCGACGGTCGGTCGCCGGCGGCGACGCGCTGCCGGGCAGCGACATGCCCAGCGCCTCGGCGGCACAGGCCATGGTGTTGGCGGTGTACATGCCGCCGCACGCCCCCTCGCCCGGGCAGATCGCCCGCTCGATGGCGTCGACGTCCTCGCGCGGCATCAACCCGCGCGAGCAAGCGCCGATCGCTTCGAACGCGTCGATGATGGTGACCTCGCGCTCGCTGCCGTCGGAAAGCTTGGCACGACCCGGCAGAATCGTGCCCGCGTAGAGGAACACCGCCGCCAGATCCAGTCTCGCCGCGGCCATCAACATCCCCGGCAGCGATTTGTCACACCCGGCCAGCAGCACCGAGCCGTCCAGTCGCTCGGCCTGCATGACGGTCTCGACGCTGTCGGCGATGAGTTCGCGAGACGGCAGCGAGAAGTGCATGCCCTCGTGGCCCATCGAGATGCCGTCGGACACCGAAATCGTGCCGAACTCGAGCGGATAGCCGCCCGCGGCGAACACCCCCTCCTTAGCCGCCTTCGCCAGTCGCTCCAACGACAGGTTGCAGGGCGTGATCTCATTCCACGACGACGCCACTCCGATCTGCGGCTTGGCGAAGTCGTCGTCATCCATGCCGACCGCCCGCAACATGCCACGCGCGGCGGCCTTCTCCAGGCCGTCGGTGACCTCACGGCTGCGGGGCTTGATGTCGACGGCGGGCGACGGATCGTTGGTGTGGGCCGTGATTTGAGGCTTGGTTTGGGGCACAGCCCAAGTATGCGCGTATTGCCATGTCGGCCCAAAATCATTTACATACCCCGGTGGGGTATAGAATCCGGTGACAGGAAGCCGATTGACCGGGGGTGCCGTCGCGGTGGCTCAACTCGGCGTTGACAATGGTGATAACGCCCGCGCCGTCACGAAGACCCACAACATCGTCGCGGCGCGGCAATCCGAGATCGATCAGAAGACCAGAATGCTGGAGGGTAGATGACACCCGCACGCGGATACTCCTCGCAGAAGGACAACTACGCCAAACGACTGCGGCGGATCGAGGGCCAGGTGCGTGGCATCGCCAAGATGATCGAAGACGACAAATACTGCATCGACGTCCTCACCCAGATCAGCGCCGCGAACAACGCACTGCGGTCGGTGGCGCTCAACCTGCTCGACGAGCACCTCGGACACTGCGTCAGCCGTGCGGTCGCCGAGGGAGGAACCGAGGCGGAGGAGAAGCTCGCCGAAGCCTCCGCCGCGATCGCGCGACTCGTCCGGTCCTGATGTTTAACGCGATAAGCGCATCGCATGGTTGAGTAGGGGCCGTGGGGCCAGCCCGTGCCGACGGAGCAGCGCGATCGCGCCGCTGGCGGACGGCCTCCCCATCACATGCTGCCGCCGGCAGCGAAGGCCGAGCCGCTGCGAGCGGGCCGTGGACCCCCCGGATCGCGGTGCAGTTGGCGGTACTGGCCGCGGCGGCCTTCATCTACGTCACCGCCGAGCTTCTGCCGGTGGGCGCGCTGCCCGCGATCGCCCGAGACCTGCACGTCAGCGTGCCAATTGTCGGCACGCTGCTGGGCTGGTATGCCCTGGTGGCGGCCCTGACGACGATTCCACTGGTCCGTTGGACGGCACACTGGCCGCGGCGCCGGGCGCTGCTGCTGTCCCTGGCCTGCCTGACCGCCTCCCAGCTCATCTCGGCGATAGCGCCCAACTTCGTCGTGCTGGCCGGCGGACGAGCGCTCTCGGCGATCACGCACGGTTTGATTTTGTCGGTTGTCGCGCCGATCGCCACCCGGCTGGTCCCGGCCAGCCACTCCGGCCGCGCGACAACGGTCGTCTACGTCGGTATCAGCCTGGCGGTGGTGGTGGGCAGCCCGGCCACGGCGGCAATGAGCTTGCTGTGGGGCTGGCGGGTTGCTGTCGCATCCGTGGCCGTGGTGGCCGCCGTGGTCACCGTGGCGGCCTGGGTCGTGCTGCCGGTGCTGACGTTGACCGAGGAGCAGCTGGCCCGCGTCGGTCGAGGGGCCGGACATCACCGCAACAAGCGGCTGGTCATGGTGAGCTTGCTCACCATGGTCGCGGTCACCGGGCACTACATCTCCTACACCTTCATCGCGGTGATCATCCATGACGTCGTCGGGGTGCGGGGACCGGCTCTGGCCTGGTTGCTGGCTACCTACGGTGTCGCGGGCCTGCTGGCGATGCCGCTGGTGGCCGGACCGTCGGACCATCGGCCCAGGGCGGCGGTGATGAGCTGCATGGCCGCGCTGTGGGTGACGTTTTTGGTGCTGATCGCGCTGGTGTTCCATGGATCGCCCACCCCGGCGAGCATCGTGATCGGGATCGCCACAATCGCCTTCTGGGGTGCCACCGCCAATGCGGTATCGCCGATGCTGCAAGCTGCGGCGATGCGCGCCGGAGCGGACGACCCGGACGGGGCGTCCGGGCTCTATATGGCGGCGTTCCAGATCGGCATCATGGCCGGATCCTTCGCCGGCGGGCTGCTTTACGAGCGCAGCGTACTGGCGATGTTGGCCGCGTCAGCGGTGCTGATCGGCGCCGGAGCGGCTGGGATGACCGCCGAGCGGCAGCTGTTCGACGTCCCCGCGACCGGCCACCGGTAGAATTCTTCTCAACGATCCCTAACACCGCAGGTCAGCGGCCCAGAAAGGGCCAGCGTCCGGGCTAAATTAAGACTACCGAAGCAGAAGCTGGCGTAACCGCTATGCATACTGGGTGAGAACGTGACTGGAGGGGTAACTATGTCGCGATGGACCAAGGGTCCTATCGTCGCTGCGCTGAGCGCAGCGGGAATGACCGCTGTGCTGACCTTGGCGAGCGGCTCGGCCCTGGCAGACCCGGAGCCGGTGCCGCTGCCACCGCCCGCGCCGGGCGTGGACGCCCCGCCGCCGCCGGCGCCTGCCGACCCGCTGGCGCCGCCACCACCGGCCAACCCGCTCGTGGCCCCGCCCCCGCCGGCGCCGGGAGATCCTTTGGCGCCCCCGCCACCGGCTCCGGGCAACCCGTTGGCACCAGCGCCGGCGGTTCCGGCCAGCGTGCCGGCCGGCCCGGTGGTGGGGCAGAACCCCGCGCCGTTCACCGGCGAGCCGCCATTCGTGCCCCCGACGTTCAACCCGGTCAGCGGCTCAACGGTCGGTGTGGGCGAGCCGATCATCATCAACTTCGCGCGGCCGATCGCCGACCGGCCGATGGCTGAACAGGCGATCCACGTCTCGTCGACCCCGCCGGTGTCCGGCAAGTTCTACTGGATGACCCCCAGCCAGGTGCGTTGGCGCCCGCTCAGCTTCTGGCCCGCACACACCGCGGTGCACGTCGACGCCGCCGGCACCATCTCGGACTTCAGGACCGGCGACGCGCTAACGGCCACCGCCGACGACGCCACCCATCAGCTGATCGTGAACCGCAACGGCGCCGTGGTGCAAACCTTCCCGATGTCGATGGGTATGGCCGCGGGCGGTCACCAGACGCCCAACGGCACCTACTATGTGCTCGACAGGAAAGCCAAGGTGGTGATGGATTCATCCACCTACGGGGTGCCGGTCAACTCGACCTGGGGCTACAAGGTCACTGTCCAGAACGCCGTTCAGTTCGACAACAGCGGTGACTTCGTGCACAGCGCGCCGTGGTCGGTGTCCGATCAGGGCAAGCGTGACGTCAGCCACGGCTGCATCAACATCAGCCCGTCCAACGCACAGTGGTTCTTCGACAACTTCGGCACCGGCGATCCCATCATCGTGAAGAACTCCGTCGGGACCTACACGAAGAACGACGGCTCCAACGACTGGCAGCTTTAGTCGCTACGCGACACTTGGGTCCGGGTCACGTCCCGGGCGATTGACGCGCATATCGGTCCACGACATTAAATGCGGTACATGATGCGGTTTTCGTACAATCCGTCTATTTAGCTGATACAAATCCGTCATGGACCAGGACCCGTGTGTCGGGGACGTAGGTTGGAGCGTCCTCGGGGGTGCAGCGCAGGATTCGACACTCGCCGGAGTGTTAGCGGGCTTCCTGATCGTGGCTGCAACGGCGCTGCTGGTGCAATGGAATGACCGTTCCGATTCTGACACGTTTGCCTTATTCGCATCCGGGGTGGCGGCCCTCACGCTATCCAGCTATCTCTTCACCGTGTTGTCCGGGACGAAACCTGGGCCGAATCCTGACCCGAAAGTTTGCGGCCAAATCTGGAGCCAATGGCTTCCTGCATTCGCGATGCTATTAATCGGCGCGTCTGTCCTGCTGTGTGGCTTAGGATGGGCGCTCGTAAGTTATAGCGACAACCTAGCGGTAAAGCTAATCGAGAAGAACCGTCCAATGAAAAGGGTGGAGGAAAACCGCAGATTTTTCATCACTCTGAGCATGGCTCTCTCACTCGGCGGTACTACAGCGATGACATGCTGGCTAATTGCCGCCAATGTTGTCTACCTGAAAGGCACCACCGGCAGGCATGTTGGGGACAAAACGATATACCCGTTTTTTGAATTCCTTAACGTCAAATGGTACACAATGTTCTTTGTGTTTCTTTTTGGCCTATATGTCGTCGTTCGGTCTGCGTATCTTGTTATCTGGCGCACGCGTTCTGCCAGGCAAGAAAATGTTGCTTCATGCATCAGATATGTCCCTGGTGCTGACGACGAAACCTCCGCTCCACTCGATGCAAGGGACAACACACTCACCGAGCGCTTAGCAAAAGAGATCTGCATCGCTGTCGCGATAGCGCTAGGTGCGTTGCTAGCGGAGCTTTTGACGGATCGGGCTGTCGGGGAGACATTTTCGGGCGGGACAACCTGCTCTATTGTTTTCATTGTGGTAGTCGCATATGCGATTGCTCGATTGGCTTACTACGGGATCGTCCGTCTCTTCGGTCCCACGCTTCGAAAGCAAAGGACGACTGAGAGCTTCGCCGAAGCCGATGTCATGATTCGACGCACGCCCTCCACTGAAATACCGGAAGACGCGATCCGAATCAAGTACTCGCTTCGAACGCTTCGAAGGCTTAGCGCAACGTCCTATCACGTTGTCGTCTTTGCCATTCTGGGAACGGTGCTCGGCGCGGTGTTGACGCAAGGATCGTTATCGCCCAACTGGAGGACTGGCCTATCCCTTTTGGTCGGCGGACTCTATCCCGCCGGTATGCTGCTCGGGCTAAGCTACGCCGTCCCTGCCGGTCCGGCTACGAAGTTACCGGAATGGAAAACGTGGCGGGGGTTGCGCGTTCTACCCTGATGAGTTACTGGTGAATACTTGGCTGCTTTATCAAACGATTTCGGCAATCGAGCCT
>Ga0209693_10001214_pt1 | contig 10978 bp, 9 predicted proteins | sample HubBroMetageWRM3_FD_188345 | JGI IMG/M metagenome (GOLD analysis project Ga0209693, IMG submission 188345) | Warmed soil microbial communities from the Hubbard Brook experimental Forest, New Hampshire - Hubbard Brook CCASE Soil Metagenome WRM 3... | ecosystem: Environmental > Terrestrial > Soil...
TTCCGCATAGCGGTAACCGTGGTTCCACTTACAAGATTTCCGGCAAGCAGTTCAATGGCTTGTCGCAAGCGGCTGCATTTGGCGACGAGTTCGAGACGGCGACGAACTATCCCCTGGTGCGGATCACCAACACCGCATCCGGTCACGTTTTCTACGCGAAGACGCATGACCACTGCACGATGGGCGTGGCCACCGGCAACACCATCGTTTCGACCAACTTTGACGTTCCCGCCGACATGGACACCGGTGCAAGTACGCTGGAAGTCGTGGCCAACGGCATCCCGTCAAAGAAGGTCAGCATCACGGTGAACTAGTACGGGTGCCCCATCCTAACGTCGTGCTTTTCGACGTTCGGTGGGAACGTTTGGAGCTGAAGTCGTTCGCACCCGCACGTTATACGTTCAGCCAAAGAAAATCCCCGCCCAGGCTGAACTTGGACGGACCACCCTCCACAAAAGCGACGGAGGGCGCGGCCACCCGCCACGACTCACGGGATCAACCGGTTATCCGCGCGGGAAGTGTTGTCGGTCAAGCCTACACGGGCGAGCAGGTTCTGGAAGCGGGGGTCGGAGCGGAGGTTATCGATCCTTAGGTCAGATTTGAGGGCCCAAGAAATTTCCAAGGATCTCTCCTGGTAGGCTTTCTCCAGGAACTCGAAGGCTTTGTTCTTCTCGCCGAGTCCGGCGTATACAGTTGCGAACAGATACGGCGAAACATGGACACTTTTCGATTTTTGCTCCAAGTCACGAAGGATCTTCTCCGCTTCGGCTCTTCTGCCGATCACGGCAAAGGCGTGGGCCAGAGCAGCGGTGGAATCCTGATCGCCAGCCGATATCTCAACTGCCTTCTGATACTCAGAGATTGCTTCCAGCAGTTTTCCTGTGCCTTGGTAGCCGACGCCGAGATTGTAGTGTTCAAGCCATTCATTGGGATTCGAAACCACTCCGCGGCGGCTTGCTTCAACCAAAGCTTCGTAATCCCGCAGCTGATAATAGACCCCTGATTCAACCATAGTGGAGCCGGGACCTGGATCTAACTGGCTGCTCTTAGCTACCTCAGCCAGAGCCTCGGCGCGCCGGCCAGAAAAGCTGAGATAGAGTGAGCGATCCTCATGGGCGCAACTGTAACTCGGGGCCAGAGCAATTGAGCGGTTAAACTCTCGTTCGGCCGCGTCCCAGTCCCAGTCAAAGCGCCAACTCAGCACGCCGAGGGTATCGTGGGCTTCGCCGATGCTGTCGTCCAGTTCCAGAGCTTTGCGCAAAGCTCCCTTTGCAGATCTGTAGGCGAGATCCGGCGACAGCTGTCCTTGCCCGAAAAACGCCAAATAGACATAAGAGTCTGCCAGCCCCGAGTACGCCAGCGCAAAGCCAGGGTCTTTTCGGATGGATTCTTCGAAGTAGTTTTTCGCCATGTTCAGTGGTTGCGCCATGGTGAACTGGTTGGTCAGGAAATAACGTCCCCTCAGATAAGCTTCGTAAGCTTCCGGGTTCACTGGACCTGCCGAGTGGAACCGGGCCTGCTGCTGCGGAGTCAACTGGGCGCGGACTTGCTGGGCGATCGCCTCTGCCACCTCACTCTGTAACTTGAGGACATCGCCAAGATCCCGATCATACGTCTCGGCCCAGAGGTGCTGATCGGTGGGCGCATGGAGGAGTTGGGCCGTAATTCGCACGCGATGACCCGACCGCGTAACTGATCCTTCGACTATGCCGTCCACGTTCAATTCTCGTGCGATCTCCGGCAGACCCTTTTTCGTTCCTTTGTAACGCATCACAGAAGTGCGGGAGGTCACGCGCAGGGCGCTAACCTTGGCGAGATCAGTGATCAGCTCGTCCGTCATGCCATCAACGAAATAGTCCTGGGATGGATCGCCGGAGAGGTTATCGAGTGGCAGCACCGCGATGGAGCGTAGGGGCAAAGCTACGCTGGTGCGATGCGAAATGGTACGCGCCAGCCAGATGGCCGCGCCGATACCAACAATGGCCAACAGCGCGAGCGCCAGGGCGGCGCCAGTGTTGGGTCGCTGTACGAGAGCCGGCGCCTCGCTGGCTGGTTTGATTGGTGCAGGGCGCTCCGGGGCGTGGTTCTCCACCTCCTCTACCGGTGCAATAAACCTGTACCCGCGGCGCGGCAGGGTTTCGATGTAGCGCGGTGTGTCGGCGGAATCGCCCAGAACTTCACGAAGGCGCGCGATTGCGTTGTGAAGGCTATGGTCGAAATCGACGAAAGTGTCGGCTGTCCAGAGCTGGCTTCTTAGTTCCTCGCGGGTTACAAGATTGCCGGCAGCCTGGAGCAATATCGCAAGGAGCTGTACGGGTTGGCCGTGCAGACGCAGTTTGACACCGCGTTTACGCAATTCTCCAGCGTGCTGATCCAATTCAAAAGAGTCGAACCGCAGCACGCGCCCCACAGAAGCCGGTGCGGCCATCCAGATCCCCCAAGTTTAGAAAGGCTATCACAAGTCTTGCTCCCTGGAGAGGACTCCGGGAGGAGCTGCGAAGTCCGTGCTTTTCATCGGGTTAGCCATGGAGAAAACTTTGGGGATAGATGGGGACGGTAAGGATTGATGATTTTGTACTTCCGAGCGAGAGTTGTCGCTGTTGATCGCGCTTGAGAACGACCGCTGCAGCCGTTTAGGCCGGCAAGGCAGCAGCGCCTTTTCCGAGCGCGAATTCCTGAACAACAAATAAGAAGGAGAATAAGAATGAGAATTACGGCAGCAACCTTCGCTTTACTCTGTTTGATGTTGGCTGGCTCGACTCACGCGCCCGCTCAATCGAATCCAACCCGTCGAAGTCCAATTCTAAGCGGCAGCCAGGTCGTGGCCTTGGACGAATGCGATCCGACCACCTTCAATCAAGCGCTCGGGGCTGACTTCTGCAAAAATATCTCGCTGGGATATTTCACGACGTTGTCCGACTTGTTTTCCGAGGCGCAATCTGGACATCCGGACCCGAACTGGGACTTCGAACCTGACACGGTCCACATCAACAAAGGAACCCCTCTCAGCGTGGTCGACCAGGGCGGCGAGCCGCACACCTTCACCGAGGTGAAGCACTTCGGGGGCGGCTTCATACCGCAGCTCAATGGGCCGGGAGAACACACGATTCCCGAATGCGCCGGCGGCTTTGGCAAGGTCGCGGTGGCCAGGAGTCGAATGCTTCAAGGCAGCCAACTCCAGGTCACAGGTCTGGCGCCGGGTGAGCACCTTTTTCAGTGCTGCATCCATCCCTGGATGCGCGTGAAAGTCGAGGTGAAGTGATCCTTGCACGCGCGAGAAACAGCGTGTGCGAGGGTTGAAAGAGCAGAGATTCATTGCGTGTGGCCCACCCTTCAGCACACTTTGCGAAAAGGGCGGGCTGCCACGTGATGTCGAATCGCGGTGAGTGGATTGACCCCATCCGGATAGTCAACTCGCCGCCATCAGATGGCAGGAGTGCGTTTTCACGATCAGCCAGACTTCGCGGCCGGGCTGGAGTTGGAGGGAGTCGCGGGCGGCCAGGGTTAGGTGGACTTCCATTTCTGCTCCGCAATTCACACGTGCCGCCACAATTACATCTCGCTGCTCCAGCGAGAGTAGGCGCCCGGGAATTATGTTGCGAGCGCTTAGGCCTTCGGGTTTAACGGTGGCCAGCAGGATGTCGCCGGCGCGAATGCCAACTAGCAGGGTCGTGCCTAGGTCTGCGCGCACCAGCGGCGTTTCCAGTTCTACTTCGCTATAGGCGAGGCGGCAGGTCATGGTGCCGCGATCTTCGTGGACGGCCGCCACTACGGCATGGAAAATATTTTCGAAGCCCACGAGTTGGGCCAGCGATTCGCGGCGGGGCGCGGCCATCACCCCATGCGGAGTGCCGTCGGCGATGATGCGGCCGTTCTCGAGCACCAGTACGCGGTCGCCCAGGGCGAAGACCTCTTCACGATTGTGCGTGATGTAGAGAATCGGGATGGCGTGGGCGGCGTTCCAGGCGCGCAGGTCATCGATGATTTTCGATTTAGTGGCGGCGTCCAGCGCGGCCAGCGGTTCGTCGAGCAGCAGGACGCAGGGATCGGTAACCAGGGCGCGAGCCAGGGCTACTCTTTGGCGCTCGCCGCCGGAAATCTCTGCCGGCTTGCGGCCGCGCAGATCGGAGATGCGGAAAGATTCGAGGATGGCATCACTCTTTTTTTGGCGTTCGCTTTTGTTTACGCCGGAGAGGCCGTACTCGATATTTTTTTGGACGGTGAGATGCGGAAAAAGAGCGAGGTCCTGAAACACGTATCCGATCTTGCGGTGCTGGACGGGGAGACTCGTGCCTCGCGCAAGGTCGCAGAGAACCCGGTTGCCGATCGTGATCTTCCCCGAGTCGGGAGTGGCCAGTCCCGCGATGCAGTCGAGCAACGTCGTCTTCCCTGCTCCTGATGAGCCAAAGACAATCGTGATTCCCGGGGTAATAACGAATGAAAGGTCGAGTGCGAAATCGCGTCCCGCTCCAGAGAAATGTTGGTGGAGCTGAACCGTCAATCCACGCTGCGATGCGTCCGTTTTCATCTGGCTCGGTTGGAAAGGCTTGAACCGCAGAGGACACGAAGGTTCACAAAGGAAAACATTCGGATTATTTCCATGGCAACACTGCCCATACTTTTCGGTTCACCCCGTACACCAGCGAGAGCACCGCGAAGGAAATTGCCAGCAGTACCAGTGCGGTCTGATTGGCGGCGGCATAGTTGAGGGCCTGAACCTGATCATAGATATCGATAGAAACCGTGCGCGTAACCCCAGGAATATTTCCACCGACCATTAGCACGACACCGAACTCGCCCATGGTGTGAGCGAAACTCAGAGCCACTCCGGTCACGAGCCCAGGAATCGAAAGCGGCATAATCACGCGGCGGAATGTTTGCAGCTTCGAGGCGCCTAGAGTGGCCGATGCGGCCATCAACCTCGGGTCGACGAGCGCGAATGAGGCGGCGAATGGCTGTACTGCAAAGGGCAGACTGTAAATGATGGAACCGATGACCAGACCGCTAAAAGTAAACGCAAGCGTGTGCCCGGTCCGCGCCTGCCAAAAACGTCCCAAGGGACTACGCGAGCCGAGCGCAACCAGCACGTAGAAGCCCAGCACAGTGGGAGGCAGAACGATCGGTAGTGCAACGACAGCCTCCGCGAAAAACTTCCAGCGCCAGTGAGAGAAGGCAATCCAGTACGCGATAGGCAGTCCCACTACTGCCAGCGCCGCCGCGACCAGTACAGCCAGACGGATTGTCAGCCAGAACGCCTGCCAGTCCATTCGCCTCCATCAGATTCGACGATGAATACAGAGTATAGCCAAAGCCAGGCTCGGGGAGTCCCATTCCTGGGCCCAGTCGCTGCGGAATGTTCACTCATCACAAGGGCGGGAGCGATGGGGCAGCTAGGATTGTTGCGCAGGAGGTTGTGCAATGGAGATTCAGGAAGCCATCAAAGTGATTCGCGCGCTGGCGGACGGAGTAAATCCGGGAGACCCGCGAACTGCTGAAAGACGATTCGATCTGCCGGAATCCGCCAGCCGTGATGGCATGGAACCGTGCTTTAGCCGCGCTGGTCAAACTGCAGGAGAGGGAACTCAACAAGCCGGCGAGTGCGGGGCAGTACTGGTCACGAGCGGAAGATAAACAGATTTGCGAAGAATTGCACAAGGGGATGAACTTCGAGGAGATCGCGAAAACTCATAACCGCCCCGTGCCTTCCATTATTGTGCGCCCGGCGGCTCCGGCGGCCGTTCAGCTTCACGGTCACGCCCTCGTCCAGCATCCAGTCGTTGCCAGCGGACAGCCCGCGATTTACACGCTTGATGTGGTGCCGGCGGGAGGAGCGTTTCCCAATAATGCGACTTTGGCATACTCCCCAATTGTCACCGTTGAGCACATGCACCATCAACCCGACACAAGTAAACAAAGGCATCAGCGGAGAAACCCAAGTCACTTTCACGATCACAACGACTGCGCCGGTTATTGCGGGTGCGCATCCGGCGCACGGACTGAGGCCGCTGATCTACACGCTGTGCTTATCGCTGCCGGGCTTGGTTGTACTTTGGGGCGGACTGCGACGAAGTCGTCGGAAGCGATTTGTACTTTTGCTGTTGCTTCTGCTCATGGTCGTCGGACTCTGGCTGGAGATTGCCTGCAGCAGCGGTCTTCAAGGCAATGGCAGCGGAAATGGACAGGCGAGCACGCCTTCTGGAACGTACACGATGACAGTGAGCGCCACTCTGAGTTCGCTTCCGCAACAGACGGCGCAGGTGCAGTTGACGGTTAGCTGGGACTGGCTTCCGGCTTTAGGCTTCTAGCTTCCCACTTCCAGCTTCTAGCTTCGGGCTTCTGGCATCCCGCTCAACATGGGTTTCACTTGGGCACCCGCACGAGCGGGACGCTCGCGCCTACACTTTGCTGGGGCTTTCCGTTTATCTTGTAGGCAGATCTCTCGGCGGAGGGAGCGCTTACGAATGACTGATCAGCGCTTTGACATTGTGGTAATTGGCGGTGGAATTGTTGGTCTTTCTACCGCGATGCAGGCTTGCCGGGACTTTCCACGGATGCGGCTGCTTCTGGTCGAAAAAGAAGACCGGGTGGCGCGCCATCAGAGTGGGCACAACAGCGGCGTAATTCATTCCGGAATCTACTACAAGCCAGGGTCCCTGAAGGCGAAGTTGTGCGTGGAGGGTGCGGCCGCGATGGCGGCGTTTTGCCGCGAGCATGCTATTCCGGTTGAGATTTGCGGAAAGATTATTGTTGCGACCAGCGCCGAAGAAATCCCGCGCCTGCAAGCGTTGCTGGAACGTGGGCAGGCCAACGGAATTACCGGCCTGACATTGTTGGACAAGGCGCAGGGGCGCGAGATCGAGCCCAACTGCGGAGGCGTGGGCTGGCTGCACGTACCGGGCACGGGAATCACCGACTATGTGGCGGTCTGCCTAAAGTACGCCGAGTTGATCGTCGCACATGGTGGAACCGTAAGCACTGGAACCGGGGTCACAGGCATAACGCGGAGTAATGGAGAAATCGTAGTCGAAACCAACCGGGGATCGGTGGTGGCGAAATACTTGATCAACTGCGCGGGCCTGCACAGCGATCGCATTAGCCGCCTGGCGGGGGAAAAAACGGAGGTCACGATCGTGCCATTCCGCGGCGAATATTACGATCTGGTTCCGGAAAAAGAGCACCTGGTTCGGGGGCTGCTTTATCCGGTGCCCGATCTGCGTTTCCCGTTCCTGGGGGTGCACTTCACGCGTCGTATCGGCGGCGGCGTAGATGCCGGGCCCAACGCGGTGCTGGCGTTCAAGAGAGAAGGTTATCGGCGAACTGACTTCAGCCTGCAAGACGCGGCAACCACATTCGCATATTCCGGCTTCTGGCACATGGCTGCAAAATACTGGCGTAGCGGCGCCGGGGAATTTTACCGGTCCTTCCACAAGCCGGCGTTCGTGCACGCTTTGCAAACTTTGGTGCCCGAGATTCAGAGCGCTGATTTGGTGGCGGACGGTTCGGGCGTCCGCGCGACCGCCGTCAGTCGCGATGGATCGCTGGTGGATGATTTTCAGTTTGTTTGTTCGCACAATATATTGCATGTGTGGAATGTTGTGTCGCCAGCAGCCACGGCCTCGCTCCCGATCGGGCGTGAGATTGTGCGCATGGCGCAGCGAGGATTTGGACTCGAGTCGCAGTGAAGCCCGTCCGCTGGGAACTGGGAATAGTTCAGACGGTCTACTCACTTTGGTTATGACCTCAGGATGTACCGTTCCCGGACTTGAAGAAAGCCAGAATTCCCTCTGTGGAACCAGTCGAAGCAGGGCAGCCTGTTTAGATTCAATGGGTTACATTGAACCTTTGGGGTTAAGGATTGGCTTTTCTTTTATGGCACGAAAGTGCCATTTACCCTGTATAGTTATGAGAATAAAGTCTCCGTAGACAGTCGTCAGGGGTGGCGGCTGATTTGGGTGGGCATTCTCCTCCGTCTATTTGTGACCCGTCCTAACGGCTGTTGTAACTTCTCTGGCCAAACGAAACCAACCTTTGCGGGAAGGGTTTCATCTCGTAGATGGCCTAACTGAAGGGACGTTCTGGAGACTCGCTCCAGACAACAGGGTCTGTAACTCTTATGGCTTACGCTATTGTCTTACCTGAAGTTTCTCAAGTGATCCGAGTGCTGGCCGCTGATGCCACCAGGATGAACAGCCAGCTTCTGGCTGCAGCCCTGGAGCGCGACAAACGCTTTCAGGTGCTGGACCCGGTGTCGGATGCCCGCGGAATCATCGCCGCCGTGGCCAAGGAAAAGCCGGCAGTGGTGGTCATCAGCGCCGAACTCGACGACGACAAGCGAAAAGGATTCGAGGTCGCGCGCGAACTGCACGCCCTGCACGGTGAAACGCGCGTCGTGATGCTGCTCGACACTTCCGAACGTAGCCAGGTGGTGGAAGCATTTCGGACAGGAGCACGCGGTGTTTTCTGCCGCAGCGAATCGCTGACGTCGCTGGCGAGGTGCATCCAGTGCGTCAGTGAAGGCCAGATCTGGGCGAATAGCAAAGAGCTGCGCTACTTGCTGGAGGCGCTGGGCGAAGCCCTGCCGCTGCGCGTGGTTGACACGCGCGGGGCTGCATTGCTTTCGCGGCGCGAGATCGAAGTCGTGCGCTGCGTTGCCGAGGGATTATCCAACCGCGAGATCGCGCAGCGGCTCGGCCTTACCGAGCATACGGTGAAGAATTATCTGTTCCGCATTTTTGACAAGCTGGGAGTTTCCAAACGGGTTGAGGTTGTCCTCTATGCTTACAGTTTAGGCAGCATGGCGGAAGTCACCGCACCCAACAACGGTGGCCATGGGAAGAAGTTGCCACCAGTCGTAACCAAGAAAGTCCTGCCAGCGACCCCAACCACGGTTTCGCAATTTCCGTTGACTCCGGTCTCCCGCATGGCGAAGGCGTAGTGAAGGCGGAACTGCTTTCCAGAAACCAATTGTGCTGATTGCTATGACCGCTCTACATCCGCACGAGCCCGGACCGGGCGTCCGACTCGCGGGCTACTGATTGCCTTATCCAAAGAGTCCTGCCAGTTCTTCAGTTTCAAGGCCACCTGCTGCATGTAAGCAGCAGCTTCCGCGGGACTCAAAATCTCATGATTGCCTTGCCCATTCGGAGGCGCGGACGGTCGCGGGTCGCGTGGGTAGTCCATCTCGACCGTATCGAAGGGGACGTCAGAGGTGAGTTTTGAAATGTCCAGGTCGGCGATTACTTCTCTCACCGCGGCCGAGTCAACCACCTTCTTCTGCAATGCGCAAGTAAGCGACAGCGCATTAAAACAGAAATTGTTAATGTTCCTGGGGATGCCTTCGGTGAATCTCGCAATATCCGTGTAAACCTCGGGAGTGAAAAGAGGCTCGCCTTCGTAGCCGGCAATGCGCAGCCGGTGCTCAATATAGTTCTTGATCTCCTCTGGCGATAGGGGCTCGAGTCCATGAACGATGGAGACGCGTTGGCGCAACTGCGACAAGCCGGGGCTGGCTAATTTATCTGCCAGTTCGGGTTGTCCCGCAAGGATGATGTGCATCAGCTTGGCCCGCGGGGTTTCGAAGTCGGAAAGCAGGCGTACGGTCTCGAGCACCGAAGGCTCCAGATTCTGCGCCTCGTCGATCACGACAATGAAGCGGTTGCCGGCACGAGCCTCTTGCAGCAGGCGCCGGTTGAACTCTTCGTGCATGCGGACGAAATCATTGCTGTCGCTTTCGTAGCCTAACTCAGCCAGCAGGAAGCGCAGGAACTCGCGTGAGGTGCACTGGGTTTGGAAGACGAATGCGGTGCGCGCGGAACTGCGAAACTTCTCCAACAGATGAAAGAGGATGGTGGTCTTGCCCATGCCGGGCTTTGCAATCAGAGCCAGAAATCCACGATTCGCTTCGATGCCGTAGTACAGGGAGGCCAGCGCTTCGCGATGGGCTGCGCTGAGATACAAGAATCGCGGGTCCGGAGTTACACCGAACGGCTGTTCCCGCAACCCGAAATACTTCTCATACATGCCGCGCTCCTACTGTTTCAAACTGCCACGAGTACGATGCCCATCAAGCCAGAGTTTCCTTGTGATTTGCACAGTTCGGACGGGGATATCCAAGGGACCAGACTCTCCCTTACACTCTGCCCGAAAGACCAATGGCGAACAAGAGGATAAAAGTTATAGGGCCAAACGTCTCGGTGTCCGGGCATGTGCTGGTCAGTCCAAGCCTAGCTGCTATTCCAGTACTAATTGATTCTACGGCAATTAGGGAGACGCGCCAATCTCCTTACGCGAAAAGTCAAGACGAGAGTCTGAGGACTCCTTGTGGATTCAGCGCGATTGCGCGTAGAATTTCCAAGGTTTCCCCCACTAGAATGGTGTATTGACTTCGCTTGGAATCTGTCTCCAATCCGGATCCCAGAACCAGAGTGCTGGTCGCGGACGCTGTTGCGATGAGCTGCCAGCTCCTGGTGGATGCGTTGCTGCGCAGCAAACGCTTTGAGGCAACAGCCGCCGCAACTCCTGAGGAGGTTGTCCTGGCGTTGGACCGGAGCCGGTTCGATGTTCTGCTGATCAGCACGAGCTTTTCCGAGGAACCGCTCAAAGGGATGCGCTTCGTGAGCGAAATTCGAGACCTCCATCGCGAGGTAAACATCGTGGTCTTATTGGACACGCTGGAGCGCAACCTGGTGGTGGAATCGTTCCGGTGCGGCGCGCACGGCGTTTTCGCGCGGTCGGACTCGTTCCAGGCCCTCTGCAAATGCATTTCCTGTGTGCACGAAGGTCAAGTGTGGGCCAGTTCCACGGAACTTCAATTTGTGCTGGAAGCCCTGGTCGACCCTTTGCCCATCGAGACCCGCAACCTGCCCAGCTCTCGCCCACTAAGCAAGCGCGAGGAAGAGATCGCGCACATGGTTGCCGAAGGATTCAGCAATCGTCAGATTTCCGAGCGGCTGGACTTGAGCGAGCACACCATCAAGAA
>Ga0209693_10001215_pt1 | contig 10977 bp, 6 predicted proteins | sample HubBroMetageWRM3_FD_188345 | JGI IMG/M metagenome (GOLD analysis project Ga0209693, IMG submission 188345) | Warmed soil microbial communities from the Hubbard Brook experimental Forest, New Hampshire - Hubbard Brook CCASE Soil Metagenome WRM 3... | ecosystem: Environmental > Terrestrial > Soil...
ACGTGCGGAGGGCAGACACAGATGGGTGAAGTTCGCGTCGTCGGCATTCGCGTCGAGCAGCCGCAGAACCAGCCGGTGCTGTTGCTGCGCGAGGCCAACGGTGACCGGTACCTGCCGATCTGGATCGGCCAATCCGAGGCCGCGGCGATCGCGCTTGAGCAGCAGGGAGTCGAGCCGCCGCGCCCGTTGACGCACGACCTGATCCGGGATCTCATTGCCGCGCTTGGCCATTCGCTGAAAGAAGTGCGGATCGTCGACTTGCAAGAAGGCACCTTCTACGCCGATCTGATCTTCGACCGCAACATCACCGTCTCGGCGCGGCCGTCGGACTCGGTTGCCATCGCTTTGCGGGTCGGCGTGCCGATCTACGTCGAGGAGGCGGTTCTCGCGGAGGCGGGCCTACTGATTCCCGACGAGAGCGACGAGGAGCCCTCCACCGCCGTCCGAGAAGACGAGGTGGAGAAGTTCAAAGAGTTTTTGGACAGCGTGTCGCCCGACGATTTCAAAGCCACCTAACGCGGTGACGATGCGCGCCGCGACGGCGCGTGACGAGGCGGGTAATTCAGCACGTCAGCAACCTGGTCGACGCGTGTTGTGTCGCACCGGCGCGGGGGGCGGCAACATCACGGATGCGTCTCATCTGCGGGTTCGACCTCGACACGCCCGTCGGATGGCTGCGAGTCACCGTGAAAGGCGGCGATACTTTGATCTCGATGTGATTAGTACTTGATTGGTTCTAGAAACACCACAGCGTGTCGAAAAGCGTATGCTCACAAGCACTCGGCTGAGCAATCGCGGCTACCGGCAGCCCGTAACGAGCGTGATCGGCGAGAGGAAGCACCGTGGGAGACCAACCACGTCACGACCAATTGGACCTCGAGTCCGTCACCGCGATCGACGACACCGCAGCAACCCGCCCCGATCAGGCCGTCCGCGCGCCGAGCGAACCCGTGCAAGCGGGCTTGTTCCCTGACGACTCGGTGCCCGACGAATTGGTCGGCTATCGGGGCCCAAGTGCGTGCCAAATCGCCGGCATCACTTACCGCCAGTTGGACTATTGGGCACGCACGTCGCTGGTAGTGCCGTCGATTCGCAGCGCCGCGGGGTCAGGCAGCCAACGGCTGTATTCGTTCAAGGACATCCTCGTTCTCAAGATCGTGAAGCGGTTGCTGGACACCGGCATTTCGTTGCACAACATCCGCGTCGCCGTCGACCATCTGCGCCAGCGCGGTGTGCAGGACCTGGCCAACATCACGCTGTTCTCCGACGGCACCACGGTCTATGAGTGCACCTCGGCCGAAGAGGTCGTCGACCTGCTGCAGGGCGGGCAGGGTGTCTTCGGCATCGCCGTCTCCGGAGCGATGCGCGAGTTGACCGGCGCTATTGCGGACTTCCCCGGCGAACGCGCCGACGACGGCGAGTCGATTGCCGCCCCGGAAGACGAGCTGGCCTCCCGCCGGAAGCACCGCGACCGCAAGATCGGCTGACCCAGGCCGTTCACCTCGCTCGACGCCGACCGCTGTGCGAGCGGCGACGAGTAGGTAAAATCGGCACTGCATCGCCCTTGCGCGGGAGAGTTCCGTGGCTGCCAGCCACGGACGCCGAAGGAGCAACACCTCTCCGTCAACCTCTCAGGCACCCGGACCGCGCCAGACCCCGATGCCTCTGGAAAGCGGTGGCCCGGCATTCGGGTCGCCCGCCCATGGGGAAAGACATCACGCCGCCGCGGATGTCGAATCTCTCAGGCGCCCGGTTCGGGTAGACGACAGAGGGAGAGGAACGCACCACAAAGCAACAGGTGCGGTTCCGCCTCACGTCAGGAGTCCTGAGGGTGTCCGACTACACCAACCCGCTGTTCGCCGACCGGCACATCGGCCCGGACAGCGATGCCGTCGCTGCCATGCTCGAGGTCATCGGTGTCGACTCGCTGGAAGAATTGGCGCGTCGCGCGGTACCCGCCGGGATTCTCGACAAGGTCACCGACACCGGCGCCGCGCCCGGCCTGGATCAGCTGCCCCCGCCGGCCAGTGAGGCCCAGGCACTGGCCGAGCTGCGGGCACTAGCCGACGCCAACACGGTCGCGGTGTCGATGATCGGGCAGGGTTACTACGACACGCTCACGCCGCCGGTGTTGCTGCGCAACATCATGGAGAACCCGGCCTGGTACACCGCCTACACGCCATACCAGCCGGAGATCAGCCAGGGCCGGCTGGAAGCGCTGCTGAACTTCCAGACCATGGTGGCCGACCTGACCGGTCTGGAAGTGGCCAACGCGTCGATGCTCGACGAGGGCACCGCGGCCGCCGAGGCGATGACGCTGATGCACCGCGCAGTCAAGGGCGGCGCCACCCGGCTGGCCGTCGACGTCGACGTGTTCGCTCAGACCGCCGCGGTGCTGGCCACCCGCGCCCAGCCGCTGGGCATCGAGATTGTCACGGCCGACCTGCGCTGTGGTCTTCCGGATCTGCCGGACGGCGAGTTCTTCGGCGTCATAGCGCAGCTGCCCGGCGCCAGCGGCCGGATCATCGATTGGTCTGCGCTGGTGTCGGAGGCGCACGACCGCGGCGCGTTGGTGGCGATCGGCGCAGACCTGTTGGCGCTGACGTTGCTCACCCCGCCAGGGGAGATCGGCGCCGACGTGGCGTTCGGCAACACCCAACGCTTCGGTGTGCCAATGGGATTCGGCGGTCCACACGCCGGATACCTGGTGGTGCACACCAAGCACGCCCGTCAACTGCCCGGCCGCCTCGTCGGTGTTTCCGTCGACGCGGATGGCTCACCCGCCTACCGGTTGGCACTGCAGACCCGCGAACAGCACATCCGTCGCGACAAGGCGACCAGCAACATCTGCACCGCCCAAGTGCTGTTGGCGGTGATGGCCGCGATGTACGCCAGCTACCACGGCGCCGACGGGCTGACCGGCATCGCCCGCCGGGTGCACGCCCATGCCGACACGATCGCCGCCGCACTCGGTGACGCGTTGGTGCACGACAAGTACTTCGACACGGTGCTGGCTCGGGTGCCCGGCCGCGCCGACGAGGTGATCGCCGCGGCCAAGGCCAACAACATCAACGTGTGGCGCGTCGACGACGACCACGTGTCAGTGACCTGCGACGAAGCCACCACCGATGACCACGTGGCGGCGGTCGTGGACGCCTTCGCCGTGTCGGCGACCGACCCGGCCCCCACCGATATCGCGACCCGGACGTCGGAGTTCCTGACCCATCCGGCGTTCACCCGGTATCGCACCGAGACGTCGATGATGCGGTACCTGCGCGCGCTGGCCGACAAGGATCTTGCCTTGGACCGCAGCATGATTCCGCTTGGCTCGTGCACGATGAAACTCAACGCCGCCGCCGAGATGGAATCGATCACCTGGCCGGAGTTCGCGCGCCAGCATCCATTCGCTCCGGCATCCGACACCCCGGGTCTGCTGCGCCTGATCGGCGATCTGGAGACCTGGCTGGTGCAGATGACCGGTTACGACGCGGTCTCGCTGCAACCCAACGCCGGTTCGCAGGGCGAGTACGCGGGCCTGCTAGCGATTCACGCCTACCACGCCAGCCGAGGCGAACCGCAGCGCGACGTGTGCTTGATCCCGTCCAGCGCGCACGGCACCAACGCCGCGTCCGCCGCATTGGCCGGCATGCGGGTGGTCGTGGTGGCCTGCCGCGACAACGGCGATGTCGATCTCGGTGATCTACGCGCCAAGGTCAGCGAACATGCCGAGAGGCTGTCGACGCTGATGATCACCTATCCGTCTACTCACGGCGTGTACGAGCACGACATCGCCGAGATCTGCGCCGCCGTCCACGACGCGGGCGGGCAGGTGTACGTCGACGGCGCCAACCTCAACGCGCTGGTCGGTTTGGCCCGGCCGGGGCAGTTCGGCGGCGACGTCAGCCACTTGAACCTGCACAAAACGTTCTGCATCCCGCACGGCGGCGGTGGCCCGGGTGTGGGGCCGGTGGTGGCGCGCTCGCATCTGGCGCCGTTCCTGCCCGGGCATCCGCTGGCCGCCGACCTGCCGCAGGGGCCGCCGGTGTCGTCGGCGCCGTACGGGTCGGCGTCGATCCTGCCGATCACCTGGGCCTACATCCGGATGATGGGCGCGGACGGCTTGCGTGCCGCGTCGTTGACGGCGATCGCGTCGGCCAACTACATCGCCCGCCGGCTCGATGAGTACTTCCCGGTGCTCTATACCGGCGAGAACGGCATGGTGGCCCACGAGTGCATCCTGGATCTGCGGCCGATCACCAAGTCGACCGGCGTGACCGTCGACGATGTCGCAAAACGGCTGGCGGACTATGGCTTTCACGCTCCGACCATGAGCTTCCCGGTGGCCGGGACGCTGATGGTGGAGCCCACCGAGAGCGAGAGCCTGGCCGAGATCGACGCGTTCTGCGAGGCCATGATCGCCATCCGCGGCGAGATCGACCGGGTTGGCGCCGGCGAGTGGCCGGTGGACGACAACCCGCTGCGCGGTGCACCGCACACCGCCGAGTGCCTGGTGGTGGACAAGTGGGAGCACCCGTACACCCGCGAGGTCGCCGCTTATCCGCTCGGCAAGGCGTTCCGGCCCAAGGTGTGGCCGCCGGTGCGCCGCATCGACGGCGCCTACGGCGACCGCAACCTGGTCTGCTCCTGCCCGCCGGTGGAGGCGTACGCGTGACAGCGCAGTTAGTTCGTCACCGATGATGGACCAAGGTCGCCTGGTGCTCGACATTGCTTCGTCCCGATCGGTCAGCGCCAGTTGGCGCCCTCGCTGTGCAGTCGACGGGGCCCCAGGACAGGACCTCGTCGGCACGGAGCGGTATGGCTGTATCGCGCTTTGCTAAATAGCGGGCGGGTTAAGTAGCGCGGGGGTAATATTTCACTCCCTAAGGAACGAGTTGCTCCAGGGGGCTGGGTGCGGAGGCAAAGCGCGTCGGGGTGGCCGATGGTGGGCCGATGTGACGAGGTCCGTCAAGCGCTGACGGCACTCGGCGGGGCTGCGGAGTTCCGGGGCGTCGTGTTAATGGGCGACAGCGGGGTCGGCAAATCGACATTGGCTCGCGCACTTGCCGATATCCTCGAGTCACGCGAGCTCAATGTGCGGTTTGTGCTGTGCACCGAGACCGGCCGTGCGGTGCCGTTCGGCGCATTTTATTGGTTGACCACCCTTGTTACAGCACGTGAGCCCGCCGCCATGCTGGCAGCCGCGCAAAGAGCCTTGGAGCAGGAAGAGAACCTCGTCCTTGCCGTAGACGACGCACATCTGCTCGATCCGTTGTCGGCATCGTTGGTTTACCATCTTGCGGCTCGTGGGAGTGCACGATTGATCGTGACGATCACCTCAGGCCACGCCGTGCCCGATCCGGTGATAGCGCTGTGGAAAGACCGGCTGCTACTTACCCTGCGCGTTGAGGCATTCACCCGACAGCAGACCGAGTTACTCGCTCGCACCGTGCTCGGCGGCGACGTGGCAACCGAGCTCATCGACGAGTTACAAGATCGGACTTCAGGCAACCCGCTGCTCTTGCGCGGATTGATGATCCCAGGTCGAGAAAATGGTGTCTTGGTGCACACCGACGCGGGCTGGCAACTTCGCGGCACATTGCGCGGCGACCGGCAATTCTACGATCTCCTTGAGTTCCGCCTGCGATCCTTTGGGCCTGAAGAATTGGAGGCGGTAGAGGTTTTGGGGGCTGCGGAGGTGCTGGACTGGGAGGTTATGCGCGGACTTTGCGACGCTGACGCGGTGGGACGCCTCGAGCGCCGGGGAATAATCCAGTTGGTTGCCGACCAATCGCACACTGTGGTGCGGTTGGGCCACGCCGTCCTGGGTGAAGCGGCAATCCAACACGCTGGGGTAGTGCGCACGCGGCAACTTAACGGCGTGCTGGCACAGCATCTTCAGAAGCAAATACAAGCAGCGGCGCGGCACTCGAGGCGAGTCGACGTGCGCACCCAGGTCCGAGTGGCCCAGTTCACGATGCGAAGCGACCTGACGCCAGACCTCGACTTGATGATTGATGCAGCGGCGGGCGCGCTGAGAATGTGGAACGTCGATTCTAGCGCAGAGCTGGCGCGATTTGCGCTCGATCGCGGCGGTGGCCTGCGAGCCGCGATCGTGCTTGCCGAGGCGATGGTTTGGCATGGACGAACCGCCGAGGTTGACAGGGTGCTTGCTGACGTCGACCCGCAGGGTGCCATTGAGTTGATGACTGCGCATGGCTGTCTGCAGGCCACGAACATGTTCCACCGCGGGCAAGTTGAGCAGGCACGGCTGGAACTCGTCGACCTGAGGTATCGCGTCGAGTCTGGTGCGAGGGTCGAACTCATCACGGCCATGGAGGTAGCGTTCGCCTACTTATCCGGTGACGTTTCGACGGCGATCGACACAGGGCTAGCGCTCTTTGCACGAGACGTACCACCGGTGGTGAAGGCGTGGGCGGCTGCTCCACTGTGCTGGGCGTTGGCAGGCATCGGGCGGGTTGGCGACTTTCACCGCATAGCAGATGCGGGTTTGCGCGCGGCTGAACTCGGCCAGTCGGGGCCGCTCCAGTTACTTATCGGGGTGGCTGAGGTCCTGGTATCGACGGAAGCCGGGGATTACCCGGCGGCCGAGCGGGTTCGGCAACGCTATGCCAGGATGCTGGCCAGCGCGCATGCCGGACACGGCGCCCTGAACGCCATGCTTGGACTTGTGAACCTTGGCCGGGGTGCGCTGGCTTCCGCTTGCTCAGCATTTCACAACTCGTTATCGGCGATGTCGCTTAGTTCTCCATTCACCTGGTCGATGGTGGTGGCGGCCTGGACGGCGCAAGCGGACGGCGCGCGGGGAAACCATGAGGCTGCTGCCGCCGCGCTGCGGCGCTCGGAAGAAGCCTACGGACCGCAGACAGCCGTGTACTTACCGGAACTCGAGCTCGCCCGCGCCTGGGAGCGAGCGTCGGTCGACGAAACGGCCGCCGCCCTGAGGCATTCGCTACGCGCCGCACACAACGCCCGAGAATCCGGGATGTGCGCCCTCGAGTTGCGCGCGCTGCACACCGCTGTTCGGTTCGGCGATCAGAAGTGCGCGGCAAGGGTGGAGAAACTCGCCAGCATCCTGAACACTCCGTTGGCGGAGGCGGTCGCTGTCCACGCTCGCGGCCTGGCCAATCACGACGGCGACCTGCTCGATGTCGCGGCAAGGCTGTTCGCCGATATGGGAGCAATGGCATTCGCTGCAGACGCCGCGGCCCAGGCGGCCGCCGAGCACGCACGCAAAGGCCATCGGGGCAAGAAAGTGGAGTCGTCCACCCGCGCATACGGGATCGCACGTCAATGCGGACTGCGTACGCCGGCAGTCGCCGCCACGGCCCGCCCGCTGCCGATCACCAGCCGCGAAATCGAGATTGCGGACCTCGTCACGGCCGGTCTGTCCAACCGCCAGATCGCCGATCGGTTGTATATCTCGGTGCGCACCACGGAGGGACACCTCTACCGAATCTTCGCCAAACTAGGCATCAATAGCCGCGACCAGCTCATTCACTTACTCGCTCTGAATCGGTTTGGGAGTCCAGACGACGTGAGGAGTCCAGACGGCGTCAGAACGTAGGCGCGGCGTTCGATCGCTGCCGACAACCTGTCACGCACTACGTGGCCGGCGTCCGGCACGCTGACCTCCACGACCCGGCCTGAACACTCTAGTTGACATTTAGCAAAGACCCGTAGCCGGCCGGCTAGGCCTCGGCGGAGCGACATCGATGCCAGCCGAACCGGACGGACGGCGTGATCGGCAGAGAGTCGAATCACCGACCTCAGCGTCGAAGACGCCCCACTGTCGATACTTCAGTTTTTTCGAGTATCAAGAAACCAACCTTTAGCATGGTTGTCGCGCAAGCTCCAACATCTGAGTTCGTGCCCTACTTAACGATTTCTGAGTCCTACCTTAACGATTTCTGAGTACTACTTCCTGTATCTCTGGCTTCTACTCTAGGCGTCTCTGAGCACTACCTAAGTCCTGGCAAAGATACCGAGACCAGCAAAAACCCTCATACGCTCGTCCCGATGGCATGCCACTTTGAGCCTGTGCCCTGCGGGCCACGATCAGCGCCCCCAGGAAACAGGTAGTGCGCTACTCAAGCGCGATGCCACACCGCGGGCGGAATCTATAACCCCAGGTTACTTGGAGGTGATCTATCCACCATGGCTGAACCCTCGCTCACGACGCTGCTGCAACAACGAGCGAACCGGCAGCCCGGTGGCACCGCCTATACCTTCATCGACTACGACGTCGATCCGGCAGGAGTTGCCCAAAGCCTGACGTGGGCGCAACTCCACCGTCGAGCGCAAGTCGTTGCTGAAGAGCTAAGAGTTTGCGGCTCGAGTGGCGACCGGGCCGCGATACTGGCGCCGCAAGGACTCGATTACATCGTTGCCTTCTTTGGGGCACTGCAGGCGGGGTTCGTAGCGGTTCCGTTGTCAGTACCGCAGTCCGGCGTTCATGATGAGCGTGTTTCGTCAGCGTTGCGGGATTGCCGGCCTTCGGCCGTTTTGACGACGTCGTCGGCCGCGGTGCGCGTCGCACCCTATGCACAAGGCGGGGTCGGCGAACCGGCGCCGGCCGTCATTGAGCTCGACTTGCTGGGGAAGGGCTCGGCGGCAGATCGTGATCCGGTTCAGCCCGTGCTGTCCGGAACGGCGTATCTGCAATACTCGTCAGGGTCGACCCGCCAGCCAGCCGGCGTCGTCATTACGAGCAAGAACGTTATCGCCAACGTCGAACAGTGCGCTTCCGATTACATCGGGAGCGAAGTGCCGCCAGAAACTGTTTTTGTTTCGTGGCTGCCTTTCTATCACGACATGGGCTTGGTGGTGGGGGTCTGCGCACCCCTGGTACTCGAACGCAGTGCAGTATTAATGAGTCCGTTAGCGTTCTTACGGCGGCCGGCCCGCTGGATGCAACTGCTTGCCACCAATTACCATTCTTTCTCTGCCGCGCCCAATTTCGCTCTTGAATTGGCCGCACGGAGAACATCTGACAATGACTTGGCCGGGCTTCACCTCGGCGACGTGCTTGGGATCGGCTGCGGTAGCGAACGGGTCCACGCCGCCACGGTCGGCCGCTTCACGGAGCGCTTCGCCCGCTTCGGTCTCAACGAGTCGATGATACGGCCTTCGTACGGTCTCGCGGAGGCCACCGTATTTGTCGCAACGTCAGACTGGGGCCGCGCACCTAAGGTCGTCCGGTTCGACTACGAAAAGTTGTCAAGCGGTTATGCCAAGCGCTGTGGGAGTCAAGTCGTCGGTGCCACTGACTTGGTCGGCCACGGCACTTCCCGCTCTACCACGCTGCGGATCGTCGACCCCGAGACCAGAGCGGAGAATCCAGCCGGAAGGGTCGGCGAAATCTGGGTGCACGGCGAAAACGTCGCCAAAGGCTATTGGCAAAAGCCCACGGAAACCGAACGAACCTTCGGTGCCAGCCTCGTCAACCCATCACCTGGGACGCCGGAAGGGCCGTGGCTTAGAACGGGCGATTTAGGCGTCATTTCCGACGATGAATTGTTCATCATCGGACGTATCAAGGATCTGATCATTGTGAACGGATCCAATCACTACCCGGACGATATCGAGGCAACCATTCAAGAGATAACCGGCGGTCGGGTCGCGGCTATAGCTATTCCCAACGGCCGAAGGGAGCAACTTGTCGCCATCGTCGAGGTGAAGACGCGGGGCCCGTCCGATGAGCAGCAGAACCAGAAACTCGGCTCGTTGAAGCGTAAAGTCAGCTCGGCGATATCGGATATTCACCGTTTGCGCGTCGCCGACCTTGTTTTTGTGGCGCCTGGTTCGATTCCGATCACGAGCAGTGGCAAGGTTCGACGTTCAGCCTGTACTGAATGTTACCGGCAGAACGAATTCGAGCGTTTGGACGCGCAGACATGACTGCGCTGGCCGCGGTGCGCACGATCTCGATCGGGTCCGCACCGCCGTATGTTGCATGCACCCACGTCCACACCGACGATCTGCGGGCGTCGTTGCGAATGCTGACGAGCGAACTGACCGGGCGTGGGCGGCCAACCGGGGTTCGGGTGCCTGATGTGGTGTCGAGCACCGCGTTGAGTCCACCGGCATTCGACGATCCGGGGGTGCCCTATCGCGACGCCATGAGCGTGCTCGATCGCGTGTTAATCCCGCCCTTCGCCACGTTTCTTGGGCCGTCGATAGCCAAAAACATTGTGTGTCAAGACATCTCACTTACACAGGAGAACAGAACCGGTCGCTGTACCCGCACGACGAAGTCTTCGTCCAGTCCTGCACGGTCGATGCCTACATCGGCCTGAATAGAGAGTTCGTGTCATCATGCTCAACTACGGTACGCAACCAGATGTGCTGGGATCGTTAACGGCCGCTCAGCGGTCGATATGGGCGGCCCAACAGTTTCAGCCCGAAGTCCCTTACAACTTTGCCGCTTTTTTCGCGATCGATCACGATGTCGACGCCGAGAGGCTCATGGTTGCGTGCGAAGCGGCGGCAACGCGGTTCGGTACGCCATGCGCGCGGCTATCCCTCGATGACGGCGAACCGGTCTTCATCGTTGACCGCTCGTTTCCGCAGACCCTCCGCTGTATCGATCTGCGCGCCGAGGGTGACCCGGTAGCCGCTGCTCGCAGCTGGATGAACAACAACTACCGCCAACCAATTGATCTGGTCCGTGACCGACTCACCGACTTCGCGCTGCTGCGGATCACCGACAATCTGTCGTACTTCTACCTGCGTACGCACCACGTTCTGGTTGACGGGTATGGCGCCACCAATTTGATCCGGCACGTCGCGGCCGTCTACTCGAGATCAGTCGCTGCCGACACCGCCGAAGTGGACTTCTCCGAGTTTGCCCTGATCCGTGACGCAGATCAGAAGTATCAGCAGTCGTCGCGCAGTCATGCCGATGCCGAGTACTGGAAGACCGTCATGCGCGGACCTCTGGACGTCACCGATCTGGGC
>Ga0209693_10001216_pt1 | contig 10976 bp, 11 predicted proteins | sample HubBroMetageWRM3_FD_188345 | JGI IMG/M metagenome (GOLD analysis project Ga0209693, IMG submission 188345) | Warmed soil microbial communities from the Hubbard Brook experimental Forest, New Hampshire - Hubbard Brook CCASE Soil Metagenome WRM 3... | ecosystem: Environmental > Terrestrial > Soil...
AATCCACGTAATGCCGGCCGGGCTCGTTGGAAGTGCGAATCACCGGGAAGCGCGCGAACGACCAATAGAGCTGCACTTCGGGAAGTTGTAGCGCGCGCGCGACGAATTCGTTCGGAGGAGAATCGGCGCTGAAAGCGAAAACGGGCGCGGCAGGATCGCGCAGATCGAAGCGCGACTGGTACACGCCGTCGGTGGTGCGAATGACGCCCCCCCAATCGAGCAGCGAAGGCGGAAGCGGAAGCGCGGCGATGCGATCAATGGGAATGTGATTTGCGGCAGCGAAATTCCTGGTGCGCAGCAGCGCGGCATGATGAGCAGTGCTGCAGGCGAAAAGATAGGCGCACATTACGACACAGCCAGCCTGGCACCAATGCGCGGCGGTGACGCGGAAACCTGCGCCGTGCAGTGCCGGAAGGAAGAACAGAGCTGCGATGATGCCGCTGGCAAGAAAGGCGATCCAGAGATGAAATGGAAATCCCACGGCGGCGGCAATTTTCCATGCGCCGAAAGTGCAGAGCGTGAACAGCACCCACATGGAAAGGGCGCGCGTGGAGGATTTAGTACGATCGGAATAAATCCAGGCGGCGACCTGCGGAAGCAAGGCGATTGCGGTGAAACAGAAATCGATGATGAACAGCAGATCCCATGAGACGCGTTCGTGCGAGAGCGGAAACCAGACCCGCGTGCCAAAGGAAGTCATGGCGTCGAGGAAGATGTGGCTCGCTATGGCGATGGCGAAAATGATGAAGAGAATTCCCCACGAAGGAGGATCCCAGTCGCGAAAACCCCAGCGTTTTTTTGCGAATGCGAAGCCGGCGCGAGTGAGCCAGGCGAGAAGCGCGGCGAAAAAAGGCAGCGCGACGAAGGAATGGGTAATGGCGCGATGATATTTGACGATAGCCAAAGGATCACGGGAGAAAATTTCCTGAACGACGTCAACATCGGGAAACATGGCGCCCGCGGCAGCTGCGAAAGTTGCGACGCGGCCGTAACGCTCTGAGAAAAAGCCTTTACCGATGAGCGCGCCGACGATTCCGTGAGTTATGGTGTCCATGGATGAATCGAAGAAGGAAAAGTGTACACGATTGCGCGGAAATCACACGACTTCGAGAAGAGAAGAGCGCTTGGCGGTAACCTCTCCGATGATGCGGCCGGGAACATTGCGGCGTTGCAGCGCGGCCAACGCTGCATCAGCAGATTCCGGAGCGATGGCCGCTAGCAGGCCGCCGGAAGTTTGCGGATCGAAGAGCAGAGCGCGAAATTCATCGGGAACGCTGGGCGCAAAAGCGGTGCAACTTTCAACGAAGTCGCGATTGTTCTTCATGCCGCCGGAGAAAAATCCGCGACGTGCGGCTTCGATTGCGCCGGGAAGATATTCCATGCGCGCGTGATCCAGTGTCATAGAAACGGCGCTGCCGATGGCCATTTCGCGCGCGTGGCCGAGGAGCGCGAAACCGGTGACGTCTGTGACTGCGTGAATAGGATGCTGTTCCGATGGACTCACTGCATCAATTTCGAGGAGCGCTTCGGCGGCATCGCGATTCAGGCGCGTCATGGACGCAGCGGCACCGGCGACCCAAGTTTCTTCCGCTTGGCCCTGCTTCAGGGCTGTGGAGATGACGCCAGTGCCTAGCGCTTTCGTGAAGATCAGAATATCGCCGGGACGCGCGCCCACATTTTTCCAGATTTTTTGCGGATGGATCACCCCGGTCACGGCGTAGCCGAATTTGAGTTCGTCATCGCGGATCGAATGTCCACCGACGACGGTACAACTCGCTTCCGCCATTTTCGCGAGACCGCCGCGCAGGATTTGTTCGAGGACTTCCGGCGCACCGGCAGCGGGAAACGCCAGGATCGTGAGCGCGGAAATTGGCCGTCCGCCCATGGCATACACATCGCTGAGCGCGTTGGTGGCAGCGACCTGGCCGAAAAGCTCAGGATCATCGAGGATGGGCGTGAAAAAATCCACGGTCTGAACTATGGCGAGATCGTCTGTGAGTCGATATACGGCTGCATCGTCGCTGGTTTCAAAACCGACGATAACGTTCGGATCAATCTGCGGTGGAAGGCGCTTGAGCACCGCGTCGAGAACGCTGGGGCTCAATTTCGCAGCGCAGCCCGCAGCTTTTGCGGTGGTGGTGAGCCGGACTTGTTCCGCCAAGGTCATTTCTCCGTGGAACAGATTGAATGATTATAACGCGGGGCGGCTGGCGGGCTTCGTACGAAAAATGCGAAGAGCTGCGCGGCCGGGAGGGTGTGCGGGTTATGCGTGCGCGGCAGCCGAGCGAATAGGAATGGTGATTGGCTTAGCGGCTTCTGTCGCAGAGAGCATGTGGCAGCGGCCGTCGAAGATTGCGCCCGGTTCCATGATCAGGCACGGCGTGTGGATTTCGCCGGTGACGATGGCTTTGGGTTGAATTTCGACTTTGCCAGAGGCTTTGATGGTGCCGTCGAAGTGGCCGCCGATGATCACGTAGTTCCCGTCTATCTGGCCTTCCACTTTGGCATGCTCGCCCAGGATCAGAGTTTCGTGGGAAACCAGCGTGCCTTTCATAGCTGAATCAATGCGAAAGGTGCCGGCACATTCCAGACGGCCTTCGAGCTTCACGCCCTGGTCCAGGAAGCCGGTCCACTCCCCGGAATCATGTCGTTTGCGGTCAAACCAACCCATGCGCTTTCCCCACGCTACACAGACAGCGTAGCACTATTTTCGCATGAGTTGGTCGTAGAGGCGGGCCAAATCACTATCGTCGTAGTATTCAAACACTAACTGCCCCGGCTTGCTGCCTTGCCGCGGATGCATGTGTACACGAGTTCCGTACTCACGTTGCAGCTCTTCGAGAGCGGCTTTGGTGTTGGCATCCACCGAAAATGTCGGCGCGCTGACGTGCGGCTTCGAGCTACGCGTCGCGAGGCGCTCGACTTGGCGGACTGTCATGCCACCGCGAGCGACTTTACGAGCGATGGTGAGGCGCGTTTGGGAGTCGGCTACCGCCAATAGGGCGCGCGCGTGGCCGGCGGTGATGCGGCCTTCCTCGAGCAGTTCCTGGATCGGCTCTTCGAGCTTGAGCAGGCGGACGGCGTTGGCGATGGTAGCGCGATCTTTGCCGGTGCGTTCGGCGACTTGTTCTTGTGTGAGGTGAAATTCGTCTATTAGGCGCTGGAAGGCGTGGGCTTGCTCTATTGGATTGAGATCCTCGCGCTGGAGGTTCTCCACCAGCGTCATCTCGAGTGCCATTTCTTCCGACACATCGCGGACGACGACCGGAACACGAAGCAGGCCAGCGCGTTGCGCGGCGCGCCAGCGGCGTTCGCCGGCGATCAGTTGAAAGCGGCCGGCGATCCTGCGGACGACGAGCGGTTGCACGATGCCGCTGGAATGGATCGAGCGGGCAAGCTCGTCGAGCGCTTCCTCGCGGAAGCGCGTGCGTGGCTGGTAGGGGCTCGGATCGATCAGGTCGATATCAGCTTGAAAGAGGCCCTCAGACGGCGCCGGAGCCGCTGCCGTCGCTGCCCCCGTCATTCCCACTGCTATCGGGCGCGCTGGCTGGACTACTGGAGCCGGCTCCTGCTGCTGCGGCTGAGGCGGTGGTGCCGCTACTGCGGTCGGCTCCGGTTCCCGAATCAGCGCGCTCAATCCCCTGCCCAACGCGTTTCTGGGCATTAGCGATAACCTCCTTGGCTAGCTGAATGTAGCTTTCAGCGCCTTTACTATGTATGTCGTAGAACATCACTGGCATGCCGTGACTTGGCGCTTCGGCCAAGCGAACATTTCTTGGAATGACTGTTTCAAAGACTTGCGCACCGAAAAAACTGCGAAGATCAGCGGCTACTTGTTTTGAGAGCGTGGTGCGATCGTCGTACATCGTAAGCAGGATTCCTTCAATAGCCAGAGTTGGATTGATGGTGCGACGCAGGCGCATCAGCGTGTCGAGGAGTTCGGATACGCCTTCCAGAGCTAGATACTCGCATTGGATTGGGACGAGAACGGAGTCGGCGGCTGCCAAGGCGTTGAGTGTGAGCAGATCGAGAGACGGGGGGCAATCGATCAGGACATAATTGTAGCGGGCCTGTATCCCAGCCACAAGGGCCCTGAGGCGGTACTCGCGATTTTCCAGGTTGACAAGCTCGACTGCGGCGCCAACTAGGTTTTTGTCCGAAGGAATTAAGTCCAGACCTTCCACTTGCGCGTCAAGGATGATTCTGTCTATTGGCTCGTCGAGCATCAAAGCTTGATATAAGGTGCGACGCGCTGGATCCTTCGGAAAGCCAAGCGCGCTCGTCGTGTTGCCCTGCGGATCACAGTCGATAACTAGCGTGCGCTGCTCGGAGGCGGCTAGCGAAGCGCCGAGATTTACGGCGGTCGTTGTCTTTCCCACCCCACCCTTTTGATTGGTTATAGCAATAACGCGAGCCAAATGAAATTCCCCTCTAACGCGGCGTAAATGTAACAGAGAGTTTTAAGAAGAGGCAAGATGTTTCACGTGGAACCGTATAAATCTTGGCTAGTTCCACGTGGAACTCGATTGGATCAAGTTGTCTTCCGCTGTTCCACGTGAAACATTCGCTTCATGGCTAAATCTCCGTGCCGCGAAGAATTACGCGCCTTTCAGAATGAGGAATACGGATCAAATCCTCCCATTTCCAGGCGGGATTTCCGGAGATTTTCGCCGCGTCATCTTCACCTAACCACAAAACAAGAGATCCGCCGGAATTTAGTGATTGGCGAGACCAATCTAAGAAGCCATCGTCAATTCTCACGGCCCTCGCAGAGACGTAATCAACGGGTTCATCTTCAAATGAAGCATCTTCCATTCTGCTTCTGCGTACTTCCACGCTCCCAAGTTGTAATTCTCTTACGACCTCTGCGAGGAAAGTGGCCTTCTTTTGATTTGACTCGATGAGAATTACGCTCAAATCCTTAGAAACCATACGGATTGGTACGGCTGGGAAGCCGGCACCCGAGCCAACGTCGGCGAGCCGACCATGCCGTATGGGAACTGACGGAACGGCGAGCAGGCTTTCGCCAAAGTGGAAGCGCGCAATATCCTCTGGTTGGGTGACCGTCGTAAGCGAAGTCTTTTGGTTCCAGCGCAATAGAAGATCGATGTAAACGCGAATCTGATCACAAAGCTGCGATGAGGCAGTTATGCCGTACGGTTGGATAGCGCGTATAATTGTCTCATTCGGGAGAAGTTTCACGGTTATTTACTATAAATGTAGTTGTATTTCAAATTTGTCTTTACGTATCAACTGTATTTTCAGCACCTTGCAGACTCTGACCCTCGAGTGCGGCATGCAATCGGCCTGGTGCCAGCATTCCCACCGTGATGTCCGCCACGAAATGCGCCACCACGCAAGGCAGTACGCTGCCCGTCCAGGCCCGTATGGTAGAAAACAGAAGCCCGATGGTGAGCGTCGAGACTAAGCCGCGACGTCCCTGATAAAGATGGGCGAGAGCGAAAAAAACCGCAGAGCCAATTACTGCGACGATGACGGAGCCTCGCGACCAATCCTGAAAAACGCGCTGTACGAAACCGCGGTAGATCAGTTCCTCGCAGAGCGCCACAGTGATGACCAGAGCGAAAAACGCGAGTCGTTCGACATCGTCCTGGGGGAACAACTTCAACGCCAGCTGCGGAAGAATACCCTGAATTTTTTCAGGCTGCGCGACGAGGCGACGCAAACCCATAATTTGATTGAGCAAAATTAGCGCGGCCAGGACGACTGAGGCAGTGACCGTGAGCGCTGGACTGGGTATCGCCAGACCAAGTTGAATAGCGTGAATGCCGTGTGCACTGCTGCGCCACAAAATCACGCCGGCGGCGATCCATTGAAATGCGAGAGTGGAAGCGTAGAGCGAAAGCCGATCCATCTTCGTGGTGCTTGGCATTTGCATGAGCTGGCGGACGCGGCGGCGTCCGAGAAGCGGGACAGCGATGCCGAGAAAAAGTAGAATGAGAGCGAAGTCCCAATGCATGACGGTAAATGAAAACATTTTTGCGGCGGTGGAAGCAAGCCGAACTGAGAATAAGCGGTACTGGAGTTGACACCACCAGAGGCGCCGCCGTATCGTTCTTGTTCCTGCAAACGGACAACATGAAAATTCTGATCATCGGCGGCGGGGGACGCGAGCACGCGATTGCGTGGAAATTGCGGCAGAGCGCGCGCGTGGAAAAAATCTGGTGCGCGCCGGGCAATGGCGGAATTTCGCGCGACGCGGAATGCGTTGCGCTGAACGTGGGCGATGTGAAAGCAGCGGCTGATTTAGCGATGAAGCTGGGAGTAGATCTAACGATCGTAGGGCCGGAATTGCCGCTGGTACAGGGAATCGCAGATGAATTCAAGCAGCGGGGCTTGGCGATTCTGGGCCCACCGAAACGCGCGGCGCAACTGGAAGGCAGCAAAATTTTCGCGAAAGAGTTCATGATCCGGCATGAAATTCCAACCGCGGGTGTGTATGGAACGTTCAATTCGTCGCGCGAAGCTGACGCTAAGTTGGATTCGGTTGCATGGCCGGTCGTGGTGAAGGCCGACGGACTTTGCGCGGGCAAGGGCGTGCTGGTGACTTCGTCTGCGAGCGCAGCGAAGAATTTTATTGAGCGGTTGACGAACGGCGATGAGTTTGGCGCCGCGGGCAAGCGCGTGCTGCTGGAGGAAGGACTCGATGGCAAGGAACTCTCGTACATCATTTTGACGGACGGGGCAAATTTCATTCCGCTGGCGCCGACGCGGGATCACAAACGCGCGTTTGATAATGATGAAGGACCGAACACCGGCGGGATGGGAACGTATTCGACGGACGGAATGTTGACGCGCGAGCTTGAGGAGCAAATTCTGGCGGAAATTGTCCGGCCGACGCTCGCTGGTTTGCGTAAAGAAGGAATGGAGTATCGCGGATTTATTTTTTTTGGACTGATGCTGACGAAAAATGGCCCGAAAGTTCTGGAGTACAACTGCCGGCTCGGCGATCCGGAAACGCAGGCAATTTTGCTGCGTGCTGATTTTGATTTTGCGGCAGCTTGCATGGATGCTGCGCAGGGGAAGCTCGACGGTTTTGATGCGAAGTGGACCCGGGGAGCGAGCGTTTGTGTTGTGATGGCGTCGGAGGGGTATCCGGCCAGCCCCATTTTGGGAACGCTAATCATCGGGCTGGAGCAAGCGGAGAGAGTCCCAAATGTAGCTGTGTTCCACGCGGGCACGCGGCGCGAAGGGGACAACTACTACACAAGTGGTGGGAGAATTCTGGGAGTCGCGGCTCTTGGCGACTCGCTAGAGGCGGCGCACGCAGTCGCGTACGACGCAGTTAGTAGAATCGAGATTTCCGGGGCGCACTATCGGAAGGATATCGGGATGACGGACATTAAAAAGGCGAAGATTGCGGAGGTTCGGGCGAATGGGTGAAGTGGCGACGAACAAAAAGCGGGAAGTGCGCGTAGGCGTGCTGATGGGATCCGACACCGATTTGCCGGTGATGAGCGAAGCCGGGAAAGTGCTGGATAAATTTGAGATTGGATACGAGATGGAAGTAATGTCCGCGCATCGCACGCCGGCGCGCGCGCACGAATATGCCACGACGGCGCAGAGCCGCGGATTGAAAGTGTTGATCGCGGCGGCGGGTGCGGCGGCGCACTTGGCGGGAGTGATCGCGGCGAACACGACTTTGCCAGTGATCGGCGTGCCGATGGGGACGAGTTCACTGAACGGGTTGGACGCGCTGCTTTCGACAGTGCAGATGCCGGGCGGGATTCCGGTGGCTACGATGGCGATAGATAAGGCTGGCGCGGTGAATGCGGCGATTTTCGCGGCGGAGATTTTGGGCTTGTCCGATCCGGAGATCGCGCGCAAGTTGGTGGAGCATAAGGAAGAGTTGGCGCGATCGGTGACGGAGAAGAATGCGCGTTTGCAGCAGCAGCTGGCGGAACGGAAGTAGCAACCAGCTGAGCTCCGTTTACTCCGGGGACGAGCCTTTCAAGAGCGATGGAGCGTCGGCGGGCCTTTCCTGATCTGCCTGCGCACTCGCTCGCTTCGGTTCGGGCGGCGGTCGGAGAATCCAGTCAAAACCCGTATCGATGCCGATTATAGCCATGGTTTGGCGAGCGTCTTGCGGAGCCAAAACCGCGAGAACGGCGCGAAGGAATTGCGTGGCGTCGGCTGCGATGATCTTGCCGCTTTGTCCTTGCAGAAAAAGATCCGCAACTTCCCGCATTTTGGCATCGGAAGCACAGATTTTTTCGATGCGCGGATCTTTTCGGCGCAATAAATCGAGCAACGTGGGTGTGGTGTTTTCGGGCGGGTACTGAAATTCGACGAGGGTGTGCGGCTGGCCTTTTTCGGGCGGCCAGCTTTGCAGGTAGGCGGGATGCGAAACATGCGTATCGTAGTAGTCCAGCCGCTGCATCTCCTGTTTTAAGGTGAAAGTGAGCTGCCAGACCTCCGGGCCGTATCCCTGGATGTAGTCGGCGAGGATGAGCTCGGCGACGGGCTCGTCTTGCGGCCAATCGAGCTTGCCGTGCAGATTGCCGACGACAGCGTTCATGCGTTCGTAAAGATTTTGGCCAACGCTTTCGATGTCCGAGGCTTCCGGGTTGGCTTGCGCCTGATTCATGTGGGGACCCGACGCGGCAAAATGGCCGTGGAGGTGCGGCAATTCGGTGTCGAGGCGCGCGAGCTGAAGTTGAGAGGAGGGCGAAAACCAATCCACGGCGCCCAGGAGGATGCCGGCGCGCGTGCGGTTCATTGCCATGGGAATGGGAGGATGGGTTTGCGTCTCGATTTTGTTTTCGATGGTACCGATGAGGATCGCGTCTTTGACGACGGCGATGACGACGCGGCCGGCGGCGAAGTTTACGACGATTTCTTCGGTGGGCACATCCTGAACCTGCTGCGCGGCGGCTGGAACCGAGAAACACAGCGAGACGATTGCCAAAGCGAAGAGCGCCGCGATGCCCGTGTAAAAATTAGAAGCCGCGCGACGAAGTCTGCCGTGAAACGGCCCGGGGTCGAAAAGCAACAGCATTCTCTGACGGTATCACAGAATTATTGCTGCTGGGGATGGCGTAGGGAGCTCCGTGTGCACGCAGATGGGTGTTACAAAGGTGAGGGATTCTAGTAAAATTTGACGGTAAGCGACCATCCTGACGGAACTACGGTTCGTGGGAACTCGGGCGGCATCGAAAGGAGTGGTGTGAAATCCCCCAAGAGTATTAAGCACAAGGGCAAACGAGTATCGGAGATTATCGAGGCGCACCAGCGGTTTGTGCGTGGAGACGAGACAGGCGCGCGCGCGGACCTATCTGGCGCGGACCTGAAGGGTATAAATCTGGAGGCGATGAATCTGGATCTAGTGAATTTTCAGGGAGCGAATCTCGAAGGGGCGCGGCTTTACAACGCGCGGCTCTCATCGGTGAATTTGAGCAAAGCCAACCTGCAGCGTGCCGACTTGCGCAAGGCGGACCTGACCGAAGCGAATCTGGAGGGCGCGGATTTGACGGAAGCGCAGGTGGGAGGAGCGGAACTATTCCGCACGGATTTGCGGAATGCGATTTTGCGGCGCGCCAATTTTGGCGCGGCAAATTTTCGCAGCGCGGAGATTCGCGGAGCAGATTTCAGCGGCGCGGAAATGCGCACCGCAATTTTGCGCGAGACGAACCTGGAAGGCGTGGACCTTTCAGGGCTGGATTTGAGCACAACTTTGCTGCCTCCGGGGTACGTGGCGGCGGGAAGCGGCAAGAAGTAAGGCTATGGCAAACCTGCCGTGGATCATGGTGGAAGATTACAAGTACCCCACAGGCTGGGTTGGGACCGAGCAGCAGGAAGCACGCGCACGGGCCTACTGCGAGTTGGCGGAGCGGGGGCAGATACTTTTTTTCCGCGAATTGCCGTTTGATTTGCCGGCCGAGGACCAGCGATTTTTGCGCGAGCAGGAATGGACCGAGCTGCGGCTGCACAAAAATGTTTCCTACCGGCCGAGCGAAGATATTTTGCGCGGAGTTTCCGGGAACACGGAAACCGTGGCGCGGCTGCATACGATCATGCGGAATTACAGCGCGCAGATCATCCAATTCGTGGGGAACTTTCTTTCGCCGTACAGCGGCAAATGGAATCTGGATTTCGCGAGCTTTCGGCCGCTAGAGGAAGAAAACCGCGACCTGCCGGTGCACAAACGCAACGACCTGTTGCACGTGGACGCATTTCCCAGCCGGCCGACGCGTGGCGGGCGAATTTTGCGCGTATTCACGAATTTGAATACCACGCGGCCGCGGGTGTGGACCACCACTGAAAGTTTCGACGCGCTGGCGCAGCAATACGCGAAAGCCGCCGGCCTGCAGCAAATCGCCGAGGACGATTCTTTTTTTGGGCGCACGGTGCAGAGCCTGGGAGCGAAGCTGGGAATTGGCACGATGAGCCGCACGCCGTACGACATGTTCATGCTGCGATTCCACGATTATCTGAAGGAGAATGCGGCGTTCCAGGCGAATTGCCCGAAGATACGAATGGAATTTCCGCCGCTGGCAACGTGGGTGGTGTTTACAGATAGCGTGGCGCACGCGGCGCTGAGTGGGCAATACGCGGTAGAGCAGACGTTTTTGATTCCGCCGAAAGCGTTGGTGGCGCCGGAAGCGGCCCCGTTTCGCATCCTCGAAGGAATTGCCGGGCGGCCGCTGGTTTCCTAAATTTGTTGCGGACTTCGCGGCGCGAACTTGTTACGGAGTCATTTTTCCTTTGGTCAGATAGTCCTGCGACGGCACGCCGAACGCGTCGGCGACGCGATTGAAAAAAGCGAAGAGTGCGGTGATGTACACGGCTTCGGCGATCTGATCTTCTTTCCATCCGGCATCACGCAATTTCTGCACGTCCGCTTGGGTGGAGCGCGCCGCGTCTTTGGTAATCTGCTCGACATAAACCATTAGAGCGCGTTCTGCAGGCGTCAGGCCGGCCTCATCGAGTTTGCCCTCTAGAATTGCAGCTACGCA